>Ga0123357_10001325_pt1 | contig 26111 bp, 18 predicted proteins | sample TergutEmb28metaG_FD_89873 | JGI IMG/M metagenome (GOLD analysis project Ga0123357, IMG submission 89873) | Embiratermes neotenicus P4 segment gut microbial communities from Petit-Saut dam, French Guiana - Emb289 P4 | ecosystem: Host-associated > Arthropoda: Insects > Digestive system > Gut ...
AGAAATCCGTTCAAATGGCGCTCGGCGGCTGAGCTACCGGCCAACGCCGCGCCATAGCGGGCCAATGGGTCATCTGGGGGAACCAGGTCGGCATCGCCAAACAATGCGGCCAGGTCGGCAACCCGCTTCGCGGCTCCTGCGCCATCGCCCAGCGGCAGTTCAAAGCCCAGTTCGGTGAGACGACGCTTGGCGCCCAACTCTGCCAAACTGAAGCCGTCAGCCAGCGGGCCAAGTGGGGTATTCAGCACCTGGACGAGGGCATCGGCCAGGTGTGTGGTGTCAAGGTCGGGTAGTGTCGAGCGTTCACGCAGACGGGTGGCCGCCGCGGTCAGATCGTCATGCAGGGTGGCGGACGCAGGGTCGCAGGCCTCGAAGACTGCATGGACGATGGTTCCAAACCCGGCGCCGGCGGGCAGCCCGTCCATGGGCGAAAGGGGCCCCTGGTTTTCGTCGTGTGCGCCACCGGCTATCTCATCGGACGCGTCTGCCTCGTCCCAGCCTCCGGCCTCCGCCACGGCCGAGATGGCGCCATGCAGGTCGGCCGTCAGCCCAGAATAGCTGGTGCGGACCCAGGTGCTGTCGACTGTTCGCGTCATGGTGTTGACGGCAAGCACCGGCGGTACAGCCGTGATCCTGTTCGGCGGGAGTGGTGGCAGGTCGGTCACCTCAACCAGACGCACCTCGGCCGGGGTGTCGGGCCACTTGGCGATCAGTTGCGCCAAGGTTGAGGAACGGTCGTTCACCCAGGCGACGGCCAAACTGGATGCCCTAGTAAGCGAGACATAAAGGCGACGGCGGTCGTCAGCCGCCGACTCCTCGGCCCAGGCATTCCAGCGGTCCTTTTGGCCAGGCCCACCGGTGCTTGTGTCGATCACCCGTCTGCCGTCGCGCCGCACGATCAGGGGATAGCCGGGTGAGCCCCAGGCGTGCCGTGGCGAGTCTGCCGCGGCCGGCACCAAGACGACCGGGAACTCCAACCCTTTGGCGGCATGAATGGTCATGACGGAGACGGTCGGGCGGTCGGTTTCCAGGCGCCGGGATCGGTCGCCACCACCAGACTCGACCGCAAGGCGATGTTTGGTGCGGAGCCAAACGGCCAACTCAGCCGGGTTGCCGGACACTCCAGCCTCGCCTGCCAGAAGCTCCGCCAGATGGCGTACGTCGGTCAGGAGCCGTTCGCCGCCGGGCTGGCCAACCAGCCTGACCGACAAGTCGGCCAAAGTATCCAGTTGGTCGACGATGACGGCTGGACGTACGGCGTGTGACCAATCGCGCATTGTTGCCGCCCACATTGCTGACAGGTCGTCGTCTTGGGCCAGTTCGCGCAAGGTAAGGCCGATCAGGCGCCCTGCCATGGCCCGTCGCAAAGTGTCGGGGCGCGGACTGGCCAGGGCGTCCAGTAAGGTGACCCACTCGTCAACAGCCGGGGAAGCAAAGATACTGGAAACGCCCGAGAAGACGGCTGGCACGCCGTGGTCGCGCAAAGCCTGGCTGACCGATTCGCCGGCGCGATTGGTCGACACAAGCACCGCGATATCGCCCGCCTCAAGTGTGCGCCACCGTCCGTCGACGTTGAGTTGTGGCGGGTCGGCCAACCGCTGCGCAACCCACGCCACCAGATCCGCCGAGACCGCCTGCCACGGGGGCATCTTTGCCAAACTCGCCCGTCGGATTTCAAATCCAGAGGTCAACCCACCACGCAAACGTGGCTCAATGTGACGGGCAGAACTGGTTCGCATGGGAATCTCGGCGCCCGGTTGCCCGAAATCGGTACCGGAGAACACCGCGTTGATGCCTTGGACGGCCAACTCGTCGCTTCGATGGTTGACAGGCAGGGTGTACGTTTCACCAGCCTGGCGGACGGCATCGAGATAGGCGTACACATCGGCACCGCGGAAGCCATAGATGGCCTGCTTGGGGTCGCCAACGAGCACCATCGGTTGGCCGTGGCCGAACGCTTGCCGCAAAATGGACCACTGCACGGGGTCAGTGTCCTGGAATTCGTCAACCAGCACAACCTGATAGCGCTGACGCAGGGCGTCGATGATTGCCTGCCCGGACGGCCCAGAAACGGCGTGATCGAGTCGCATGGCCAAGTCGTTGTAGTCGCTGGTACCGCAGTCGGCTTTGCGTCGGGCGTACTCGTCACGAACGGCCAGCGCGAACTGGCTTGCCGGGCTTTCTGGCGGTTCGATGGCCAATTCGGGGTTGTTGAGGGCGGCCCGCCCCAAGGACTCACAGTCGCTCGCGGACAGGTCGTCGGTTCCGCTGAGAAGGCGCTGCAAGGTTATGTCGGCGACCACCTGATCGGCGATTGCCTCAACAGCGTTTTCGTCGTCTGGGGTGACTGGGCCAAGCAGCGGGCCTAGCCAGTCACCAGCTCGACGGCAAAACTCGTGGATGGTGGCGATGGTTGCCGCGTCGAAATCGCCGATTGCCTGGTGCAGGCGGGTCAAACGGGCCGCCACGGCTTCAGCCGGACCAGTGGTCAGCACACCCACCAGCGGGTCGCCAAAACCGGCGTCAACTCCTTGCTGATGCGCCTCCAACGCCGCGGTGGTCTGGATCAGCCGCTGATAAAGCCGCGAACGCAGATCATTGCTGGCCAGGCGGGTGAAAGTGATGGCCAGCAGGCGCGGTGCCGTCACCACGCCTTCGGCTAGGTAGCGCACGGCCAAGGCTGCTATGGCCCAGGTCTTGCCCGTGCCGGCGCTGGCCTCCACAACCGTGAGGCTCGACGGCAGCGGGCCGGCCAGATCAAAAGGCCGGAACATCGTCTCGTCAGGCATGCCGGTCACCTCCCGCTGCGGCTTGGCTGATCGGTTGCCACAGCCATTTGGCCAAGTCATCGAAAGCCCCGACACGGCGCAGGGCCGCCAGGGACGGGGCACCGATTAGCGCCTGCCACGCTGGATGGTGGCCCTCGCCGTACTTGCCTGCAAAGGTATCGTCAGCGCGACCCTCGGCATCTGGGCCACGCGTCAAGCCCGTCACCCCGACAAGCGCAGCACCAGTGTCAGCGGGCAGCGGCACCAGTTGATGCGCGGCCGTGGCCGTCAGTTTGGAAAGTTCCGCTAGGATGCGTCTGGCCGCGTCTGGGCGAGGCGGTGCAAGCGTGAGGCGGCCCTGGGTTGCCCAGACCTGGCCGACCAACCCGCCCACATCTTGCGACGTCAACGCCAACAGACGCACCCAACAGGCCAGCACTTGGGCGGCCTTCACGCGCCCGTACCTGGTGACGAGGACGGTGTTACCGCGGGCCGTGACGGCCCCCGTCAAGCCGGAGCGTTCCTCTGAAACGACGGCCAGCGTCTCTGGGCTGCCAAGGGCCGCGACTTCTCGCGGCAGGTTGCCGACCTTCCTTACGATCAGGTCAACCGCCTGGGCACCCAGACGCCCGGGCGGGCATTCCCTGCGGGCCAATGCCTGGGCCCGCGCCTCGGGTAATGCTTTGCCTGCCATCAGGTCGTCCAGCAGGGTCTGGCCAAGGTTCCAGTCCGTCAGCGAGTCCAACTCGACCGGCAAGCTGTCGTCCCCGGTTTGGCTGAACTCTGGCAATGTCAGATTGCAGGCTCGGCGCAGCAAGAACCGAGCCGGGTTTGTCAGGAAGGCCTCAACATCGGCAAGCGTTGTCGCGGCGTCGGCTTCTACGGATTGCACTGTCGATCCGACGAACGACAGCCAAGCTGGGGCAGCGGTATCGCCAGGCCCAGCAGCCAGGCGTCGGGCCGCCCGGAACGCTTGATTGTCGTAGCTGGCGGGTGGGCGGTCGTCGGTGCCGGCGAAACTCGACCAGGAGTAGGGCTGCAAGGGGTAACGACGCACGACGCCGTCGTCGGTGCCGTCCCAGGACCCCGCAGAGCCTGGCACGGCACAGTCGGCCAGAAGATCGAGCACCGCCACCGGCGCTGGCACCCGAGCTCCGGTGCGCTCGTCAGCCCCGCGTGTGACGACGATGAACCTGTCGGCGGCCGCCAAAAGGGCGTCACGAAAAGCAACACGGCTGCGCCGCCTGGCGTCCTCGCCGATGGCAGGCCCGGCACTGTGGTCGAACAGCAAATCTTCAGCCCGCGTCATCAAGGGCACCGGGAAAGTTGCGTCGTCGAGCCCAAGCAGGCAGACGACCCGGAATCTGACGCCCTGAAGATCGCCCAATGGCAGAACCTGCAGCGTCCCGTTGCCATAGGTTGGCCGTCGGTTGCTTGTTCGGCGGTGATCTAGAAGGGTTGCCACATCGCTGGACGTCAACAGCACCTGCGAGTCGTCTCGACCCCAACGCGCGAGCAGGGCGTTTGTGTCCTCTTTCATCCAGGCATCATCTGGGCCGACGGCGAACAGTTCATCAGCAGTTTGGGCTAGCCGGGCGGCCCATTCGGCAATCGGGGCGGCAGTGGCGCACTGCAACAGCGCCCGACGCAGCCGTGATACCAGTTCGGCGAGCCCGCCGATGATGTCCGCGTCTTGAGGCTGGCACCCCGCTGCTGGCACAGCGGCGCCCACCGGGGTGACGGTGGCCAACGCCAGCGTCAAGCGCTGCACGCCGTCGAGCCAGGTGCCTGCGGCGATGTCCAGCCCGGCTTTGCTCCGATGTGCCCGGTCGATGCCCCAGGTGATGGCTGCGCCCGCCACCAAATCGTCCAGCCGGTCGTCGTCGCCTATGCCAAACTGGAGCTTGACTTGGGGGTTTCGGCACCAACCGATCAGATCGTCGGCGGTTGCCCGAGAGGTCGCCAGACGTAGGCAATCAGCCAGCCCGGCAACCAGGGCGTTGTCGCGTTGTCTGGCCACGTGGACGCGCAAGCCGGACGCCGGGTGCCCTGACTCCGGCGCGAAAGCCGCGTCAATCAGTGGGCCATAGGTCTTCATATCGGTGGTCAGCACAACGATATCGCGGGGCTCCAAGCCGGGCACGTCGTCGAAGGCGCCGCAAAGGACATCGCGCAGAACCTCCACCTGACGGTTCGGCCCGTGGCTGGCGTGGATTTGGATGCTGCCGTCGGCAAAGCGAGGCCCGGCAGATGGACGTCCCACCAGTACGCCTTGGACTTGGCGCAGCAGTGTGGACGGCTCATCGTCAACGACGGGTGGTGTTTGGGCCGCCTCGCCGGGCCAAAACGGGTCGTAGCGCGTTTGCTTGGTCTCGGCAACCGGTCGGTAGGTCCAAACCGGTGCGCCCGCTGCCGCCAGCGCATGGATGATCGGCTCGTCGATTGGGTCTGGTGGGGTTATCAGCACCACGCCGTGACGCCCCGGATGGTCAGCCGCAAGCGCAGCGGCGTCAACGACGGCCTGGGCCGGGTGTGGTGCCGGTGCCAGAGCAGCCACCAGGCTGCGCCACAACAACGGCTGCCACGCTTTGTCATGAGGCAACGGCTCACCGTCTGGGCCGACATCGTTGCCCGTCTCCCAGTTGAACAGCATCGACGGGCAACGATGAAGGTAGCCATCGAAAACCCCGGTCAACCGGGTGGCGGCATCAAAAACCGTGCCGGTGGGCGCCGCGACGGCACCGACCTTGGAGTCAGAGGCCAATACGTCGGCAACAGCCATGACAAAGGAGGTGCCACGCCAAGGGTCGGCCGGCCGCTCACCGAGCAAGCTCGATGTGAACTGGGCTGGCGTCACCATCTGGATCCCTGCACAAACCCCAGCGCCGGAGGCCAGATGTTGAGTGATGAACCGCCCATGTCCCGCAGACGGCACGACCAGGGTGTCAGGCACGAATGGGTCACCCGGCGCCGCGAAGTGCTGCGTCACGGCACCAAGAAGCGCCTGCCACGTGAAACAGGGTGTCGGTCTGGCTGCGTTCATCATCGCCAACAACGATAGATGAGCCAGCCGACAAAAACTGTCAGAGACGCCCGGTATGGTGGTCGCCATGGCAGACACGCAAGACATATTGGCCGGTCTCGATCCCGAGCAGACGGCCATAGCGCAGGCTGTCGAAGGCCCGATGGTGGTCATCGCCGGGGCGGGCACCGGCAAGACGCGGGCCTTGACCCACCGCATCGCATACGGTGTGGCAACCGGGGCAATGGTTGCCCAACAGACCCTAGCCTTGACCTTCACCACCAAAGCCGCCGGCGAGATGCGATCGCGGTTGGCCTCGCTGCGAGTGCCTGGCGTGCAGGCCCGCACCTTTCACTCGGCGGCGCTGCGCCAGGCAAAGTACTTCTGGCCACAGGCAACCCACACAGAGTTCCCTGCCGTCACCGAGCGGTCCATGCCAATGGTGGCCGAAGCGGCTTCTCATGTGGGGGTGAGCGGCGATACGGCCCGTCTTCGCGACCTCACCGCTGAGGTCAGCTGGGCGAAGTCGTGCAATGTGAGCCCTCAAGCCTACGAATCCGCCGCCGAAGCGGCCGGGCGGCTCGTCAGCGGCGTCAGTGCCACCCAGGTGGCAGATGTTCTAGCCGCCTATGAGCGGGTCAAGCACCGCGCCGGTGTCATCGACCTCGACGATATCCTGTTGGCAACCTTGGGGTTGGTGACGCAATACCCTGCCGTCGCCGAGCAGGTGCATGACACATACCGGAATCTATTCGTCGACGAGTACCAGGACGTTTCGCCACTGCAACATGCGCTTTTGAAGGCATGGCTGGGGGACAGCGATCAGATCGTGGCTGTGGGCGACCCGGCCCAAGCCATCCACGCCTTCGCCGGGGCGGACCCCAAGTTCTTGCTGGGCTTTGCCCGCGATTTCCCTCGCGCACAAACCTTCAAACTAGTACGCAACTATCGATCCTCGGCAACGGTCGTCAACTACGCGAACTCGCTGGCGGCTCGCTCGCACGGCATGGTTCCGGCTGTCAAACTTCTGCCGCAGCGCCCGGGTGGGGCACCCGTCACGCAGCTTGCCTGTGACAGCGGTGAACATGAGGTGACCACCACCATAACCTGGCTGCGCGAGCACAACAAAGCCGGGCTTCCCTGGCATGACATGGCGGTCTTGTACCGGGTCAACTCGCAGTCGGTCCGTTTCGAGGCGGCTCTCGCAGAGGCCTCCATTCCATACGCCGTGCGGGGTGCCGAGCGCTTCTATGAGCGGCCCGAAGTTCGGGCGGCGCTGACAGCTTGGCGGTCGGTGGCATCCTCGGCGCCAGACGGGGCGGTCAGCAGCCTGCGGGACGCCCTGATGCGCCTAGGCTGGACACCCGATCCGCCAGACGGGCAAGGACGGCAACGCGAGCGTTGGGAGTCGTGGCAGGCATTGGCCCAACTGGTTGACGGTTTCCCGCCCGAGTGGACGACGATTCAGGCGGTCCTCGAGATAGAGCGCCTAGCCGACGAGCAGCAGGCGCCTACCAGCGACGGTGTGGTGTTGGCGACGCTGCATTCGGCCAAGGGCTTGGAGTTCGAGGCCGTAGCGATAGTTGGCGTGCAAGAGGGGCTCGTGCCCTACACCTTGGCCACATCCCCGTCACAACTGGCTGAGGAGAACCGGCTGCTCTACGTGGGCGCCACCCGGGCGCGCCAGTGGCTGCGAATCTCTTGGGACGGGTCGAGGCGTCGTCCCAGCCGGTTTTTGGACGCACCAGCCGCCCGTTCTGGGGGACGATCTGAGTCTCGCCCCAAGCGTCAGTTACGGAAGTGTCGTGTCTGTGGCGAGGTGCTGCTCGTCGGGGCAGACATAAAGCTGGGGCGTCACGCCACCTGCCCATCAAACTACGACGAGGCCCTGTTGGACGACCTGAAAGCGTGGCGTCTTCAACGGTCGCGAACTGATGATGTGCCGGCTTTCGTGGTGTTTTCCGACGCCACGTTGATGGCAGTGACTGAAGCGGTGCCAACCACTCGCGCGGCATTGCTGGAAGTCAGTGGAATCGGGCCCAGCAAGCTCGAACGTTACGGTGACGAATTGTTAGGCATCCTGCGGCGGCAGTCGGGCGGAGCCTAGGCGGCCAGCGTTACATCGGCGACCAGCCAGGGCTGCTGGTGCTGGCATGAGCAGTCGCGGTGAGGCTTCCAACGACGCCTGGCAAGGCCGGCTTTGGTGCCGTCCAGCTCGATGGTGGCACCGCTTAGCGTCACGCCATGGCCGCGCAAGAACCAAACGGCCTCGCATGCCGCCTGGGCCGCAGCCCAATTGGTAGCCAGCAGGGTTGGCTTGGCTGGGCGAGTGGCCAGCACGCGGACGCTTGTGGGCCACCACTCGTCGTGATCGGCCTGCGTCAGGTCAAGGCATGCCAGGCAGGCGTCGCCCGTGTGAGTCACCAGGGGCCCGACCACAGCCGTCTCGTGGTGCGCCCGCACCACCAGATACGGCACGCCTTGACGGGCCAGATGGTCCGTGATCGCGCGGTCAGGCTGCACCGTGTGGCTGGCCACAATGACCAGGCCGGTCGACTCAGGTGTGATCGCAGTCCAGTGCTGCGCCAACTCCACCTTGGCGGACGGGCAGCGCGTCACCACCATGGATCTGATGGCTGCTGCGGCGCTCGCATGCTGACCCAGCGGGTCAAGGGAAGTTGGCGGGCAATCAGGTGCGCTGACCAGTACCCGCAGATCCGCCGCGGCTAGAGCCAGGGCGATGGCGCCGGCCAGCGTCCCGCTGCCGAGCACCCAAACGTCGCCAAGCAATGGCCGGGTCGGCAGCCAGGAATTCGCCGCCAGGGCGGTCTCAAAACTGGACGGCAGGGGCGCAGGCTGATATTGCAGCGCCGTCAGCACACCGCTGGAGGGTTGATCAATGTCGCAACACATGCCGGTGGGGCTCAACAAGCGCCAGTGCCCGTCGCCCAGTTCGATCAGATCTGCCATCAAGTCCATGACATCAGTTTGTCGGCGTATGCCAACCCGCCACAACCTCACACAACACTGAGACAACACTGTCACAGCAGCGAACGACAGAAAAGCAAATGGGCGACGGATGCACGCATCCATCGCCCATTCGGCGTGTCCGTGGACAACAACTGTCAGATCATGCCTTGCCAAGAATGCGCACAACGTTCGTGCCGCAATTGGGGCACTTGGCCTTGGCCATGCGGGTGCCTTTGTCGTTGACGACCACATTGCCACTGGCCGTGCACTTTGCCTTGCACTTGACGCAGTAGAACTCGCCTTCATAGGTCTCTTCAGCCATGCTGAACTCCTTCTTGCTTCGGGGCCGCGTCACGAAGTTGCGACCATACTGCAATGAACTCTAGCTAACGGCGCCGCCATGTGCGTGCAGGAAGCCAAATCGTGGGCGGCGTGTCGGGCGAAAATGGCGCAAAATGGCCCTCGGGAGCATTGGAACGCCTTCCCCTGCGTCCAGCACTACCGAGGGCCACGACAAGACGCTACGCCGATGAGGCCCCGGCGTCAAAATGCGGCCGTGTCGAGGGTTGAGACTCGGCGACTTCTCAGTTCTGCCCGTCCTTGCGCCACTGGTCGACGAGCCAACTGAGCTGCTCGTCCATGGCATCGGGTTTTGCCCCGGCACTGGTGCGGGCAACGAACCCCATGACATCGTCAAGATCCTCGGCTTGAGGCAGTATGTCGGGGTGGCTCCACAGCGCATCGCGCTGTGCCATGCCGCGGTCATGTTCGACGGCAGCCCACAGATTCGCGGCATCACGGACGCGACGCGAACTCAGCGTGATACCAAGAAGGTTGGTCAAGGCTCGTTCTGCCGGCCCGCCGGTAGCCCGGCGACGTACCAATGTCTCGGCCAAGGCAGGTCCCGTCTTGAGCCACGCGCCTGCCGCCTGTCCCACCACATGGTCAACCCAGCCTTCAACAAGGCAAATCAGCGTTTCGAGGCGAGTCAAGATGGCCTTCTGCTCCTCGGTGGCGGCAGGACGGAACAGCCGATCCTCAATCTGTGACGAAATCTCGGCCAGCCGGTCCGGCGTCATGGTACTTATGGCGTCAACGTCGAAACCCTCCCGAAGCACAGACGCGTCAATTGTCAGCTCACGCGCGTAGTGCTCGATCAGCGCCATGATCTGAGGGCCAAGCCAGGGGGTTGCCGCGAACAGGCGTTGCCGAGCGCACTCGCGGGCCAGCAGATAGACGGTGACATCAGTCTGTGGAGCCGACAGGCCGGCTGTGAACGCCGCTATGTTGCCCGGCAGCAGGGCAACGGTCGACGCTGGTACCAGAGGCAGTGCGGCGTCTGTACCCGAAAGTGTGCTACAGGCGAGGTCAGCGACGGTTTTGGCCAACCTGGTCGAGTAAAACTCGCCGGCTGTCGCCCGCATCATGGGTGCCATAAGTTCGGCCAGCGGTGCCAACTCAGGCATCTCGGCTGCATTGCCTGTGGCCATCGAAACCAGTGCATCGCCGAGCGAGGCCACAATCGGTGCGCTCATCGAGCGCCATTGGTCGGTTGTGCGTTCAACCCAACGGGTTCGGGGCCAAAGCTCCAGTTGCAGGGTGTCGCCGTCAAAGGCCATCGCCTCGTCAAGCCAGCGGTTGGCCAAGCCGAAAGCGTCCGTCACATCGCCGGGCAGCAGCGTGGACGCCAACTCGGGGCCGGCCTCGCCAACCAGTTGATTGATCGCGGTGGTCGTGGCTTTCCAGTTGAGTCCGGACCCCGAATCGAAACCGCCGGGCATACGGCCCAATGCCTCACGCATGCCACCCATTAGTTTGTCGAGATTCAATTGGCCGTCGGGTCCCATGAACTGGCGCATCTGCGCGGCCATGTCGGAAAAATCAGGTTGGCTGTCATCGTCGTCCTGGTCATCAGGGTCTTTTCCGTCTGACTTACTCATCGCCAACCTCTTTTCGTTACTGCGGCCACTTGACCTCTATTCAACTCTACGTTCTCCCACGGGGTGTAGAAGCCGGGAACACGGTAGTCTGGCAGGTATGCGCAGCAAAGTGACTCGGTCGTCCAACGGTAGACGTTGGACGGTTGCCGTCGCGGCGCTGTGTACCGTGGGCTTGGGCTTTACGGTTATGTCGTGGCAGGTGCCGTTTGTGATCTGGTCGGCGGGCGAGGTGACCGACATTTACGCCCCCGGCGGATTGTCGATCACGGGCGTGGAAACCTACCCCGTATCAGGCCATCTTGAAGTCGCAAGCGTCATGGTGTCACCGCCCTCCGTGCGGTTGGTGGACGCCGTGTCGGCCTTTTACTCGGCAGACAGGGCGGTGTTGCCGAGAGCTGTCAGCTACCCGTCCGGCCAGCCGGTTTCGCAGGTGGTGATCGGTGAGCAGCCGGCAGAGCCGCAGCGGTCCGCAGAGGCTGCCGCGCTGCGCCTGGCGGGGTTGCCCGCGACCCGGGCTGCCCGGGTGGTGTCCGTGGCTGCGGCCGGCCCAAGCGCGGGCTTTCTATTGCCCGACGACGTCATCACCGCGGTTTTTGCCATGAAGGTGACCAGCGTGGCCGAGTTCAACCAGGCCGTGGCCACGCATTCAGTCGGCGATACGATACAACTCACAGTGACCCGCGGCGGCCTGCCGCTGGACTCACAAATCGACGTTGTGGCGCAGGCATCCGGTTCTGACCAGCAAACGGCGTCGTTGGGCGTGACAATGACCGATTCCTTCGTTTTCGACCCCGTGGTGGTGAACAATGCACCCCTGTCGGCCGGCTCGGGCTTGATGCTGGCCTTGGCGATGTATGACCTGCTGACGCCGGGGCCGCTCCTTGGCAATCTGACCGTGGCCGGCGCTGGTATGGTGGACGCCAACGGTGTTGTCTCTGGCGTCGCCGGCACCAATCAACGCCTTAAGGCTGCACAGGCTGCCGGGGCAACAGTGTTTCTGCTTCCGGCCAGCAGTTGCGCCACTGTCAGTCTCAACACCGAGATGACGGTGATCGCCGTCAGCTCGTTGCAGCAAGCGGCCAATAGCCTCCGCGTCCTGGCGGCCGGCGGCACGTCAGTACCAACTTGTCAGACTTGAGAAAGGTCATTTGATGGCTGAAACCCGAACCACGCATCACCGTTCGCGGCGGTGGGTGCTCCCAGTGCTTGTTGTGCTGCTTGTCTTGGTGATTGCGATATCGCTGGCCGTCAACATACTGACCGAGGCTTTCTGGTACGACAGCGTCGCGGCATCCCGAGTCTATTGGACGCGCCTGATCACAGGCGTCCTGCTTTTCATCGTGTTCGGCATCGTCAGCGGAGCCCTCGTGGCAGTCAGCATGCTGGTTGGGGTGCATGGTGAACCCAGCAAGATTGTGATCATGGGGGTGCCGGTCCCGCGCTGGCTGGTGGTCGCGTTGCCGGCCGTGGTGATCGGTGTCGGCACGGGGTGGGTCGCCCGATCGGCCGTCGACTCAGCCTTGGGCTGGATCAATCAGGCGCCTTTCGGGATCGTCGATCCGACCTTCGGGAAGGACGTCGCCTTCTTCGTCTATTCGTTGCCGTGGTGGCAGATGATTGCCAGTGCGACGATGGCCGTGTTGGTGCTGACCGGCCTTGTCCAGGGCATGTACTACCTGATGACGGCACAGGGTTCACCGGTCAGTGTGAGGGCCACACAGCATGACGGCGTGATGACGCCTGAGGTCAAAGTGACGAACCCCTTTAACGACAAGGCGCGCATGCATCTCTCGGTGATCGTTGCCTTGGCCGTCGCGGATTATGGCTGGATCTGCCTACTGGATCGCTACGCCTACGTTTTCGGGAACAATGGCCTTTTCACTGGCATCGGTTACACCGAGGCCCACGCACGGTTGATCGCCCGGCTGGTTGTGGCCATCATCGCTTTCATCTGTGCGGCAGTGTTCGTCGTCAACGTCAAGATCCAGCGCTGGCTGTTGTCAATCACGTCTTTGATCTTGATGGTGCTTTCGTCCATCATCGTGTCGGGCGTCTACCCGGCCCTCGTGCAGCGCATCTCAGTTGCTCCAGACGAGCCAATCGTTCAAGCGCCATACATCGCCAACAACATAGAAGCCACGCGGTTGGCCTACGGCATCGACGGCACTGATATCACCGATTACTCGGCCAAAACCACCACTTCGGCCGGGCAGCTCAAATCTGACGCTGAAGCTCTGCCGGGCATCCGCCTAATCGACCCGTATGTCGTGCCTCCGACCTTCGAGCAACTTCAGCAGGTGCGCGGCTACTACTCGTTCCCGTCCATTTTGGACGTCGACCGCTACGACCTGAACGGCCAGACCACCGACGTGATCGTGGCTGCCCGCGAGCTCGACCAATTGGGCATGCCCGATCAGTCCTGGAACAACGTTCACACCGTCTTCACCCACGGCTTCGGCATGGTGGCGGCCTATGGCAACCAGCGCCAGGCCACTGGCGAGCCAGTTTGGCTGGAAGGCGATATTCCGCCGACTGGGTCTCTTGGTGAGACACAATCGCGCATCTACTTCGGCGAACGCAGCACCGCATATGCGATCGTGGGCGCGCCAGCAGGTAGCAACCCGGTGGAGCTTGACACGCCGGGTGGCGGGACGGGCCAGCCCGAGACACGCAACACCTATGACGGTACCGGTGGTGTACCGATGGGCACGCTTTGGCGGCGGGCCCTGTTCACGTTGAAATACGGTGATATCAACGTGCTACTCTCCGACCGCGTCAATTCAGAGTCGAAGATTCTGTACGACCGCACGCCGACCGAACGGGTGCAGAAGATCGCTCCGTGGTTGACGATCGACTCCGATCCATACCCGGCGATCGTCGACGGCCACTTGACGTGGATCGTCGATGCCTACACGGCGACGGATCGTTACCCGAATTCGCAGGACAGCAGTCTGGGCACCGGCAACTCTGCGGTGACGGTCAATTATGTGCGCAACTCCGTGAAGGCCACCGTCGATGCCTATGACGGCACCGTCACCCTGTATGCCTGGGACGAGACCGACCCGATACTGCAGACCTGGATGAAGACCTACCCCGGCATTGTTCAGCCGAAGTCGGCGATATCGGCTGATCTGATGGCGCATCTGCGCTACCCGGAGGATCTGTTCAACACCCAGCGGTCGATCTTGGCCCGCTACCACATCACAGACCCCAACACGTGGTACCAGCAATCCGATCTGTGGCAGATTCCGTCTGATCCGCGCACCTCTCAGGGGCAGGAACCGGCCTACTATCTGTCGATCAAGTGGCCCGGCGACGACTCTCCTGTGTTTTCGCAGACAGCAGTGTATGTACCAAACGGACGGGCCAACCTCGGTGCCTATTTGTCGGTGGTAGCCGATGCCCGGAGCCCCAAATACGGGCAGTTGCGGGTGCTGAAGCTGTCCGACAGCCAACAGATCGCTGGCCCGGCTCAGACATTCAACGCGATTTCAACGGATCAGGGCGTCACTGAGAAGCTGCTGCCATACACCCGGCAGAACGCTTCGCCGGTGTTCGGCAACTTGCTGACCTTACCGTTGGGCGGCGGTTTGATCTACGTCATGCCAATCTACACAGTGGGCAACCAGGCCACCAGCTACCCGCTGTTGCGTTTCGTCGCCGTGCGCTTCGGCGACAAGATCGGCATCGGCGATACCCTGCAGCAGGCGTTGGATTCGGTGTTCCAGGGCGACGCCGGGGCTAACACGGGCGAGAATCCCACCCCTGACACAACCAACCCGCCGCCGGACACCAATCCGTCGGAACCCCCCACCACGACCCCCCCGAGCAGTGGGGGAGCGGCAGCCGCGCAGCAGGCCTTGGCGGACGCCCAGGCGGCCTTTTCAGCGGCCGACGCGGCGCTCAAGAGTGGCGATCTGGCCACCTACCAGGCGCAAATCGCGATTGCTCAGCAAAAAGTGGCGGAGGCGGTGCAAGACCTGGGCTAAGGAGTTGGCATGGACACCTGGCACGATAAATCGGCCGTTACCGCATTGGAGATGCTCTCCGCCGACCCGGCTGTTGGCCTGAGTGAAGACGAGGTGGCTCGTCGGCGTGGCGAGTATGGCGCCAATGCCTACACCGCGAAGAAGGCTGACTCGCTGGCGCTGATGGTCGTGCACCAGTTCCGCGATGTTGCCAACGTCATTTTGCTCATAGCCTTTGCGCTGTCGCTGGCGCTGGCGATTCGCGAAGGGCACGGGTACATTGAGCCGATCGTCATTGGTGCCATCGTCGTCATGAACGTGGCCTTGGCGGTGTCGCAGGAGCGCGGTGCGGAGAAAGCGCTGGCGGCGCTGCAGAGCCTCAATAGCCCGAGTTGTGTCGTTCTGAGGGACGGTTCCCGCGTCGAGGTGGCAACCGCCGATGTGGTGCCCGGCGACATCCTGTTGCTAAAAACCGGTGACCTAGTCGCTGCCGACGCGCGGCTCGTCGAGTCAACAGATCTGGCAGTTGACGAATCGTCCTTGACGGGGGAGTCCGAGCCGTCCGAGAAGGACGCCGGAAGCAACCTTGAAAAGGGCGCCGGCATCGGCGATCAGGCGAACATGGTGTTTTCAGGCTGCCTGGTGACCGCAGGCAACGCCCAGGCGGTTGTTGTGGCAATCGGCATGGGCACGCAGATGGGCAAGATCGCGGGCTACCTCAACGATGTCCAAAAGCTGCAGACACCGCTGCAGAAGCGGCTCAATCGCGTCAGCCAGACGATGTCTGTGGTGGCAATCGTGTCGGCGGCGGTGTTCCTCGGCATAGGTGTTCGTCAGGGTGACGACTTCTGGTTGATGGCCTTGGCGGCAGTGTCGTTGGCTGTGGCGTCCGTCCCCGAAACCCTGCAGCTGATCGCCACCCTGTCGCTGACAAACGGCGTGCGCCAGATGGTGGCGCGCAACGCCCTGGTGCGCAAGCTGCCCGCCGTCGAGACGCTGGGGAACACCTCGGTGATCTGCTCCGACAAGACGGGTACCCTGACACAAAACCGCATGGCCATCCAGCGCATGTGGGTGCCGGGCAGCGACCCGGCCTCGGTGGACGACCAGTTGACGCGCGACCAATGGGGGCTCGTGAAGTACCTGGTGTTGGCCAGCAACGCCTCGGTCGAGACGGACGACGACGGCAAAGCCCGCATCGTCGGTGACGCCACGGAGACGGCCATCATGCGGTTGATGCTGGGCTTGGACGGCGACCCGGTGAAGCTGGCCGACGCCAACCCGCGTGTCGGCGAGGTGGCATTCTCGTCGGCACGCAAGATGATGACCACCGTGCATTCGCAGCCAGATGGCCGCTTCCTGGTGTTGACCAAAGGGGCTTTTGATCGGTTGCCCTTTAAGCGGGCAGATGCGGCGACCACCCGACTGCGTCAGCAGATGCATGACGAGTTCGGGCACGACGCGCTTCGTGTCATCGCGCTGGGATCGAAAACTGTCGACAAACTGCCGGACGACCTGACGAAGCTTGAGCGAGACCTCAGTTTCGTCGGCATCATCGGGCTGATCGACCCGCCACGACCCGAGGCCAAGGAGGCGATTGCGATCGCCCGCCGAGCCGGCATTCGAACCGTCATGATCACCGGCGACCATGCCGCCACGGCCGGGGCGATTGCCCGTCAGCTAGGCCTGATGGGTGAGGACGGGGTGGTCGTCACCGGTCATGATCTGTCTGCCATGAGCGACCAGGACCTGATCGCCAGTGTTGCGGAGCACTCCGTCTACGCCCGCGTGTCGCCTGAGGATAAGATACGCATCGTCGAGGCTTGGCAGGAGCACGGTGAGGTGGTCTCGATGACCGGCGACGGTGTCAACGATGCGCCCGCCTTGAAAGCCGCCGATGTAGGTGTGGCCATGGGCATCGCGGGCACAGAGGTCGCCAAGAGTGCCGCCGACATCGTCCTGACGGACGACAACTTCTCCACCATCGTCGCCGCTGTTCGCGAGGGACGAACCGTCTTTTCCAACATCCGCAAGACCATCGACTTTCTGCTGGTGGCCAACCTGTCGGAGATCGTGATCATGCTGGCGGCAACGATCATGGGCTGGGGCAAGCCGCTGACCCCAATTATGCTGCTGCTGATCAACGTCGTTGGCGACGGCATTCCAGGTTTGCGGCTGGCCAGGGAGCCGAGCGACGAGCATATTATGGCGCGCCGACCGATCGGACGCACGGAGACATTCTTCGGCGACGGGGTGCTGCACAGCCTGATTCAAGACACCATCGCCTTTTCGGTGGTAGGGTTGGCTGCCTTTTTCGTCGGCCTTCGGGTTGGCCTGGGTGGCGGGTTGCCGTCACTGGCCGCGGCCCAGACGATGGCTTTCCTGGTCGTCGGTTTCACCAGCATCCTGCGCATCTTCACGGTGCGCAGCCGCCGGTCAGTCTTCCGTCACCCGGTCAGCAACAACTGGCCGCTGTTCTGGGCCGCCTGGGCAATGGTGGCATTGTTCGCGCTGATGCCGCTGGTACCGCCGTTCGGCGCGGTTTTCGGCGTAGCGCCGATCGGCTGGGAGTACTGGCTGGTGGTAATCGTCTTGTCGATCGTCCCGACTGCGGTGGCAGAGGTCGCCAAAGCCATCAACGCCTGGCAAGAGCGTCACAATCACGCCCGTCGCCTAGTACACCACGAGCCCAGCGATCTCGCCTATGTGTAATCCTCGCTGGCCTCATGCACTCGCGACGTTGTGCTGAGCCCTCGGCTACCCCTCCTCTTAACCCTGACCTATTCATCATCATGCGCTCGGTCGTCTTCCCGAGCCCTGGCTATTCGTCGTCTCGAGCGATGCCTCTTTCGTCATCCTGCGCAAGCGAAGCGCCGTCTATTTCGTCATCCTGCGCGAGCGAAGCGCCGTCTATTTCGTCATCCTGCGCAAGCGAAGCGCCGTCGCAGGATCTACCCAGATGCCAGGGATAAGCGCCGCGCAGGTTGGGCAGTGGCCGTCTGCGATTGCGTCCTTGGTGACGGTGTAGCCGTTGCGAACCAGAAGGGACGCTCCGCATTGCGGGCAGTAGGTCGTCGATCCTTCTTCGTCGGCGATGTTGCCGGTATGGACGAAGTGTAAGCCCTCGTCGATGGCTATTTGACGGGCTTTGCGCAGTGTCGCCGGGGGAGTGCGGGACACGTCTAGCATACGGTGTGACGGGTGGAAGGCACTCAGGTGCAATGGGACATCCGGGCCCAGGTCCGACGCGATCCACGCCGCCAATTCGTGCAACTCGGCCTCCGAGTCATTCAGGCCGGGGATCACCAGGTTGGTCACCTCGACCCAGATGTCCGTCTCGTGCACCAGGTAACGCAGGGTGTCCTGGACGGGTTCCAGGTGTCCGTTGACGATGCGACGGTAAAAGTCAGGACGGATGGATTTCAGGTCGACATTGGCGGCGTCCATGAACTCGAAGAACTCGGCGCGAGGTGGCGGTTCTATGTAGCCGGCGGTGACCGCGATGTTGAGCAATCCACTCGCCCGCACGGCACGGGCTGTGTCTATGGCGTACTCGGCGAAGATGGTCGGGTCGTTGTATGTGTAGGCCACACCCTGGCAGCCGCGCCGCGCGGCGGTGGCGGCGATGGCCTCGGGTGACGCGTCAATGCCCAGTATTGCCAGTTCGGTCGCTGCTGAGATCTCCCAGTTCTGGCAGAAACGGCAGGCCAAGCTGCACCCGGCTGTCCCGAAACTGAGCACTTCGGCGCCAGGTAAGACGTGGTACAGCGGCTTCTTTTCGATTGGGTCGACGGCAAACCCGGACGCACGTCCATAAGTCGCCAGCTCCAGTTGGCCGCCGACATTTCTGCGGACGAAACAGAACCCGGCCTGGCCGTCGCGCAGAGCGCAGTGACGCGGGCACAGGTCACAGACCACCCGGCCATCGTCACCCAGGTGCCAGTACCTAGTGGTGCGATCCGCAACACTAGCTGTCACGTCGGGTCGTCCTCAAGGAATGCGGTGACGGTGTAGCGGCTGATGGTGACGTCGTCGCCCCAGTAGTTGGGCGGCAGGCCAGCCTTGCGGAACAGGTGGGCGATGAACACCTCGGGCTCCGGCAGTTCGTCCCACACCTGTGGCAGAAATGTCGCCCGACGCCCTCCAGCGCCGAGGATGACGCCGTCGATCCCGGGACGCAGTTGAGCTAGCGCGCCCTGACGGGACGCAAACGGCATCGGCGCCGGGGCTGATAGCACGGATACCTCGATGCGGGTGTGGACGAGTTCGTCAGCGGCTAGGGGCATGAAACGAGGGTCGTCAAAAGCCGCCGCACGGGCGTTGCTGGTGACATCGTCGCGAAGGGCGCGGTGCGCCACCAGCGATCCGATGCAACCGCGCAATTGGGCGTTCTGAGTCAGCGTCACGAACGCCGCGCCGGGGGCATCAAGCCAGGCATCGTTTGTACTTGTCGGCACCTCAAAGGTCAGTCTCAGAGCCTTCGCTATGGAGGCGCGCGCCAAGCCTGTCAGGACCTTGCCGGCACCATCTGGAAAGTCACTCATTTGGTCACCTCATCGAAGGCGAAGGAGCAATACCCAACGACTTGGCGTTTGTCGCCGGCTGTGTCTCCAGAGTTACAGGCGCCCAGCAGTCGGGGGGTCAAGCCGTGACGTGCGGCCAGTAGCATCATGGCATCCAGTCCGGTGGCTCCGCAGGCCTGATCGTGGTCGATTTGGCGTAAGGCAAGGATGTCGTCGATGGTGGCTGCGTCGATCGCTCGGGCCTCGTCGTAGGGGTGGTAGTGCGACAGATCAGAGCTGATTACGATACCCATGCCGGGGGTTCCCAAAAGGGGTTCGAGCACCTCGGCGGCCTGCTCGGGCGTTACCCAACCGGCCGCCAGCGGCAGCACATCGGCGTCGGGCAATACCCGTTGAAGAAATGGCAGTTGCACTTCCAGTGAATGTTCTTGGGCGTGGACGGCCTCGCTGGTGACCACATGCGGCGATTGGGCGACGATGTCGACGCCAGTCTGCCAGATCGGTATGTCCCCCAAAGGGGTGGCCATGGCGTCCGCATCGGGCAGAGCGAGGGCTCGAACACCAACCCGGTGGGTCGGGCCAACGATGACAACATGCTTGATGGCGCTGGCGCGCCAACTGGCGAAACCAAGCGCCGCCGTCGAGCCGGAATAGACATACCCCGCATGGGGAACTTGGATGGCCGGTGGCGGGGGAGCGTCGTGGTTGGGCACGTCGGCCAGATAGTTTTCGACCATGGCGGTCAGCTTCGCTGGGTCGCCCGGGTAGAACATACCCGCGACAGCGGGTGGACGAACACGATTGAACATACAACGTAGCCTAGTATTAGTCACGTAAGTTTTACGTCCCCCAAAGATGGAGGGAAATATGCGCACCGCCGCACTCAACACCGTTGAGACGCCCGATGGTCCGTTTACCATAATCGCCGATGACATGGTGCTGGCGTCCGGCTGGACCTCCGATGCCAGCCAACTCGTCAAGTTGATCGACGCGACGCACCGACCGAAGAAGCTTGTCAGTGACCAAACCGGGCATGCCATGCGGCAGGCGATGATTGGGCTTGACGCCTATTACGCGGGGTATTTTGGGCCAATGTTGGCGGTACCTGTCGCCTTTCCTGAGCAGTCGTTCCACGCCGATTGCCGCCGTCAGTTGCGCGCCATTCCGCGCGGTCACACCATCACCTACTCGGAACTGGCGCTGCGAGCCGGCAATGCGACGGCGGTGCGAGCGGCAGCAACCGCGTGTGCCAAAAACCCGACTGCGCTCTTCGTGCCTTGTCACAGGGTGGTGAGGGCAGACGGTGACCTTGGCGGATACCTCTACGGCCTGGATCTGAAGGCCCGGCTGCTTGTGCGCGAAGGCGTCCGGTTGTCAGCCGAGTAGAAACTTTTCCGTCATCCTGCGCAAGCGGGCCAGTGTGAGACCCTGGTCTTGTGGAGTGGCCACCTTGCGGCACACCGTCATCCTGCGCAAGCGCAGCGCCGTCGCAGGATCTGGCCGGGCCTACCGCGTTTGGCGGCGGGCGAAGCTCATCGTCGCGAGTCCAAACAGGACGACGAAGAACGCCCAGACAATGCCGAGATCCAGCCCGATGCCGCTGAATCGGTCGCCCCGCAGCATGACGCCAAGTAGGGCGTTGGCGCCGTGGGTGATCGGGAAGCATTGCGAAAGTATCTGCATCCACCGCGGCGCTGTCGACAGGTCGAAAATGCCGGACACCAAGATTTGCGGCACAAGCAACAGGATCATCAGTTGGATCACCTGGAATGCTGTCTTGGCCAGGGCAGATACCAACAGCCCCAAGGCCATCGAGACCAGCGCCATCGAGAACGTGATGACGACAACCAGCCAGGTTTGACCTTCGTTGGGGAACTTCAGAAGCAGAATGCTGGCAGCCAATACGAGCACCGATTGGATGGCTGCAGCCACCCCGAAGCCGATGCAATAGCCCGCGACCAGTTGCCAGGCCTTGATGGGGCTGACCAGCAGTCGTTCCATCGTGCCGCCGGTTCGCTCGGTGACCAGCGACATGCCTGAGGTGATGAACACGAACATGAAGACGAAGACGCCGATGAATATCGGGCCGAAGAAATCAAAACTGCCCCAGTCGGAGGAGCCGTGCAGGTAGCTGATGTCGATCGTGGCCTGTGGCGGGCCTTGCTGGCCGCCCGGCTGTGCAGCTTGCGTCATGGATGCCATTGCCTGCTGGACGGCCGCGATGGATGCACGATTGTGGGTGGCGTTGCTGCCCTCCACGGTGACCTGCAGTGTTGTGCCATCAAGCGCAACGACTGCGTCGATGCTGCGGTCCGTGAGGATGTCGGCCGGATCTGTGGTGGAGTTCGCGTCGACCTGGACGACGGTGGCGTTGTTCTCCAGCGCCTGGACCATCTGGTCGGGCAGGCCGACGGCTGCAACAGTGGGCTTGAAGCCGGGGGAGCCCAGGATGATCGACAGCAGCCACATAACGAAGACGGGGGCGACCACCAGCATTGCGACGGTGCGGGGGTCATGGCGGAACTGTTGCAGGATGCGCTTGGCCAGCGCCATCGCGTTACGCATTGCCGTCCTCCTTGGTGCCTGTCTGTGCGGCCTCGAACTGTAGGAAGGCGGCCTCAAGGTTCGCTGTGCCAGAGTTGGCCACTAGGTCTTCGGGCGAGCCAGACGCCAGGACCCGCCCGTCATGGATCAGGACGACTGTGTCGCAGTTGGCGGCCTCGTCCATGACGTGTGTGGTAACTAGGAAGGTGGCGCCATCGTCCGCGAGTTGCCTAAATGTTGCCCAAAGGGCCACGCGGTGCGCGGGGTCTAGGCCGACGGTTGGTTCGTCCAACACCAGTAGCCGCGGTTCGTGAAGCAGTGCGACGGCCAGGCTGAGGCGGCGCTGCATGCCGCCGGAGTACTCGGCGACGACCTTTCCACCCTGCTGTGGAAGTGACACCTGCTTCAGCACCGTGGGGATGCGTTCAGCCATCTGGGCAGCCGTCATACCGTACAGGGCACCAAAGAACCGTAGGTTTTCGTCGCCCGTCAGATCGGCGTAAAGGGCCTCCGATTGCGGCATGAAACCGACATTGTCTTTGACTCGTCGCGGCGGTGCCGGCTCACCCAGCACGGTGACGGTACCCGACTTGGCGCGCAATGCGCCAACGATGACGCTGACGAGCGTGGTTTTGCCGTGCCCGGAAGGCCCGACCAGCCCAGTGATGCGCCCCGGCGGCAGTTCCAAATCGATGTCGTGCAGCACCTCGGTCTTGCCATAGGCCGCGCACATCTTGTCTACGATCACAAGTGGTTCGTTGCTCACGGCACAAGCATAGATGATGGTGATGTCCCCTGGTCTCGCGAAACGCTCAGCGTCGTCCTAGGGCTGCCTATTGCGTCATCCTGCGCGAAGTCGCAGGATCTCCAGACCAGGACTGCCACCCATCGGCCCGATCCGGATCTCAGACACCAGCATCGGTCCAACTGCGTCGATTATCCTGATCATTGCGTCCTTCCACCTTGGCATCAATGCCGTGACGAGCAAGATCTGCCAACAAAAGCTCGGCCGGACCGCAAAGGGCTACGACGAGACTGGTCGGCTGTATGTGGCGGGCAAATGCTTCGGTCGCGTCCTCGGCAGTAACGCGGCGCGCCGCCGCTGTGTATTCGTCGAACCATGTGGGTGGCAGGTTGCAGAGCGCGAAGCTGGTGACCTGTGCCGCGATCGCGTCGGCAGTGGCCAGGTGCAGGGGAGTGGCGCCCGTGATGTAGGCGATGGCGTCGCGGGCCTCGTCGGGCGTGACCGGGGCGGCGCTCAGGTCGAGCAGTTGAAGCGCCAGGGACGTGGCTTCGGCAGCGACCTCCGGGCGGCACTCGGCTTGCATCGTGAAGAAGGCCGCATCACGCAGCGAGGTCAACCCGCTGCCGGCGCCGTACGTCAGCCCGCGTTCCTCGCGCAGGACGCGGTTGAGTCGCGAACCGAACATTGCCCCCACGGTGGCGTTGGCAACCTGAAGCGCTGGCCAGTCACTGCTCGTCCGGCCTGGGGTGACTGTGCCGATGCGTAGCGACACCTGGGCAGCGTCAGGGTGGTCGACGACGACGACTTTCCCCGTTGCGACTGGGGGCCACGGTTCGGCCTCTGGCATAGACATTTTGCCTGGGCTCCAGCTGCCGAATGCCCCATGCACAAGGTCATTCACGTCCGAAGGCAACTCTCCCGCCAGCACCAGGCGGGCCCTGACAGGCTGCGCCACACGCTGGTGCCAGGCGACGACATCGTCACGCGTGATGGTGGCCACAGTTTCAGTGTCGCCAGAAAGCAGACGTCCAACCCGGTGGGTCGGCAGCAACCATGCCCGCAGGGCCTTGGATGCCTGAACCGGCGGTGACACCAGGCCAGTGGCGATCACCAGCAGTCGTGATTCGACGAGCCGCTGGATGTCGGCCTCATCATAGGCGGGTTCAGCGACCATTTCGGCCAGCAGGGGTAGCGCCTGGGCAAGACGGCTGGCGGGGGCCTCGATTGTGATCGTGGAGCCGTCCAACCCGGCCCCGGCGTCCTGGGTGACGGCCCCGCAGCCCTCCAGCGCGTCCACCAATTCTGATCCGGGATGGGGAAGTGTGCCCTCATCGCAGGCCTGCATGGCCAGCGCTGCCACGCCCTCAGTTTGGCGCGGCTCGGCTGTCAGGGGCACATCGAGCAGGAGGGTCATGGTCACGACACGTTGACCAGGCAGATTGACCGTGCTAACCTGCAAGCCGTTGGGCAGCACTGTCTCGTCGACTGGTGGGAAGCGCCACGGTTGCGCGGCTTGAACTTGAGGTTTGCGTGCCATCACTTCGCCTCCTCGTACTCGAGGACGGCTCGAGCGTCTGGGCCCAGCCAAGTCGCGGCCACTCGCGCCACGTCCTCAGCCGTCACGGCCAACCATTCGTCCAGGTGCTGGTTGAGATGGTCTGGGTCACCCCAGTTCGACCAGTCCTCGTTGATGGCGTCGGCGCGCTCACCGGCGTCCGCCAGCCCACCGAACCACTCGCGTTCCATTTGTGCGCGCACACGGCTGATCTCGGCGTCCGTCGGCCCATGGTTTGCCAAGCGGGTGAGGTGATCGACGATGGTGGCCTCGAGGCGGGGTAGCTCGACGCCGTCCTGTGGCTGCACCGTCAGCGTTGACAGGGACGTGCCGCGTGTGAACCCGAAATCGCCAGCGCCGACCGCTTCAGCCATGCCGGCGTCGCGCACCAGGTCATGATGCAGGCGGCACGCCTGACCGGCGCCGAAGATGTCCAGCGCCACGGCGACGGCGGGACGGTCCGGGTGTGCCACCGGTGGCGTGCGCCACAAAAGGTGTAACACCGAGCGGGGGACGGGCCGGCGCACAGTCAGCCTTGGCACATTCGAAAAGGACGGCAGAGGGTCCAGGTGCGCACGCTTCGGCGGCGGTCCGCTGGCCGCAGGGACATCACCCAAATACTTGTTTACTAGGTGAAATACTTCGTCATCACTTTGTGGGGAGACAACGGCGACGTGCAGATTGTCTGGGCGGTACCAGGTGGAGTGAAAGGCCCGCACGTCGTCCAGGCTGGCGGCGTCAAGCTCGCTCATGATTCCGATGGTGGGTGTGGCGTAGGGGTGCGAATCGGGGAATGCCAGACCCAGGAGCAACTCCAACTGATCGCCATAAGGCTGATTGTCATAGCGCTGGCGTTTCTCTTCAAAGACAACTGCACGCTGTGTGCGCAGCGCCGTGCCGGACACACGCAGCGATGCCAGTCGGTCGGCCTCCAGCCACAGAGCCAGGGGGAGCGCGCCGGGCGGGACAGTCTCAAAATAGTTGGTGCGATCGTGGTTGGTGGTGGCATTGCTAACCCCACCCAGAGCCTCCAGGATCTCGGTATGATCGCCGCGGACGTGTGCAGATCCCGCAAACATCAAATGTTCGAACAGATGTGCGAACCCAGATGATCCGGGCGTCTCGTCGGCCGAGCCGACGCGGTACCAGAGATTCAAGGCCGAGCCAGGGGAGAACTCGTCGCGGCTGACCGTTACCTGTACGCCATTGTCAAGGGTGCGGGTTGCCATTGCGAAACTCATTTGCCAAGCCTAGCTGACTAGCGATCAACCCCAACCCATTTCGTCCAACTCGTCGTCATCAATACCGAAGAAATGGCCGATCTCATGGACGACCGTGACGGCGATCTCGTCAACCAGCTCATCCGTTGTTTCGCACATGTCTTTCAACGGATTGCGGTACAAGATGATGCGGTCAGGCGCCACAAAGCCGTAGTTGTCGCCGCGTTCCGTCAGCGGGACACCGTCGTAGACGCCAAGCATGTCGGGATCATCCTCGGGCGGATCGTCCTCAACGAGAATGACAACGTTGTCCAGCAGGGCCAAGAACTGTTCCGGAACCTGGTCGATAGCTTCATTGACGGCACGGTCGAATGCCGCGTCGGACAGCGTCACCGCCATGATGGGCAGCCTAGGACGTTACGATCGGCAATCCGGTGGCTGTGGAGGCTGCGTCAATGCCGCCAGCGTTAGTCACATTGGTGAAACCAACTGCTTTCATCTGGCTTTGCGCGGTGGATGCCCGGGCGCCAGAGCGACAGTAGACGATGTACTTGCCGTCCTTTGGCATGGTTGCGATCTTGGCGCCAAAATCAGCCGACTGTACGTCAATGTTTACCGCACCCTGAAGGTGCCCGCTGGCATATTCTGAAGCAGTACGGACGTCAATGATGGTCGCGCCGTTGGTGTCAATGCTGGCGCCGCCGGACGACCCGCAGCCGACGACAGTCAGCGGGGCCAACAAAACAATAAGGGCCAAGGCGCATTTCTTGAGGAGGCTCATAAGCATGAGTTTATCGCACCACAGCGTGGCATCTAGCAGTCTTCGCGGCGAGCGATCATTGTCCGATAATCAACA
>Ga0123357_10001326_pt1 | contig 26098 bp, 19 predicted proteins | sample TergutEmb28metaG_FD_89873 | JGI IMG/M metagenome (GOLD analysis project Ga0123357, IMG submission 89873) | Embiratermes neotenicus P4 segment gut microbial communities from Petit-Saut dam, French Guiana - Emb289 P4 | ecosystem: Host-associated > Arthropoda: Insects > Digestive system > Gut ...
ATATATATATATATATATATATATCCATTATTTCTGGTAATCCATGATCATCATACTAATCAGGATCTTTTCCAATAATTAATGTGCTGAAATGCCAATAACGTTAAAAATGCCACATTGCTACTTCCATTCATTAGACAATTCACAATAACAGCAAAATCAGTAACACCAAAAAGAAAAAGCGTTTTGGGCCCATATTGTAGAGAGTTCATTACAATTCCTAATGAATTCAAATCTACTGAACTAGAGCGACCACGACGAATTCCATCATTTAATAGAGATTTCATTACAATTCCTAATGATTCTTGATTTCAAACTTTCGCCGTGTTCTGAATGTTGTATGCTTTCTTCTGGGTAATTCCACGGCGCCGGGGAATTACCCAGAAGAAAGCACACAAAATTCCTAATGAATCAAAATTTTCTGAACTAGAGCGATCACGATGAATTCCAGCATTAAAACACAATAATATGAAATTCGTTGCTCACTCATCAGGACTTACATACCTATATGGACACAAAGAGCTTGGGAACGCGGAAGTGTCTTTCGCCAACATTCTATCAGAATCTGATAACCTATTCGTTAAAACACAATCAAAATATGAAAGTGGAGTTCTCCTGATCAGATTTGCGCAATATCCATATTTCTGACTGATTTTCAGAAACGTAAATTATGGCACAGAAATGTATAACCTAGAGGACCTAAACGTGATGATGACAGTATCACTGACACTTTGACAAGACAGTTATTAAAATTACTGCTCTATAGCTGAATTATTTCTTACCTTGCCACATTGTCCCATTTTCGTGAGTCTACCAACAGAAGTATACAGCTAACAGAACACACAAGATAATGATGTACCCTAATCACTTCCGATATAACATTAATACACACAACTTTCACACAACCTGCCACTTTTTTATCCTTATGAGACGTACCACCTACTCCTGCCCCCGAATCAGCACTGATAAACCATACAATCCAGCGCTTCGGGCGTTATGAACGTCACGAATTGAAAATACTCATTCTCTGTGGCGCTACGTTCTGCATAACTATTAGCTCTGTCACAACATATATCAACCATGGATCTGAGTGAAGAAACCAAAGTATAAGCTCCCAGAAATCCTCGTTCTGCTACAGCAACAACCGTAGATGGTAAACGTGTCGACATCTGGTAATGCCCGTAATGAAGTACAGCTCGATATCCAACATGGAGGATCACGTGAAGTACCGTCTGTGACAATAGTATGTAGATTGTAATGTTTTGAATTTTGGGTAATATTATATTCATACGGAGGAAAAGAAGTATGCGCCTGTATAGAACTAAACTGAAGGTGATTGTTTTAGGTGTAATTTTAACAGGTGTTGTTTTACTGATTTACCAAATGACGTGGATGGATTTCCCACGGGATGAATTATTGGATTACAGTGGTTACAGTAAAATTGTAGAAAGTGGAAAACAAACACTTTTAAGGGGAATACGCCGAACTGACACTTGGAGATACAGACCAAACGAACGCGGTAACTTTATGTGTTTCCACACAAAAGAGGAACTTGACTTTTCCAGGGTAAATGATGACTTTTGTGATTGCGTTTTTGATGGTAGTGATGAACCGGGAACAAGTGCTTGTCAAAACGGAAGATTTTATTGTGATACGCAGAACAGTGGATTCCCAGGTAACTTAAATACAAGTCCACGTATGAGTGTATCAGTGTATAAAGTACGTTTTGTGTTTAATTTACAAAGTATATGGTTTCAGAATTTGTTCTGTCAAGCCGCGTCAATGATGGAATATGTGACTGCTGTGATGGGTCAGATGAATGGGCTCAAATCCGTCTCCCCATCAGACTGGAGGGTTGGTATTTCAACATAAACATTTGGCAATTTGTGACATGCATTTGCTTTCAGTGTATCATATCTATGAAACTAGTACAAATACCATATTTGTTTTAACTATAATTTATTGCTCACTCATTGTCCTATTTTCTTAATTCTTCCCGTGGCCCATCCCCATATACACCATTGCCTTTCTTTATGAGATATACTAAGTCCCACCAAGCTCAAGATTCCATGTTATAGTAAGTCCCACCAAGCTCAAGGTTCCATGTTAAACTGCACGTCTCCTTTGTTGCACATGATATTCCTCACTATAAGGTGAATGCTGATCATATTCCTCCTCAAGGTTCTCCCATATAAATTTGGATTTCTGCATTTATTCCCACCACTGGGACAACTACCAGGATGGTCAATGACCATACCTGAAGAAATACACAGCAACATGTCCTTCTTATGTATTGTGAACTATTTTCCATTTTCCCAGTTTAGTTAAACACTAGTTTGTAAATGTCTCACAGGGGATCTAATGAACATAATTTCAGAATGTTAATCTCAATACAATTTCAATGTTATTTTCCAACCAGTATAGTTGAATTAGTTTGTATGATGACACAACTGTTTTCAGTTGTCTTCATATCACGTTATCATTTCCATGCTTTCAAGGTTAGCTGTGTTGGCAATTTGCATGTGCAACTCATTCATTCTGCAGGTACTCTTTTGTGTCTCCTCATATACAGAAATCCATGTCAAATCTGTAGACTAAGAAGCATTAGAAATAATGTACCACTTCATAATTGGTAATCAGAATATGTACTGTCCAACGTGTTGGATGTAAATATGGCAGAGTAACCCAGGGTGCACTCAGGTTTAAAGACTGTTCCAGGAAGAAGTGAGGTGAAGCAATGACTTTGTATAATGGAAATAGTTGTTTCACCTACAGTTATACCTGCCTTAAAGAGAAATGTGTTAGCCTGTTTTGTGTGTACAATATGCTGTCTTATAGTTAATCCTTTGGCACCAGAATTAATTCCAGGTGTAATCTGCAGAACACATGGATTTAAATAACAGGATTTAATTTTTTCATGCAAGCTCTTACACACAAAGCAAACATATATTTGATTTTAGACACTAACATGAGATACATAGAGATGTCAGAATACTTTGCAAGATTATATGTGTTCCTTATATTTTATACTTGGTGATGATTTTTTTTTTAAACTTCTATTTTGGCACAACCCATGTTGCTAATATTCTTCTCCAAATTGGAGCACCATGCATGTGTATTACCTGTGAGTACCATGTACATTGTAGATAATAAAGGGTGAAGCACATGCCAGAACAAGAGTAAATCATCTCAAAATAATGACTTGTCATCTCCTTATTATGCAGTATGTTGCAGTCTCTTCATTGCAAAAACATGAGATGTGGAGGTAACCATCTTATTAATCTCCGCTAGTGCTTCATGCATGAACACATGCAATATGCAAACCCTAAAGATGAGTACCCCACTTGTATGTGGCCTCAAACGCAGGTCCAGTTGGTGGGGAGAGAGAAAGTTTATATTCTTTTGAATGCTAGTTAAACTCATGGCTGCATTATTAATTGGTTTCAGAATCTGTGCAGAAGAAACTGGGAAGATATCAATCACCATGTCCAAACCTATGTGATAAGTAAACTTTCCTGCAAGATGCAATGGCTTTGACGTAAACCAATTACATAGCATGTATAACACCTTCAAGCGGAGTGTTCTTCTCAGTTGTTTGTTGTGTTGTTTTGTGACAAAAGGTATCTCAAATTCTGCAGTTACAATTATGTCATGCTTGCTTACTGAAAATACATTGGGATCTTGAAGTTCCAAAGGTGAAGGTAAAGTTGCCCCCATGCAAACACCACACAGGCATTTGGGAAGGGGAATATAGTTACACTCTTTTTTAACCTTGTCACTAGATGGGCATGAGTGGTCATCTTCACATCCCAACCACTTTACTGTGTATACTTATTTATTTTGCTGCAGACTCGTCTTACCTTGGTACATTACCGATAACACCATTAACCCTGCCTCACTTTGTTTCTCAGGGCCATGCAGACCATTCCAAACAATACTACTACTATCCTGTGTGTTTCTTGTAGACCAGCCATTCTTAACCTGGGGTCCATGGGTAGTTTTCAGGTGGTCATGAACTTGGATGGGAAAAAATTACAACTCCATTTTCACTAACCTCTAACTGAAATTTAGCTTTTGATTCAATAATGAATGTAGGCAACAAAGTAATTAATGGCTTCTAGACTCCAAAAATGTTTGTTAACTCAGTAGATTTCACTATCACTATTGTATGCATTTCAGTACATTTTTCTGAGAAGGGATCCATATGTTTCACCAGACTCTCATAGTATAATAATTTATTCCAGTCAATAACACAACATTATATATAGTGATCAATATTAAAATTCGGCAACATGTTTCGGTTCAAAGGAACCATCATCAGGCCAAATATGAAAACACAGTCCTGGTACATTCAGAGTGCGCACACACTTTGAACCGAAACATGTCACCGAATTTTTAATATTGATCATTATATATATTGTTGTGTTACTGACTGGAATAAATTATTATATTATTGCAATACACAATGGGATGGCTCCTATCAAAGACTCATAGGGCCCCATGGCACAAAAAGGTTGAGAACCCCTGCTGTAGACTAAATTATGATCATTAAAATTATATGAGTTGCTTCTGAAGCTAAGAAAAAGCAGAATGATGACTGTATCTTATATTTAAGAGACTTGTATCACCACAGTTACATTTTACAAGTTTTTTTTTAAAGCACAAAATGGTAGAAGTCAGTTTTCTTAATATAGACTATAGAAATGTATACTGTAATATAACTTGTAAAAAAAACTGTACACATTATATTCATATTGTGTATTACAAATTATAATGACCAACACACAAACTGGTTCCTGGAACACTTAAGAATAGGAAGGACATACTTATGGACAAAACTGTATTTAATAATTATGTTGTTAAATATTTCAGTAATTTATGAAATTGCAGCTATGCAATTGTTTTTCAATTAAATCACAGTTCAATGTCATCAGTTTTTAGATGATGATGAACAACAAATGGTAACATTTTTAATCTGAAGAAAATATGGAATACTGAAACTATAAATAATAGCACAAATTGAATCAGAATAGAATGTTGTTCAAATGCTGTTCACATGCCACCAAAGGACATGTAAGAAAACATACCTATTTCCTCTTCCTCAGTATGGATGAAACTCTCCCAGCTATAATCAGAGGGATCAATTTCTTCCCACATCTACAGATATTAAAAAATATTGTGTGTAACGTTTGTAGATGGTCATACTTAGTGTGCTACTATAAATAGTATTTGTATAAAACAAATCTTTTCTTTCCTTCTGACACACATTATATAACACCTTTTTCAAGAAATGTACAGAAGCACTATTCTACAAAGCCTATTGAACATAAAAACATATGCATACAGTATTTACATACCATCATTCACACAAGCATAGCTCTTCATAAAGTAGATCAAAATATATCTTGACAGAAAAAATGCTATAACAGGTGTATCCATCCAATGCAGGATTATTTTTAAAGCCTCTCTTGTTACTCGTTTTTAATAAAACCAGGAAAGATTTTTTAAAAAGAAATGTAGAATAAGAAACAAAACTCATCGCATGGTAACTTGATACAAAGTATATTTCATCACGTATCTTGTCATCTCAAGAATAATGATCTCTTGGTATACTTTGTCACCACAAACTTTTAACTGCTGTTCTAAATTAATCATTTAATATGAAGAATCTCCTCAATACTACATGAAAACTGGAAATGAAGACTGTTATGAAATACTACAAAAAGTATTCTACATTCCAACTGTAAGGAACTTTTGAAATCTACATAACATGCAGACCATGACAATACAAATTTCACAAGGAGGCTGAGGCGCACAATTCACATGAAATGAGCATTTTAAAACTGATGCAATTTGCACTCGCATGTAAATAAGTAATAATGCATGTTGTATTCTGTTCTGGTTACAAATCATATGTGCAATCACTAAATCAAGACACTTCTGACTACTGTGCCATGCTATATGCTTAATTTTTTTAAGTACAAAGTTTCCAAATTTAGAAATAAGGGAAGTTTCATTACAGTGGTTAAGATGTGTAAAAACAGCCTTATATTATAGCCTGAACCTCCATGGAAATTCGTTTATTTTCACACTGCTGTATGGTCATCATGATCAAAGCAATGGCATCAGTTGTATTACAGTAACTCCCTTTGAAATGCAGAGAGAGTAAGTACTTTTAAAGCTGTATTCATTTTTATTTTTCTGATGCAAGTTTCTGACAAGAAATGAATTACAGTATATAGGTACAGCCCAGATGTAACAAGGCAAACCTGATCATTCAAAAATGCTACTGCATCTTGCAATATGCACTTTGAAGACCTGTGAACTAATGGAAACTTACCACATGGTAAGGTAAGCCACATTATGGACGTTGTAAGAAAATTTGCTTCTCCTCAACACTTTTGAGTACTTAACAGAGAAACAGCTCACTTGGAAGTCTGCCGAAAAGCATTAAGCACCTCAAAATGTGTGTAAAGGCTCGCAACCTGATTTTCAAAATGTAAGGTTCGGTGGACAGGGGCTCCTAACCTTCTCAGCAAGTCACCAAATGCTTTTTCCTCCTTGCGAATCCATGGACGGCGTTCATCATGTACTTGGTATGGAGTCACATGGATATGAATCCCAATTCCTGCCATAAAAGAACACAATATGTAGATATGTTGTCACACACTGGCAATGAACACATTTAGAAACATGAAACTGTAATACAAAGAATGCTGTGTCTGTACACTGCTATTAGTATAATTGTCTCTCTTTAACAGGGTTTAGTTAGGATTTAGAAGATATTTCCATTTAAATTTATACAAGTTATATTTGATGTCGGTCTCTTACTCATTCCTGGCCAATCATTTTTTGTCTACTCACAGGCAGCAGACCAGCAGAAACAGTAACACTGCATGGCAGTGCCTGAGTGTCTTGTCAGCCCAATGTATGAGAAGCAATGAATGTCTCTACTACCTTCTAAGAAACTGATTAACACAGTAATGTGTTTTGACTGACCATTTAATTGATCCAATGCGATTTTTCCTCATGATGATAAATGAATCATTCTGCCTTATGTCCACTAAGGTGACTGCATCAGTAATGCAGCTTTCAACACATATTAATATAAAGTGCAGAAGATGTGGAAGCAGTGTGAGTGCTGGCAGTACACAAAATATTTGTGTTGTCTTAACTGTACTAATAAGATTCTACATTTTTAAAAACAAACAAAATGCACTAATTAAACAATACAACAGAATTAATTACAAAACACGCTTCGTATCAGGTGCCAACGTCTACATGTTTCTTCACCTTGGGAGTTTATCAACAACAAAGGTTTGTAGGTCCAATAAGTGTTTCAGGTGTTATTCGCCGTCATTTCCATCATAATATGTTAAAACTCCAGATTACACATAAACAAGTATATGTACACATTGCTGCTACAATGCCACCGATCATCTTCCTCTGTTACACAGTCACAGCCATTTTTTCTTCCAGGGCTGTGCGTATAAACATCTGTATCAATATGTGGTCCAAAGGGATCTTGTCTGGCTGAAGCGTACAATGTATCCTGTGTCAGGGTATACAGTACACTATATACTCTGACACGGGATACACTGCATGCTTAAGCCGGACAAATATTGATATGGGTGTTGGTGCACACAGCCAAGGAAGAAAAAATGGCTGCAACTGTGTAACAGAGAACACTGATCACTGTGGTGGTGGTGGTGGTGGTGGTGGTGTTGCAACAATGCATACGCATACTTGTTGATATGTAATCTGGAATTTTAACATTTTATGATGGAAGTGATGGTGAATAACACCTGAAATACTTGGCCCTACAAACTTTTTTTGTTGATAACTCCCTGATGATGGCACCTTGGCGCCGAAACATGTAGATGTTGGCACCTAATATGAAGTGTGTTTTGTAATCTATTTTACTGTATTTTAATTAGTGCATTTTGTTGGTTTTTAAAAATGCAGAATACAAGAAAATGCATGGTATGAATAACAAAAAATACATGTAAGATATTTGCACTACACAGACAAGAACATGCTTCCAGCACTAACAAAGCTTAATTTAAAAACAGTGAAAAGCTTGTCTGATGACAGTGCTTCTAGTCTTTCAGTGCCATCATCCAAGTGTGAGCAGCATATTACTATTCACACATGTAGGTGGTTTAAATTAATCTGTTCCCAATGTCTACGCCATATTCAGATCAGGTCAAAAGTCTGGTGATTATCACATTGTAATGGACACTAATAACTATGCACATTCGCTCAAAAAGCATCTCATTCCAAATCTGTTCCTGAATTCAGTTCTTGTGGTTGACATATCCCATCACAATACATGATTAAACAAGCTGCCAACCCCAAACCCTACAAAAGCTTCAATGAAAGCCTGGCTAAAAGAAAATGAAATACCATGTTGTGACACCATGTTCAAAGTACGTGATCTGGTTAAAACAACAAGCATAAAGAAAAAAATTACTAGAATTACTAAAAAGTACTAAGACATCCCCTTACCATCTCAACCTCAATCTCACTCGGCTAATTTGGGCTTATGTCAAGAGATTGGGTGGGTCACTAGCAAAAACACAACTTTCAATCAAACAACTCTGCCACCGGTCATTTTTAAACACTGGAGCGGCAAGGTGGGTAAATGTCTGTTGCTCCAAACAAGATACAGCATATAAGTATTACAAAAGAGAAGGGAAGACTGAAGACAGAAATGAAAAAACAATGACTGCACATGGAGTTGAAGACAGAAGCAATGCCAGAATCAATGACAAGTGACAATTTTAAGTAGATAGGATCAGAGCAAGTACTGTGAACTACAACACCTATCACCCATGTTTATTCAATGCATGCTAAAACTGTGATTTCATAAAAAAATAAAACTGAGTCACCAAGAACATAACTTTGACATTAACATCAGGGCTCCACTTTTTCTCTAGTGCAATGCTAACTACGCTGCACCACTCGGCAACTAGCAGGCAAGGAAGGGCTCCATACAGTAAGTTACTCACTTTCTGTGTCACCATAATGCTACTCCACTGGCTAAGAACAAATATGAAGATAGTAACAAAATGAACCAGATGCATACAGTAGGAAGCCTGTAAAAGTGTACAGTGTACGTCTAACAGGCATATTCATACTGAGGTAATCCATGGCAGTAAAGCTCTTAACTGAGCTGAACAAATAAGACTATGATGAACAGTTTCCTTATTGTTAACAAACACTGAAACTGAGGTGCTCATGGCAGTGACTATGAAATGCTGTCATCTTGGATGTGATGCAGTGTACTCTGTTAGAAATCTGCAACCATTTCAGTAGAATTTACTGCATTTGCACCCTTGGGGAAGATTAAGTCCTGCAAGAAAAGTGATGAAAATATAGGTACAGAAGGAAAAAGGAAACATGGATGAGACTGAAGGGAGAACACAGACTGAAGATGTCTCAGAGCAGAATACTGATGACAGTTATATGGCCAATTCTTTTGACAATCCAGGCAAGATGGGAAGCTAATATAAAAATGGACTTAAAGAAACAGGATAGGAGAGAGTGTGGGCTTGCTTGGCTTTGAACAGGGACCAGGGGTAAGATCTTGTGAACACAGTAATATACCTTCGGGTTCCAGGTAACCTCTCGACAGAGTAACTGTTACCTTCTTAAGGACTCTAAACCATAGTGTTAGTTATCAAGTTATTATATGAGAAGAAACTATGCCCTTTAGCATCTAAAGCCTACAGTTACAGATTGCAGAATTAAGACAGAAGTATAATCCCTACAGCTTTTATATGCAATGCCCGTACTTTGAAAATACTAAATATCCAAGTTCAGTCTAGTATGTTTCACATTACCATAATTTCTGCCCCATTTGCTGTCATTCAGACAAATTGTAAATCTTTCATAACCAATATCCCTACTATAACAAATTTCCAAGCTCTACTGAGTCAGACAGTTGTGAAATTTGAAGGTGGCAAGCTACTGCTTCCACCCAGAAATAAAAATATGCATAAAAACACACTGGCTTCTGCAGCTGTGCTATGTGGATGGCTTGCCAACGCTGTCTCAGACCCTGGTAAAGGTGAAGTTTTCCCTCTCCACACCATGAAGGCATATAGGAAAATTAGAAGTATAGCTCAAACCATTCTTAACCTCAGCAGCACATGGAGGTGAGTGGTCAACTTCATGCCTTGGCCACTTTACGCCCACAAATGAACCCCACTACCCTTTGAGTAGGAGGCCAGGTGGCCCCAGAGCTGGTCTGAACATTTTGGTGAAGAAAAATCTGGCCCAGACAGGGTTGTGAACCTTGGACCATCCAGCCCATAGCCTGGTCCCTTTACTGACTACTCTACATACAGGATCCAGACATGTGACAAACTATGTTACCCCATATATCAGTCCCTCACTGACAGCAGTTTGTCAGCCGCAGTACCTGGCCTGATATATCCATGGGTATTGTTTGTGTATAAGTGCAATAATTGGTAGTTTCCATGCCAAGTGACTGACAGGACTATAATGGCATACAAAAGAGTTCACTAGTTGCTGGGTTACCACAACAGTTTACAGTACTTTTAAACATGCCCTTATAAATGGCAATGGAACAGGCAATGTAACTAGGCTCTGATGAGTATTAACAGTGGCCTGGGTTTTGTCATATCAACACTTCCTGGAGTAAGTTAAGTCTGAATGTAAATCTAATTACATCTTTCTAGTTCCAAACTATGATATTGTATGACGCATACTTTAAGGGCTCATACAAAGCCCTATATCACTTACCTAAGCGTGTGAGAGTCTCCAGAAGACTTCTGGATGTGATCCACGTGTTCTTACCACCAGCATGCCCAGCATCAAGCCAATACATATCCTGTATTCTTGACACAAGTCGCATCATTGTATCATCATCTGGGGTTAGGGTCTTGAGATAATGGAATTCATAGAGGAACTGGTTCAAGACCACGCAACCTTTACTGAACCCTATAAGCACCAAGTGAGCTTTATCCAAGTTGAGACCTTCTCTCCACCACAATGGAGCCACTTCCTCATCTTCCTCCTCTTGTGTCTGCTAAAGAAATATAGCATAAAAAAAATCATTTGTGTGGTTCCACACTTACCAGTTCAATGCCTGGACTTATCATTTGACATGTACTGTGTCAGCATAATACTCATTGTATCAGCTGTCCCACATATACACCTGCCTACCTCAGATGCTTCTATTACTTTCAGTCTTTAATAATAAAATGTCACAAGCATATTCCACAATGCTGATGCTTCATACTTGAGATGTGCCTAATTCTAATGTCAGCTGCATGGATGTCCATAAAATCCATTACAATTACTATCCCTTAGTAAGAAAGAAGACTACTCACCAGACCATCCCTATCCTCAGTGACAGCTTCCTCTGTAGGCGGTGATGGTTCATTAGTTGCCCGTGGAAGCAGTTCGGAAGCAGGCATATTACGAAGACGCTGTGAGATACCCTGCAGCAACCGCTCCAGATGTTGTAATGCATAGTGTGTGGGTGTATGGTCTGGGGCTCCACAATTGTTGCAAGGGACAAAGTTGTCATAACAACTAAATGTCTTAAACTCCATCCTGTAAGCCATAACATTCATTTAGCAAAATTAATATGCAACACACTGATACAAGGAAATTAAGGGAAAATATAGAGCACCAAATCATATATCAATAAATGTTCAGAAGTGCTTAAGTTACAAAACTGACACAGCCCCTTGTCACTGTTAACAACACACTTCAAAAGAATATACAGAAATTATAATAAGATAATTTATAAACTTGTTACATATGTGTCTGACATTTGAACACCAATACTAAAATTAGACATAAACACCTCTTGCTATTCAGTGCTGAAGACTTTGGGGGTTATATGAGTAATTAAACACCTACTGTTTTTAAAGTGCTTTATATTGGCAACACAATACTAGACTTCAACTGCAGAAAAAACAAACACTAGTGACAATTTATTCCATTACTACATGTTGATACTTGAATAAGGAACTGATTTCTTTCACTGTGTCGAATTAAGAACATAAGCATGCTACAAGTAAAATTAAGCAACTTATTCAACAACTAAAGCAGTTGGAAAAACTCAGCATTGAAGGAACTTGCTTGTTACTGGACAATGGGTCAGTCTGGATGAAATGAGACTTACAGATGTAGCTCTATCAAAAACAATTATTACAGTGTCAGATCATTCAAGTTAAGATTTGTATTGGGTAAGTTTCTTGCAGCTCTACAATTTACCCATCTTTATTTCTACACAGCAGCACGCAATTTGCTAGTTTTGTAGATAAATGAAATCATATTACATGAATCATCTGAAGACTGTCTTTATATACAGTACTTTTATTTGCACAAGAGATAAATCATCAAAATACAAGAGTGAATATAATTACTCTTCATTAAATTATCACTTACTTTAACCATAAAATGGCCATCCATAAATTATATAATGTACATACAGTTACCTTCTAATAAACACTCATACACTATCACAGCTATGGACCACTCCCACTAGATCACTCAGAAACCCATACAAAATACAATCCAAGAAAAATATACCACTTGCCTGTTTTGATCCATTTCTGATGAGACAAATTCCATGAATGTTGCAAGTTTAGGAGCAGTCAATCTAATTAGAAGGAAATCACATTACTAATACAAGAATTCTTCTCCACATAAAAATTCAAGGACCTCTTCAGTAGTTAATCAAGGATTTGGGGGTTGGGATCCACGTCATGATCGATTTCAATGATAAAATCCTCAAGCAGGAATAATTCTACAAATAAAACCCTAAAATTATAACTTTTATTTTTGGGGGAGGGGGGTGGCACAATGGTCCAAGTTGGGCCTAGGCTGCCTCAATGTTCAGGTTCCTAGATCACACACACACCTGATAGGACTCCTCTGAACAAAGGATCAACTTGTTGCATGTCGCAGAGGCCGCTACCTACACAACATGCGACAAACAATTGACAGACATCCATGCCTTCGGCGGGATTCGAACCCGCAATCCCAGCAATCAAGCAGCTGCAGACCTATGCCTTAGACCATACGGCCACCAGGATTGGTGTGAAATTATAACATTACTCTTCTTTAAAGGTCCAGCACTCTTCTACATACAATTCAAAATATGAAATAAAATATACTCATACGCAAAGGTATGAGCAAAATCTGGACATATCTTCAAGTGCAATTTCTACATTCTTTCAGGAAGTAAAATTTTAAACATATAGATTATGGTATTTTTAGAATTCATGAAGACAAAGAAGACTGTTGTACTGTCGAAGATGGCTGAGTACTGTATAGGATGAACACACACACAATCTGATGTTAAGCAGAATAATACTTTAAGAATTTCATTTTTTTCAACACTTTTGTAAATCTGTATTTAAAAATGAATTTCAACCAGAGTACAGAATAAATATAAGCTTTTAATAAATAAACCACTTATAATAAGGCAGTATGTTGTGAGATTTGAGGTTCTCACAGCAATGTTGCTGACAGTTTAGGTGTTCTGGGATGTACCAATGTTGCTTAGATGGTGGCTCCTGACATTTCAAAGGAACAAAGTGCCTTCAAAACGTTAGGAACCACTAACCAACCAAACAAAAAAATCTTCTTGGACTCACTGATCCTCGAAGGTAAGAGTACTACATTCCTTTGAAACATCAGAAACCACTAATCCAATGTCACATCACAGAAGACTTGAATTCTCAGTACATTGCCCCTAACAACATGTATAACAAATCTGTATTTTTAGATCCCTAACCAATAAGCCACAAAAACTGCATTATGAGCATATACAGCGTTACCAAAACACTGTTCCTGTATAAATAATAACAGCAAAGTGGAAACGAAACTCCAGCATGAAAAGAGAGACTAATTTTCCTTCAACAACTACCACTTGGCAGAACAGTATATGTAGTTTCAATTTCAGTGGCCACTATATAATGCAACACAACCAGAAAGCTTGTTAATCTTGTGACAGTACAACATTCTTCTCCCAGAACCAGCAGAATTATGGACACAATACTAGACACAAACTACGCACCTACAAAAACAAAAATTAAAAAAAATATATTCTGATTTGCTTACACTCAGTGAATTGGTAGAGTCAGCACATCCCATATTATTAACTTGGTTTACCTAACAGTTTTCCTTGCCAATAAATCTCGAACATAAATTAAACTAGGGTTCATACACGTGCCTACTTGTTAGACTTTGTCTGAAACGTTCAATATATAAAATTTAAACTGTATTACAACACTCAAAGCTGTGATATTACCTGGGTATTAAATCATACCTACAGGATGCAGAATAGTCATCTGCAGGGATATGTAACTGCATCAGTAAGCTTCACTTGAAGGTTATCCATAAATAACATAATACTTTAAGTGGGAATTTCTGTTCATGTTGAGTGAGAGTATATTTATTACTTTACTCCTTTTTTTTAAAAGTTCAGGGTCCCATAGATTTTCTTTGAAAAGTAAAGATCAATGTTAGGACAGTTCTTACGGCTAAAAGCTGCAATGAAGTGGTTAGCACTCCGTCTTCATACAAGGGAGGTCAAAGATTCAAATCTCAGCTAGTAGACTGCTATGCTGACAGGTACCTTATGATATTCCTCAAGCCCTTCAGACACTGAGATGGAACCTTGCAATAGGTCACAAGCATACCCACAACCTTCCAAATTCATCATTGATAACCGCAATAGCATATAAAACCTCATAATCCATGCAGTTCATAAAGTGCTGTTAAACAAATCAAGAGAAATAATGTTCTTGTAAATGGGGGAAACAGCAGAATTTCCTGTTCCATTCTAAGACTTACAAAACAAAAATAAGGAAAACTTTAAAAAACATAAATTTTCAAGTACATACAGGATGCAACAACAGAATGTAATGATTTTCTGATAGCTGTTGTGACAAATCAAGTTGAATATAAGAAACAAAAAGTATGGAGTATCAGTGGTAAAATTCCATTCAATATACACATTTTAGCTTTCACAAATTACATCTCCTAAGTGGTCTGCCTGGCATTAAGTACATTCCTGTAACTTTGATCACAAATTAGCCGTACTTAGTGTTAGACGTGTATCAGTGGCTCTAATTTCGACCCTGACATGCTCTTTTGTCCTTTAACGTGCCACAAAAGAATGTGATCATAGTCAGAATTCAACTGTAACTAACGTATTGCAACAATGAGGGCAAGGTGTGTGCCTCCGTGCGGTTATGATTAATTTCCCATCATGAATACAAGAATGTACTGCATGCCAGAGAGACCAATTAAGAGATGTAATTTTTAAGTGAGAGATGGATATTAAATTGAATTTTACTGCTGATAATCCGTAATACTTTGTGTTTTTTATATTCAACCCGATTTATCAAAACAGCACTCTGAATATCATCACATCAAGGAGGTGAAAAACTTGAAGATGGAACCTAAGGTACAATTAAAATTGACTCTTCTATGCTTGAAGCTACTGTATGAAACATTAAGTTCTCACAGCAGTGAGAATTAAAGTTATGGTTTTGTGGCTTCCCTGAATAGCAAAGTTCTTTTCATTTCTTTGTTTTATAGTTATTAAGGTTTCTTTTTTCCCTTTTTGTTTCCAACTAACGATAATGAATGAGGCAGGTCTTGTCCTGCAGAGACTGTAGGAAGCCACATACAAACATTCAACTCAACTTTTCTTTACTGTTTAAGTGGCACATCCCCAATGTGCAGGTCAATCTATATATTTATTGAATACACACATCATTCAACAACACCATCAATAATCTACAATGGTTATTAGTTTCATCCTCTGTTCAGGCCATCATCAGACAACGCATTATTTAAAATCAAAGCAAGGTATAGAGTCATCTAACTGTAAAAATGGGAAGAGATCTCAACCCCTTGATAAAACTGCTAAAACATCATAACGCAGGTAAAACAAACATTGTATACTTAAAAAAAGGATTTAATAATAATAATAATAATAATAATATGTGCTAATGTACAAGTACAAAACATTTTTCACAGTGAACGAAAATTACATTGTGGCACAAATTGTACATACAGAACAGCTGCAACAGATTATACCCTAGAAACATGGTTTGTTTCAGGTATATAATTGTAAATAACCTGCATAAAGGTGATAACAAGGATAATAATAGCAATTCTTTTTTTTAGTATACAGCATTTGTTTCAACTACCTTATGATGTTTTAATAGTTTCATCAAGTTTCGTCAAGGGAATGTGATCTCTTCCCATTTTTACACTATGATGATTGTATAGTTTTCTTTAATTCTAATTAATGCATGTTCTGATGATGGCCTTAATAAAGGCTGAAACTAGTAACCATTGTAAATTACTGATGGTTTGTTACATGACACAGGTATTCAATAAATACACCATAGATTCATCAAAACAACTCAGCTACTAGCCAAACCTAACAGTTCGTGGATATGAACTTTACGATTTGACCAATAATTTTGTCTATTCATGGCTGTGTTACCTACCAGCTCAAAGCAACATGTGCCCTATTTGCATATTACCTAAGGTACACATGATATCAATAACAAAGACCTACTCACACTGAAGCATTTACAGAAGAATTAACATTCTTCGCATCTTCTGGCCAACTGTGTGATTAATGGTAAACAAATACAGAATTTAAATATGCAACCACAGTTTATATATTTGTACCTACAAAATGGATACTCCACAATGATTAATCATCCACGCAATGTTTGATTACAATCAATTTGCAAATGAAATGACAACTGAACAAATAATGAATTAGTGATGGGCAAAGTATGACTATGGGAATATGAACATTTCTACATTACGTCTTTCCTCAATAACCACTACTCCATTATAATATTTATATCTTATTGCATAAATTATAAATAGTTCCTATTCACCATTATACAACATAATTAGTCATGCTGATGATGAATAGAAACTACTTGTAATTCAATTATACCGTCTTAAAAACTAGTTATGATAAATATAATCTTTCTATAGTTGTGAACCACAAGTTGGCATAACAGCAGACACAGAATCTGACTAGGAGGTTTGTAAACTTGAAATACAAATTCAAGATCTTACATGTACCATTAAGGATCGATATACTTACACCAAAGACATGGCATATGAAAATCTTATCACAAGACTGGACTATAATTGATGCCAAGTACTGCCATGTGGTAACATGCTAAATTTAGAACAAGCTGTATGGTACAAAGAAACATGTTCTATGAAATTCTTTCATACATCAGAATTTTACAGAAGTTCTCTTTTAGGACTTTTGCTCAACAGTCCTTCTGAGACACAATGCATTAAACACAGAATTCTGTCCTCCCTACAATGATGGCTCTCTAATAACATCTGTATCACTAAAATGCATAAAACAGTTTTGTTGCACATTTAATCTACTATAAATTGGCTGTCTAGTACCTACAGTCATTAACACATGATACTGATTACACAAAAACTGATTGGCGGCAGGTAACTGCTGACTTATATGGCCCATTGTTAACTCCATTTCAGAAAACCACTCATCCATCCACCTCTCCATCCAATCATGATAAATATAAACTAATTTAGATGTATAGTTTTCAATGAATCATGTTACACATATGTGACACTCCTCACACATGAATATAACAGGATCATTAACAGGAATGTGTACCATTATTCAGTTACAGGGCAGGTTAACACAGCAGTGACATATCTAACTTGCATCTGGGGAGCACCTGCTGCAAATAATTGCCAGAAACGAGCTACTCTGTGAGTAATTCCTTAATTTTCCGTATTCCCCCAAGAAACATGCTAGGCCAGTGCCATGCAATAGGCTGCAACTGCTTTCACATGTCTCCAAATTCAACATACATAGTTACCCTCTCACATCTCATGTGGGTCTACAAAACTTCAGCTGATGATAAGGGATAGCAATACAGCATAATAATGAACCAACAGTAAGATTACTGGTTTAAGAGTTATATGTTTTTCTGATGTTTTACTTGCTGTCATCACTAAACACACTGGAGTTTAAAATATGTCAACTTCTGCATTAACTAGCACTGCAATCTGCTGGTATCATACCCTTTTGTCCCCACATCTAAGATTTTTATTTGATTTTGTTTGTTAAATGCAACCAACCTTGGCAGCTGTGGTTATAAACAGAATGCTACCCCAATTGTTTTAAGTGTTTCTGTTACTACTCAATTATTAATTTCAGCTGTACTGAGAATAGTGTACAGATATCAAATGAGATAAACACAAAACTTCCATCAAGCAAATGGGTAAATTATATTTCAACTTGCATCCAAATCCCTACCTATCCATGTGCAATACATGCAAATACTACAAATTAATAGTACTACTACCTGTAAAAATAAAACTTTTACATAGATGAATAAACAGTGTGTCCTTTGAATTAATCATCAGATGTTTTAAAATCATTCCCTTCTACCCACATAAAAATTAGGCCTATATTACGAAAAACAGAAATCACTGACCTAACAACAAAAGGTCAATGATGAACTAAAAGCTCTGCATGTGTCAACAGCTCAGTCAAACCCCTGTGACCTTAATCAAAATTTACTAAACAGGAGGGCATCAAACTTCTCTTGTTACAATCCTTCGTCTGGTTCTGGTTAGTGTCCATTCTACTGCAAATTTCTATATTGCAATGTATCACCAATACCTAATTTTGGTACTGTTGTAATAATCGCAAAAGTCTAGCAGCTAGTTCAATAGTGCTATAATTCCATTTCAATGCATCACAGGCATAATTCAATATAAGATACCAAAACCATTTATTTCCAACTGAATTCATAACAGTGGTGTAAATTTAAAAAAATATATGGAGTGGCATATTCTGCTTTTAAAATATGACTTCATAATATCTATCTCAGAAATTATAACTGTCACACAACATGAATGATTCATACAAAACATAAGGAGGAATCAATTCTAAGACTATTTGCAACTTACCACACAACAAACAGAATTTTCACTGACAGCATGGCTCTCAAGATTAAGTTATTCATTTGAGGTTTTCTTTGTGAAAAATAACAATTACCTTAACTTTGATGCAACAATCAACAGCCAAATTAATGAACTATCCAAGCAATCAAAGAGCCAGTATTTTAATACATTATGTAATTTATGGACAAGCCCAAAACAACTGAATTTTATGTACTATCAAGTATAGTATGGGATATGACATTTCAGTGGTGTCAGAATAATGTGATCTACAATTGTATTTGGCAGGATATTTACAAATAGGTGTTTGCAGTAACATGAAATGCAAATATATGTATACGTTGTTTACATATCTAAGCAACAGTGATATATTCCAACCCAAATGTTTTCAATACACAGTCATTATTACCTGGCACTGTACGTAAGTCTTTTGTATCAGCCATTTCAGAAATTCTGTTACTTTAAATAGTCAGTTTATCATTTTAATCATTTTACGTAAGTACAGTGTTTATGAAAATAAACTTATGTGCTTGTTTAATAACCCACTAATTTCTTACTGAATACAACACCATAAATATTCATAAAATCCAATGTATATTCTTTCTATTGATGTCCAAACATTCAGACTTGTAGGCCCTAAGAGGCTTATGCCTAGAAGGAAGGAAGGAAGGAGGCATATCAGACATGCAAACTAGGTTGTTTTACAAGCAGGCTCCATAAAAGTCTCAGAGATAATATAATGATGCTCACATAATAAAAAGGAAAATAGCAAAATGCCTTTCATAATGTGTATGTGCAATATAAGGAACATGAAAAACAATAAATGCTGGCACAGTACCTTTTACAGATCTGAAGGATCAGAGCTTATAGGTTTCATTGCCACTCATACTGCTACTAGATACATTTATGTCACCAAACAATTTCACACAAAATCATTGTTGGTTATCACAATAACACAAAATTACTATGCATGGCCACCATGCTGTTAAGTTCCATTTTCATAAATCAAAGTTGGTGGTTGCGGAAATGGCGGCAGTGGCAATGGTGGTGGTGGTAAATGCACACAAAATTGAACTATGTACATACATAAAGAATGTGTCCTGCAGTGGCCTTGTATTACGCTGACACAGACCTATGTAATGTAATGAAATTGGCCTCAATAAACTTATAATAAATTTGATAAACACATCAAGGAAAGCAGCATTACAGTTGCATAACAAAATCAAGTTCTTGAACTACCTATTTTGCTTTATGTGTCTAGGCAGACTAAGAGCAAAGTTAAACACAAATAAAACAAGAAAGGAAATGTATGCAAAGTGAAACTCTTCTGGCACATTTCCATAACCACAGCTACCAATGAGCACTAGTAACCTTGGTAACCAAGTATCAAAGGCAACCATAGCAAGCAACTCTGGGAACCATGGTAATTGGAAAATTAATGGTAGTTAGTAACCATGGCAACTATGGTACCAAGGCAACCACAGAAACCACAACCATGGTAATATTAATAACCAAACTAATCATAAATATACATGGGTCTTCATGTAGAAGTGCCTGTTACTGTTGCCTTTTTTTAACCAAACTGGAATTTTCTTAGCAAATTTTAGCAAAACCCCCAGTATGAAATTTCACAACAATATGTCTGGTGTGAGTCACCTGTTCCATGTGGACAGATCAAGAGACAGAGACAGATGCATGGACCTGACAAAGCTAATACTTGCTCTTCTCAATTTTGCAAATTCATCTAAAATGCTCCTTAATTCAAGAAACGAAGTATGGTCTTCAGTTACTAAAATTCGCTGGTTTAAAGTTGTTTTAATGGGTGTAATGTGTACAGTGAACAGCAGGGAACAATCAAGGGCAATGTTTAGTGCTTCCTCAACATTCTGAATACTTCTCCATTCACTGGAAATGACAGTGCTTCTAAGCTCAATTAAATTATTTTAATTTAAAACAAGGAAAATCTAGGGACCATTGAAATTCATTAAAACAGTTCACTGCATTTAACATGATTAAAAGGCAGTATCATGTTAATGTGCTAACAATTATCCTGCATGGGAGACCAAAAAAAAAAAGCTAATATTTAAATAAAATGCAAGTTCTTTCCTGAATGTAAAGCACTCAAAACTTTTAAATCACTTCTGAATATCGTGTTCAATTTCACACTTCAGTGATGAACTAAAACCCATATAACTCAAGCAAACATGATACACTGCAACACAAAACTTTATTTTTTCAATCTTTACCTTGGACATCCTGTTGCATTTTATATATTACTAAGTAATTTGAAGTCACCGTCAACATGACTATTTATTATGTTTTATCAGACGAGTCACGCAGCTACATTTTGACCACTAAGTGACCCCATAAAATTACAATTACATCTGCAACTTTATTTTTGTATGAAGCGGCAATTGTAATTGTAATTTCATGTATTTTAATGGCCTGAAGATGTGGGCCAGCAAGGTTAAGTCGGTACAGCGACTCGTTACGTGTTAGACGGTTCAGGGATCGAATCCCGGTAGGGGTGAGATTTTCCGCACCTGTCCAGACCGGTGCTGGGGCCCACCCAGCCTCCTATACAATGGGTACCGGGTCTTTCCCGGGAGTAAAGCAGCTGGGGCGTGGTGTTGACCACCCACCCCCCGCTAGCGCCGAGGTTAAAGAAAGAGTAGAGCTATACCTCTACTCCCCCTCTGGGCCTTCATGGCCTGTTCTAGGGTGGACTTTACCTTTACCTTTACCTTTACCTTTACCTTTACATGAATGGCCTGAAGATGACCACTTAGCAGTCAAAACATGTAGCCTCGTAACTTATCCGATAAATTTTAATATAAGACATACCATTGCGCTTTAATTCTCAATATAAAATCAAATGATTTATTCCAGCAGCATATATATGTTGTTGTGTTCTGATGGAATAAATCATTTGATTTTATTTCGTATGATAAAACATAAACAAACAGCTGCACTGAAGGTGACTGATAAGTATACTCATTTTTTTCATTGTAGGCAGCAAACAAAATCCCAGCTACAGCCTTTTTTTTTGTACCTGGCAAGAACTTCGCTTGCTATTTATGTATTCTCGAATGACACAACAGCACCTTTCCGTGCCCTGTATCAAACTGTATTTAGATACACAAATCCCCTGCACATCATTGAACAGAACAAGTCATATAATTAAGAACAATCAGTCACAGTACTTCTTATAAAGGGGATGCACTGTAACATGCAGTTATAATGACACACAGGAATCATGAGTACTTTAAATGATTATAATTCCTAATATTTAAAAAAAAAAAAAATACTTTTGAGAACTGTATGTCATACACAAAATACAAATACAAAATTCAAAACCTCTCTAACTTCATTATAAATATGCCAAATAAGCCAATTCATTTGCAGCCATGGAAAAACAAAACTTCACATCTATGTGTAACTTAATTCAAAATTGCAGGACAGAAAATTTATTTCCAATATTTGTGAATGCAACTAACAGTCAAGACCCAACCCAATACTAACCGAAGAAAAACCAAAACAATTCACCAGTATACAGCAAGCGAAATAAATTACCAAAAACTTATCTTACCTTGATGGTCTCACAACTACAATGTGACTCTCAGGAAAGTACGTATGAAGTAACACAGCTGTGCTTTCCAGATTCCATTTTACATAATTCTTGTTATCTCTATGACTTTCCATGTTCTCAGGAAAATCCTAAAAACAGACAAGTTAATAATACTGGATGGTGTCAATAAAGGTACAGTCAGTTTAAATACACTCACAATAAATGTCACTGTTATTTCCTCCTCACTCTAGGCAAAACTGTAAGTAATAACAACATTGAAGAAACAACTTAGATGCCAAGTCCTGTATTACATAAGCTCTGAAAAACTGACAGGACATCATACTTTCCAACAAATTCACTTGGCCATTAAAAGTAAAATTGCATGTGTATGCAGTGGTAAATTCTGTGCTGATCACAATTTCTTTATAAATTGGATTTGCGGGGTGAGAGACTCAATTCAATTTCCATAACCAGAATTTAATTCTTTCCCTCAGCTGTACATATACTGCAACCCCTTACTTGACTCTCAACCCTTCAGTGTAATTAAACAATCTCTCCAGCCAAATCATCTTCATGAAGGAACCATCAGTAGAAGAACATACTGCCCTGTACCAATCTCTGAACACTGGCTTGATGGAAGACAACCCACTTTGTTTAAACACCTAACTAAAATCAATTAATTAGTAACATACCATCAAACACATCTATGTATTTATGTAATAATAAGCCACCCCGTTTCAGCCCTACTGGTTCATCATCAGGCTATATATAAAAGATTTACAAAGAAGGTAAAAGTTCTAAATATTAGACACGCTCACACACACTTCTAATGAGATCTGAATACTTATACAGTTTGAAGTGTAAACAAATGCTTTCTTAGTAGCTTAAAGTACAGAAGTTATGGTTTTAAGGACTTCAATTTCTGGCTCCAAAATCTTTTAAAATAATTATAAAATACTTTAAATTGTTTTACAAACATCTCTTCATAAAATAATGATAAAGGTTTAATACAGTGGAATTAAAATAATTAAAAAGATTAGCTTTTTCTAGGTAATCTTGAAGCCTTTTTGGACATGTGTGGGGTGTACTTTCCCTTTCAATCAATGTAATTTCACTTATAAGACAATGGCATTTCTTGTTATTTGATTATGCAAACATAGCACACATTTTATCTTTTTACTCTCTCCCCTGAATTTATATTTTAGGCAATGTGAACGTAATGTTCTCTCTTGTTTTTAAGCTTTTGCCGTGTTCTAAATGTAATTTGTTCCTTTTTGGGTAATTCCCCGGCGTCTGAGTTCTAATGACGTTTCGGAACTCACTGTCGGTTCCATCTTCATAGGCAGGTGAATTCACCTGCCTATGAAGCTGGAACTGACAGTGAGTTCCGAAACGTCATTAGAACTCAGACGCCGGGGAATTACCCAAAAAGGAACAAATGACATTAATGTTCTCTATTTTCTTTTGTTTTCTTGTTTATTCTAACTTGATGCCTGTGCTAACAACAACAAGACACATGAAATAAAGGCTATATTAAATTCAACTTCAAGTGGAACAAAGCTATGAGAGATTAAAACACTGCTAACAACATACTCCAGGTGTATTTGTTTTGATTTCCCACATATCGAAAAACATTTACCTTCAGAGTCAAAGAATAATCACACAAACACTCTGTTTTTTTTTAATGTGAGTAATATTTGTCAGACTCGAGACACAAGGAAATTGCATTACAATGTTTGTTCCACAAATAATACCACATCTACTTATTCTTATACTACCAAGCAGCAGCAACATAAAGCAACACAATGGTCACATCACATGTACAATGTAATAATACTGGCAATTTCACTCATTCCTGGTTCAATGTCTCAGAACTACAATACTTGGGGAAAAGCATCTATTACTGCTGTTGGAAACTTTTTTGCCACAGTACACCCCAAAATGTGCAAGTAAGTGTACACGACTTCGTGCCAAATATCCATTATTACTGTCCACTTTTTAATCTCACTGGAATAAGTCATAAAGTCTTACTGCAAGGGAATCTGTCCAATGGTTCTTATATTGTCACACACACATGTAGGCAGGCAGGAATATGCAAAACTATTTTTGCAACCTTTCATTTTGAACATGCCAAAACTAATATTAAAACAAACCTGCACATCTCCACCAAAGAACACAACTGCCATATCTTGCTCAGCTCTTACAGCAGGATTGCAATAAACAACATCATTAATCCGGCCATCATACCCAGTGACACCACACAAACGGACTGGACAGGCTGGAGGGGGTGTACCCAGCATTCTCCCCTAATAAGGCACAATAAAATTCAGTATAATGAAACTTATTTAAAAATGCAATTAATATGATCAACTGCCTAATGCACCACACGGTGCTTGCAGTAATGAAATGTGCCTGATAATTAGATGCAACTAAGAAGTTCAATAAAAATCTTGTATCTTTAATGTTATCAGTGTGGCACTTCCAGATTCTAATGCCAAAAAGTTCATATATCTTCATCCATGCTACAGGTCTATTTCCATATTGGCCTTCTCTACAGACATGTTACGAATCCTATCCAGATAAGTACAGGTACAGCAGGGCTTCCAGGGGTTGAGACAGTCCATCCCAAGGCCTCTACTACTACTGAACACATAACAAACAAATATTTGTATGAGCTTTGAGGTTCTCACACTGTTGAATATGAAGATTATGTGAGATATGATGCTCTCACAATGTTGAATATAAAGAGTACTGTCTTCTAGGATGTTATGCCACATAGTGAGACAGGTAACAAAGTATGTGGTGTAACATGGCATCACATCCAGTAAGACCATGACTTTCATAAGCATTCTTGCACAAAACAGGATGTGAACCCACACTCCCAACAAACAGACCACCCAACATCATCCGTGCCTTAGATCATGCAAAAACCAGGGGGTTCTTTTACGTGTGTTATTTAAAAATGCTGCCAACTGCTGATCATACAGGGTACGTGAAAGATGAACAAATGAATCTGGAGCATGGGTGGAATGATAATGATAAGGCAAACTGAAGCACTCAGAGAAAAATCTACCCTAGTGCCACTTTGTCCACCATAAATCCCACATGGAGTGGCATGAGATTTAACCCAGGACTGCACAGTGAGAGGTCAGAGAATGACTGCCTGAGACATGGCATGATCACCAGAACTGAATGTATATACACAAGAGGGAAATTTAACCACAGAATAGGAAAGAGGTTTAAAAACATTTATAACACATACTCAAATGTAACATGGGTTTCAGTTACTTCAAGGTAAAGGTAAAGGTAAACCTGTCCCTGTGTTCAATGAACCACCATGCCATGTAGGCATATGAAGGACAGGAGGTAAGGCTCCATACACTCATAAACTTGCCAGCAGGTATAGGAGACTGGTCACCTCCATGCTTCAAATGCTTTACCTCCCCCCCCCCCCCCCCCCCACAAACCCCCCTCCCACCCTAGGTTGAGGGGGAGGTGAGATCCCAGACGCAATTCTATCGTTTCTCGTGGGGGGCGTAA
>Ga0123357_10001327_pt1 | contig 26097 bp, 14 predicted proteins | sample TergutEmb28metaG_FD_89873 | JGI IMG/M metagenome (GOLD analysis project Ga0123357, IMG submission 89873) | Embiratermes neotenicus P4 segment gut microbial communities from Petit-Saut dam, French Guiana - Emb289 P4 | ecosystem: Host-associated > Arthropoda: Insects > Digestive system > Gut ...
GCATGTAAAAGATCCCTAAATTTACGTGGAAGTCGGAATTTAGGCAAAATTACTACCGGACATCTTTCTCGCCCACAGTTCCACCTTTCACTGCTAGGATCTCTCGCGTCGTTGCGGACGGAGACACCTGGTGGCTAAAGTGGGAATGTCTAAAGGCGGGGGAAAGCAATGGCAAACTACCTCCAAGAACTTGCCCAGGATGCAGTGTGCCAGAGCCATACCGGTCACACGACTGGGCTCTGGTTCCTGCCAAGCCCGGCCTTCAAGGCTGAATACTAATGAATGAATGAATGATGGTGGTACCTAATGAACCACTCAGCTAGGCATATGAAATATTGCAAGGGTAAAAGATGGGCTTACAAATTTTGCACATTCTTCATATTTCTAAAGCTAAAAGCATGATATTGTAAGATGTAAAGCTTGTAGATTAAAAATTACCCATAGCATGAATATAGTAGTGTAAACTGTGCACAGAAATGTCATTTAATTACATTATCATTAATTTACTGGTCCTGCCAGCTTCTCCATAGCGGAAGAAAACAGATACCATATGCCTTATTTTGAGAAATTACACAGCCCCTCCCTTATGTGCTGAGATCAAACAGATACTTACCAACACCTGGGGGACCTGATAAGAGTGCAGCTTTGAAGAAAGCTCCAGTATTATCTTTGGCCCAAGGACCTGTCAAAAAGAAGAAAGTTTCTGCAAGTACAGGATTACCACAGATAAAACTTGGGGAAAGAAAAGAAAAAGGGCAGGGCATTTCAATGATAACCAGTTTTTAATATAATATAAATAAACACCTTCACATAACAATAACATCAGACATAATAAACACTCAAAACAAACATTTTAAATCTAAAATGATGAATGATGAAACATAAAATCATTTGTCCAAGAAAATGAAACAGATGGAAGACCTGTATTCTCAAGTATTATTCACTGCTACTCAACTGGTCAGTTGACTTGCGGTTCTGAACCTTCAAGTATCCTTTTAAAATATATGTAACCCACCAACATAAAACACAATCTGAACACATATGGCAGTATGCAGGATATTAGTTGGTAAACAATGATCTAGACACTGAACCTCTGGGCCACAGAATTCACTGTTCATTTCCACTATGGTAGGCAAAGACACGTGTATGCACAATATCCATCAGTACATAAATCATTTTTGAGCAAATTATATGCTGCTAGAGTAGCGGAGATAACCTTAGTTACAACTCTGATGATAATTGAGTGGTACTGATATAGAAGTAGGATGTAGAGATAGGAGTGTACACCTGCTGATTCCAAAACATATTTTAAAGTAAACAAGATCCCTTTGGCGAAACAGTGTTCTGAGTGTGGCTGACATAACAGGAATAACTGGTCAAGATACTGACATTCCTCCAATCCTGGCATTATCATGTAGAAGAAGTATAAGTAGAATCTTTGGAAATTAATTTTATGACACACATAAAGACACAAGACAGAATAATGTACTTATCATCAAAATATCAAGCAAACAACTCTCAAACAGCACCATTTCTTAGATGTGTTTATGAAATTTCCTGCGAGTCTGACGTACAGTGGTCAAACGTGAGTGAAGGCTGACTACATGCTGGAAAATTTGAGTTCAATCCCAGCAGGGACAACAACTTTTATCTCCACTATCACTTCCAGACTGCTTCTGGGGCACACTCAGCCTCAAGGAAATGAACACTTGTGGGGTTTCTCCCCTGAAGTAAAGCAGGTGTGTAAGGCTAACCACTCACCGACGTCTAGTGACAAGGTTAAAAATGCAATTCAATATGTTTTCATGGTGTGATACTAGAGCACAGGGACTTTACACAGGTGCATGAATTATATCATGACTGTCTAACTCAGCACCACACGACAGGCTGGTATAGCTCCCCACTCATCACCCCAAGAAACCTGTCATCTTGTAGCATTCCAGCCACTCACTTCCTGGCACACACAAAATTAAAAGCCATAAAATACCTCTATTAGCTTTACCATGCCTGTCTATCTGACCACATGTAACTCTGGAACTGATAAATGGATTGAATTACTAAAATTTGCTGAGAAATGTGCTCTTCTCGGTTATTACGCAGCGATAAGAGGTAATTTTGTATAGATACGTTGTCCCAAAACGGTAAGAAATTACCAATGCTTGCTGTGTAATAACCCAGAAGAGCACAGTTCTCATCTACTTTGTGATGCAAGCCTGAACACACATTCTTTTTGTTATAATCAGGCAACAAAAGACATGTCACAATGATGCACATGCACTCCTGCACGCATCTACAAATGACAGCAATTTTTTTTTGGACAGAAGTAACAGACAAATATAAACACACATTTTACATTCAGTAGATTTTTTCCCAGAAGTCTTACCCTTTTTGAAATACTTAAACACAAGCAGATGCACCAAAACTGTTATGCTATACATACATTCCCTTACTTGTTAAAGTGAATGAGTACTTACTTGGTTTTACAAGCTTTTTTTTCCCTGAGTGATTAGAATGCCACTCCTGCAGCCACTTCATCAACTTCTTCACATTGCTGCGGTCACCTTGCTGCCCTATGATCTGCTTTGTAGACAGAGGCTTATACTTATCAGCCCACAGAGAATGTGACTGGGTGGTGCTGTCCCCTGCATTTGGAGAAGGTGATAAAGTGTTTTGGTTTTCTATAATTAAAACAAAGAAAAACAGAGTCAAGTACCAAATTACAGAAGAGCAATGCACATCACTTTCACTGGACCCCATGTCAAAGGATTACACATGCACGATGCATGGGCGCGCGCACACAAACACACAGTATTCAATAAACTACCAAACGATCTATCAAAAATGAGGATAATTTCCTTCATCCTTTCTTTATACTCTTCATATCTTAATCCTTTCCCTCCTCTCTCTCTCTCTCTTATACTGCTTTCTTACACATTTCATTTCTCTCTCCTTCCATAACCGATGCATTGGTGCCTCTCACTGCTGCCTGTTGTATTTTGCCTACTAATGACTTAAACTTCTACATAATCACAGAAAAATGATGAAGTGACAATTTCTAGGTTTTGACACTTATGTCACTCATATCACTCTTCCTCTCCCAGTGTCCTAGCAACAGCAGAGGACAGGTGGGTTTCACCCTCACATCCTAGATACAGAACAATGGGTTTTGACAGAGCAAGGCAAGATTTGTATATTACTTAAATACAGATACCATTAGCACAACCAGGAAATAATTTTTAAAAAGTCAGTAAAGAAATCAGTGTAAAAACAAATTCAAATGGAACACGTAATAAATAAAATTAAAATCAAGCCAAAATTAAGATCTCAGATAATCAGTTTCTTTTCCTGGGCATTTATTAACATGAACAGATCCCACCCAGCCTCCTATTCAATGGGTACCAAAGACTGTTTCCCTGGAGGAAAAGTGACTGGGATGTGAAACTGACCAATCACTGCCATCAAGTGTCAAGACTAAGAATGGGTACAGGTATACTTCCACTGACTATCCTGACTTCTTTTTAATCCCTCATGGCAAATCCTAGAATACCTCCAATCAGTTCAAGAACACTTCCTTCCATACCCTTTCACTGTATATTATCATCCCACCACTCTAAGGTACACAGTCTCAGCTACTGACAGCATCACTGAATAAACCATAAATAAACAAATTAATAAAGTTATTATTCCATGTTCTCAGGAGCAGAAGGATATTCCTATAAAACCACATTTCCATTTAACCTAAGTTAAATTTTAAGCATGTTTCACCATATGGGGTTAGGAACTGCAAGATAAGAAGTATATGTGTTGGATAATATGTCCAAATAAGCCAAGATCACATCTCCTAAAGCTTGGGGTATGAAAAATTAATGTGACCATTCACCCAAAGTTTTGGGGACAGTCCCTGAGACAAGACTTACATCCTAGACTAATTTCGTCCCTGAAATCATTACCATTTCAGTTTTCTAATTTCTATTCCATCTTCCTGATAATATTCTTTGGATGCAGACTTTCTTGGATCTTGCTGGCAAGATGAGGAGATGGCAACAGTGCTATGTGTGGAGCAGTAAACAGTGAAGATGTATGTACGAAATAAGACATGACTACGTAGTGAGCATCATTTTGTTATTTCATTGGTGTCCCTGTCACTGAATAGGCCAAGGAAGAAATGACCAATTTATGACATATCTGCCTCTATACAAACGTAGAGTTCTGCAAGACAAACATATAACACAGAACCACCCAAGAATACATTTATTATGGTATATAAACATAATTACCAGGTACTGCTCTTTCTTCTTTCTTCACATCCTTCTCAATATTTTTTGATGACTTTATTTTGGTTTCATGCACAATACCATCCAGGCACAATTTACCATTATTTTTGTATTCATCATCAATTTGAACATTTTTCTTTGAGCTGTTTGGCGATATTTCTAAACTGTCTGGCGAACCTGATTTTGTTCGTATCAGATCGAAGAGTCCATCCTCAGTAAGCTGTTTTGTGTTTAACTCTGTTGCCTATAAACAAGAAAATAAACCCAGATTTTGGTCTTCTGAACAGTGACAATGTCATCTCATAGGTGGATACCAACAGTCCTCCAATATGTTCCTGCCTAGCTATAAGATGAGAGTTTCACAAACAAGAACACCACACTCAGAACAATAAACACCATGAAACCCAAAAAACTCATATATGAAAATAAACACACCTAGGCCTTGTTTTATGCCCTAGTTGTGTTCTTGAAAAAGTGCGAATGAATAAAAAAATGACATTCCCTTTAGAAATAAAGAGTTAGCAAACAAGACTCAGCCAGCTAAATCATGTTAACCCAAAGATGAGAGGACATATATTACAAAGTGGTGTAAATTGGTTAGAAGCATTAAAGTAAAGACACATACAACAAGGCTAACATGTATTTACTAACAACAAAGATGCATGTTAGGGCTCTGTTGTACTGATGAGTACCAAACCATCACCTACAGCCACAAGGGAACTCTAAGTTCAGAAACTGTTCCCAAAGCACATTTTAGTGATCACAAAATGTGAGACTATATCAGCTACAGTGATGCTCATGATCTAAGACAAACTGTATTAAAACCTGCACCAAATCAATTTCCTGTTACTATGTGTGAGAGAAAATTGTAATTTGAAGCAGGGGGTCAGATGCAACACCCAAGCACTGTTGCCCGAGCGTATCTTCCAGTTTCAGTAAAAACTGTCATTTGATCAATATCATGTTACTATACATATAACTCACCTTCTTTATTTTTGAAGAGCCAGGTTCATCTCCTACTACAATGTAGGTGGTATTGCGACTAATGGTGGATGTCACACGACCACCACATTGTTTTATGAGAGACTTAGCTGTTTCTCGCTCAATTGTCTCCAACACTCCTGTCACAATAAATGTTAGTCCTGCCAAGCAGCCCGGCTTTCCCTACACCAATAAAATATGAAGCAATAAAAACTACACTTACTATGCAACACTAAATGGTACTAGTGTAAGAAGCCTACTAACGTGCTTTCTTTCCTTCATCCGTTTCAAACATTTGTCTCCTCCCCTCCTTCTCCGCACAATCCTCCACCATACCTTGTCAGTCTGATATACAACTTAAAACAATGACTTGAATTTCATATCTGTCCTTCATACGGCACCATTTTATTTACTGTGCACCATCTGCACACATACATTAGAACTACATGTCAAAAGTTCACTTTTTCTCATGTGTGTGTTTTTGCATGTGCACATGCATCTCTCAAAGAGGTGAAGTGGCCAGGGCATGGTGCTAACCATCCCATCCCCACCTAGCACTGAGGTTAAGGGAAGAGTAGATCTTTATCTCTACTCCCTCCCTGTGCCTTCATGGCAGGTAATTTCACCTTTGTTTACTTCTTTTACATGAAATCTGAGTGTCTTTTGGTGGTAAATGCAAATCTTCTGAGATGTGATCTACCAAATTACGTGGCATTACATCTCAGACTGTAAAATGTACAGTAAATTATAAGGGTTGGTGAAGGATTTTTCAACACAGAAACATGTGAATACTGAACACGTCAATGTGAAAACAATTACATTCAGAAGGAACTTGGTTCAAATCCTGGTCCAGTTACAAGTTATCCAAACTTAGGGGTACCATGGTTTTCCTCAGTGTCTCCAGATCAGTACCTGGATAGTATGTTGACACACACATTAAGGTTTATCTGGAAGGAATGTGGTATATCTTAGATACATGAAATCTGAAACTTAGCTTACTGACTCTGACTCTAGACTTGTGAAACTGAATGTTAAATGGGGGGGGGCTTAAATTAAGGAACACTGCAGCGGAATTCCAGTGTACCATCAGACAGACCATAACTGCTTCTTCCAAACCCTTACCTACTGACCATTCATGATAATCTTTCTATCTCATATAACACTACACCATCTCTACTTTTCACTATGGGTAATTATCTATCAATCAATAAACAAAGAAAATAGTTTAGAGGTTAGTGGCATTGCCCTAATGCTGTAAGCAAAGATTGTTAACAAATTGTGCCTTGGCTCATATTTCCCAAATGTGATACATAGGTGCCAAGCACTACAATTATTACTGTACACTACACGTCACAGTACGAACATAATCTAGTACCTGTGGCACCACTTTTCCTCCTGGATTTTTTGGACCTTCTCGTTGCAAAAATCTCTGGTATTCTATTACACGTTGCCTCTTTCTTTCAAATGCATCATCATCAGAAACAGTTTCACACCTCTTCACAGCTGGCAGTGAACTTTTCTCTCTCTCTCCATGATTACGTTCTTCCTTCACGCTCTGATGCTCCGCTCTTTCATACTTTATGGTCAAACCTGGAGAAACTTTGGGCTCAGAAATGGACTTGGCAGTTTCCTCCTTTTCAATGAGCAATTTTTTTGCAATTTTACTTGGTGTCTCTTTTGTAGCATTTTTCAGCACTGTACGAGAATTAACGGCATTTGTACTGAATTCTGAAGTGTGCAGTTGAGGTTTTTGTTCTTCTTTCACTGGGGTTTTCTCCTTCTCTCTTGCACAGACATACTCCCTTTCATCTAGTTGCAGTAATGTTGCTTCAAAGTTAGGATCTGAATGTTGATTCTCCAGTTGGGGTTTAACACATTTCTCAACCTGGAGGTAAACAGACGCTTACTGTTAGTATGTGTTCAGAATAAAGATTCAATAATACATGCCTTATTACTCACATGTTGCACAAACTAATGACAAGTGTACCAATAATGTATACAGAAAAGAGAATTCTGAGAGCTAAGGTTATCACAGTTGTAAAACTAAAGACTATCATCTTCTGGGATGAGATGCTATGCAACCTGATCGAAAGATACCAACATTTCAACGGAACATACCATGCACCCAGATGTCCACAGTCATAAGACATTTATGCGTGTATTTCATGAAATATCAACTGTATCAAAAAGTGTTTCAAAACAATGTTATACATCTTTGAGAGGCACGTTTTGTCACTAACACTAGTACAATAAGACGATGTTAAAAAAAAAAACTGTATGTATGGTTTGGACCTTGCATGAACTACAAGTGGGCCTATTACTAGCCCAAATATGAACTACAACAGAATTCGTCCAACATTTGGCACATTTCCAATAACAAAAATTTTACTGTAATTCACTCACTAGTTACATATACCACAACCATACATATAGAAACAATTTCAAAGTTTTGTGTTCATTATATGTAATGTATAACTGAAAAGCCATATGGTCAATAACATAAGTTGCATATTCACAATGCTAATTGTAAAGGGAACTGAACCCAAATTAATTCTGGCAACAATTTTTTGTGGTTTATACTGATGCCACACAGAGACGTCCCATGTATCGTGGGGATAAAGGCAGTCAAGGTTTCCCTACTTCTGCCTATTACTCTTTCCACTCCAACCTCCATACACATCTACCATCCCAAATCACTTGTTGATAGTGGTTAACATTACAAAAATTCCTATGAACAGCTGGGCTCACTGACTGAAGAAGAAAATAAGAATGCACAATGGGCAAAGAAATGCAAAAGATCAAGAGAAATGTGGTGGGTGTTGATTCATGGGACTTACTTGTACTTTCATGGCCTATGTATACTAACGAGAAGCAGGTTCCCCTATGATATGGTCCTAATCATAAATTCTACATCATTTCAAGACACATGTCAAGGTTGTTGTTAATAACTACATTCAGAATCTGCTATTCTTTACATGTTATAACATGTATGGTAGACCTCCATTACCTTGTGTGTCTCTGTAGGTTTCTTGGACACTCTTTTAATGCGGCTATTACCAAACACATCTGCTACATCAACAGGTTTCAAAGTGGGTATGTCTTTACCAGTCTTTTGTTTACCATTTCTGGCACAACTTGCTGCAATAAAAGCATTTGATGTAGAGACCACCATACATAAAATCTTACGTACATTGCCTTGTATAACAGAATGCAGAAAACACAAGAACTTCCTTCATATAAACGGTGATGTTCATGTTACATAGAAAATACAACTACTCATTCAGTTGGCTGAGAAATTCCCTGCCTTTGATGCAACCTCAAGGATCATCCTCACATTCAAGAAGTACACCATCAGACTACATCCTCTGCCAGTTCAATCCAGCACAAACATTTACACTTTAATTCTCCATGCTCTGTACTTGTCAATACTAATACTCCCATCTATACCTAGGTGTCTGAAGAGACTTTCTTGAGGTACTTTGACCAAAAGTGCTTATGCATTTCTCACTTCTCCTACTTGCTGCATAACCCACCTAGTTCAACCCCCCTGCGACCGGTCATCTCAGGTCCTGAGACCGGCCATCTAGGTCCTGCGACCGGCCATCTCGACACAGGTTTTTCTTGGTTTCCCTGTGCCTAAAAGAAAATGCTGAGATAGTTCCCAAGATTCCAAGTTGCCACTACATGCTTCTCATGTAGCCCTCCCGACTTAAATTTAGTAGTAACCAATTTCATGTTTGTTTACATGTAAAATAACCACTGCCACAGGGTAACAACCCAATTGCAGTTAATAAATATTATTATTATTACTATTATTATAATCACCCCCACAATAACAGACGAAGAGTGCCAACTATGAAGCCAATCATACGCAATATTCTCAATCCTCTTACATAGCTTCCTTTCTCTAGGGTTCAAGTATTGTCTTCTCACACTGTTCCCAACCTCTATTAATCTATATTATGAAGTTCATTTACTTCAAAAGACCAGCACACACGAAGTAGTGTTCTACAGCTTTCAAGATGGTGACTACTCACTTCCACAGTGTTAGTGCTACCCTAAATTTGTGATGCCAAAACACTAGAAAAATATGAAACTGTGTGCCCTTCTGTGCTAGACATCAATTGGATTTACTGGAGGTTTCATCAGAATTTCAATCAACCACAGAAATTATAAGAATTCTTCATGAAGAACTGATTTCAACTTGGTTTATAGTGGATAAATACCCAGGTACACAAACTTGGCCCAATAAGGATGAACAAAAAATTACTGCAGCAAAACCAACAGCTGGCTTCACATATGACTGAACCACCTTAATAAACCTAGAATTGAGAATAAAAGCCACCCACAATCTATCCCTTTAACAGAAAACTGATTTGAACCTCTAGAACCTAGTAGAATCAACAGACCACAAATGGGCAGAATTTGACAAGGAACTTAAAAGAAGCACAAGAAGAATCAGACAGAATACCACTTATAAAGGCAATGTTTCTATTGAGATCAACAAATTATCTACTGAAAGCTTCAAATCTAAATCTAAAAATAATAAAATTGTCTTGCCTGAACAAAGAGAACATTTATCACATACAAGAGATGGTCATAACAAGGATGTTGATATGATGTTTAAATCCTTTCTTAATACCCACTAAAGAATTTTCTATTCTAGTTTTCACAAAATCAAATTATACAAGTGAGTTAATAATTCATGGAGTACAATGGGCATAAAAACCTATCTTCATGAAAGAATTTTTTATTTACTTCGTAGGGATAGCAATGACTATTTTAAAAAACTACTACAAACTATGCTGCAAAGTTTTGACAAATGACATACACGAAGCAAGAAGATCTATTGTACAATAATCTGATATTAAACTCAACACAAAAACGAAAACAACTTGGAATATTATTAAATCTGAAACAGGCAGAAATGACCAAAACAGTCATGATGGAGATATAAGTGACAATCTCTGAGTTAATCCTGATTCTTTTAATAACTATTCCCTATCAATTGCTAAGTAAATTACTCAAAACATTACACATAATAAACAGTGATGGTAATGGTAATAATAATAATAATAATAATAATAATAATAACGACAATAATAATAATCTGAGGCATTAAATTTTTCAATCATTTAAAAAAAAACCTTATCCTCAAAATTTAGCTATTCATCAACTAAAGAAAGTGAAAGGATAACTAATTCTTTAAAATAAAAAAAACTCACATGGGTATGATGAAATCTCTATAAACATTCTAATATTAAGTGCTCCTTTTATTAGTAAAGGTAAAGGCAAAGCAACTCCTGTACAAGCCTGGACAGGCCCTGTGGCTGCAGGAGGTTGAGGCTCACAGATTTCAAAACAGTCAGCCCTATGCACCAGCTGCCATTACCCTCCAGGAAAAAATATTGACACTCATTTTTGTTAAGAGGCTGAGTCAACCCCAGGGCCATAGCGCAGCTGGAAGAATTATATGAATGAAAAATTACAGTGACACCATTGGCAATTGAATCCGTGACATTCTGACTTGGAGCGCAGTGCCTCAACCAACTGTGCCACCGTGTGCCCCTGCTTTTATTAGTTCTCCTGTAAATCACATGTTTCATAAATCTTTATAATCACGAATCTTCCCCTCTCATTTAAAATATTCCATTATAAAACTGTTGTTTAGAAAGGGTGATATGAATAATAGGACCAACTACAGACCTGTATCATTACTTACTCCATTTTCAAGGGTCTTTGAAAATTATATTTCCTCTGCATCATGTAAATGTCAACAGTATATTAGTTAACAAACAATTTGGATTTTGAACTGAGTCATCAACTGAAAAGGCTTCCTTTAAATTACATAATGAAATATTAAATGCTTTAAACAATGAACTCATGGTTGGAGATAAATCAGCGATTCAGAAAACGCCTTTACTGTATCGACCAACATAATTTATTGTCTAAATTAAAATTTTATAGAGTAACAGGGAAAACCTTTTTGTTAATTAAATCTTATCTACAAGACAGACACCAAAAAGTGATTCTGAATGATAAATACGCCATTCACTATACTTATCATGGTTGGGGAAAAATAAAATATAGTGGCCCTCAAGAAATTATACCTGAAACCATTGTTCTTCTTAATCTATCTTAATGACACACTTAAAATCACAAATAATAAATCCAAAATAGTTCTCTTCACAGATGACACTAGAATAATTATTATAAACCCCAAGCCTTAAGCTTTTATAAATGCATTTAATAAGGTATTTAAAGTAAAAAATGATGTGTTTAATGCAAATACATTATCTTTAAATATTTATGAAACTAATTTCATGCAGTTTTCAAGTAAGAACAGTTCTCTTACTAATTTGAATATTACTTGTGATAATAAAGTATTATCTAAATGAAAAGAGATTAACAAACATCAAAAACACAACTCTATGAAAATAATATCTAACATCTCCAATATGAAGTTCTTGGAATAAAAACTGATTAAATACTCTCATGGAAAACCCGTACACATATAACTGTGCCTAGATTAAGTGCAGCATGTTTTGCAATTAGAATGGTTAAAACATGTATGCTTTTGGAAACTCTGAAAATGATATACTATGCATATTTTCACTCCATCATGAATTATAGAATAATTGATAATTGGGGAGGGGATTCCTGATGAAGTAATACTATTTTTAAACTACAAAACAGGATAATCAGAATTATAATGGGTGCTAGAACTAGAGACTCTTGTAGACAATATTTCAACAAATTAAATATTTTACCATTGCAATCACATTACATACTCTTTCTTGTACTTTTTGTAAATAATGGTAGAAACCAATTTGCAGCAAACTCTGAGATACTAACCATTAACTCCAGAAACAAATCTATTTTCATCAGCCACTATCTATTTTAACACCTTATCAAAAAGGATCTTATTATTTTGGTATTAAGGTGTTCAACTGTCTACCTGAGCATATAAAGAATTTATCTTATAATATGAAACAATTTAAATCAGCTTTAAAAGGTTGTCTTTACCTACATACTTTTTATTTATTAGATGAGTATTTTAATTATAATACAGGTTAAATCTTCATGTTTTACATAAACTCTGTTCAGATTTTTATAAATTTTAACACTTGACACGAAATCTACTTGTTGAAATCTTCTCTCTCTTATATATTTATTATTCTCTTTACTCAACTATGCCCCCATCACTATCTTCTTCACTTACATGCAATATCTTAATACCTTTGCTTGTATAATAACTAGTTGATTTTTATGTAGCAGGAACTTTTATATGTTGTAATATGACTTGTTATACATCCAAAGGTTTTGTTATGTATCATGGATCACTGGAATGTGCAAAATTACAATTATAACTACTATAGCTACATCTGGTTTTGCAGAAGTGTTCTAACTGTATGAACAATAAAATGAAGTGGTTCATTCAATTGTTGTAATGATGTTCATTTAGTTGAAACATATCTGCTGTTATCATGAGGAGGAGGAGAAGAAGGTCTACCTACACCTTATTCCTCAGTCACGTGCCGGAAAGACAGAACTCCAGCTATTACATACCTAACACAGAAACATGGCAGGTCAGGATAGTGACTAGGATATGATCTGAATTATCAAAGAATCAACATTTAATTCCTGGCTGGTTGGAAACCTGTCCAAACTGCTCTGAAGCCCACCCAGCCCCCTATCCAAGAGCCAATCTGGACTCTTTTGTAAAGTAGCTAGGACATACCCTAACTACTCACCTCTGCCTAGTGCCAAAGATTAAGCTTGTAAACCAAGGGATTACCGTGTTTGTATGGATGTACATACATGTGTATATAAACACAGGCAGAGAGGCACATTTTATAATGCATCACACCAAACCAAAGTCTGCAATAGGGAAGTCCAGTTTCCAAGGCTGGAAAGCCCTATATCAAAATCAAACACAAAAACCATGCTATTGTCATATTAATGAAATTAATTACAAAACACATTCCTTCAAGGCACCCAACCAGAAATGCATCTTAAAATTCTGGATTTTTAAAGCTGCACATTACCAAAAAAATAGGAAATTTCCTTTATCATAGTTTTTACATCATGACAGCAAGCGACTCCACACATCAATTCTGGTGATGTCAACAGAAAACACCAATGCTGCAGCAACCGTACTTGCCTGACTTTGAGGGTCTAGCATGGCAAGTTAGTCACGAAATGGTTTGGAGCACATCACACTTCGTATACTACAGCCCTCTTCTAGGGAAAGAAGTAAGCACGGTAACACTTACCCAACATATCACGGTTTCCTTTACATTTTTTCGCCGGAGACAGCTGCGGATCCTCATCGGAATCCGAATCTATTACAATTATTTGCCTCTTCCGATGACGTTCTACATGTTTAACTTCTTTACTTTTATCTTTCCTCTCACTTCCAGCACTAGGTATAAAATACGACCGGATATCCTATAGCAAATAAAATTCAGAAACGTGTATCAAGTACAGCAACTCTACAAGAACGTTCAAATTGCGACGTACGCACTTTACCGCGCTTTTCTCACATCAGCCGGGCACATTTCACCTTTCCATTATGGATTCTCATTATCACATTGACTGAAGTGTTTCTGTCTTTTCCAACAATATACTTACCCGTGACATGTTGAGTATTTTATTCTAAAATGACAATAGCATTTACCACCTTTCCCCTGCACATACGTCATACATGTCTTTATCTTTTATCACGTGTATCGTTACATGCCTCATAAACACATCTCACACCACACAGATTACAACTGAGCGTCGAACCGCTCGCTCGGCTAACCTACAATTCATCTGTGGCAAAGGTGTTGTGGTGCAGTGGCGCCATCACAGCACGGTACGTTAAGCATGGCACGTGAGATACGCTTGAAGTTTCAACGACCACCACCAGATGGATGGCACATCACAGTTTCGTGCAGGGTTGTGTACGGAGTAGGACTTACGGTACAGGTAACGAAATCCGTGTCTACGTCGCTGACGACCTAGGGTAGTGGGTAGGGAAGTGTGTCCATACTCGCTCTTAACCACAGCGGTAAACAGGCGTGAGTGGGCAACAACGAGGGCCGGTCGCTTTTATCCCATGGTGAAGGCCCCATACCCGTTGAAGAGAAAGCTGAGTGGCCCCAGGGCTGGTCTGACGTTTGGGAAATGAGAAAATTGTTTCGACCCTGCTGGGATTCGAATCCCGGATCGCCCAGCCAATGGTCTAGTCACTATACAGACAACGCCAACCGGCTCCAAGAGGGGTTAAACATGGTTATTAAATGTACACATAAACTATGTAAATTGACTGCATGAGAACCCAAAAGAACTTCCAGTTGGGATGGAATTGTTTTGCTTTGTTAACACTATGAGAGAATAAGGTGATGGAGGAGGTGGATTGGATGGAAATGATTAATCTTGGATTGGAAGGGCATGTTCTTGTGTACGTTGAGAGCATTCACTGGCATCTATAACCACTAAACCAATGTAGCTAAATAACGCACTATGTACCACATTATGGCTAGCTATACAAAGTGACTAAAGAAAATACAGAATGTTCTGTATCTGTGTCTACGAAACACAGTGCTACATTACTAGAATTCTTACGCCATTTTAAGCCCCATACACTACCATTTAGTGTCAGATTTTAACATAGACCCCTGCATTTTGCATGCACTTCTGCAACACTGAAGACACAGAGTGAACATATATTCTTACAAAGTTAAGAAGAACAGTGGCAAAAGGATCTGAAATGTGTTGTTCCCATTCATCAAATGTTCTTGGCTTAAATAGCTTCACCTCTGTTTTAGCCCAAATTCACAACACGAAATCACATGGAGTCAGATTGGGAATTCAGGGAGGCCATCATGTTTGTCCTGTACATAACCAGGAAAATGGTGGTCATGCATGACTGCAAAGTAAATACATACAGGAATGCATATCCTGAACAAAGTACTATTTTTCTATGATTCTTGCACTTCCATTTTATGGTGAATACCATTCAGGAAATATAGCCATTTGATGTACTGTATTTACTTTTCTGTCACCCAGAATGTATAAGGATTTAGCAAGGGGTATGCTGTTTGTGGTAAGATTTACTAGTGATGCTCATGTTTCAAGTGATCTATATCAAGTGTAATGAAGAAGAATTTGTATATAGTTGTGCAACAATATCGCAAAAGACTTGTGTAATATAATTTGTAATTTCATTGGACAAGTAAAACTAGCATAACAGTTTTACTGCCATTGTACACATGTGCACGGACAAAGCATGAAAAGAAGCTGATTATTCAACCTTACAAGAAGGCAGTTCTGTTTTTGACACTCTTTACAAATGTTAGAAGAAATTAAAGTATACTCATGCAATATAAAATGAGATTGATATCCAGAAGACAACAAATTGTAATACTTAGTCAGGGAGGTGACCATCATGGGTGGGACATAGCAATATATAAAAATATGGATTCAGAAAGTAAATTTAGCTTTTTTTCATCTTCATCAAATATGGAAGGCAAGGTGATATCTATTGCCAGAAACTTGAGAATTTTTAGAAGTAAAGAAAACTCTGTTCGTCTATATGGGTGTCAACAGGAAAGACGAGAAACAGCATCACAAGGGACCAGTGAACATTTATGAACAGGTGCCTTAGGAAAATTTTTAAGATCTTGTGGCATAACATTGCTTCAAGTGAAGAACTCCAGAATTGGTGCAAATATAACTACAGAAGAAGAAGAAGAAGTGGATCAGACATACATTGACAAAGGAGTGACATAAAGAAACAAGCTTTGAGTTGGAATCTCTAAGGACAATGTACAAGAGGCGGAGTGAGCAGTTCAATTGCAGCGGTATAGGAGGATGCTGAAATAATGGGAAAGACTTGGAGAGAGGTCAAGGCAACAGCTGGAAAGAGTGTGCTGGCATTGCTTTATGGAGGCCCTATGCTCTGAGGAGAGCAACAAGAAAGTGATTTGATGTGATTTGATATAAAATATAAAGTAATTTAAATCAGTTCTCTTCTACAGTACTTTCACATCACTTTAACCACTGTGGCTATGGTATATACTGGCAAGAGCGTGGAAAAATGTTTGGATGTTCTGTCAGGTCCACCTTAGAAAAATGGAAATTGGTAGCAAAAGGACATTCTTTTGAACCATGTGATGGTGCAGTTAATTAGTTACCAGTCTCTCGGCACAGGGCCGAAGCTCGATTCTAGGCTAATCAAAGTGAGGTTTGTGGTTGAAAAGTGGCACTGGGATGGGTCTTACCCTGTCAGTGTTATTTCACTAATGGTCCATACTGATCTTCATCTAGGTAATACTCTTACCAGAAAGACATGCAGATGAAGGCGGGGAATGTGCAAACCATGAAACAGCCTTTCAGAAATTGAGGAACATTGGACAAAAAAGAGCTTTCACATTAATTTCTCTATGATTAGTTATTGGAAGAGCTTTATTTGTAATAAGCATGTAACGAAGGGCATTTTATTAGACAAAACAGACAACCGATTGTCCTTTGCAGACAAATCTTTCATAAAACTAGGACTCTCCCACAAAATCCATGATTTTTATACAACTGACATGTGCTATTACTAGGTGTTTATGTATTGTATTAACAGTTATTGGACATTTATGATTTGTGTATGAAAATTGTGTGCTCTCAATGGATGCCACCACTCTATAGACTGCCACATTTGGAAAGGGTATTTTTATCATTTCCATTTATTTTATCTTGGCCATGTTTTCAAATGATTTTTCAATTATTTTCATATTAAGTATTATTACTTTGTCCATTCTGCTTTTGAGATATGAGCATATACCTAGGGTTTTTTTTTTGTTGTTGTTGGAATCTAAACCAGCCTCTATACTACCATCTAACAGAGCTGACTTATTTTATTTATGGAGTTTTAACCAATAAATAACATTATCAGCATAAAGCAGATGATGTGCCCCAGTCAGTTCCAGTATCCAAATGGAGGATTATAAATTAAAGTTGAAAGGCAACTAGGAAATAAAGCATCTCTGTGTTTTAGATTATACTTATTATATTGATACTGTTGAAGTTTGTTTTTAGCATATATTCACATTGATCTTTGTTTGGTTGTATGTTATAACTATTCAAATTGTATTAAAAAGATTAACCATAATACCAGACATGAAAAAAGTGCACAAAAATGTACATTGACTATCGGCAAAGAAAACATGAATACTGTAGGACCACCTCATTTGCAGGTTTGTGCATCACAGTTTTGCCTATTACAGAAGAATTATTCTGACAACCTTTGTGCATCAGAGTGTAGGCTCCATACTTATTCACAGTTATGCTTGCATAGTAATACACAACAAGCCACATCTGCCCATGTATCTTGCTCAGAAGCTACCCAGATATCTTGAATATATGTTTTTGAAAAGTAATTTTTTGATAATTTTTAGGACTAATAGTTGCTGTCATGTTTTGATTATGTCTGGAAAGGGCTGATAGATGTGAGCCAGGATTGAACAGTTGGTATAACGACTCGCTACGGGCTGGACGGTTCGGGGATCGAATCCCGGTGGGGGCGAGATTTTCCACACCCATCCAGATCAGCCCTGGGGACCACCAGCCTCCTATACAATGGGCACCAGGTCTTTCCCAGGGGTAAAGCGGCCAGGGCGTGGCGTTGACCACCCACCCCATCTAGCACCAAGGTTAAAGAAAGAGTAGAGCTACACCTCTGCTCCACCTCTAGGCTTTCGTGGCCTGTTAGAAGGTGAACTTTACTTAAGGGCTGATAAATAACCTAAGGATAAAAAGAAGGGAAAGTGGTCTCTGTTAGAGAAAGTGGAGGTATTTAGTAAGGTGAACAAGGGAATAAAAACTGCTGCAGTTGGACACCATTATGATGTAAATTAGTTGAAAGCTCATTTCATAAAGAAACACTGAAACAAGCACATGGTAATTGTTAAGGCCGGTGCTCCATCTCGTGCAGAAATATGTTGTGTAAGCTGCCATGACCCCTTCCTTGTAAAGATGGAAAGGGTCCTGTGTTCTGGCTGGAAGATGAGGCACAAAGGATTGACAGTTGATAATGTGGTGATGCAGAAGGCAGTGGAATTATATAACCACTATGCAGAGTCTGGGGGTGATTAGAAGTGCTGCTTTCATGACAGTAAAACATGGTCTGAAAATTTTAGGAGTGGACTGGCCTGCAGAAAGTGAAGAATATAGGAGACTCAGCATCTGCCTATTATGTGGCTGTTACTAATTATCCACTGCACTTCAACAGGATAATTGAGAAGAAGAACTGCTTGTTACAACAAGCCTTTTACCTTGATGAGACAGGCCTATTTTGGAAGAAAATATGAATTTGTGCTTACATATCTAAGAATGAAGAGTCTTATATAGTCTGAAGCTTTCACAGTGACTGAACTGAATGAAACTTTCTTGGGTTAGTAGCTGCTTCAGGTGGTTCTTGAAATGTTGGTATTGCTTGCTGTTCAGCCACCTGACATGGCTGCTAGCCAGAGGAAGTCTGTTGAATGAAAAGCTATCTACTGGTTTTTAAATCTCACAGAACTGTATTACACTTCTCTTCTGTTGTATTGCTCTGAGGAAATGTATGATAAAAACCTGTGTTGATCTATTGCTTCTGGAGTCCTGAGGCCCTAAATGGGAAGAACATGGGCAATTTGTGAAAGTCTCGGAGGTATAACAAGAAAATGCGGGTGGTGAAGGAGTTATTAGTGGATTGATTGAATAATTTCTTTGTTCATGAGGTTGGATGGAATCTAAAATCCAAGAATTTAGCGTTCCACCCCCTCCTTCTTTTTGATAATGCCCGAGGGAATGTGCAAGATCTTAGTTTCTTTTATCCGACTATCCAAGTCGAGTGTCTGACCAAGAACACCAACAGATCATTCGTAAAGTTGCTCGACAAGGGAATCATTGCAAAATGGAAGAGCTGTTACTCTCACTGAATCTTGTATGATATCTTGATTGCAAGTGACAAGGGGACCTTTGTTAGTGTCAATGAATGCCAGAAATAGTACAGCGAAGGTAATTGTATAGTAAATATAAAGGCTTCCATGGATGAACTGAAGTATGGCTGGTGGAAAAAGCTTTTGACTGAAGCAGATAATGACTTTTGGGGATACTACAGTCAGCAAGATGAAATAAGGAACATCCAGATCCAGGGGAATGATTCACAGATATGGGGAGACTGCGTTAACTGAGGAGAAACTGTGACAGTTTTGAATGCACCAGAAAATGAAGAAAATTCTGACACAGTCCTAGACATGCCTCACCTAACTGCCAGTACTCTGAAGAAAGGACCACAGGTAATGGATGATTCAGTCAATAATTTCTTTGACATTGACCATTTCATGGATAGGTGTCTGAAATTTAAGAGATGTAGGCTGTCATGTTACCATACAAGAAAGTGTGTAACAACATGCATAAAAAAGCAAAACAATCAAAAATTACCTCTTTCATCACTAGGTTTTCAGCCACACCTCTCCTATGCACTGTATATCATTTGATCACTGTGACAATTTTCAGCCAGAAACAGTAAAGATATTCCAATAAATGCAGAGATGGTCTAGTGTTTCTTATTCACTAATCTACACAGTATAGAGTTCTGTATACTTCTGGTTCCCCTTATCCCAATTTTTCCATAATGTATTAACTCTGTGCATCACAGTTTTACAATTTGCAGGATTTCAGGGGAATATTGCACCTGCAAGTGGCAAATGTCGGCTATACTGCCTCAAAATGCAGAATAAAATTTCTAGGGCAAAGAAGTAAGACAGTAAAATCTGAACTTTGTGGGACATATACCTCAATAGATACATACCATCATTTCAGAGAAACCTGCTGCCCGAGTCTTGGGCGGTAGTCTCAAGATGAAGGTAGCAGGTGCTTCCAAACTGGTGGTGTCATTACCAAGGAACCAAGTTGCACAAAGCAAATACCATAATACTAATATTTTACTGATGTGAGAACATAAAATCTCATACTGTAATACTGTGCTAAGGTGGAACCTGGATTAGACAAAAAAAAAATCATATTTCCATCAGAAAATCTCTCTTGTTCTACTAAGAGGTACGTGTAAATTGCCTCTAATTAATTGAAAATGCCTAATTTGAAGTACAAAGGAAAAGCAAAAATTGATAGAAAGTAGTATGCCTTAGTATTCATAGCTTCCTATATACATCTGTAATTATTTATTTTCTACCGTGTTTTGTGGGATTTTACCTGAGAATGAATATTTTTGTCATGGATATTAAAGAAATAAACCCACCCAAAAATAAGGCATGTGCAGAATGCTTCAATGAAGAAATAAAAATTAAAAAAAAAAAAAACCAAAGAAAACTGAAAACATTTAGTACTATGTAACAGTGTAATATGTGATACACTCAAAATACATACATAGATGGGACAAGTATGTTGCAATATCTTTGGTCTGTCTCATGTGAAATTTTGGTATAAAGTACGGTTACAGTCTTCTGGGAAGTGATGCCAAGTAATTTGGCAGGTAGGTACTGCCACATTTCCAAGACCATCATCTTAATGTTCACCACTGTCGGGACCTCTTATCTCCCTGTTATGACAGTATCACTTAACTTTTATTTATCATAACTGCAATACTGGCAACATAGCCTTTTAAATTTTTTACACTAATTTAATTTTCATTAAAATAATACATTACAGGAGCTTGTTTTCTGAAAAATTGATACACGTAATGTAGTGGATACGGATGTTTGTATTGGAATGGAACAAACTGTACTGCAGTTCTATTACCTTCATCTGTTTTTAAAAAAAACTGTGGCTGAGATTGACCAAGCTGTTTTTGACTGAAATACTGGACTACAGCTGATCTAGTTGAACTGTGCCCAACCACATTTTATTCAAACACATTATTTCACAAAATTGCATGTTGCAGTGCAATGGTTGCTGTAGCCTCAGTTGTTAATTTGAGTTCAGAGAATTTGAATTAAGACGTTTGTGTCTACCATTAGTTAAAAAGTTTGCCGAAGTGTTACCTACATTATCTTCTTCGTCTTCAAAACTTAAACTATAGTCAAGTGTGTTCTGTTTCCTTTGATGTTTGGGTGACCGACTAAGACGAGGAGAACGTGTAAGGCGAGGAGACCTTTTATTCATCTGTTTCTCTACCCATTTCAACATTGTGAGTACAGCATCTGGTCCCTCAAGTCTAAAGTTGGCTCCCGTTCTAACTGTTGGTGATGAGTCCACTCTAAATGTGCAGGCAATCCCAGACAAGGCTTGCATAGCAGCTTCAGTGCCTGCATAGACAATCCTAACCCTCTCAGACCAATCTGCTCCATACATAGTGCGCAAAATATGGATGCAGGCCCGACCTTGGTCCCATTTGACCGGAGGCTTGGCTTCAATCGCCATATGTGCTTCATGAGGTTCAAAACCAGCTGCTTTGAAAATCTCACAAGCTCTTCGAACAATTTCATCCCTCTGCTGTGGCGGTGTCTCCCGAAAATGGAAGGTGAGAAGTACTCCTTTGTGTTCTACCCAGGCCCCACTGTGACCTACTTCCTTCTCCAGTTCCTGCAACAGTTCTCTAAGTTTCTCAGAATATTCAAATGGCACTGGATGAACAAATTTGGTTCCATCTGGGTGAAGGATTTCGATTCCATGACTCCCTGCATATGTCAGTTGATCCAGTCCCACCATCTTCCTCACGTTTTCTAAGCTTCGACCTGAGATTATGGCGATGTTCACGTCTGGCATGTTAGATAATCGTTCCAGTACTCGCTTTGTTTCTTCTGGCATGATTGCCAAGTCTGGATGGGATGTCAGAGGTGCCAGGGTGCCATCATAATCCAGAATAAGACTGAGCTTGCAAATTGTGTCAATGTGGTTGTTTAAGTACTGATCAAAATCGTCAAGAGTCAACGGAGTCATCTTAGTTGACAGAGGATCAGCTTCGTCTGAATTGTTGACAGCACCCATAGAAGCTAGAAATGAATTCATCCAGTGGTTGACGTCCATCTGCTGTTCTCGATGTCTCAGCTGCTTCATGCGCAACTCTCGTTCATCCAGCGGCATGTGAAGGGCTCTGTGAATTGTGTCTGCAGCCTTGTCGATCTCGTATGGATTCACCACAAGGGCTTCGTGCATCATACCGCCAGCGCCAGCAAATGGCGACAAAATGAGTACTCCAGGCTCTTTGATTTGGCATGCAACATACTCTTTTGCCACCAAGTTCATTCCATCCCTGAGTGGCGTCACTAGAGCAACAGCAGAGTCGCGGTAGAAAGCAGCCAACTGTTCCTGTGTCACTCCGCCGTAGATGTAACGAATGGGAGACCAGTTGGGCATGGAGAAGCGGCCATTGATGCGTCCAACAAGTTGGTCCATTTCCTCTTTGAGCTGACGGTATTCTCGCACATCCGTGCGTGATGGCACAGAAATCTGCATCAGCGTCACCTTCTCTACGTGCTCCGGATATTTCTCCAACAGACGTTCAAATGCTAGAATTCTGTGAACTAAACCTGTACGAAAAGGAAGCAAAAGAAGTTCTGTATGGTAACTAACAATTATCCAAGCAAAACTTCGTCAAGTATGTCCTTGAAACAAAGTTGTATTGGGAAGGTTATGTTTCATGATTTGTCTGTGAGGATATTGCACATCAAACGTACTAAACGAATTTAGTTTGACTCAAAAGTCCTTGCAAGGGTTTTTGTTATATTATCCTCGCTGCAGGCAAAGTTGCAGTAGAACTTTATGAAGTTCAGCTGGCCTGTCACACGAAAGATGAATTCTGACAGGAACTAGATAAACCTCCTTTTTAAACATGTTTTGCACACTTAAAGAATAGGGGAGAATGGTTCGTTGATACAAGCTAAATAATTTATTTAATATTTACTTATTATTTTGGTATTTAACGACGCCATCAATAACGTTATATAGTGCCAAATGTTAATGTGACCAGTCGAGAGTGATTTGGAAAAGACGTCGAACGAAACAATTCTGGGTAATATAGGGTACAATTCCGGCATTTGTCTGGCAAGACTATAAACCTCGCCAGAAACATCATTCAGTATATCAGGTCTCCAAGATAGGGTTTGAACCTGCCAGCCCCTGACAAAAGTCACTTCATCACAACGTTCCATTCTGTACTGTTAATTAATACTGACGGTATAGTATCTGAATAAGCAGTACGTCGTCTCCACTGTGTCTATTCAGCTAGCAGACATTTTACTGATCAAGATAACTCGAGGTTTCATGATTCTGACTTGTGTTTGGGATATGCCCGTTTTCAGTCTTAGCTGAACCATCGACTGTTCTGACTCAGGAGTTCTATAATTATCTTCCGACACATGGTTAGAAGGCGTATAGAGTTTAGCACAATCGCTTTCTGCCATATTCTTACGATTCGCTTCTATCTATTATTGGACGCTATTAGTCAGAGTCACGTTCCCGTAGCTAAATACATTACAAATATAAAGTTGTACACTAACAATAGATTTTCTAACGTAAGGATGTAGTTCAGATACGCGTTTATAGGAAAAGAAAAGACAGGGTCATGAACGGTACCATTCACGCACTTGCCTGGAGGGAGACAGGAAATGATCAGTTTTACTCACTTACAAGGGGGTATCAAAAGATAAAACTCACGACCTGAAAATCGAGAACCGATAAGAGTGCGAATGCGCCAGAAACGTTACGCTATGCGTAATTACCCAGCTATGTGACTTTACTGAGGCAGAGGTGACTAGTGGTTATTTGCGTGTTCCGGGGGGTGAACTCTTTTCCCTGGGTTACCTTCCTTAACAGTTCTGGGTACGGTGGCGAAGAGGAAGATTTACACATTCCCTGGAGTCGAACAACAGTAATCTAATTTGGGATTCGTTGCTTTATTTACCCCGGCTCTCTATCTCATCACCGACCTATGGCAACTAGTTGTTTGGACTTGCCTTTTGTGTAATCCAGTCTGTCAACACCAAGGATGATCTTCTCTGACTCCGCCAGTTTGAGGAACCGGGGCGTCGTTTCGGCCAACTGCACGAAGCGGTCGAAGGGAATACCGATGGGCAGAGGCTTGATGTGGACCGTGCGACCCGCCAACTCCACAAGCATGTTGTTACGATCCACCCTGCACCCCAGGCGCCGTGAGCAGCAGTCAATGAAGTTGAGGCAATAGTCCTCGATGTGGAAGCCCACCATGTCACAGGCTTGTGTAAGAAATCATAACAATCTAACATGGTCTTCTAGAGTCCCTTTTGCATGCATCGTCAGTTTTAACAATGGGCAGTCGGCAGTGGTATTTTGCCCGAGTGGGGGAGACTAGACAATGTTCTGTTGTAGGTAAAGAAGGATTTCTGTTAGGCGACAGGTAATACTATATAGGGTGGGTTTATGGCGTACTTCAACGTGGATTAAAACCAGAGAAAATACCTGGTATAAAATTTACTGAGTTCATATAAAACCCTTGTCACAGACACAGCCTTCCATCATTAGACTATCCAGTAAACGACACACGTGTTCCCTGACAATCAGTCCGCCAATCTTTTCAAACAGTTACGGACAAACATTAGTTACAGTAAGACACTAATTGTCTGAATTCAATAGAATATGACTTTAAAATCATGACAAGTATAAAATACCTTTATTTATTGAATAATGAAAAGTATACAATGCAAGTCCAAAAGAGAATATCTGCATCAACAAGAGACAAGATACTACAGAGATGACACAGCTTATAGGCTACTCTCAGCCCAAATTTTAATCCACCTATCATATCAATAACCAAAGAACACCGTCAATGCACGTCGATGGTAGCATCGTATATGTTCTACTATCCAGTTTCCCGAAAGAAAAATCACATTCCTTGCAACGACCAATTGCAAACACATCAAACAGTATTGCTGAAATGAGACTCGTCATTAAACATTACACCACACACATACGCAATATGTGGTTCGAGACATACAGTTATATAACACAAACAATATAATTCTATCTTAAATCGCAGTTTAAAAGGTAAATTTATTAATCACTACATACCCACAAATTGCAATAATAATTCGATATTTCAATTATTTAAAGCATGTTACAATTATTATACATATTGACATGTTTTATATCAAATATAAAAGGCTAAATTAATATATACTGCGCGGGAATACAATTGTACCTTTGTACAGTTGTAGAATTCATTTGTGCGTTCTACCCCTGATGATTATTCGGCATTTAAAATTTAAACACTTGTGGTTCTGCTTATAGTTTAATAAAAACGATAGTGTCCGCTTTTGTTTGTGTTTACCTACATTCTATTGAATTAAATAGAGGTATACATTTGGTAAAGTGAAAACTCATAGAATTACTAATTGACTTGCATGACGATGGTTATGAATAGCATGTCACTGGTGAGAAATTTTTCGGCTTACTCATGTTAATTTGTCAGATTTGTTAATAATGTTGTTGTTAAATGCATGGAATAACGTAACAAAGAATGAAAAATCACAGTGGGGCTGTATGAAAAACTATCTCTGCATCCTCCGACAGAGATTAAAGTAAATCATAAAAATTCATGGATCTGAGACTCAAATTCGACAACTCCCGAAAAGAAACCAATCTATTTAACAACCTACCGCTTTATCTTCTCTGTCTTCATGTGACCCTTCTTCCCCGATTCAGTCGTGGCAGCAATATTTTTCTTTCCTATACAGCTTGACACAGCCTTAGTGTTCATATTGAAAAAGCCATAATAACAAACAGTAAGGACTGCTGGGATGTGATTTTGGTACGTCGCTCTTATCATCATCCCCCCCCCCCCAACAAAAAAAAACAGGAACAGACTCCCACCCCCCCCGCCGGACAA
>Ga0123357_10001329_pt1 | contig 26079 bp, 34 predicted proteins | sample TergutEmb28metaG_FD_89873 | JGI IMG/M metagenome (GOLD analysis project Ga0123357, IMG submission 89873) | Embiratermes neotenicus P4 segment gut microbial communities from Petit-Saut dam, French Guiana - Emb289 P4 | ecosystem: Host-associated > Arthropoda: Insects > Digestive system > Gut ...
GGCGCAGCAGCACGGGCTGGTGCACGCCGGTGGCGGCAATGCTGCCGGCCAGCTCTTGCAGCGCGGCGGCGTCGAAATGCTTGCGGGGGTTGGTGAGGCTTTCGACGATGAGGGCGATGTCCACCAGGCACAGCTCGGGGGTGGATTGGGGCGGGATGGGTGTCATTGCGGGCTGCTCCTAAAAATTATTTAGTTGGCCGACCTTCAGGATTTCCGATGGGGAAATTAGGTCAGGGCCTTCCCCGGTGACTTCAAACGTATCGGGGTTGACGCGCGCCACGCGGGCGCCTGCTGGCCAGTGGTGGCACCAGGTGGCTCTGCGCCTTTTTGACGTGACTTCGGCCATCCTTTGCGCATAGGCGGCGGAGTCGAGCACCAAGGCGGCAAAGCTCCAGCATTTGCCATTCCACCAGCGCCAGATGTCGCCGGGGTCGAACATCATTTCCCGCACGCACCACCAGCCGACGTGGGGCGGTTTTCCGAATTGCGGTTGGAACGGGTCGGGTGTGGTCATTTCTCGAACTCCTCGATCAAGGCGTCAAGCCAGCGGTGGCGGTAGGCGAGCAGGTTTTCCCGAGTTAGCAGAGCCTTGGGCACGCCGGCTTCGTGATGTAGCCAGCCCTCTACAAATATGTGACCGCCCAGCCTGGCACGGATTAAATGTGTCGCGCACCTGAATGGAACGTGGCAGATGAGTAATTCTGCGTATGCCATTCCAAGCGCGTGGCAGATTCCGTGGTTTGGCTCAAGAAAATCTTTGGCTTCCCGAAACGCGGCGGAAATGTAGCGGCGCTGGCAGGTCATTTTTGCTCCTGAAATTTCTCACTGCCCCACAGCCCCGCCTCCAGCCGCAGCGTGGCGCTGACGAGGTCGGCGGGGGTGCCGTCGTTGATGAGTTCGTCGTCGGCCTCGACGTGGCGCAACTGGGTCTCGCTGGGGTGCGCGTCAACGGGCGGGGGCAGGCTGGGGCGGCGCACGCGCACCACGCGCAGGGCGCGCAGGTCGGTCATGCGCAGGGCGGCCAGCTCGGTCAGAAAGCGCAGGTCGGTGACGACGATGCGCGTCCAGCCGCTGCCGTACTGGCGCTTGATCCAGCGGCGGACGATCTCGGCATAGTGGCCGTCGCCGTGCAGGCCGCGAACGAAATCGCCCCACTGTTGCATGACCCAGCGCGGGCTGCGCGGCTCGGTCAGGCTGTGCTCGCGCCGCGCCGCGTGCCAGACAAAGCGCGGGTCGCCGCAGTTGGATGCGGCCAGCGCCGGTATCGGCCACTCCTTGGTGCCGGGGTCTTGGAGCATCCGCGGGTCGATGCGCCAGCATTCGGCAATCTCTGCGCGCAGCGCGTCGGCAAAGGCGATGCTGCGGTAGTTGCGGTGGCGCACCAGCGTGGCGGCCACGCTGTCTTTGCCGGCGCCGGCGCGGCCTGTGAGGGCGATCAGGCGGAGGGGTTCGGTCATGTCAAGTCCTCCACCCGCCCGCCCGGCCAATACAGCCGCTTGCCGACTCGGCTGGGCAGGCTGAATGCGGCGTAGCGGCCGGCGGGAATGCCGGGGTTGGGCAGCAGCTCGGCGCCGGCATAGATTCCGGTGGCGCTGGCGTTGCTGACGGGGCGCAGCGCGGGCTTGGGCGCGGCAATCTTCTCGCGCCGGGTGCGCCGCGCCAGGTAGCGCGGGCTGTAGGTGTCCTCGGTTGGCCGGGGCATCAGTCCGTCCAGGTCAGGGCCTTGACGGCCCACATCTGCGCGGTTTGGGCGTTGGTGATCGCGATTTCGGCCATGCGGTAGACCTCGTCGCTGTCGGACGTGGCGCGCAATTCGTTAAGCTGGTCGATCAGCACGGCGAAATTCATCTTGACCGAGTTGACGCGGTGGTCGGCGCCGGGGTTGAAGCTGAGGCCGACGGCCTTCTCGCCGTGGGTGGGTTGGTTGTCGGGCATGGGGGATTCCTTTCGGTGGGGGGTTGAAAAAATCAGGCGCGAAGCGCCTCGTGAGTAAGCGGGATGCAGCGCACGGCCACGGCCGCCGCTCTGGCGCGCTGGCGGTTGTGGTTATGGAAGCCGTCGAAAAAATGGCAAAGCCAATAAGAGCCTGCGCCGTCCGGCTCGCACGTCCAGTGCCACTTGGTGGTGGGCAGCAGGCGCCGCGCGTTGAAGAACAGCACGGCGGCGATGGCGCGCGTGGGCAGGTCGCCGCCGGCCTGTTGCGCAAAGCTGTTGGCCTCGGCCCAGGTTAGAAGGGACTCGCGCTCGGGCAAAAGGATGACGGCGCAGTGCGTGCCGTCATCCAGCGTGGTCAGGCCGGCGAATGTGCCGCCGTGACACGGCTGGCCGATGGCCGGCAAGTCGCGCAGGGAGATGGTGGGCGTGCTCATGGTGCGGTCATTCCTCGCGCTCGCCGGCGGCCAGCCGCTTGCGGTCGAGGGCGGGCGCGTGCCAGCGGGACGGCGGGCTGTACCAGCGCGGGGCCGCGGGCTTGGGCGGGTGCAGGGCATTCAAGATCAGCAGCGGGCCGCGCAGCGGGTCGGCCAGCACGGCGGCCACGTCGTCGGGCCAGCCGGCGCAGAACCGCAGGGCGCGGATGCGCGTGAGGGCGGCCTGCAGGGCGGCTTCGGTGGGCTGGGCGGGCATGGCTGGCTCCTTTTCAGCGGGCGGCGTGGCTGGCGGGCAGGGCGGCGCGGGCAGGGCGGCGCGGGCGTCGGCGCGGGCCAGGGCGCGTTCGGCGCGCGAGGCGGCGCGCTGGGCGCGCTGTTCGGCCTTGGCCTGGGCGATGGCCTCGGCCACGCTGGCGGCTACGGCGCGCTGGGCGGCGGTGTCGCTGGGGCCGTCAAGCAGCGGGCCGATGCCCAGCAGCGCGGCGGCCAGCAGGGCGGCCAGGGCGTAGGGGGTTAGATCGGGCATGGCGCGCTCCCGGTGACTTCGCCGGTGGCGGGGTTTATGCGCGGCACGCGGGCGTGCGGGTGCCAGTACCAGCGCCATTCGATGGCGGCGCTTGTCAGCCCAGATGGCTTGGACGCTTCGTCGTTGGCGCCAAACGGCACGCTGTATCGATGACGGCTCCACTCAGAACCGTTCCACCAGCGCCAAACATCGTCTTTCCTGATGGTGCTCGCATTCCACCAGCCCACATGCGGCGGCGGGCCGGGGTTCCACTTGAGGGGGTCGCGGGTCATGGCGCACCACCGTCGGCGGGTTCAACGGCAAAGACCTTGAGGTCTGCTGCGTTGGGGATGGCTGGCCGAATGCTGTCGAGCGTGTGAGGGAGCATCGTGAGGCGAGCCGCATAGCGTCGTTTGCTGTACTTTGCTCTGATGACCAGCCGCTGACCGTCGTCGCCAGGAACTGACTCGTTGGTCAGGTGAAGCGCGCGCGGCGAGAGCGGCTGTTCAGGCGTCCATTCGTCAATGACGCGGGTGCAGCCCAGGCGGACAGCCAGCTTGGGGGCGACAAGGCTCTTGCCGCTGCCCTGCGGGCCGGACAGGATGTGGGCGATGGCGGTCATGCCGCACCGCCTTGCTCCTCGATATCCGCCGCCGCATCGATCAGGCAGCGGGCCAGCTCGCGCAGGTCGGAGAGTCCCAGGGATGCCCGAACGGCAACTATTTGGTAGCCGGTGTTCAGGTCTCTGCTTTCGATCCGGATTTCGGCGTGCAGCCTTGGCGCAAAGCGCATCACCTCGACAGCCATTCCATCGGTTTTGCTGGGCACTCCCTCATAGGCGGCATCGCGGTCTTTGCCGTAGCGGCGTTGGTCGCTGTATTCGGCTTCCTCTGGCAGTTGCGCAGGCCTTGGCGCGTGCACGAACGCGGGCGGCGCGGGGCGGGCGGCGGGGATGGCTTCGATTCCTGAATCGGTTCGCATATGACCTCCAAGGCGGCGGGATGCCGCGATGAGGTGAATAATACCAAAAGGTAACGACAATGCAATACCAAAAGGGAGTTTTTGCAACACGGGCGAAAAAAAGCCCGCCGAAGCGGGCTGTTGGGCGGTGTGCTTTGTGGTCGCTACTGAGCGGTGGCGCTTGGTGCGATGGGTGCCGGTTTTCCCCCTTCTGGCTTTGGATTTTTCAGCCGAGATGACGCCATATGCGGAGCGCCGCCTTTGTGCTTTGTTGGGTTGGCGGCGGTGTGCGGCGCGACGTAGGTGCCGTCTTTGCGGTGATAACCGCGCACGTTGTGCCTTCCGCTGCTGCTGCTGGAAGATTTACTGGCGCTGCTATGGTGGCTGCCGCGCGCCTGCGCCGCGGGCGCGGCGGCAAGCAGGGCCGCCAGAGACGCTGCCAAGAGTGTTTCCCGAATCATCGTGTTGCTCCTTTGCTGTATTGATAAAGCGGCTACGCGCCGCCGTCAATGTTGAGGTCAAGCCTGGCCCAATAGACCGGCCCGTTTTCTTTTGGGATGACGCGCCCGGCGACGGTGGCCGTGCAGGCGGTGACCTGGCCGCTGTGGCGCAGGCGCTTGAGGGCATCCATGAACTCGCCCACGTCATCCTTGCCAATGTGCCCAACGGTCGATCCGTCAATCACCACGGCAACCGCCGCGCCAAACTTGGGGTGCTGGTACGGGATCAGCGCCGCCGCGACTGTTTTGTGCACCGCATCTTCGCCGTTGAGGGCCCCCACGATGCGCGCCAGATTGCCGGAATAAAAACTCACGCCAGACACGGCCACTTCAACGCCGCTATTCTTCGGCCACTCATAGCACTCCTGAGGGGTCTTGGCCAATGCCGGCTTGAATAGCTCGTGAAGATCAATTTGCTCCTGGGCGGCCGACTTGTTGCCCGGAAAATTGGGCGCATCATCCACAGGTGGCGCACGCCGGTGGTGGCGCACGATGATCCACACGAACAGGGCCACGAAAGCGCCGGCCAGCACGTAGGAGGACGGGCTTTTTTCCGCAACTGCCGTGGAAAGAAACATGACAGCAAACAGAAGGATGAATCCAAGCAAAAACAGCTTGCCCATGCCCATGCCGCCGCGCTGCTGCGGCTTGTGGGCCGAGCGTTCACTGGATTCCACGGTTGTATGGCTCAGGCCGGTGCCCGGTATGCCTACCGTTGTTCGCGTGCGTCCGCCGCCCAACGTGACGCGCGCGCCGCGCGCGCCGATGCTGGTCGTCACGCCGGACTTGCTAATGTTCAGCCGAACGCCGGGAAGCAGCCTGATCCGTCTCTGGAAGCGAAAGCCCATGTCTGTCTCCTTTGGCTAATCAGTCCGGCGTGGTGGGTTGATGTAAAAGATTTTCGCCGACTCACGCGGCACGTCGGCTTTTAACGCCCTGCGCATCGCGTTCCCACTTGATGGCCACGATGTCCAGTTGCTTGTCCATGTCGGCGATGGCTTCCTGTGCCGCCTTTGCTCCAAGCGATCGTCTGAGGTCGAGCAGCCGCTGGTAGGTCACCAGCCGGAACGGCCACAGGATGCGTGGCGATTCCGCCACAGTGGCGCCGTTTTCAGCGCTGATTTGCGCGACGTGCGCGCCGTTTTGGCTTTTCCCTGGGATGCCGTAGCCCAAAGGCTTGTCGAGCCAGGCCCGCTCTAGCGTGAAAGCACCCTCAATGACCAGCGACATCTTGTCGCCAACAGGCTTCGCACCTCGCTTGCTGGGCGCGTAGAACATGCGGCCCACGTAGCTATCCGTGCGCGCAATCTTCTCCGCCAGGTTGCGGATCTTGCCGGCGCAGTAGTAGTCCATCAGCTCGCGTAGCCGCTGTTTTCGATGGGTCTGGATGTCCATGGCCCGATTCTCAGTAACGCTTACTTTTTGGTATAGACCCGGAAGGTATCCCTGATACCTTACCTTTTGGTATCATGCGCGGATGGACAAGTTGCTTTCCTTCCTCAACAGCCTGGCATCGGCCGACCAGGCGGAGTTCGCGGCGCGCTGTAGTACCTCCGTGGGCTACCTGCGCAAGGCCATCAGCAAGGGCCAGCGCCTTGGCGCCAGCCTGTGCGCCGCCGCAGAGCGCGAGTCCGCCGGCGCCGTCACCCGCCGCGACCTGAGGCCCGATGACTGGCGTCTGATCTGGCCCGAGCTGGCCGCCCAGGAGGCCGCCAATGCCTGACGCGCAAAAGCAATGCCAGGTGTGCGGCGCACCTTGGATTGAAGTGCAGCCAATTTCCCGCGATGAACCTATCCGGTTTTTCCGTTGCCGTGTAGGCCGGCCAGTGTGTGACGGGCAAATTCTGACGCCCGCTGAAGCATCGCTTCTTCGATCTCCTTCAGCGTCATTGAGGACTGACCGGGTTTCGGTTTTGGAAGAAGGAACACCATCGTGATGCTTTCGCCATTGCTCATGGTGTATTCCAGTGACGCGCTCAACGCGCCGTCTTTGGCGTTTTCCAACACCAGTCTGGTTCGTGGATTCATGCTCGCCCCTTTCGTGGCTTTGGTTTGTGGAATTTCCATTGTGCCGCGACTGCGGGCGGGCGCCAATGCCAACCGCCTCGCACCGAGCGCGGCTTTGCCCGGCCTGCGGGCCGGGCGTTTTCTCTTCGACTGGGGCTGCGGTGTTGTTCATGCCGCCAGTCTCTTTTTTTTGCCCCGCGCGGGCTATCCGAAGGCTTCCGAATTTTTCGGAAAGGGTCATTAACATGACGCCAGAATCCCTTTTTTACGAGACATTGACCGAGGCGCTGCGGGCGATCATCGCCACCGCCGGCGGCACCAAGGCGGTGGCCGCCCAGCTTTGGCCCGAGAAGACGCCCGACGGCGCGCACCGCTACCTGCTGGATTGCCTGAATGACTCGCGGCAGGAAAAGCTTTCCCCAGAGCATGTGCTATGGCTGTTGGCGCTGGGCCGCAAGGTAGGCTGCCACGCCGCTATCAATTTCATGGCGCGCGAGGCAGGCTATGCCGACCCGGCGCCGCTCAACCCCGAGGATGAGCGCGCGCGTTTGCAGCGCGAGTTTGTCGAGGGGATGAAGGGAATGACGCTGCTTGTTGACCGCATGGAGCGGTTGATGGCGGCGAGCTGACAAAGAAGAAGGGAGCCGGAATGTCCAGCAACCGTGTGCAACGCCGGCGCAACGCCGCCGGCAGGTGGAGCGCCATCCATGACTGACCGCGCCCCGTTGCCTCCCATCAATTTCCGCGCCCTGGCCGATGCGCTGCTGGCCCGCGCTGAGCAGTTGGTGGCGGCGTGGCTGCCCGGGGGCAAAAAATCGGGCCATGAGTACAAGTGCGCTGGCCTGCGCGGCGGCAAGGGCCATAGCTGCTCGGTCAACCTGAAAACAGGCGCCTGGGCCGACTTTGCAACCGATGAAAATGGCGGCGATTTGATCAGCCTGTACGCGGCCATTCATGGCCTTGAAATGGGCAAGGCGGCGGTGCAGGTGGCGCGTGATGAAGGGCTGGAAGACGTGGCCGGGGTGCAGCGCGATGCGCAGCGCCAGCGCGCCGCGCCGCCGCCGCCGCCGCCGCCAGCAACGCCGACCACCGGGCGCGGCGGGCGTGATGATGCCGAGGGCTGGCAGGCCATGATGCCGGTGCCTGATAACGCCACGCCGCCCACATTCCACCACTGGCATCGGGCCGCGCGGGACATTACGTACAAGGCGGCCTACCGATTCAACGGCGCCCTGCTGGGCTACGTGGTGCGCTTTGCCACCAGCGACGGCGGCAAGGATGTGCTGCCCTACACCTGGTGCCGCAGTGACCGCGACGGCGGCATGGCCTGGAAGTGGAAGCAGTGGAGCGAGCCGCGCCCGCTGTACATGCCAGGCGGCGATGCGCCGGGCGCGCGCACGGTGGTGATTGTCGAGGGCGAGAAGAAGGCCGATGCCCTGCAAGCGCTGCTGGAAGCGGCGGCGCCGGGCGTGTACTGCGTGGTGAGCTGGCCGGGCGGCTGCAAGGCGTGGAACAAGGCGCTGTGGGAGTGGCTGGCCGGCTCGCATGTGCTGCTGTGGCCTGATTGCGATGCCAAGCGCGTGAAGCTGACGCCGGCCGAGCGCAAGGCGGCGCTGGCCAGCGTGCCGGCGCTGGCGCCGGATGCCGATGAGGCGGCGCGCAAGGCGCACCAGCAGGCCGGCCAGGCGGCGTTGGATGCGGCGCAGGCGGCCAAGCCGCTGCTGCCCGCCCACGAACAGCCTGGCATGGCGGCGATGCTGGGCATTGGCGCGCACCTGCGCGACGCGCTGGGCTGCACGGTGCTGCTGCTGCCGATTCCCGAGCCGGGCGCGGTCAAGGACGGCTGGGATTGCGGCGACGCGATCGAGGCCGATGGTTGGGATGCCGGGCGCGTGCTGGCCTTCTTCGGCCAGGCGCAGCCACTTCCGCAGGCGGCTGACGGCGCGGCGGAGAAAGCGCCAAAAGTCAAAAAAATCGACCGCCCCGTTGACACTGAAGACGGCGGTGATGCCGGTGATGATGGCGGCGGCGATGGTGATGATTGGGGCGGCCCGCGCGGAGCGCCGCAGTGGCTGCGGCCATATTGGGACAAGACCAAAAAGCGCTGGCTGGTCAGCCGCAAGCTGGTGATCCGGGCGCTGAACGAAGACCCGGCGCTGGCCGGCCTGCTGGGGCTGAATGAGCTTTCCGGCGACATCGATGCGCGCAAGGATTGGCCGTGGCTGCATGGCGAGGCCGGGCCGATTGATGACAACACCGATCTGGCGCTGGGCCTGTATCTGTCCGACACCTACGGCCTGCCGAGCATTGCGCGCGCGGCGTTGATGGAGGCGATTCAAACCGTGGCCGCGCGCCAGCGGTTTCACCCGGTGCGCAACTACCTGCGCGGCCTGGTGTGGGACGGTACGCCGCGCGTGGACAAGTGGCTGATTTATGTGTTGGGCTACACGCCGCAAGCGCTCAGCCCAGGCATGGCTGAATACCTCACGCTGGTGGGCAGGTTCTGGCTGCTTGGCATGGTCAACCGCGTGATGGAGCCGGGCTGCAAGTTCGATTACTGTCCGGTGCTGGAAGGCGTGGGCGGCTTGCGCAAGTCCACGCTGGTGGAGACGCTGGCCAGCACGGCATGGTTCAGCGACACGCACTTCGACGTGAGCAAGGGCAAGGAAGGGCAGGAACAGGTCAAGGGCCTGTGGATGTACGAGATTGCCGAGCTGGCGGGTTTCAGCAAGACCGATATTCGGTTGATCAAGTCATTCATCGGCGCCAAGATCGACCGTTACCGTGCGGCTTACGCGCGGGTGTTGGGTCGGTTCCCGCGCCAGTGTGTGCTGACGGGAACGACCAACGAGCGAAATTATTTGCGCGACCGCTCGGGCAACCGGCGTTTCTGGCCGATTCCGGTCAAGCACATCATCAACACCGATTGGGTGGCGCGCTGGCGGGATCAGTTGTTTGCCGAGGCGTTTGTGCTGTACCAGCAGGGCACGACGTTCGCGCCGTCTCCGGCTGATGAAGCGCGGCTGTTCAAGCCGATGCAGGATAGCCGCCTGATCGACACCGCCGTGCAGGCCGAACTGACCCGGCTGCTGACGCGCCCCGGCGCGGCTGGCGAACTCGGCGCGCTGGTCAACTGCGAAGCGCAGTTTGTCACGATGAGCGATCTGGTGCGCGCGCTCGGCGCCGACGTGGCCAAGAGCAACGCCGGCCTTGAGGCCGAGGTGCGTAGCTGGATGGACTACGAGGGTTGGGAATACACGCGCCGCCGCGTGAACGGCGCGCGCACCATGGGCTACCAGCGGCCGCCCAACTGGCCGCCCACGGATGATGGCGACGATGACGCGCCGATGGATGCGCCCGTCACGCCGCCGCCCAAAGACCCGCCCGCCGGCGATGCCGCCGCGGCGGATTTCTACAAGGACTACCTGGACGCCGAGGATGCGCCGTTCTGACCGATGGGTCACGGCGCGTGAATCGCGCCGTGCCGCAGACCGCACAAGACGCAAGACTGGCAGTGCGGGCCACGAAGTGGGGAGCGCGCCGATTGTGCGGCGCGCTTGCTGGGGCGCGGACGCGGGGACTTCGCGCGGAGTCGTCATGTAGCGGGGGAGCTGTCCACTGTCCACGGTGTCCACGCGCTTTTCATGGAGCGCTCTGGATGCTTCCACTGGCCCATTCAGCGGGGTTGCGCCGCTGCATTGCCCGGTGTGTCTTGTGGGCAGTGGGCGATATGCCAATGGGCGCAGGCGCAGGCAGCCGGGCATGGGGGCGCGCACGTTCGCGCGCACGCGTGTGCGACTACGTTTTACTTTTATTAAAAAAGGATGGACAGAGTGGACAGCAGGACAGCAGCAACAGAGCCAACCGGCGATCCGGTGCGCGATGGGTTGGCGTTGATCAAAGACAACATGCCACGCACCTACGCCGACATTCAAGCGCAAGCGGGCGGCCCGCGCGGCCGCGCCACCTTCGCGCTGGTGCGGCGCGGCTTGCGCGGCGAGGCCAACTGCTTCTACGCGGTCGAGGCGGGGCATGTGGTCGGTGCGCCATTCAACCAGAACGTGACGGCGGACGCGGCGGCGGTGATGGTGCAGTTCGGCGCCGAGTTCGTGGTGATGTGGCCGTGGATTGGCGAGGTGCAGCATGAAGCGTGATGAGGTCGATGTGTTCCGCGTTGACGCGCGCCACGGCGCCGTGCATGAAGCGCTGCTCAACTGGGCGGCCTGGGCGCGCGCCAAGCGATCGCCGATGTATTCGCGCTCTCCGCTCTGGAAGCTGGCCCGCATCGGCTACCGCCAGTCGCACGCGCCGCTGGTGCGCGAAGTGATCGACGATGCGGCGGCGGTGCGCGTGGAGAAGGTGATCGCCGCGCTGCCGCCGCTGCACCGCGATGCAATGCGCTGGTGGTACGTGTGGCAGTGGCCGTCAACCCGCGTGTTCGCCCGCATGCACGGACTGACCATCGCCGCGCTGCTGCAAGTTTGCGACGATGCGCGCGACATGGTTGCAAACCAAATAAAGGCTGTGGCATAATCGCTTCCGACTGAGCGCATACGCATAGAGGTCACTTCCTTGCGGGGGTGCAGATGCGCCAGAACAGTTCAAAGGCTGTTGCCCGTAGGGGCAACGGCCTTTTTGTTTTGCGCGCAGTTGCTATGTCTCCTCCTCCCGTTGGCCCGGCCGATTTCAATCGGCCGGGCGTTTTTATTCCGGCCATGCCCACAGCAGCTCCCCGCCCATGTACGCATCCCGGTTGCGGCGTGTTGGTGCGCGATGGCACAGGCCGGTGCCCAAAGCACGCCCGCCCGGCGTGGAGCAAGCCCAAGCCGGTACAGCGCGTGGCAGGCCGCAGGTTGCAGGCGTTGCGCATGGCGTTGTACCGCGACGATCCGCGTTGCGCCATGTGCCGCGGTTTGTTCCGGCTGGATGAGTTGGAGCGAGACCACCTGACGCCGCTCGCCGAGGGCGGCGCCGACGATGAACAAAACACCCGCCTGCTTTGCCGCGCGTGCCACGAAACAAAGTCCGCGCAAGAGTCAGCCAGGGGCAGGGGGCGTTCAAAACTTTGACGCCCTTTTCCCGGAAACCGACTGGTTCCCCTCTTTTTTGCGGGCGCGGGTTTCGGGGGGGTGGGTACCTTGAATGATATTGATTTAGGAGCATGACTTGATTGGTACACGGGGGCCGCTGCCCAAGCCGACAATGTTGAAGGTGCTTGAAGGCAACGCCGGAAAGCGCCCGCTCGATTTGTCGGCCGGCGTCAATCCGACGATCGCCGTCCCCGATGCTCCGCGCCACCTCGGGCGCTCGGCGCGCAAGGAGTGGAAGCGCATCACCCCGCTGCTGGCCGATCTGGGCCTCATCAGCCACCTCGATCGCGCCGCCCTGGCGCTGTATTGCCAGTCCGCCGGCCGGCTTGACGAGTTGGAGACCGCGTTCAATGCCAAGGTGCAGGCGCTGGTCGATGGCGGCGCCGCCGATTACCCCGAAGCCGTGTACCAGGTCAGCCATTCCGTCACGCCCAGCGGCTATGCACAGCAATCCGTTCTGATGCAGCTCATCGTGCGCAACCGCGAACAGGTGCACCGCTACCTGATGCACTTCGGCCTGTCGCCTGCCGCGCGCGGCCGCGTGCAGCCCAGCAATAACGTGCAGATGGGCCTGCCTGGAATCGAACCCAAAGCCGAGGCCGCCAACAGCGGCTTCGCCCGCTTCGCCGCCGTGTCATGACGCCCTACATCGACCGCGCCACCGCCTACATGCAGGCCGTGTCCAGCGCAGCCGTGCCCGCGTGCAAGTGGACGCGCCTGGCCGTGCAGCGCCAGCTCGCCGACCTTGCCAGCCCGGCCAGCGCCGATTGGCCCTGGATATTCGATGCCGAGCGCGCCGAGCGCCCCTGCCACTTCATCGAGCTTCTGCCGCACATCAAGGGCAAGTGGGCCAAGGAGGGCCGCACCATCCATCTCGAAGGCTGGCAGTGCTTCATCATTACGGCCGTTTTCGGCTGGGTGCACCGCGACACCGGCCTGCGCCGTTTCCGCGAAGCCTACATCGAGGTGCCGCGCAAAAACGCCAAGTCCACGATCAGCTCCGGAGTTGCGCTGTACATGCTGGCTGCCGATGGCGAACACGGCGCCGAAGTTTATAGCGCCGCCACAACCCGCGATCAGGCCCGCATCGTGTTCGACGATGCCAAGTCCATGGCCCAGCGCTCGCCCGGCCTGCGCGACTACTGCGGCGTGGCGATCTTGCAGCACAGCCTCACCGTCGCCGCCACCGCCAGCCGCTTCGCCCCGCTGGCCGCCGAAGGCAGCACGCTCGACGGCCTCAACGTCCATTTCGCCGTCATTGATGAGCTGCACGCTCACAAGACCCGCGCCGTTTACGACGTAATCGACACCGCCCGCGGCGCGCGCGAACAGTCCCTGCTGTGGATCATCACCACCGCCGGCTCCGACCGCAGCGGCATCTGCTACGAACGCCGCACCCACGTCAGCAAGGTGCTCGATCGCGTCATCGATGACCCCAGCCTGTTCGGCGTCATCTACACCATCGACGAAGACGACGACCCCTTCGACCACGCCATCTGGGCCAAGGCCAACCCCAACTGGGGCGTCAGCGTCCTGCCCGACGACATGGAGGCCGCCGCCCGCAAGGCCGAGGCCATGCCATCCGCCCTCAACAACTACCTCGCCAAGCGCCTCAACGTCTGGGTCAGCGGTGAAAGCCCGTGGCTCGACATGCGCGCCTGGGAACAGTGCAGCGACCCCGCCTTGCAAAACCTCGCGCCGCACCACGGAAGCAAGGCGTGGATCGGCCTCGATCTCGCGCAGAAGCGCGACTTCGCCGCCGTCTGCATCGTCTTCCAGCATGCCGACCGCTGGTGCGTCAGCGTGCGCCTGTATCTGAATGAACTGGCCGTCCAGGAAAGCGGCAACGCCCACCTCACCGGCTGGGCGCGCTCCGGCTATGTTCACGTCACCGACGGCAACCTGACGGACTTCGACGTGGTGGCCGAAGACCTGCGCCGCCTATGCCGCGACTTCGACGTGCAGGAAATCGCCTTCGACCCCGCCCTGTCCATGTACTTTGCCGGCAAGCTGGTCGAGGAAGGGCTGCCCATGGTCGAAGTCACCCAGCGCCCGCTCTTCTTCACCCAGCCCCTCTTGCAGGTCGAGAACATGGTGCTCGGCGGCGCGCTGCGCCATGACGGCAACCCCGTCATGACCTGGATGGTCAGCAACCTCGTGGTCAAGACCAGCAAGTTCAACGAACTGCGCGCCCCCACCAAAGAGCGCCCGGAAAACAAGATCGACGGCCCCATCGCCATGCTCATGGCCCTGGGCCGCGCCCTGGCCGTCGCCGAACCGGCGCCCGCCTCATTCGAGGTCATCCCCCTATGAGCCTGCTGGACTTCTTGTCCGCCCGCCGCGCCAGCGCCGCGCCGCCCGCGCGCATCGAACCCGTGCTTGCTGAAAACGAAACCAGCCCGCCCGTGTCCACCTCCGAAATCACCCCCGGCACCCCCGCCTGGGAGTGGCTCACCGGCGCCTTCGGCGGCGGCCGCGCCATCAGCGAGCGGCAGGCCCTGTCCATCTCCGCCGTCTATGCCTGCGTAGCCCTCATCGGCGGCGCCGTCGCCTCCCTGCCCCTGCACATCTACCGCCGCGTGGACGATGGGCGCGAGCGCGTCACCAACGACCTGTGGTGGATGCTCAACGAACAAATGAGCGCCGCCTGGCCCGCCGCCGTCGGCTGGGAATTCGGCCTGCAATCCCTGCTGCTGCACGGCGACCAGTTCATCCGCATCGACCGCGCCTCGCGCCTCTCGCCCACCATCGCCAGCCTCACCCCGCTGCACCCGCTCAACGTGCAGGTGCGCAAAGCCGACGACCGGCTCACCTACATCGTCACCGACGACCAGCGCGGCACCGTCACCGCGCACGATCAGGACGACATGATCCACGTCCCCGGCCCCGGCTTCGACGGCCGGCGCGGCCTCAGCCAAATCGCCTATGCCCTGCGCCAAAGCGCCAACATCGCCATCGACGCCGGCGACCAGGCCGCCAGCGTCCTCAGCGCCGGCATGCGCCCCGACCTGGCCCTGCTGCCCGGCGAAAACACCAAGCTCGACGAAAAGCAAATCACCCTCATGCGCCAGCAGTGGATTGAGCGCTACTCCGGCAAAGGCAAAGGCGTTGCCCCCATCATCCTCACCGGCGGCGTCGGGCTGAAAGAACTCAACCTCAAGGCCTCCGACGCCCAGCTCCTCGAAACCCGCAACTTCCAAATCGAGGACATCGCCCGCATCTTCGGCGTGCCGCCCTTCCTCATCGGCCGCATGGAGAAAGCCACCTCCTGGGGCAGCGGCATCGAGCAGATGGGCATCGGCTTCGTCAAATACACCTTGCAGCGCCACCTGGTCAAGATCGAACAGGAAATCAACCGCAAGTGCTTCAAGACCGCCCGCAGCTTTTGCGAATGGGACACCCGCGGCCTCGAGCGCGGCGACATCAAAAGCCGCAACGAGTCCTACCGCATCGCCCTGGGCCGCGCCGGCGAACCCGGCTGGATCAGTGTCAACGAAGTGCGCCGCGCCGAAAACCTGCCCCCCATCGACGGCGGCGACACCCTCAACCAAGGAGTCCCCAGTGATCCGCAACAAATTCCGCCAACTTCTGGCCAGTAACCGCGGCCGTGGCCGCTTCGGCGTCCAGTCCAAGGGGGCCGAGGCCACCATTTACCTTTACGACTTCATCGTCGATAGCGAAGACGACGCCCGCTGGATGGGCGGCGTCTCCGCCGAATCCTTCGCCAAGGAAGTCGCCGCGCTCGACGTGGCCACCATCCACCTGCGCGTCAACTCTCCAGGCGGCTCCGTCTTTGGCGGCCGCGTCATGGAAAACGCCCTGCGCCAGCACAAGGCCAGGGTCATCGCCCACGTGGATGGCCTGGCCGCCAGCGCCGCGTCAGTGGTCATCATGGGCGCCGACGAAATTGAAATGGCCGACGGCGCCTTCCTGATGATCCACAAAGCGTGGACGATCGCCATCGGCAACGCCGACGACCTGCTGCACGAAGCCGGCGTGCTCGAGCAAATCGACGGCACGCTCGCCCAAACCTACGCCAAGCGCACCGGCATCGACGCCGCCAAGATCGCCGACATGCTCGCCGCCGAAACCTGGATCGAAGCCGGCGCCGCCGTCGAGCAAGGCTTTGCCGACCGCGTGGCCGGCGACGACAAAGAGGCCGCCGCCCCCGCCGCCAACGCCTGGGACTTGTCCGCCTTCAACCACGCCCCGCAGCCGCAGCCGCAGCAGCAGGCCGCCCCGCAGCCGCCGCAACAGCCCCTGCAGGCCGCCCCGCAGCCCCTGCAAGCCGCGCCGCAGCCCGCCCCGCTGCAACCCCCTCAACCCGACCGCGCCGCCTTGCAGCGCGCCGTCCTGGCCCGCCTCATCCCCGCCTAACCGCGCCACGCCACAACCGCCGGGCCGCCCACTGAGGCGGCCTTTTATTTTTCCGGCCATCGCTCCCGCGCTGGTCACACCGCCCGCAAACGGGCAACTTTGAAAGGCAAGCACCATGTCCATCCAAGCCCTGCGGGAGCGCCGCAACGCCCTCGCCAAAACCCTGCAAACCCTGGTCGATAAAGACAAGACCCCCGAGTGGAAGCCCGAGCACCAGGCGCAATACGACGCCGCCATGGCCGAAATCGAAAGCATCGATGCCGACATCGCCCGGCATGACGCCGCCCTGGCCCGCATCGCCGAAAACGCCGCCGCCGGCCACCCCGAGCAGCTGATCGACCAGCACACCCGCACCCCCGGCGCCCACCGCGGCAACACCCGCGCCCTGCGCGCCTACCTCACCGGCGGCCTGGCCGGCCTCGCGCCCGACGACCTGCAAGCCATGCGCGCCCGCCAGGGCGGCGACATCGCCCAGGCCATGGCCGTGCCGCAAGCGGCCATGTCCACCACCGTGCCGGGGGAAGGCGGCTACACCGTCGCCACCGAGTATTACCGCCAGCTCACCGAGGCCATGATGCAAACCGGCGGCATCCGCCAGGCCGCCAGCGTCATCCAGACCGGCACCGGCGCCACCATGAACTTCCCCACCGCCAACGCCACCAGCGAGACGGGCGAGATCGTCGGCCAGAACGCCGCCGTCACCGCTGGCGACACCAGCTTCGGCAACATGACGATCGACGTGTACAAATACTCGTCCAAGAAAATCGCCCTGCCTTTCGAGCTGATTCAGGACTCCATGTTCGACCTCGAGGGCTACATCCAGGCCCTGCTCGCCCTGCGCCTGGGCCGCATCACCAGCCAGCACTTCACCACCGGCACCGGCACCAACCAGCCGCGCGGCCTCATCACCGCCGCCGCCGTCGGCAAGGCCGGCGCCACCGGCCAGGTCGATACCGTCACCTACGACGACCTGGTTGACCTCGAACACAGCGTCGATCCCGCCTACCGCGGCCTGCCCGGCGTCGGCTGGATGCTGCACGACCAGAGCCTGAAAGCCATCCGCAAGATCAAGGACGAACAGGGCCGCCCCATCTTCGTGCCCGGCTACGAGCAGGGCAACCCCGCCGGCGCCCCCAACCGCCTGCTCGGCCGCCCCATCTACATCAACCAGGACATGGCCCCCATGGCCGCCAACGCCAAATCCATCGCCTTCGGCGCCTTCAGCAAATACCTCATCCGCGAAGTGATGGACTTGACCCTGTTCCGCATGGCCGACAGCGGCTTCATCCTCAACGGCCAGATCGGCTTCGTGGCCTTCAACCGGCAAGGCGGCAACCTCATCGACGTAGGCGGCGCCGTCAAGCTCTACACCAACTCCGCCACCTGACCCCCACTGCGGCGGCCGGCATCGCGCCGCGCCGCCGCGGCAACCCGCGTAACTATTAAATGGATAGCATCATGACCAAAGCCAAAGACCCCGCCGCCACGGGCGACCAGAACCCCGCCGCGCCCGCCGCTGGCGCCCACAACCCGCCGCCCGCCAAAATCAAGGCCCGCGTCCTGGTCGCCGGCAGCTGGGGCAACGTCAACGATGTGGTCGAAATCCCCGGCGGCACGGTCTCATCGGAGCTTGACGCCCATCCCGACGCCGTGGCCTACGCCGAATCGCTCGGCCAGCGGAAATCGTAGGGGAGCGCACCATGGCCGCCGTGCTGGATGAGGTCAAACGCCAGTTGCGCATCGACGATGAGCGCAGCGACGCGCAACTCAAGCGCCTCATCGCCTCGGCGCATGCCGAATATCTGAACTTTACCGGCCTGTGCAAAAAGCGCGCCGGCCTGTCGCGCCTGCCGGCCGATGCCCTCAACGGCATCATCCTCATGGTGCAGGCCGACTACGATGGCGACCCCGCCACCCGCGACCGCTCCCTCCAATGCGCCCGCGCGCTGTGGCAGCCCTACCGCGTGGACATGGGGGTTTGATGATGATGCACGCCAACCGCCTGCGCCACCGCGTCACCTTCCAGCGCCCAGGCAACGCCATGGATCAATTCGGCCAACCCGTGACCGGCGACTTTCAGGACATGGCCACCGTATGGGCCGAAATCAGGCCCGCCGGCAGCAACGAGCGGCTGGCCGCCTCGCAAATGCAAAGCGCCTTGAGCCATGTGCTCACCACCCGCCACACCGCCGCGCTGGCCGCCGCCACCGGCTCATGGCGTGTGCTTTACGGCCAGCGCGTCTTCGGCATCACCGGCCTGCCGCGTGATCTGGGCGGTGAGGGCCGCTGGCTGGCCTTTGACTGCACGGAGCGCGTCAATGGCTGAACTGCACGTCAAGGGCCTGTCCGAGCTGCGCAAAGCCCTGCAGGAGCTGCCCGACAAGATCGAAAAGAACATCCTGCGCGGCGCCCTGCGCGCCGGCGCCAATGCCATGAAGAAGGCCGCGCAAGACAAAGTGCCCGTGCATAGCGGAGCGCTGCGCGACTCCATCAGGGTCAAGTCCTATTCAAAAAAGAACGCCGCCGGTCGCCTGCACATGAACATCGTTGCGGGCGACAAGAAGGCGTACTACGCCCACATGGTCGAGTTCGGCACCGCCGCCCACTTCATCAAGCCCAAGAGCCGCAAGTCGCTGTTCTTCGCCGGCCTCGCGCGCGAGGTCGTCGATCACCCCGGCACCAAGCCAGAGCCATTCATGCGCCCGGCCTTTGACGCCGCCAACGAAGCGGCCACGCAAGCCTTCGGCGACTACGTGCGCAAGCGCCTGACCAAGGAAGGCCTGTCCGCATGAGCCGCCTCCTTGCCGCCGCGCTGCTCAACCAGCCGGCCATCATCGCCATCGTCGGCAATCGTATTGCCCTCAAACAACTCAAGGCCGGCACCGCCCTGCCCGCCCTGGTGTACACGGTGGTTGACGTGAACCCCACCGCCTACGTCAACGAGGCGGGTTATGAAACCATGCGCTTGCAAATCAACCCGCTGGCCGAAACCGCCGAGCGGGTGCAGCAAATTCATGACGCCGCGCAGGCCGCGCTGGATGGCCTGCACGGCGCCGAACTGGCGGGCTGCCGCGTCATCGCCGTCCGCCGCGACACCGCCGGCCCGGAAGACATCACCGACGCCGACAACGGCCACGCCGTCTGGACGTGGCCACGGGATTACATCGTCATTTACGAATAACCCTCAGCCCATCACCCGCAGTCGGCCCCCTGGCTCAACCCCAGGGGGCTTTTTCATGCCCGCCGCAAGCGGGCTTTTTCACCTGGAAAGGAAAGCCCGTCATGGCTACCGTCAACACCACCACCGCCTCCGGCACCTTCATCGGCATCGCCACCGGCGATCCGGCCACTTTCGATGAAACCGGCTTCTCCGCGCTCACCTACCAGAGCATCGGCAAGATCACCAACGCCGGCGAATTCGGCAAGACCTTTGAGCTGATCACCAACAAATACCTGTCCCAGCGCGGGCAGGAAAAGCGCAAGGGAACATTCAACGCCGGCAAGCTCGACCTGACAGTGGACATCAAGGGCGAAGCCGGCCAGGCCGCCTGCGAGGCCGCGCTGGAAAGCGACGACGACTTCAACTTCAAGATCACCTTCAAAAACGGCGTCGTCTACTACGTGCGCGGCCAGGTCACCAGCTTCACCAAGAAGATCGGCGGCCCCGACAACATGATCGCCGCCACCATCGGCATCGAACTCAACCCATTCTTTGACGGCGACGACGAACTCGCCTCCGTCAAGGGCACGGCTTGACGCGAAAGGCCGCCAACATGAACAAGACCGAAACGCCGGATTTTTCCGCCTTCCTGCTGTCGCCCGCCGGGCGCATTGAAATCAACCTGCCCAACGGCGATCCGATGCTGTACCAGGGCAAGCGCGTGGCCGTCAGCGTGTATTCGCCCGCCTCGGCGGAATACGCCCGCGCCCAAGCCGCCTTGCAGCGGTCAGCCACCAGCAAGGTTATCAGCGCCAAGAAGGGCGTGATCGCCGAGGAAGACTCTTTCGAGATCGACGCGCGGTTTCTCGAATCCATTACCGCCGGCATCGAGAACTTTCCCTACCCCGGCGGCGCCGCCGCCATCTACCGCGAGCGCGGCCTGCTCTACATCGGCGAGCAGGTGCGCGCCTATCTGAACGAACAGACAAATTTTTTCGGCAAGCCGAAGACGAGTTGATCCTCGCCGCCCGGCAACTCGGCTGGGCGCACTCGCGCCCCCTGGATGCCAGCGGCAAGCCCGGAAAAACCATACTGGAAATCGCGCATGAAAACGGTGGCGACGTTCCCCTGCCGGCGCTGCAATGCCCCAACCTGTATGCCTGGCTCATGCAGGCCGGCATTGCGCGGCCCGTCAGCGCCGGCATGGGCGTCATCCTGCAATCCATCAGCGCGCAGGAACTGGCGGCCTGGTCGCAGGCCAGCGGCTGCGGCCTGCTGCCCTGGGAATTCAACGCCATGCGCGCCGCTTCGGTGGCCTATTGCGCCGAATACGGCTCGCCCGGCGACTTCCCGCCCTTCGGCGACCCGGAAGAACTTTACGACGATGACGTGCTCGCCCAGCGCCTCGAGGCCGGCCTGGACAAGCTGTGTGGCTGACTGAGGACACGAAATGCAAGTAGGTCAGTTGATGATCGACATGGCCGCGGACATGGCCCGCCTGCGCACCGACATGAACACCGCCGTCAACACCGTTGACGGGGCCATGAAGCAAATCCACTCGTCGATCAGCAAGGCAAAAACCGCGCTCGAAGGGCTGGCCGCCGCGTTTGCCGTGCGCGAATTCGCCCTCTTCATCAAGAGCAGCATCGATGCCGCCGACCGCATGGGAAAACTCGCCGAGCGCACCGGCCTGGCCGTGGAAAGCCTCACCGGCCTGCAAATCGCCTACCGGCAGGCCGGCCTTGGCGTTGACGCGCTGCAACCCACCATGTCGCGCCTGAACAAGGCGATCGCCGAGGGCAGCAATGCGTTCAAGGCCATGGGCGTTGATGCGCGCAACTCCGACGGCTCGCTGCGTTCCACGCGCGATGTGCTTGCCGACGTGGCCGACAAATTCGCCGGCTACGAAGACGGCGCCGCAAAATCCGCGCTCGCCATGGAGCTGTTCGGCAAATCCGGCGCCGACATGATCAGCGTGCTCAACCTGGGCGGCGAAGGCCTCGCCGCGCTGGACGCGCAGGCCGCCAGCCTCGGCCTGACGATTGACAAGGAAACCACCAAGAAGGCCGCCAAGTTCAACGACACACTCGAACTGCTCAAACAGGGAGCGGGCGGCGTCGGGCAAAAAATCTCCGCCGCCCTGCTGCCCACCCTCACCACCATGGCCGGAGAACTGCTCACGTCAGCCAACGACACCGGCGCATTGACCACCGCCAGCGACGCGCTCAAGGTGGCCCTGAAAGCCCTGTACGCCGTGGCCGGCACCGGCGTGCAGATATTCATGACCGTCGGGCGCTACGCGGGCGCCGCCGGCGCCGCCATCATGGCCCTGATCAGCGGCGACTTCACCGGCGCCAAGAACATCATGAAGGAGGCGTCGATCGACACCGCCGATGCCTGGAAAAAGCAGATGGCGAGCATCAAGAACGTCTGGAACGAAACGGGCAGCGCCGCCGTGGAAGCCAACGCCGCCATCATCGGCGCCACGCGCGAAAGCGCCCCTGTGGTTGAAAAACTTGGCCATGCGGCCAAGGAAGCCCGCGACGAATTCGCCGAACTGCTCAACAAACTGCAATCGAAGGAAGCCGGCATCGACCCCGACTTCCTGAAAAACCTCAACCTTCTGCGCGACGGCTACCTCAAGGGCAGGATCACCCTCGATCAATACAACGCCGCCGTCCTCACCCTCACCAAGAACCAGAAGGGTTACACCGACGCCATGAAGGCCGAGGCCGATGCTATAAAAAAGGTGGATGACGAACGCAAGAAGCTCCAGAAGGAGCTCGACGATCAGAACAAGGCCAATCAAAAACTGATCGACGATGCAGCCGACATGCTCGATTCCATCGAATTCGAGACCAAGGCGCTCAAGATGAACACCCGCGAGCGCGAGGTGGCAACAGCCATGCGTGAGCTTGAGCGCAAGGGCGTCGTCAAGGGAACCGAGGCATACGAAGAGTACGCCAAAAAAATCCGCGAAGCCGTCGTTGACCGCGAGGCCGTGCGCTCATCCGTTGAAGCGCAAAAGCAAATTGCCGAGCAATGGCAAAAGACCAGCGATCAAATCAGCCAGTCCTTCACCGATGCTTTGATGAATGGCGGCAAGAGCGTGGCGCAGTACCTCAAGGGGCTGTTCCGCACGCTGGTGCTGCGCCCCATCATCCAACCCATCGTCAGCGGCATGGTCGGCGCGCTCGGTTCCCTGCTTGGCGGCCCGGCCATGGCCGGCCAGGCTGGCGGCGGCTTGCTGGGCGGCCTCGGCAACATCTCAAGCTTGGGCAGCATCGGCAACATGTTCGGCATGGGCAGCGTGCTCGGCAACTTCGTGCCCGGCTTGCAGGCTGGCTTCGGCGCGCTGTTTGGCGAGGCGGGCATCGGCGGCGGACTGTCTGCTGGCTTTACCGCATTGGGCGCGGGCAACATCAGCGGCGGCCTGGGCACGCTGCTGGGCGTTGCAGGGCCGCTGGCGCTTGCTGTCCCCATCATTGCCGCGCTCGGTTCCTCCCTCTTCGGCCACACCCACGCCCAGCACAACCTGCAAGGCATGTTCGGCGGTGACGCGGGCTTCATGGGGCGGTACGAGGACTATTACAAAGGCGGACTGTTCAGCTCCAGCTACTCCGACTACACCCCGCTCGACGCCGGCCTGCAAAAAGCCCTTTCCGACACCTGGAGGGCGCAAGAGGCGGCGGTGATGAACTACGCCCAAACCCTAGGCCTGGCAACTGACAAGATCGAGGGTTTCAGTTTCTATGCGAACTTGAAACTCAAGGACATCAAGACCGACGATCCCGCGCAGTACCAAAGCGAGGTCATGAAGCTGGTCAACGACGCCATTCGCTCCGGCTCCAACGAGATGGCGCAGCGGCTGATCGGCACGCTCACCGACACCGGCAAGACCACCACCGAGTATTACATCGACGAAGAACTCGGCAGCCGCCAGAAGCGCGAAGTGCCGGTGTACGACTACACGCCCAGCGAATACGCAAGGGATGGCGAAGAAGCCATTGACACCCTCACCCGCCTTGCTACAAGTTTGCAAGCAGCTAACGCGGCATTCTCCACGCTTGGGCAAACGCTGCTCGAAGGCTCGCTGGCCTCGGGCGACATGGCTTCGTCGCTGATGGACTTGTTTGGCGGCATCGACAATTTCAACCAGGTGGCCGCCGGGTATCTGCAAAACTACTACACCGCGTCGGAGCAACTGGCGGTCATCCGCAAGCAGATTCAAGACACCATCGAAGGGGCCGGGGGAACCATGCCAGGCAGCCGCAGCCAGTTCCGCTCGATGGTCGATCAGGCCCAGGCCGACTTCGCGGCGGGTGTCGAGGGCGCGGCGGAGCTGCTGGCCGCCCTCATGCAGGTCAGCGATGCCTTTGCCCAAATCACGCCCAACCTGTTCCAGGGCGGGCAGGACATGGCCAACGCCATCACGCAGGGCATGTTGGGCACTTGGGACGGCGACAACCTCGGCACGTACCTTGCGCAAACCGTGCAAGACGGCATCTACAACGCCATCGCGGGCAACTTTGCCGGCCAGATTACCGACATCATCGTGGCCGGCGTTATCGAGCCGGTAATCAGTGCCGCCGTCACGGGCAGCGCCATTTCCGAGGCCGTCAGCGCCGAAAGCATCAGCGCCATGGTGGCGCAGGCGCAGGCCGTTGCGGATGCGTTTGCCGCAGTCATGAACGACCCGGCGTTTTTGCAAGCCATCCATGACATCACCGCCGCCGTTGGCAAGATCAATATCCCCACGGCGCATATCAGCTCGATCAACAGCTACACCAAGGCTGTCAGCAACAGCGGCGCGGCGGCCGGCACGGCGGCCAACCAGGTCAGCAATGCCTGGCAGCAGATTGCCGACAGCCTGATCGAGCAAGTCAGGCGCATCCGGGGCGAAATGGCCGATGCCGGCGAGCAGTCCCTGGCGTACTGGGAAAGCCAGTTCGCCATCAACACCGCGATGGCCCGCTCGGGCGATCAAGACGCCGCTGGCCGGCTGGTGGGCCTGAGCGATTCGCTTCTGCAAGCCGCGCAGAACCAGGCCGGCTCCATGCTCGAATTGCAGCAGATTCGCGCCGCCGTCGCGCAGTCTCTGCAAGACACCGCCGGTTTCGCCGCTGGCTTTGCCGGCAACGCGGCGGCCAGCAGCGCGGCATCGTCGCAAGCGTCAGCGCAGGCCGCTTATCAGGCTGCCCGCAACGACCCGGCCAATTGGGCCATGTCAGTCGGCACGCCGGGCGGCGGCGGCAGTGTCCCCATCTACATCGGCCCCGCCGCCAACAGCTTTACCGCCACGCCCGCCGCGCCCGTGGCCATGCCCGCGCAAATGGTGGTGCCGCAGGCCATCGCGCCCAGCAGCGGGCCGGTCACGGTCAGCGACCCGAAGGTGCTGGAAAAATTGGAGCAGTTCCGTGTCGAGCAGCAAGCCCAGGCCGCCGCCCTGGCCGCCACACAGGGCGTGCTGGTGCGCTTTGTGCGGCAAGTCGAGGCCGAAGGCGGTATGCCGCCCGTGCGGCCTGACGCGCCAGCGGCGAAAGTGAGGGTGGTGGCATGAAGCCGCTTGTCATAACCGACCCGCTCACCATCGGGCCGGATCAGCTTCTCGCCACCGACGTGCCCGACGGCGACTACCCCGATTGGGATTCCAACACCAATTACGGCCTTGCCGAGCGCGTGGTGCGCGGCATCACCATTTACGAGAGCGCCCAAAGCCCCAACATGGGCAACGACCCGGCCACGTCAAGCGAGGCCTGGTGGCTGAAAGTCGGCCCCATCAACCGATGGCGGGCCTTTGAACCCAACCACACCACAGCCACCGCAAAACCCGGTGGCTTTTTTTTCGAGCTGCGGCCCGGCTACGCCATCAGCGCCATCCACGTCACCGACATGGTGGATTGCGCCACGCTGCGCATCACCCTGACTGACCCCATAGCGGGCGTCGTTTGGGACACCGGCGTCATCGCCGTGGGCCGCGTTATCACCCTCGCCAGTTGGTGGCAATGGTGCTTTGGCAAGCGCATCGCCGTCACGCAAAAGCACTGGTACGGCATCCCCACTTGGCCGCAGGCGGTGTTGAGGATCGAAGTCACCGGCGGCAACAACTGCGCCATCGGCACCGTCATGGTGGGCCAAACGGTCGAGTTCGGGCTGGGCGTCAGAAGCGGGCTGCGCCTGTCGATTGACGATTTTTCGCGCAAGGAGCGCGACCAGTGGGGCGAAGTCACTCTCCGCGAAGGCGCGTACATCCAGCGCGTTCCCCTGCAACTGACGCTGGCCAACAGCGAGCTTGACGCCCTGCATGACTTCCTCTCGCGCAACCGCGCCCGCATTCTGTTCTGGCAGGCCAGCGACCGCTGGAATTCCACCGGCCTGATCGGCTTTTACCGCAGTTGGGAAATCCAGATTAGCTATGCAATGTATAGCGACGTATCCATCGAAATCGAGGGCATGACGCAACTATGAACCCCATCAACATCATCTTCACGCCGCCCCTGCCCACCGACCCGCCGGCAGTGTTTGACGCCAAGGCGCAAAGCGTCGGCGTCAACCTCAACCCGTGGGCGCAACAAGTCAACGCGCTGGCTGTGGACATGCAGCAAGAAGCCGGCCAGGCCGTGGGCAACGCCCAGCAGGCCGCCAGCAACGCCGCCGCATCGGCGCTGGCCGCGAGAGATTCTGCCGACGATGCCCTCAACTGGGCCGCCGTGGCTGACGCCAATGCCGCGCTGGCCGCGCAGGCCGCCAACGCCAATGCCACCGTGTGGGAGACCGGCGCGGCTTACGAGCGCAACCAGGTCGTTTGGGGAGCGCCCAGCACCGGCCAGCTTTTCCGCTGCATTGCCGACCACGCTGGCGTTTCGACCCCGCCCTGGAACGACCCCGCCCACTGGGTGCAAGTAGGGGCCAGCGCCTCGCAAGACCCCACCGCCGGCCCCACCAGCGTAGTGCTGCAACGCGACGGCAGCGGCCAGCTCACCGGCTACACGTTTACGCAAGACGGCGCCAATGGAACCGTCACCCTCACCCGCGACGGCAATGGGCTGGTCAGCCAGGCCGTGACCGTATTCAACGGCACCACCCGCACCGAAACCATGAACCGCGACCC
>Ga0123357_10001330_pt1 | contig 26074 bp, 16 predicted proteins | sample TergutEmb28metaG_FD_89873 | JGI IMG/M metagenome (GOLD analysis project Ga0123357, IMG submission 89873) | Embiratermes neotenicus P4 segment gut microbial communities from Petit-Saut dam, French Guiana - Emb289 P4 | ecosystem: Host-associated > Arthropoda: Insects > Digestive system > Gut ...
CCCCTTCAAAAAAACAAGAGTCCTTGTTTGCGCCCCTGCTCGGAAAAAAACGGGGGGTTGCAAAAAAAAAAAAAAGGGTTTTGATACCACCCGTGGGGGGGGGGGGGGGGGGGCGCTTGCACTTCTAGGCGGGCTCTGGATCCCGTCAGCGGCACGCTCCGAAAATTGAAATTTACGTTTTACCTCGTACTAAAGTTTCCATATCGTGATGTTTGGTTACAAATGCAACTCATATACGCATATAAAATTTCTTCTAAAATTATTGATACTTGGATGTTAAGAACCCAAACCAAAATGTTTCAAGACGGTGTTCACGCTAAGTACCGTACAAGAAAAAGTGCTAAATACTGATTCGCTAATCGTAAACGTGGGACTTGGAACATTCCATTTCAGCACTCGGGTGGTTGGTATTTTTAATATAGGACTGCACCATACCAATGATATCTGCCCGTATGTCCAGGTGACCGCTTGCAAGTCTGTCTGGCCTGCATAGTGCATTCTTTAGGGCGACGTTGGTTGTGCTCGTTATGCTTGGCACGGAGCCATAATCGATAGGTTCCCTGCTACTGAGACAACGGTTCCTATCGCCTCGCCTCACCAATCGCCAAAATCGCTCAAGGGAGAACCTCGTACTAAATTCACTTCAGTTTAACACCCACAGTAAACCGACGACAATAACACAGTTGCATGGTTACATCACTTAATCAACGTCAACTTGTGCGAGATAAATGCCCCCTTCCCCCATGCTCAAACACGTTTTTTTACAAAATGATACATGCAATGGAATTTGCTGCCCCCGTTTATATCACATTTACTCTTTCAACTTACCAGTTTTATTCCTTAACTTCTTGGGAATGATGATGGTGAATGTGATGGTAAGGTTAAACGTTTACCCAAACTCCATACGAAACGCCATGTTGTATAATCCTGATGATGAAATTTATCACCGTAGTCAGAAATTTATGAAATTAATCTTGAAACACTTCGTTATGTGGAACTGGAACGGGTAAATGCCACACGAAATTGCTCGTACTCAAAGAGATAGAGCATACAGTTCTGCTGTCCGTAATTCACTTAATTTCGCGATTTAGATTTGTACTGCAGTATTTTGCTGATTACCGCCAATAATACAAACTGCAATGCAGGAGTACCAACGACGTGAGTGCTTTCATAAACTGAATATTTATTCCAGGAGCCATGGACACTCTTCCTTTTTGTCAATATATCAAACACACTACTCAAATTCTGGTATCGATTTAAGAAGTTACATGTCAGTGATATGTTTACACACACACTTATTATGTACAGGATTCCGCAAAAATGCTTGTGGTGAATGACAACATGTTTTTGCAACTAAAATGTAGTTAGGTAATGATTCTGAAAAGCAGTTTCAGAATACATTATTTGGTGTGTTTATAAGGTTCTGGTTCTGCAGTGTAGCAATATTTAATTAGGTCTTAAATTTTACTGCAACACACTAAAACCTAAATAAAGCACCAAAGTAAGGCAATAAGAACTGATCATTAAGTGATTATTGCTGTTGTACAAGGTACTAAAATCCTAAGGTCATGTGATAAAAACGAAGTTTTAATTTTTTGCCTATTTCAGCCTGTACTGTTGTACTGATGGTAAGTTGGAATAATACTTTAATGTAGTGTAGCTTCTCTTAATTTTCACTTCATCTCTCAAACTGATATAATAAATGCTCCACTTCTTTCAACGTAAAAGTGACACAATATTCTTGAACGACCTTCAGCACTGGTGCCAATCATAATACAGTATCTCTAGTTTCACCTATTACAGCACTGTCATCAAAGATTCTCTGACAGAAGAAAAATTAGAACACATTAAAACCACAATCTACATAACCTTAATCCCTGTTCTTAAAATATTAGACACAAATACTAAATCACCTGACCCCTTGTACATCAAAGAATTTAAAATTGATTAAAAATGCTACAGAGCCCCAGTTTCCACAACTCTGTCAAAAATTAAAAATTATAAACTTGTAACCAAATAGGGGCCATTTCTCCAGGGCAGTCATATGTATTTTCGTTGCATATTGAAATAATATAATAACATAATTTGTAATAGAAAACAAATTAAAATCTTTAGATTAAAAACGTTCCACATGTACTGGGGCAGTCTGCACATTAGATGGAGATAAAGGTCTTCAAGACATTCAGGTGTCATGGGTTATTTATACTTGTTCAGTTGTAACAATCTTGTAGCTTTTGGCATGTTGGAAATTCAATTTCACCCTCTGAAACACATTCTGAACAAAGGTGTTGAAGCTGTTCCCCAGTACCTACAGAATAACCACAGTCTACAGTAAAGGGCACTTTTGTCTTATTCTGGTTTAAAAAAAGCGATGTTTTGTAAACAGGCTGTCATCAGCTGAAAGTATAAAATCCACCCTGCTGGGTTCATTAGATGGAATTACTCTCTCTCCACATCTGGGAAAACTGTGCTATTGAACAAAATGAAGCAATGAAAAATGTCCACATTTTACATCAAATTAAACAGGACCAACAGTAGTATATCCTAGCCACATTTTACAAATAAATAATTCTAAATATAGCTCTAGCACTGTAGTCAAAACAACCCTATATTGTAGGTGAAGAGTGCATATGAGGTAATTAATATACTAAATGAGATTTTGATGATAAATATGAAGGGTAACAGCACTTACAAGAGATCAAATCTGTACATATAATATGTATTATATTTATGTTATAGTAAACGGAAAGGTCCGAGTTGTTCGAGGTTGTGGATATATAAATGACAACACAACACGATCATGCCTCCAACGATCAGGCACCCATGATGTTCAAGTGATGTACTGTTCCTGCAAGGGCAACCTCTGCAACACGGGCACACAGCAGCAGCACATTTCAACGAATTTCCATATCCTACTAACAGTCACATGTCTTGCCACCACCTCACTATGCAGGAAAGTCATTGACATATTATAACAACAGTAAATCCCATGTATTGCAATAAAGAACAACTTGTATTCTCACCTACTGCAATATAAATTTTGAGGGGATTCATACAATGAACCCTTATAAAATAATTCAAGTTCATGATCTCAGAATGGGATTAGATTTTCACTGCTCCCAGTCAAATGAAGTCAAGAAAAAATCTTAAAATTTATTAATAAAAAAAGTTACAAACATGTTTAACACAGCAAGGCGAGTATGAAACAGTAGGAACAAAAAAAAGAAAACAAAAAAAAAAAACAGTAGCTATTATGCATATAATTCCAATGACTTTCCTTCTGTCACAAAATTCAATGAAACGGATGCAGAATATGTATTCTGTTTCCATATTTTTAAACTAGAATGCCACGGCTCATCAAACATCACAAATTTGTAATAAGCCTAATACAGAAAATGTGCTATAGGTTATCATCAATTATAATATTACAATAATGAAAATAAAAATAAATAAATACATAGTAGGACTGAACATTGAAGTTTAGTCAGTTGTTTAGTAGCTGATGTTTATGATGGTACTGTGCACAATGTGGACAACATTGTACTGCACTGGGTTCTCTCTGTGTCTCAGTAGGTCACACTTGAACGGATTTCCATCTTCGATACATTCAGTTTGCTCCAGTCATTGTATAAATGTTCTGTAAGTTGTGTATTTAAATGACACTTAAATCTGTACAATAAATTTAAACTTCTCTGTGCAATTATTGATTTGAGTAAAATTTCTGGGCTTGTAATTACTTATTTCATGACAATGTGAGATTAAATGGAGTAACAGTTATGAAACCAAAACTTAAAAATTCATGTTCATGTAATATCATTTCTTTTGACCTGATTAATTGGAAAATAACAGCGATGCGGTTGCAGTTAACCTAGTAGCATAATACCCATTGTGCACTACGTATGTGCTGAATATATTTTGATGCGACAAAAATAAAACATATTTACATTTTAAAATCTTTGAACTTGTATTTCAAGCCCAAAATTTAATCAGGAATAATTTACAAACAGTTTTTATTTAAATATTTAAAAGCAGAAGGAACAAAATGTACCAAGTCCTAGTTAAATGCAGTACTCTGAAAAATGTTCTGTGTATTTAATGAAGAAGGCACCTAACAAAAATATATTTAATGTACACTGAAAGGTAAATGCTTGTAGCATTGGTGTTATAAGTTACTTTACACTGTTTTGTTACCTACACATAAATCATAAATACAGGATCCTGTGTGTCAGTTCTGGAACCATTTTAAATGTTGGCAGTTTTTACTTAACATTGTGTTAATACTGTGTAACAATGAATTGATGTTTCAGTTAACATAAACAAACAAGGAAGTATGTAAATTCTTACCAGAACACAGACATTTCCTCTGAATTATATAATAGAAGTCAAGTTTTAATTTTTAATACTAGTAAGATGAAGCTTATGTGTGATTAATTCTTCATGTATTATGGGCCATAGTAGCTTCAGCAAGTAACAGAACTATCCTCAAATTTGAGGTTCAAATTGCAGCAGACAAAATGACAGTTTTTCTTTCCACTATGAACTCCAGAATATCTGTTGGGTCCATGCAGCCTCCTATTTCATAGAAAATTCCTCTGGGATAAATACAGTTAATAATCTACATGAATCAGTCATTCAAAGGTCTAAGATTATTCAGCCTTACATCCATGCCTTCAAGGTATGGTGCTTAGAAGTAAAGACACCTTTATGTGTATGTATCGATACTTAAAAAATTATTACTGTGATGTCCTGCCAAGTGTTGCCTTCAATTAAACTTTAAATATTAAACTGAATATGGAAAGAGGAGTTTTTCTAATATTAAGAAACTATAAACACAATTCAACAGAAGTACTGAAGTTGTACAAAAAACAACAGAGAGAAGAAATCTAAAGTGTTTATTTCTGTTAAATTATAGACACACACATTCACATATAACATGCATGTTGCCATGTCATATTACTATTCACCTAGGCCTACTGTTGTAACATAGTGTCTGTATAACATGACATCAACATGCACAGAAGTGAATTAAAAAAGGAGGATACATGAGGAAACCAATAAATAGAGATTACTGTCTCATACAGTGTGATGTCTTGTACTCTGGTAGAAATTTACCGACATGTCAGAGGAATCTGCCGTGTCCATCTTCAGGATAGAAAAATAGTCTACCAGACTGTGCAGCACTGCATCCAAGAAGATGGTAACCTCAGTCACTGTCCATTGGAACCTCAAATATTGTCCAGTCTGGAAGATGTTCACACCCACTCTGTATTTTATGATAGGAAAAAAAAAAAAAAAAATGGGATAATACAGATGTTTAGTACTGGAGGAGAACAACAATATTCCTGCAAAGAAATGCGTAATTACACACAGTTTGTTAGACAATAAGAAAACATTCTCCATTTAAACTGGGATGTTAAATTCAGCAATTTTAAAATAAGGTTGTATAACTACAGGTACTCCTCTTGCTATGCGAGTCTAAAAAAATGTGATTTCACTTCTGTGTAATTAACCTTTTGGCGCCAGAATTATTTTTTTTTAATTTTAGCACACACCCTGTATATAAAATGTGAATAAAACAGGAACCAAATATGCTAGAATTATGAAACAAACTGCATTTTGAAGAGAAAAAAAACCGAGTGTGTACACCATTTTAAAAATATTCAGTACCTATATTTGTTGAATAAATATATAAAATGCAACGTTTAGAGGTTAGCGGTGCGGTACGAACACTATAGTGGTTGTTAGGTGTCAAACTGTTAATCTTATCTAGTAAACTAAGAGAGGAACAGAGAAGGGAGAGTAGAGCATACTGTAAGTCAAATCATATTTCCTCATAACAGAAATTGTCAAAGTAACCCTTCATGTTTCATTTAGCATGGATATAAGAAGAAAATGACTTCCATTTTTCAAGCTGACAACCTAACAAAAGAGGTGAAAGGTTTTTGAGAACTACAAACTAATGAATGTAGCAAAGAGAGAGTGAGAAAGTGTCAAGGATGGTCAAACAAAATGGCACTTGTTTCTATCAGCTGTTGTGTATGAGAAGTCAAAGGCTGGGAAGCAACTACAGATCCTTTACTTTATACATCAATGATAGCCAGCACACCCACCAAATACCTCTGCTGATATTTACCTTCAGTTTCAATGGCCATAAATGCAAACTGCAGAATTGAACATTTTTTGACTAATTAAATGTCCCTCACTATCACCTGAGTCACCTGTCTCTGCATTGTCAACGAACTACAATGATCCTCAAGCAGATAAATCTCCTCAATCGCATCCACCACAACTCCATGACTGATTCATAATCACTCACCCACCCATCCAGCAAACCATCCACTGTGAAGTCAGAGAGTGTTAATTTTTGTTACTTCTGTTTTGTTAACATTACTCTGCAAAAAAGGGAAAGGATATTTGAGTTGGAGAGGAAGAAGGAGAAAATAAAGCTTACAGGAAAATTGGTTTGATGTGGTATTCACCTTATGCAACTTGTTTCTGGTAGCAATTCTTGTATAAATCGAGGAGTACCTGTACTCAGGTAACCTACATCAGTGGGTTTCAGCTACTCCTGGCATTAAATTTAAAGCTTTTGAACAAATTGTTATTTATGATACACTTAAATTATACAAAGCCTGTGGCACATAACTGCAAATGACTGACAGTTTAAATTATTTTCCAAACATGAGCTTCAAGCTGGTGTAACACAGAGAGATCCCACAGCATAACTCATCCTAAATACAAAACATGCATTATGAAATTAATGCTGAATGGTATGGAACATATACGCTGACATTCAGTGATCAGCAAATGAAAGAATCACATAACACCTTTCATATATTTTTTTGTTATCGTGAATGTGTTTGCGAACACAAGATTAAATCCCATACCTCAAAGAACGTCATAATTCATTAGGGTGAACTTCAAATCTAATCTATGTGTTTGGGGCAGAGGAAGTGCATGCAATAGGTGACTGGGTGAGAAAAGGATAAAGGAAGAATTATGGCTAAATGCTTCTATTATATCTGCCATTTTGAAGTGAAAATATAAGCACTGAGGACAAATTAGCCCATCCATCACTGCAGTGTTAAATACAGCAACCGGTATTCCTCAAATTACTTATAATATTTTCAAGAGAGATCATGTAAAATGTAATCTGTAGGCACCAGCTATACAGCACATTCCTTTTACAGCAACATAAAAGCTAGCACTGCAGTTGTAGTGATGTTAATGTAGACCAATACAAAATGGACAGATTATCAAACATTTTAAAATTTTGAGATTTAAATCATTAGGAATCCATAAAAAAATATGCTTTGAGTAAGAAAATAAACAAAACATATATTAAATTATGCCAGTTAGGAAGCAAACAGCATTAACATATGTAACTAGGACAACTACAGAAATACACTAGTGTTCAAAAGAGAAAATAAAAACATAAAATTCAAACCGTGTCATTATTTGAAATGATTAGTGAGTCATAGGATTTTAATTACAGTGTTACTGTTTTATTACAACTTCTCATTTTAAGATGACTCATATTCCATTAGTATGTAAGCTCACTATTTATAAATACATTTCATCATTAAGAATGCAAAGCCTCAAATTTAGTGATAATGAATAAAAATCAGGTACCTTCTTTGTAACTATTACCAGGTTGTTTAAAAACAAAGAAGGGCGTGGGTGGTGGTTGTTTACTTCATTGTTATTTCATTGTTAGAGTAAAGACTACTTCATTTTCAATACTGATTAATAATAGTGATAATTTATTGTAGCAATGCACTACATAAGTTTTTGATACTTTTCTTCATGTTAACCGTTATACGTCTGTTTCGTTTCTTCACTTCACACTCAAGAGGATAAAATTTACTTAAAAATCAACATTTTTTTCCAACAAGAACTGCCATTATCCATCTTAATATTGCCATTTTTTTTAAAGTTCTTGTTGCATGTCATTTCATACAAACCAAACTCATAGTGTGTTTCATAACTGAATGGGGTTTTCAAACTATAGTGCTGTGAACACACTTATAAATGCAAACTGGCATAGCCTAGTTTAGTACTTACGCTAGGCTTACACAGCATCATATAATGAGAATTCTTGAATTCCTCTATTTCATATTAACTATAATTTTAAAGGTCACTTCATATTTTAAAATCCATTTGTGATGTAAATATATTATAAATAGTTGTTGGTTATATGCAATTGCAACTTTCAAAAAACAATTATGTTATATTTATAAATTAATCAATAGATATGAACTTATTCAAGGACAAATAACAGGCTACCTATGTGTGTTTATGTATGTATGTATGAATAAAAACCAATTTTTCACAATGCAGAGCATAATATTTACTTTAAACTTTTGATTGAAACTGATACAAGCAAATTAAAGAACTTGTACAGAATAATTTTATTATTTCAAGAGGTGGATGTTATTTCTTTGTATCTGTGTGTATGTTATGTATGTGCAGAGTGACAGATTAAGATATGAGAAGAATCAAACATATGGTAAATACATGATAATTCCTCAAGACAGCCGATTTCTTTTCAGGTTGACTGATTTACTTGTGCTGCTGTAATTTGAGTTTAATCCACGTGATAAAGCAAACAAGTATTTCAAAATCCTAACATAAAATTAATCTCAATAACACAATCACATTATTCCATTCACTTTGATATAGAATCAATATTAAAATGACTGAGCTGTACATGGTCAATAAATTCTCAATTATCTCTTCCTTATCAATGAACAATATTATATACAGGCCCAGATATATGTATGTTAGTGATTAAGGGCATAAGAAAAGTCTCTGACACTTCCATTCTTATAATAAAAGCAACAAGATGCACTAATTTCTCAAATTTCTTTTTGGAACAGAACTCTACATGTTTCGGACAGGTTCTCTGTCCATCATGAGTCTAACACTGTACACACAGCAATAGGTACAGTATATGTCATACAGGTTTTGCTGACTGCTTGCTTGCAGGATCCTGATACTAAGCAGTCATCATAGCCTGTATGACATATACGTGGTACCTGTTGCTGTGTGTACAGTGCTAGACTCCTGATGATGGACACTGAACCTGCCTGAAACATGTACAGTTCTATTCCAAAAATAAATTTGAGAAATCAGTGCATCTTGTTGGTTTTATTATAAGAATATGTCACGATGCACGGTCCTCTGAATGTCAAATTCTCGGACATCTATCATTTTAATTATAAAACACAAATTTGTTTGGCTCTTCAGCAAGGCAAATTATGTCCTAAAATTACTGAATTTACCTGGTGTAATTCTGCTTGCTCTCAGTAATTCAAAATATCATGTTTACAATGATATAATCCAATAACTCTCCAAATATGGATTCATCATGCATATACTTTTGAAGTTCTCATCAACCCTCATTACAGGAATGTTTCACAAATGTGTTATAGCAAAAACAAAACAGGCAACTGCAATATTCAAAATTTCAAGCAGTAGTTTTATCTGGTTTCTAAGCAAAATCCTCATCTTTAAATTTGTTTGTAAAATCTTATAAGTCAGTGATCAATCACCTCTCCTCCACTAATTTTAAAGATGTCAGACATCATGTGAGAAAGTAACTCAACTGAATAATCTTCGTGGTTGTTCCGTGCATTAACAATATCAAGTCCTTTATTTGTCCCTACTAATGCACACAAATTATTTTAATTGTTAAACTGTTAAAACTATAATATTTGCTCCAGCATGCTTCGGTATACATAACCCATTATCAGGGAGCTACAGCCTGCGCTTTGCCAAAGTTACAATATTGATTGCAATATACAAGTTGTAGTTGAAGTATTCGGTACTATGGCTGTATATTCTGTTCAGTTCTGATGTGCGTGTGTATTATGCACTGTGCAGAATGGTTCGTTCTGCACAGCGCATAATACACACGCACAACAGGACTGAACGAAATATGCAGCCATAATACTGAATTCTTCCAACTTGTATATTGCAATCAATATTGTAACTTTGGCAAAGAGCAGGCTGTAGCTCCCTGATGATGGTTTATGTAAACGAAGCATGTTGGAGCAAATATTACAGTTTAAAATGTTTTAACAGTTTAACAATTAAAATAATTTGTGTGCATTAGTTGGGACAAATAAAGGACTTAACTGAAGTTGAAATCATGCAGAGCTGGTTTCTGAAATTACTTGGAAAAAATTAATGTCAAAACGGCTGTGAGATTTGATGTTCTCACAGCACTGTTACTGAAGATTCAAATCTTCTAGGATAGTATGCTGTGGATCACAATGCCTTCATCTTTATGTTCATGCATTCCCAGAAACGTAGTCCTTGCTACTCTTCTGCGAATGATTAATCGTGAACATGAAGGAACTACAAAGCTCTCAAAGACTGGTAAATTTTTACCAACCTACAGGTGCGAAAACCCAGAGGACTTGAATCTGGACCAACACTGTTGTCAATAAGTCTGCTATATCAAAATGCATATTGTTACCAAAAACAAAAATAAAGGCTGTCCTGTAAAAAAATTTGTGAGAATTTTTTGCCTGTACTTAACTGTATCATAATTGTTTCTTCTTATGTATGAATACAAATATTCATAAGCTTCATGGCCTTAAATTATTACATTTAGCAATACACCTTTGGCACCAAATCTGTCCTACTCAAATTTATTTTGTTACTGATATTAAAACTGGTCAAATTTTATTTCACTTCTTTCACAACAGTTGCTTACAAATTTTGATTGTATGTGAACTTCAAATCCATGAAAGTAGTAGCAGTATATCAGAACACACTGCCATGAAGAAGGCACTGTAATTAATAGCCAGCATGTGCACAGATGTTAGTTGGCAGAATATTCTAATATGCTTACTAGAAAATATCATTGTCATGTTTCACATTTCCTCTCTTTCTTTTTTAAGGTACAAGTGATTGCATCTTGAACATACATAGCTCCACTTTTCATTAGCCCACATTTTGATGCATGGGAAAACACTGTATCTGTATAACAAATTTGTTTTTCCTCTATCAGTCAATTTCACTCCATTTTATGTACTCATTCCAATACAGTTTATGAGCCAGGACGGTATAGTTAGTATAGTAACTAGGCTATGGGCTAGATGACTGGGAAATCATGGTTCATTTCTCAAAATGGAAAAGAGATTTTTCTCTTATCCAGAATGCCCACAAAGCCTCCTATATAATGGGTATCAGAGGCTCTTTGTCCAGGCATACAGCAGCCAAGGTATGCATCTGGTCATTCAGCTCCATCTAGTGCTGAGTTTAAGAATGCATGGCGATATATCTCCATTGCCCCATATGCCTAAATGGCATCACTTTGCTTTGGAATGTAATGTACTAATATTATTGCAATAACCTTACCACCATCCTTTGCCGTTGTCATGAAATCTGGGAACCTTAGCTTCCTGGAACCCTCTGGGCCACTCCAGGCCTGTAATGGGAGTGCTTTACCTTTTAATATTATTGAAGTTTTACCTTCATGATTAGAGCATTTATTCTGCTTGTTGGCTCACTATATGTCATACCAATTGCTATAAATCTGACTAGTACTGAAATTTTGGACAGTACAGTTTGTATTTTAATTCTTGTAAACCACGTAATTGTTCGCACATTTAGAGATGTATGTCTTATATATAACCTATTGTAGTGATAATCTATGTGGTGTCAAATGAAATTCTTAAGTTCATGAATTGCTAACTATGATATTCTCAGTGTACACAATGAAAAATGAACTGTAAATTGTCAAGAAGGAGAGGCTTTGATGTACAACAGTGGTAGCACAGCCATTTGTCCCTGAATATAGTTCCAATAGATTATAGTGAACTACACACTATACAGAAGTGAGTTAATATGATCAGTAGATATGAAAATAGGCCTATAAAATGAAGGAACGTGAGGAAATGGAACATTTAGAGTGAAATATTTGCCTTGTCACCTTTGCCAGAATCTTTTTTTCTTTCAATCATCTCACCATGGATATGAGATCTCTGTACTGCCTCCATTTTATGGTCATAAAAGAAAAATGTATGTGTATGTCATTGAGCCAGTAAAGGGAATGTTTTAAAATACTTAATGTTTGTGTGTATCTCTGTTATTAATACCGGTTTCCATGAGCTCTTTAAAAACTGTATATTAAATATTTCAGTATGGTGTTTTGTGCATAAACAAAATGTACATCTATGCCACAACAGTCTTCAGAGAATATGCATTAAGTCCCACAAATATGGCATTTCTTACAATTAGATACAAAAGGAATGATCTAAACCGAATAAATGTAAATCTCATGTATATTGGACCGTGCATCATTGTGATACTTGAAGAATAAGAGACCAACTTGATGTCACAATTTCTTAAGTTTTATTTCACTTCTTCTGTGCTCAACATGTTTCGGACATTAATACATCCATCATCACGAGCCTGCGACTTTTCTATTGTATCACCACATTGGTTGTGTGTTCTTGTTTCGATGTGTGTTGGAGTTTCCTGCTATACGGATACCACCCAACCAGCCACACCAAAACTCCAACACACATCGAAACAAGAACACATAACCAATGTGATGATACAATAGAAAAGTCGCAGGCTCCTGATGATGCTTGTATTAATGTCCGAAACATGTTGAGCACAGAAGAAGTGAAATAAAGGTTAAGAAATTGTGACATCAAGTTGGTCTCTTATTCTTCAATGAATAAATGTAGTTTATTATTAAATCAGTATGTATGTCTGTAAGTAAAACTGTTAATGCAGTTTGTGTATTGTGATAAGCAAGATAAAAGAAGCCTGAACACTGCTACTAAAATTTGTTAAAAATAATGGTTGGCTGGTTTCCCTGCATTTTTAAAAAGAGGTATGTTAGAAGATTGTGTTATTTCACAAACACTAAAAATTCCAATGTAAAACCAAAAATGTCATATTAACCAAAGATGCTGCTATTTATCTTAAACCTCCATTAAAAATGAACAGACAGTTTTGTCGTTCCGTAGCGCAGCTGTTGGGAGACTGCTCAAGAAGTGACAAGTTGTTCTGCTGTGACTGTTTTGTTCTCATGGCCTAAATTCAATTATGTTAATAGTTTTTCATCTTGTTCATACTGAAGATTTTTGAGGATTAAACATATTTACCCAGGGTCTGCACTTTGAAGCTTTGCCAGATGTTTAAAAACCTCAAGGCTAAAGAGGAGGATTTATTTGGAAACCAACTAACAAATGACATCACTAATGTAAATATTGTTTATGTCTTTTATCCTGTAATCCATTTGAGGTGGGCAAATGCATGTCTATATGCTTAGCCCCGGTGTTCTATGGTACTCAAATATATTCTTTCTAAACAGTCTCATGCAGTAATGTAACATTATTCATGGGGTCTTCAATATGCCTTACCTGCAGTAAACACATCTAACTGTCCTTGACAAAAATTATAAGAATGGAGCCTAGTAAGGTCACAATATCTTTGCACTTGCTGCTTTAAGGAGCATATGAAAAAGCGGTAAGTGGATGACTGTTAATAAAAACGTGTAATTATGAATGCATTCGTAGGAGTTTACTGGTGCAGACAATTTACACAGTAAAGTAGTAGTATAGTAGGGTCAATGATTCTGACTGCCTTCAGGGATGAACGTTAAGTTCATTAGGCTCCATGCTGTTTGGATTGTCAATACTGTAACAGTTCTCCCTCTACAATGAAGGTATGATACTAAGTCATCAGAAAAATAGTGCAGTGTATGAATTTGGCCAGTGAAATTTTAAAACATTAGGTTAGGAGTGGGTCACTAAGGCAGCGACAGCGACATGTTTGGCCTAGTCCTCTCCACCTCCGCAAGTACGGTTGACCTTGTTAAAGTGAAGTCCCAAGCGAACACCCACCCCTTGCCAATTCGCCACACCCAGTAAGCCTGTCCACCAGCTCTGGTAACTTCTCCACCAGCCGAAAGTCAGGCACTGCACCATAACATCAGTATCCAGATATACACATATGGATAATATTCTTTCTGCATCTGGGACCTTTCAAGCCAATACACAAAAAAGAAAACAATTACAGTATTTCAGGGATATCTACGTGTATCTCCTTTCATTATAATCACTTCCATGGTTCAGGGCATGTTACAGCTGATAAATGTACTAACTAGGCTGTGTGAAACAACACTCCATGCTATGAAGAATGGCCAAGGGTGTTGCCACATCTCTACAATAACAGTATAAATGTGTTGGAAACACACCGACAGGAAATGTTGCCTGGCCAGAAAATTCAGCCAAGATTTGAAGCTTTCATGGCAAATAAATGCAGTAAATCTGATGTTTACTGGACCGTGCATCATTGTGATAGATGAAGAATAAAAAACCAACTACATGTCACAGTAAATATAACAAGTGACATCTAGTTGGTTTTTATTCTTCAAATGCAGTAAAATTTTCTCAGGTAAAAACCCGTATCAAATTTGAGTTAAAACCAACACTTCAACAACCTGCCCTTCCTTAACACTAAGGTCTTCTGGAATGTGATGTCATTGAACAAATGGTTTTTAATGTTTGGAGGACTGTAGTGTTTTCGTTGTTAGGGTCAAGCGATTGAAGAAGAGTAATGAAAAAAACTGCCTGGCCAAGAAGGTGAGGGCTCAATGTTCCTTTGAAACAACAGTAACCGTTCACCCAAGAACACAGCACAATGCCTCAGAAGACTGCAATCTGCAGCAACATCATTATGAGAACCTCAAATACCATGCTGATTTGATCAACACAAGGATACCAAAAAATAACCTGCTTTATTATAGCACCTAACCATATCACATTTTAAATTTTGCTGCCACAAAACTTCCTGCACCAAAATCTAATACATAAAAATAAAAACCGCTAAGTGATCAATTCATGTGCTTATATTTTTGAAGACTCCAAATACTCTTGTGTAGTATCATGTAATGACAGATTCTTTCTAGTAAAATAAAGGTTGTGAACACAGATGCCTCTTTTTCAAATCCCACAGCAAACTAATTGGATTAGTCTACACAGAATGCTTGTATAAAATGTACCAATTTAGAAATAAATCCTTTTAATATGTCACAAAACTTGTTGAAGCCTTTGATACTGGAATTAAATTACTGTGTAATATGCAGGAGACAGGAATTTAAAAGAGAGATGCATAACAAAATGCACTAAATGCCATCACCTTTACCAGATGGTCAGCATTTTGAGTGTCATGCTGCATCACAGGTATATCCAGCACTACATGCTAAGGGGTTACACATACATTTGCTGTCCATTACAATGGTCACTTCACAGCTGTAAGGCTACCTGAAAAGGCCAATAATTATGTTCTGTGGTAACAGACGTATGCCGATGAGTGTACCAGCATAGCATTAAAAACCTTGTCTCAGACCACTAAATGAAGTCTCAGAGATGGTGTGGATGAGAGTGCTCAAGGATTCCTTGTCTCTGACTACTCCTATATTCACCCCACTAGGGCCTATAGCACATACTGCTTGTCACTGGTGAAGATAATCAGCAGCAAAACTATTGCAAATTATATGGCTAGACTGGAGGGGACTATACTGAAGTACAGTATATGGTGTATAATAACTGGACAAGTGAGACAAGATATGGGGTTAATTAATGGGTATTACTGTCATGATCTCAGTATAAGAAATTTATTCTTGAGTCATAGATTAATTTTGAACTGATGACTCTTGCATATTTTAAAACCCAGATTCTGTAAACCATTCAACTTTATATAAAATTATAAAGTTTTAAGCAGAAGTAATAACTGCTAGTTGTACTTCTATGGCTCAGATTCAATTCCTGGCAGGAGGAGGAATTTCTCTGTTTGCCATTACAATTAGAAAAATAATTGGAAACATAAGGGATAAAGTGGGGGATGTAGGTTATGCTTCAATTCAGACATGGCACCTCTTGTTGTTAGTAAAATCAGAGAGGTTACGATGGACTAGACATCACATAGAAAACAATAAGTCAGAAAGAATTTTTGTTGGGAAACTGTTTATAGAGAGACCATTTGGAATATTAAAAGGAACCAATGACAGGATATCATGAATTATGGCAACATACTGCCAGGGTAGGACGTTGTCAGACCTCATTATTGTGCTCAATCAACAGCCTTTGGAATTGGTTGTAGTAATTTTCAATCTTCAATTCTACAAGCAGCACATCATTTAACATGCATTACGTATACTTATTTGTTTCAGAATTTTACAAGTAAGGTCTTAATATATGAGGGGGTGCTGGTAAGTCCTTAGCCTGACCAGGAAGGAAACAAGCAACAGCGACCAAACTCGGGATTTATTCAATATACTCCCCACGAAGCTCAATACACTTCTTAGCCTGTTGCTATAACTTTTGCAAGCCACTCAAAAAAAATTCAGAAATTTGTCCATCCTACCAGGTCTCCATGGCAGCACTGACCTCCGTGTCAGATGAAAAATGGCAACCTTTCAATTGTTTTGCAGTCCAGGGAACAGGTGGTAGTCCGACGGGGCCAGATCTGGAGAATAGGGTGGGTGATCAAGACACTGGAAGCCCAGGTAGGCTAGTTGCTTATGGGATGCAAGAGCCTGGTGAGCCGGGGCATTGCTGTACAAGAACAAGACCCCCTTGGTGACCTTCCCTCGGGATTTTTCCTTCAGTTGCACCAGCATAGATGAGTAACACTTTACATTGATGGTTTGGCCCTTTGGAAGATAATCAATGAGGAGGATGCCGTCTTGATCACAAAAAATCAAGGCGAGAACTTTTCCAGCGGATTTTTGCACTCGGAATTTTTTGAGGCAGGGTGAGCCGCTATGCCGCCATGCCACTGATTGTTGCTTTGTCTCTGGGTCATAGTGATATAACCAGGTTTTGTCCATGGTCACCAATCGCGACAGGAAATCATTTGGATCATGCCAAAAAAATTCCAAAAGTTGCTCAAACTAGCACTATTGATGTTTTTGATTCGCGTTCAGGCATTTCGGGACCCACTTCGCAGAGAGCTTCCGCGTGTCCAAATCTTCATGAATGATGGACCCAACCACTCAGCTATTGATTTAACTGTAATCCGGCGGTCTTCAAAGATTAGCTCGTGAGTTTGATCTATAATCTCCGGGGTGGTCACTATTTTGGGTCGTCCAAGATGAGGCGCATCACAGGTGGAAAAATCACCACGTTTAAACCGGGCCACCCAGTTTTTGACAGTGGCATATGATGGTGCATGTTCCCCTAATGTTTCTGTCAGAATGGTGTGAATTTCCTTCAGTGCCTTGCCTTGCGGGGGGGGGATGATAATGATGATGATGATGAAAGCTCGTGTCTCCATGTTGTTGAAATCGAGCGTGTCACCTGACATGCTTCCTTTCAGCCTCTGTAATAAGAGAAGACTTGCAATGCGGCACATGAACAGACCCCTCTTTCCAACGACACTATCGATTCTGTCCTACAACAACGGGAAGTAGGTCGGGCTAAGGACTTATCAGCACCCCCTCGTAACAGCCTCTCTATTTGAGAATACTGTTTATCCAGCATTCCTTTAACAATATAACTGTGCATTACACTGATACAGTGAAGTGACTGGGACGGGAAACTTAAACCCTGAGCAGCACTGAGCTATTTACAGTCACCTAACATCCATTCTGAACTCAATGCAACACAAATTACAAAATGAACCCAACACAAATGAACCATCTGCTGTACCATTTAACATATGTACAGGATGTAATGGGAGGAACCTGCTATACTTTGGAAGATTGTTCCTTAGGTTCTTGATGTGAACAAACGTACCTATATCTAAAGTTCAATGGTAATGGAGATAAAAAATAAATTAGAAATACGTGGTCTTTTGTCTGTTCCATGGTCTTTACCTGATAACATGATGCATTATCCACACATTGTGCAGGTCCATCCTTCAGCCAATTGCCAATCCAAGCCAAGCCATACACAGGCCAGATCATGCGGGTTAAGTAATTGGAACCCTGTGGACAATTTTTTATGCATTACAAATTTTTCTAGCCTAGCTATTGTCTTTCTGTCAACCAACTGTTAATAAGATGCTAAGTGGTGGTGGAGGTGGTAGTAGTAGTGGTGTATGGTGCAACAACCCATTATTGGGACTTGGAATCCTATTATTCAGGTTTCAAGAAATATGATGTTTTATGGGGAGTGCCTGTCAGCCACTTGCCCAAGACGTTAAATACAGGAGTTAATATTACACAAACTACACGTTCATCTTTACGCTAATATGTATTTGGTAAACAATAAACATATAACAGCTCTATCTTCATCGTTGCACCGTGCATTTTGTAGCGTCATTTAATTAGCACACCAACTAATGCTCATACATAAAATTTTTTAGGTTAAAACATTTAAAATCGCTCCGTGTTTCGATCCTAAGATCATCTCCAGGGAGCTACACTGTTCCTTGCTAAAGTCACATTTTAAAAAACACTCACTGATTAATTTCCTTATATTAACTCGGTGCTGTGGCAGCATGTCATATTGTGCAAGTCGTACCCTGCTGAGAATGCGCCTGACTGTGTGTCGTGTGTTATGCCAACACACGACACACATAGTCAGGCTCATTCTCTGCGGCGTATAACTTACACAATACATGCTGCCACAGCACCGAGTTAATATAAAGAAATTAATCAGTGAGTGTTTTTAATAATGTGATTTTAACAAGGGACAGTGTAGCTACCTGAAGATGATCTTAGGATCGAAACATGTTGGAGCGATTTTAAATGTTTTAACGTAAAATATTTTATGTATGTGCAATAGTTGGTGTGCTAATTAATTATATAACAGCTCTCTTTAAAACTCATCTTGTCATCACCTCCATAACCATTCAACTTTGGATACAGGTATACTGATGTAATTTAACCTAAGGAACTTTCTCCCAAAGTATGGCATAATCCTCCTGGTACAAGTTGGCCTACATTTATATCCTGCCATAACAGACCCATTACTTTAAACTGCTTATGAACCTTCAAAATATTATCCTAAATATATATAAATAACCAACAAATGCACTTCAATATTTATGATGTATTTTATTCACAGTGTTCCCAAACAACATGTTTTGGCTGGCATTCCTGCTGTATTCAGGGAGATGTTATTACTACAAGAATACAAAAGTATAAATATGGTTAACTGTGCCATCATCACTCCAAAACAATTACAATTATAATTTTGTTAAAATTATGTAAGTAATATAAATATAGGTTAACAGTGGACAACTATTAAAATCTTGGGAGTTAAAATTGTTCAGTGTTTGCAGAGTGATGACTCATGCAGTGATGTGGTGAATTTTAATCCAGCATGCAGTTGGTGTTGATGGTGTGGTATACTAGTAGTGAATAAGATCATTCATTAGTATTCAGCCCTGAAGGCCGGGCTTGGCAGGAACCAGAGCCCAGTCATGTGACCGGTATGGCTCTGGCACACTGCATCCTGGGCAAGTTTTTCGAGGTAGTTTGCCATTGCTTTCCCCCGCCTTTAGACGTTCCCACTTTAGCTGCCAGGTGCCTCCGTCTGCAACGATGCAAGAGATCCTAGCAGCGAAAGGTGGAACTGTGGGCGAGAAAGATGTCCAGTAGTAATTTTGCCTAAATTCTGACTTCCATGTAAATTTAGGGATCTTTTACATGCCGCAAATCTATGATATGGGACTGACGGCTTTACTTCCCCTCCAAAGGAAGGCATGCTGAGGATTTTTTCGCCCTAAAAATCCGACGGCTTCGGCCGGGTTTGAACCCGCAAACTTGGGTATTAAAGGCCAGCACGCTACCCCTAGACCACCGAAGCCGTTGTGAATAAGATACATCATAAATATTGAAGTGCAATTGCTGGTTATTTATATATTTTGGATCTGATTAATGTATGGAAGATGGAGCAAATTAAAAAAAACTTCAAAATCATGTATATATTTAGTTTTATGGGATTCTGAACTATCTATCTGGTATTCTCAACAGAATATAATATTTCAAAAACTGGATTTTCTGCCATCCCATGTGAAAATGCAGTGAGGCACCTACTCATTTTTGAGTCTGTGAGGAGCTGTTCTCTATCATTGAACTTCCTTTCCACCAGAGGAGAGAAACAGATTTCACTTCTGAAATTTTGTGTTCTGTTTGTAATACCGCAACAATGCACAAACTTCAAAGACCATCAATACACAGAAATTATACAGCATCAAACATAACTGCAGAATACTTAAATTTACTAGAAGCTACATTTTTTATGTATAAAATGGTTGCTACAAGTGAAAAATGTAACTGAAAATAAACGGATCTGATGAACAACATGCACTAAATGCATATCATACACTGACAACCTTGCCTTTTGAACTGTAGTGTCACAAATCCATACAACCATTGTAATAAGTCAAAGAAAACAAAGAAGTATGTACATATTTACTGAAAACTTTATTATGTAAATATATACTTCTTACAACTGTGCCAAACTGAGAATTCCAACTGTGAACCATGTATACTACAACATCATGTCAGACTTTATGATGTGCAATTTGGTTTATAACTGTTGAGTGAACTGAACATGTACATGTATGTAGAAAGGCAAGCCTTCTTCACAAGGCAGTGTTCTTCACACACAGTGTCTAAAATCAAAAAGTGTTACTGACTGCCAGCCAACAATTAACGCTATGAAGACTAATATATTCTGGGATGTGACACAGTGTTGTCCGGTACATGTCTACCAGACAACACTGTGTCACATTCCACAAGACAGTGATCTTTCCAGTCAACACTGTAAGAACTTCAAACCTCACAATTAAACACTATATCATTATGCTGCTGTATGGCATATAATTTTCAAAACGTAAAACTACTGATGTCTCAAGTACTAAATTTATAATAACAACAAGTCTTGGAATTACTTCAATTACTCACGTGTAAACCCAATCTCTTTCGCACCTCATCCAATATCTTGGACTACACAATGGTTTATTTATTTAATGACAGTCTACTTAGTGATGCTGCTAGCAATTCAGACTATATGAGACCTAATACAAGGAAGATTAGTCAATAATGAATACAGAAGAATGTGGAAGGAAGTGATTTGGGCCTAACAGACACTGTCCTTGTGTCTGCACAGAGGGAAAGGACAAAACTACATGAAACTTGAATTTTGAAGCTTTCCATAACCACATGTTTGCAGTCAATCACTTCTTTTTCTTCCAACTAAATGCACATACTATTATAATATATATATATATATATATATATATATATATATATATATATCACCAACTACCTCCTACATGTTTTAGTGTTTGTTACACCATCTTCAGGGTGAACACTGCATTACTTGCTAAAAAATTGTATACATTTTGCAATGTTGCTATAAAATGTACAATATATACTGGTTTTTTTAAATTTACAATGCTGTTAAAATGTTTAAAACATTACGTATTTCACCCTTCTTTATCTTCAAAATCTTAAAAATGTTAGTTAAAATCCTTAGTTGAAGCACATTAATATCTTGTGTTCACTGCATCCAGCTGTGTTTGAGTCCTCAAAGTTGTAGAAATCTTAAGAGGACAAAGGGAACAGGGTCCTTTCAAGATTTCTACACCATTACAGACCCAAATACTGCGGGATACAGTGAACACATGTAATGTGAACATACATAATACATAGCAGGAGCCTACAGACAGTAATGCGCTACACCTAAGGATTTTAACTAACATTTTTAAGGCTTTTGAGAGTCAGAAGGATGAAATACATATGGTTTTAAACACTGTAACAGCACTGTAAATTAAAAAAAAAACAGGTTATATTGTATATTTATAGCAACACTGCAAAAAGCATACAGTTTTTGAGCAAGGCAAGTGTCTCCCTGAAGATGGTGTAACAAACACTGAAACATGCAGGAGGTAGTTGGTGATAAATATATGTATCGAAAATATTATGTGCATTTAGTTGGAATAAAATGAAGTGATTGCTTATATAAACTTGTCAGGACAGATGGTGTTCAATCCATGATTCAAATCAGGCACCATCCAAACACAACAGTCCCACCACTTGAGTCAAATTGCTTGGTACCACACAAAAGTTCACTTAAATCTGAGGCTTTTGTTTATGCAACGTGTTACATGCTAAAGAGCATGTGCTGATGTGCACATGCACCGAGCTGAGTGACCGTGAAGAGACTGCATGGACTTACTCATCCCTCTTTCTGGTAAAAGCATGGTTTCACCTGTTTTGAACTTCTTCCAAACTTTTTTTTTTCCACATTCTCGATTCCGAGCATTACAATTCAATTACCACAATTCACGCCAACGAATGCACACAATTTTTATTAGTCACAATATTACAACACACCAGCTGCTCCAATTACGGTTTTCAGTGCATCACTTGATCTACTACATAAATGTTACATAGTGAGGAGATTTTGGCAGATAAATGCAAAAAATGTTAAGCAACTGTTTTGTACAATTGTGTGCTCTCTGATGATGGGCCAGTGAGGTCTAAAACATGTAGGAACTTGTGTGTTGTAATACTGTGACTTTTAATAAAACTGTGTGCATACGTTGGTTTGAACTGTAATAATTCCTTTTGGACATTTGTAACTGATTATCCCCAACCCACACACACATGCACAACCTTCTGCAGATTGTACGTCATGACTAGCCTATACAAACCCTTCACATTCCTCAGTTTAGCACATGCAAATATCCATGCAAGCTCAGTAGTATACAATGCAGCATAAACAATTCAGCATTACTCTTTCATATACTGAAAACTGCCTTTCTGTAGCATTATGGAGGTTTATAATAAAAATTTTAAAAATAATGTCACCCTTCCCTGGATATAATGTATGTTTAAATTAAAATTCGTATATAAAGAATTCAAGTTCTGTATCACTGGAAGTATTGATGTTCACTACTCTTCCAAATACAATGTGACTAATGTTTCAAGACTGGTATATGTACATGTATGTGTACATACCGTATATTCTCGAATCTAATCCGCACTAGTTTTTGCCAATTTCTTAGACGGAAAAAAAGTTAGTTCACTGTTCTAATCCGCACCTTTCCATCAACCGCCCTCACAAGTCGCGCGGTGAGTGTCAGCTGCATGGAAAGCCATCCCGGAGAGCATTATTGTCAGATCTTTCAAGAAGTGTTGCATAAGCAATGCTTTGGACAGATCTGAAGATGACATTCTATGGGAGGATGACGGTGAAGATAAAGATGACAGTGACTGGGTGACGGATAACGATTCAGTTATGAGTGATGACGGTGAGTGTGATGAATAATAAATTATAAATATTATATATTATAAATAATAAATTATTGTATTGTACTGTTCTTATGGCATGTACAGCAGCTCTATAATTTTTCCAAAATCCAGCTCATGACCGCGAATCTAATCTGCACGCGATTCTAATCCGCATCTGATTTTTTAGCCCTCTGAAACTGTAAAAAGGGTGCGGATTAGATTCGAGAATATACGGTATATGGGATGGCACAGAAGTCCTTGACTGTCTATGTTTAATAACATCAAGCCCATGACAAGTGACTTTTGTTCCACTCTTGTATAAGAAAGACTCCAACAACGCAACTTTAACCAAAACTTTGCAGCAAAGGCTTCAAATACTGCTCATTCTGGATACTGGACCCCACAACTGTAAGTGGAAAGATAACAACAACTGAAGACTATCACAACATCCAAATTTTAAACTAACTCTCACTTCCACTTACATGTAATCACCAGCATAACACCAGTTTTCAACATACTAGGAACTTCACACCTCATATTCACTTTTTTCCAGGTCTTGTTGGCTGTACTTTTCTGGGTGGAACCCATCGTAATGCACTTATATCCACTACAAGTCTTGGTCTCTTGAACTGTGAAGATTTTATATGTTCCTCAACTAATTTTGGTGTTACACATATCACATGTTGACCCTTCCAGTACTTCACCATATTCATTGACTGAAGAGTTGAAATTATGTCTGTCTGGGTTATACTTGTCATCTCACTGCAAAAAAAAAAAATTGTATTTGCCTCACACCATAACATACAGGGTCCTCATTTCATCTGACAGCTACTGTTTGTCACTTCTTGCCTCAACTCCACCATGCACCTGAGAAGTCATCCGAGTGGGCTGCATAAATACAACAAACAAGTTGATACAAAGTGCCAACCCACAGTTGTGTAATAAAATAATGACCCTGTACTATGACAGCTGTTTCAAAATAGACACACCATTCCTTGCAGTGTGCACAGGAATCATGGAATTTTTCCAATAATGCAGAGGGGTAAGCATTATTGATAAGTGTGTCCAATCACACTTTTAAGCAATCTAAAGAATTGCATTAATGGCTGTTGCACTTCAAAAGAGCTACAGTTCATAATGCGATACTTTGACATGATGCACAGATGGAGACAAACATGTAAGGGGCTAAATATAACATATATAATTGTAAATAATAATGGGTCAAATACTGTACATGGAATATGGGAACCACTGATTAAGAGCAGAGGAAAACCCTAAGCTGGCTGAAATGATTCTCAGAAGTGACTACAAACATAAAACAGGGCAGTATGTGTTCACATCTTTTTCAGCTGTCCTAAAATGTGGTGACCAAAATCGTGAACAAAATGTGTGTTGCTCACTGGGTAGCACTGGTATTTTAGATGTCCAACATCTCAGGCTTAAAAAAAAAAAATTTGAAGATTGTATCTGTCTCCATCTTCACATAAAAAACAGGAGAGGGATGGCCTAGACTGGTGGATCCACTAGAAAGGGCCAGGAGACAAACCTGGTCTCCAAAATTCTGTGGCTTTTTTAAGCCTGAAACAATAAAGATACAAAAAATGTCAGTCACATCTATTATTACAATACACCACTACGATACTTTAAAATTGTTGTGAACATGTTTAGTACTACAGAAACTAAAATGCTGTGAAAATACAAGCTTGATTGTGTATAAAACTCCCAATCCTAACACAGTGATGGTGTCACTTTCTGTGAATGGGAAAATATCTGGAATTAATTGTATGTACTTATGTCCTTATACTTTCTAATGCTAACAGCAAAGGCTGATCATAAGATTACACTAGATTACTTCAATATGAAATTCCATATTGGTTTGGGTCCATAATAAAATTGTGCTGCCCCCATTATCCTGCTATGTGATGCAAAACTGTTGACTTGAGCACAGCAGTGTTTAGTTATGTGAAAAGACGGTAAGTGGTATGGCTGTGTTACATGTTCCATATTTTTATACACACGTCAACATGCAATTCATTTCCAAAAATGCCAATAATTTATTTTTAATAATGAATACTTTCTAAAAAAAAGTGTTGTTACTATTTACCATCTGAGGAAACAAGTAATAGGACACTATAAAGGTATGGTTGTTCCTCCCTGGCACTAGACCTCCACTTCCACATATTCCATAACAGTATGCACCCTTCTGGTGCAAATAAGCAAGTATCAAGCTACCTGGCTGTTAATACGTTAACTTTTAGACCAAAACTACTTACCTAAGGTCCTTAATTGAAAGAGTTCCTCTAAAGTCACGAAGTATTTCCAGGAGAACCCAAGACCAATATGACCGGTAACTCAATTTACCAAGGTCAGAAAGTGGTTTTTCAGGACTGCCAACTGCAGCTTCCATCTTAGAGAGTTCGTAACTGAAGGCAATTAGTAACTTCCCATAACCCTGGCGCTGGTAAGGGGGCAGAGTCAAGATGCATGCTACATTGTTTCCATCTGGAGATTCCTTTTCCTGAATATAAAACATAAACCTGCATGCAAACCCACACAACAAATTTCTCTCTCTTGAAAGTGATTGTAACCAACATTCAAGTATTTCAGCAGCTGACTGCTATTCTCCTGACTGAGAAGTTCATTATGAAATAAGAAGAGCATCATCTAAATGAATCCACATAACATCTTACATCTGAAAAATCTATTTTAATATTATCCTCCCATATACATATATACAGGGTGATTCACGACTTTGGGACATAACTTCAGGAGGTGATTTCCTAGGTCTTTGTGATCAAAAAAGTTCATATAAACATGTGTCCGATTTTGGACTGTTACGGAGTTATGACC
>Ga0123357_10001332_pt1 | contig 26061 bp, 26 predicted proteins | sample TergutEmb28metaG_FD_89873 | JGI IMG/M metagenome (GOLD analysis project Ga0123357, IMG submission 89873) | Embiratermes neotenicus P4 segment gut microbial communities from Petit-Saut dam, French Guiana - Emb289 P4 | ecosystem: Host-associated > Arthropoda: Insects > Digestive system > Gut ...
CCAACCCCCAAGCTGGAGGACCACCCCTCGTCGGCTGTCCGCGACTGCTTATTCAATTTATTCGCAGCTACCCTCCTTATCGGAGGCCGTTCCTCTATCCGCAACCTGAGGACGCGCCATGCCATGGTGACAGGGACCCACTAACACAGTCTGTGCGATATTACAATATAAATATTTAAGGAACAATTTTGTGCATTTTGTTGTTTTAGTGTTGTGAATTATTCACCATTCTTTACATATTCGTAGCTACTATGGTTCAATGTTGTATTATGAAATGATCAACGTTTGGTAATGTATTTGCAACATCCAACTTTAATAGGTAACACAAACACAAAATTCTGGTCCAGTGGTCATTCCTAATTTCTGTTTTCAAGCAAACATGCCCCATAGTTTGATTACTTGACACTGATGTTGTGGAACTATCACTATTGGTAATGATAACAAATCTCTCAAATTAAGACTGTATCTGGTCATTTCTTGGGACTTCTCAATTTTGCCTTAACTTGGCTCCTCTTGGCATTACATGACTCTTTTTAGGGTATGGGTGTATGCTTACTAAATGGTTTTGTGTATAAAAAGTATTGGTAAAGTTGTCCCTATTCATGCTATAAAAGGCATACAGAGGGAGCAGATGTATAGCTTTGCTCATTTTTAGTGTTACACTCAGGCATGGGGAGTGGTCAGCCTCATTCCTTAGCCACTTCATCCCCAGGGAAGGAACCCTTCTATGCACCGAACAGGATGATGGGTGTACACCATATCCCGTCTGGATGCTATTGGAATTAAGAAGAATCTCCACTTGGGACTGAACCCTGGACCATCCATCCCACAGCCCAGTCACCATACTGCTTTCACTACTTCACTTCAAACGGTGAATGTGCTAAACCTTCTACGATGCCAGTTTTTATATTCTAGCTATTGCCCAGGACAGATGGTTTTTAGCAGTATCTTTAAATGTGTTAATAACCATAAATTTCATTGGAGACAAGAGAATGTAAAGAATCAGAGGTCCATACAGTACACTGAAGCCATTATGTAAATATTACTTAATAAAAAAAAATGCATACACTACTTGGTTTAATTAATTTCACTACCAATACAGAAACAGCCCAGTTTTCACAGAGATTGTTAAGGATGAGGGAGGCTGACCTGTCTGACTAGATGGCCTATCAAAACTTGGGTTGCAGACTTCTTAACTGCTGCACAGTAGCACAGTGTTTTATTTCAAACCATCAGAACATTTGTTATTTCATTTTTGTTGTTGTTTGTTTTTATAAGTAAACTATGGTACTTACATTAATGTTCTTGTTGTAAGAAAAAGTTAATGAGCTGTATTCATACAGAATATCGCTTTTGTATCTAGGTGAAGGTAAAACTCCTCTTGTAGGATACAATGTATGCTTGGGGTTGTAGTTATTGTGATGGTGGTGGGCAGCACCTGTTGGGAAGATGTTCTATGTTAAAGAGTTTGCCTATATAAGTTTTTAGTGCGAAGAATGTGAAATTTCATACTTACATATCAGAATGTTGCTTGGCCAATGTGTATTATTGTAGTATAGATGATCATGCTGAGACATTTCAAGAACAAAAAGGAGGAATATCTCAGAGCTAAAATTGAGGAACTTACAGTAAATTCAGAGATTCATAGCATTAACACTAGACAACATACAAGCCTTCATCAACCTAAATTGAACTTGACAGGATACCAACAGGGAATCTACTACTACTCGGGATTAAGGTTTACAATAATGTCCCTCCACACATCAAAGAGCTATCAGATGACACTAAGAATTTTGAATTATGATTGAAAAAGTTTTTGTACCTACAGTCTTTCTATTCATTGCAGGAATATTTCCAATATTAAATAAATGCCTAAACTGGAAATTATTAACATTTCGAAGACAGAAAGCATCTTTAGGTGCATCATTCTTGTTGTGTTTTATTTACAATTAAATAGGGGTTCTTTTGAGTCAAAATATAACTATCTTATGTTATCTTTATTTAAGCTGACGACATGTTTCGGTCCTTGCGCTGGAATAGTTAGATACATTACCAAGTATTTTTGTGTTTGTAATCACCCTGATTCTGTAGCATTATATTGTATGTCACCAAACGCTTGTTTTGGACTCCAGTTATAAATCATTTTACTCACTTCACTAGACTACTGTGACATGTTCCTCTTAAACTCCACTGTTACTGTAACAGGTAGCACACCTCCCCTCCTAGTGTTGGGATATATGACTGATTTAGGGACATTTCAGTATGGATAATTTTAGATAGTTTGGCATGTATTATGCAATTTGTAAAATTGTCTGTCATACTGTTTTTACTTTTGTATTCATTTTAAATTTGTACTTCACACTATACTATAGTGCATTTAGATTATTGTACACATGCTGATATATTCTAATATTGCAGTGTCTTGCTATTTATGTATATAATACTGTCCAGTATTTTGACGCAGAGCAATCGAGAGTTGTCTCCGTTAGAAGCCATGTTCTATTCTTTTATCATGTACAATATACAATACAGAATGATGTGTATATTTTTATGATGAGGTCCGTATCCAACTCAATTGCGGATCAGTCATATCAATGAAATCAATCAATCAAATAACCATATATTAATGCAATTTTATTACCAGCTTTAATTATAATTGTTACTTTGTGAAATTAATCTTTATGCATAAGTGTCCAATATAGTTTACTAGGACTAGTTCTATATCCAATAGATCTATTAGACTTGTAATGGATTTGATGGAATTTAATACATTGAATTGAATTGAAACTAGCAGTAAGATCAAAAATATTCGGGACTTGTACAGGGGCATAAATTACATTAAGAAGAGTTATCAGCCTATAACTAATATAGTAAAGGATGAGAGGGGTGATTTGGTTACAGGCTCCCTCAGTATTCCGGCTAGGTGGAGAAACTATTTCTCTCAGCTAGTGAATGTACATGAGGCTAATGATTTTTGGCAGACAGAAATACACACAGCAGAATCACTAGTGCCTGAGCCAAGTGCCTCTGAGGTTGAGTTGGCTATTGAAGAGCGAAAAAGTCGAATCACCACGTATTGATAAAATACCAGCAGAAGTGATTAAAGCAGGGGGTAAGACAATTTGCTGTGAGATTCACAACTTATTATTTCTATCTGGAATGAGGAGGAATTGTCTGAGGAGTGGAAGGAGTCAATCATTGTCGCTAACAATAATTGTGGATTATCAATGTGGATTCCAATGCAACAGGTCAACTGCTGATCATATGTTCTGCATTCATCAAATACTTGAGAAAAAATGGGAATACAATGAAGCAGTGTATCAGCTCTTTAAAGACTTCAAGAAAGCTTATGATTCAGTTAGGAGGGAGGTCTTGTGTAATATTCACATTGTGTTTGGTATCCCCATGAAACTGGTAAGGCTAATAAAAATGTGTCTGAATTAAACCTATAGCAGAAACAGGGTAGGCAAGCTTTTGTCTGACATGTTTCCTATTAGGATGGCTTGAAACAAGGAGATGCTCTATTGCCTTTGCTTTTAACTCTGGTTTACAGTATGCCATTAAGAGGGTTCATGTAAACCAGGATGCTTTGAAACTGAATGGTACACATCAGCTTGTGGTTTATGCTGATGATGTTAATATATTGGGAGGAAGTGTACATACTATAAACGAAAATGCAGAAGCTTTGGTAGTGGCTAGTAAGGAGATTGGACTGGAAGTAAATGCTGATAACTCTAAGTACATGGTCATGTCTTGAGATCAGAATGCAGGACGAATTCACAGTGTGAGGACTGATAATAGTACCTTCGACAGGGTGGAGGATTTTAAATATTTGGGAACAACTTTAAAAAATCAAAATTCTATCCAGGAAGAAATTACGAGCAGATTGAAGTCAGGGAATGCTTGCTGTCATTCGGTGCATTATCTCTCATCTTCCGGTTTGCTATCCAAAAATTTAAAGAATAAGGTACACGGAACTATAATTTTGCCTGTTGTTTTGTATTGGTGTGAAACTTGGTCACTCACATTGAGGGAGGAATACAGGCTGAAGGTGTTGGAGAATAGGATGTCGAGGAGAATATTCAGGCATAAGAGGGACAAGGGAAAAGGGGAGTGGAGAAAACTACATAATGAGGAGCTTAATGATCTGTACTTCTCACCGAGAATTGCTCAGGTGATCAAATCGAGAAGAATGAAATGGGCTGGGCATAGATGGTGTATGGAGTAGAAGAGAGGCATATACAGCATTTTGGTGGGGAAACCTGTGGGAAAGAGACCACTTGGGAGACCCAGGCGTAGATGGCAGGCCAATATTAAGTGGAATGTGGGGGTATAGACTGGTATGGACTGGGTCGATCTGGCTCAGGATAGGGAGAGGTGGCACGGACTTGTGAATGCAGTAATTAACCTACGGGTTCCACAAAATGCGGGAAATTTCTTGACTAGCTTAAAACCGGTTAGCTTCTCAAAAAGGACTCTGCTCCATGGAGTAAATTAGTAAGTATGTACGTAAATCAGAAAGTACTGTGTATATGTTGCTACCGGATCAGGAATGTATACCTCAAAGTTTTGTAAAGTGCGTACAAAGTATTGTCAGCTTCAGCTCGTACTCTAGTTACACAATGGTTTGTTTTTACTGTTATTTCTAATCTAAAACAATCAGTTACTTTGCAATACTGACGTTTTGAAAATACGAAATGCCTTGATCGAAATGAACCGGACACATACCAGAGTGCTAGCAACTAGCACCTTTACCGAAACAGTGTCGTAACCAACGATCATGTACCGTAGCTGACCGGTTCAGCTGCACCTGCTAGCCCTGCCATGTTGGTGTTGCATCGCAAGATACACCGTGACTGCTCCATGCAGCGCGGTAACTGTGTGTTTAATATATTCCGTGCTGATAAAGTAAAACATGGCGTCGTGGTTGTTACGTAGTTGCTTTAATGCGAATATATTTCGCAAAGGGACTTTTTGTTCCAAAAGTGGAGCGTATATAAACACAAGAATTGTAGACATATATAAGTTAGAACCAGTGGGATCACATTTGTCAGTTAAGGTTATTGGTTATTAGTATCTTACGCCGCAATACTTCTGTTTTGTATCCACAGTATTGAAACCTTGACCCCATTTCCTCTCCTTACCATAATGTTTTGCCTTCCCGGCAGAGAGTTATATGATAATTGACGTTTGCATTGACTTGCACCGTAGTGACATAGCATTTATTTTGTATTACAAAGTTATAACTTAAGCCCAACTGTAGTAAGCGGAGTGGTATAAAAAGGCGTTGGTTTATTCCAGGGTTGGGTGAGAGCCTTGAGAAAGATGAAGGACAACATATTTATTGATGTAAGTGATGGTTCCTGTGCAAAAAAGCTGCAAGTTTTGATTTCTAGAACAAAGTATACCAAAGGATTGACATACGGTGCTGCAGTTGAAGCTGCTGGCCCTCTTGTGATGAACAGAAGTGGACAGCTGGAGTTAGCTGCGGAAGATTTAAATGTAGTTGGTGCATGTGTTGTTACAGATGATTATCCATTTGCCCCCAGAAAATCATATCCTCCAGATTATGTACGGCAATTCTTGCATTTAAGGCCCAGGACAAACACATTCGGGGCTTTGTTAAGAGTCCGAGATGTAGCATCACAAGTTATTCATGAATATTTTCACATTAAAGGGTATATACATATTCATACACCAGTCTTGACATCAAATGACTGTGAAGGAGCAGGGGAAGTCTTTCAGGTAAAGCCTGATAGTGAAAACTTGATCACAGAAATGGCAAAGGATGGAATGTCATTAGATGAAGCATATTTTGACTCGAAGACCTACCTTACTGTTTCAGGACAACTGCATTTAGAAGCTGTTGTTAGGTAATCATTCTCATAAGCTGTAATTTTATAAGTAATGAAGACTCAGTTGCATTATGAACACACATGTCATTGCATCATTTGGTTTTCAGAGGCCTGAGTAAAGTGTACACATTTGGGCCAACATTCCGTGCAGAGAACTCTCGTTCTCGGCTGCATTTAGCCGAGTTCTACATGATTGAAGCAGAAGCAGCATTTATTGACTCACTAGATGAGCTAATGAAAGTACTGGAAAATTTGATAAAGTATGTTACAAGCCAAGTGATGGAGAAATGTGCTGATGATGTAGAAATGCTACGTTTAGCTGATGGAAATGAAGGCTTTGCATTATCCATTCTTGAGAGACCATTTGAAGTTATGACATATGACCAGGCTATTGATATCTTGGATAGGCATTCAGGAAATTTTGTTTCACAAGTAAGGAAAGGGCAGGGACTAGGCAAGGAGCATGAACTTTATCTTGTGAAACATTGTGGTGATTGTCCTGTTTTTGTGGTAGATTGGCCTCATGACATCAAGCCATTCTACATGAAACAGAGCCTACAAGATAACTCAAAGGTATTTACAGTAATTTAACTTGCATATAATACAAGCTAGTGTTATTCATATTGCAGTCTGCTGCATGGCACCACAATAGTCTGGCAGTTGCTCTGTCATGAAACTGCAGGAAATGTGTTCCTAAGAAATGTTTGTCCTTGCCTACCAACCAATTCTGTCATAACCCAGAACACAGTATGAATCTTTATCACTGTGAAAACCTCAGATCTCATAACCCTAGCATGTGAGGTGGCACAGATATTAGGATTATGGTTTTCAGGATTATCTGTGTAGGTAGCTTCCAGGGTTTCAGAGGAACATGCTACCTACATCTTCAGAATTGTCATGTAATAAAAGTGAGGTCATAGGAACTTGTGCAGTGTGTATGTTCCATAATATAGTATAAAAATTGCTATTCTTCAAGTTTATTATAAGCTTAGAAAAATTGGAACAGTGAAATGCGAATCTGCTGAAGTTTCCCACATCAGATTTCAACAAGTTATTGCAGGTTTTAGAGTACATGAAAAAAGGCTGTTTATGGCTTTATACAAACTTCGGTTTATGAATCAATGTAGCTAAAAATCAGAATTGCCCAACAACTTAGTGGAAGTCTACCATATTCAGTTTAAACATAACATGGTAAAGTCCACTTATGATGCAAGTTTATAGGTTTTCACAGTGATGTGGCATTATATCCCAGAAGTGGAAACGTCCATGAATGATTACATATGAAGCAGGATTTCTTATAGATCCATGATCCTGAAAGTGCAAATTGCACAACTCTTGGTGGAAGACATACTTTGTTTTAGCAGAATCTGTAAAATGGTTTGTGGGATACACAGAAAAATGTATCTATGAACTTGCGTAACTTAGGCTTTTTTAAGGGTTAGGTGTCTGAAAATCAGAAGTCACCATTATTGGTAGGATTTCAAAACCTCTATAAAGCAGTTCATGAGATACATGGAACAGTCTGTATATAGTCCTATGTAAACGAGTTTCTGTTGTGGATGAATATACCTGAAAATCGAAATTGCATGATGTTTTTAGAAATGAATATACCTGAAAATCAAAATTGCATGATGTTTGCAGAAATTTATCACATCCCAAGTTCCATCTGTTCATTTATTACATTCGGGAAGCCAGGATTTATTAGAGATCAGGATGGCTGACAGGTGGAATTGCCTGTTGACTCTGAAATGTTGGATTAAGGGGGAAAAAATACCTTTTAATTGTTTTGGTTCTGATTCTGTCTCAGATGCGACCTCAGGAAGCCCTTGCTTTGGCTTTGTAGAGTATGTGTACATTGCATGGGGCCTTTAAGTTTTTGTCCCATTGGAGTTGACACACACAGTTCGTGACCTGCAGTACCACTGCTGCATAAAGGGTTATGCAGAACTATTTCTTTATACCTAAGTAACATGCATGTTTTAAATGAAGCATCCCTAGTCTCTCACATTAAGTCTGTGGACTTGAATAAGTTGGGATTTTAAAGTTATTATATGTACTTTATGCACTTCAGAAAACTTGTTGAATGTACCCTTGCATCATCTTTAGGTTTCAGCTGTTGATCTGCTGGGTCCTCGGGTAGGAGAGCTTTGTGGGGGCAGTCTTCGAGAAGACAGTTTCATACTACTGCAAGATAAACTGCACAAGGTGGGTTTGTATGAAACTTTGGGATGGTATTTAGAACTTCGAAAATATGGCAATGTACCATCTGCTGGTTTTGGAATGGGCTATGAGAGGTTCCTGCAAATGATCCTGGGCATTCCAAATATCAAGGATACAATACCATTCCCACGATGGCCTCACAACTGCAAATTGTGATGTGGGATTCATTGACTGTAACTGTTACAAGTGTCTGCCTTTGTAACTGATTAAAGTATATGTGAGTGTTGTCTTTTATTGAAGTGCTGTGCCTCCCTCTGGTGTTGGATATCCAACCATAAATTCCAGTAAATTATGCTTATGACTGAACTGGCAATGGAAAGGAATGTAGCAAAGGGTGTATTTGAAAATTATAACACAAACTTGCATGTCAGTGCTCTTTATTTATTAACTAGGTTGGTACTTACTATACTAATTGAAAACAAAATATTTCCTGGATTTGAAGTACATGTTACTTACGAAGAGTTCTGTTGAACTGAAGGAACAATTAGGGCATACTTTTATAAGTATGAATTTAAAGGGTCATTCAATCATATTTCAAAGTTCATATTCTTCACAAACGAAATACCAGGAAACTAGTGTTCCATTTCATTGAAGCATTTTAATTTAAACTAAATCTAATATGGGATGGGAAACTGGAAAAGGATACTATTTTCATGTAACAAAATAACCTTTTTTTCTTTTGTTCCAAAAAGTACTAATATATACAAACCATACAGCTAAACATCATACAGTGCAGCCTTTACAGTTGCCAACTAAAATGTTCAATAAAAAAAAATCACACTTTTTCAAGTGCAGAAATTAAAAACACCAGTATGCAGTTTCTAAATACAAATTCATTAATGTTCTTTATTCCATTTCTTCATCATAAGTCCCAACTGCAGATATATTACTCACATAACTGTATCACGAACTTCACTACTTTGATTTCCATATTCAGTCGCACAGTCCCATAACTTTCTATGTGGATATGACTGTTTTGACTTGATAAATGTGTACAGCATAAATTCAGACACCCACTTCACATTATACAGCACAATCCAGACAGCTCTGTTCCTTTCATCACAGGAGGCAATTCTGTCAGTTTTCTTCCTACCAAGCGAGGTTTTAATTGTACAGGCTCGACACCAGGGGGAGGAGGTTCCTCTGAGTCCACATCTTCCTCGCCTGTTCCTTCTTCCCTCGACTCCCTGTTGACTTCAGCAGGCACGGGGCCAGGCTCATCATCAGTACTTTGGTTTGTTGTCGGAACTTCTGCCTCTCCTTCACTTTGGGATTCCTTAGCTGCCACTGAAGTCAGGGATTTCATGATGTTTATTTTAATCTTACCAGGGACAGGGCCAGATGTGATTTGTGGAGAGTCGTCAAATTTAACATTACCATCAATAGAACATGCTACAGCAGTGTGTGTTGTATCAACAGCAGGGGCAACAGGTTCCACCTCCTCATCCACATTTCCTCCTTCTGTTTCCTGTTCCTCTGGCTCAGTATTAACCTCATTTTCAGGTTCTTCTTTAATTTCTTTAACTTCCATAGGTTCCTGAGGTTCATCTTTCATTGAGCCTACCTCATCCAGTGCAGGTTCAAGTTTTACCTTCTCCAGCTGGCCTTCAATATCATCTACCTTGTTAATGTCAGTGTTTCCTTCTTTGGTCACAACATCCTCACCTAGAAGTAAGTGTTATTTTCAGGATTATTGTTTTATGAAGTCTGGTTGTTTTTATCACATAAATGACAACTGAAGGAAAAAAAGGATATATGGGAACTGAAAGTGGACTGCCTTCAGTTTCTGCAAAACTCAAAAGAACTGTTCTTAGCAGAGCACGAATCAAATGTATGAGCAAAAAGTCCATTGTATTGTGGACAGATTTCTTAAAGGTTGGATAAGAGCAGTGAATGCAAGGATGTTCAGGCAGCTGAAAACAAAAATTGCAGGAATGTACAAGTATGTGGACACTGCAGCTATTGTGGAGGGACTGAAGTGATGTGTGTTGGAACAATAATTCTGCTCTAATCGGGAAATATGTTGCAAACTGTCAAGCATTAAAACCTTGAACCACTAATACACGTACTTTGAATGGCTGGCCAACTTGTAACACACAATGACAATGAATGGAGTCTTTTCCAAGCATTTGGATATTCATGAGTGTTCCTGGCACACCCATCACATTATACACCACTGATTCTTCAATGAGTTAACTTGCCAAGAAATGTCTTGCAGAAGGCTGAATTGTCGGATGTGTCAATGACTACCCATATACACACATATATATATATAGGGTCCAAAAAAATCCATAATCTACTTCACTCCAAAAACTGGAAATTTAAACCAAATTGGAGACACTGACTCTGCTTTTCTTACTGACACATTTGTCCACATGTTGAATGGTAAATAATGTGTACAACCATACAATACACAGAACAGTAGGTCTATTTTATGTCATTTGTGGTATGTGATGGCAAAGCAGATGGGCGGGGAGCAACTGCAATGGTGTGGGTAGGTACTGCTATACTTCTGTTATGAATAAATATGTGGGGAGGACACTATTAATGGTTGGATATTGAGCCAACATTTGTTGCACTTTCAATGCCCATAAAATCACTTGAGGGAGACAGTTATGTTCCCAACAATGTTTGAACAGCTCATATTTTTGTTACTCCTTCCATTTGTGTTTAATTTTCATTGAAAAGCATGTTTAGTTAACATTAACAACTCTGGCTTCAGCCTGTTAATTTTTGGTGCAGGCAAATATACCTTCATAATTTGTTTAGAACAATAAAATCTGCACAGGTTTGGAGAAGGCTGTGTGTATTTATGCATGTAACTGAAACTATTAAAAACGGATCTCTTCTCTTGATAAGTTACACATTCACTTGGATGTCAATGTGAATGTTTATGGAAAAATGCACACATTTTCAGAGTTCATTTTCTTAGTGTTGTGTCTCGCTGATCGTCACACTCTAACAGATGTACAAGACCCAGTATTGTAAACCTCATTATGCAGTTTAGGAAGCACCAGTGGTGTCTGTATTTTACCAAATATTTCCCATATTAAGAATATTTTGAGTTGACAATGTAGATCAGAATTTTATATTGTATAGTGATTTTCTCTGCTTGTGGAGCCTGGACAGCATACTCAGTATAGTGACAAGGTGATAAACTGGACGATCTGGAGTTCGATTCCTGACAGACCCAAGACATTTGTCTCTTTGCCAAACTGTTCAAACTGGCTCTGGGTAAACCTTGCCCTCCTATTCAATGGGTACAGTGAAGCAGCTGGAGGTAATACTGACCACTCACCTCTGCGTAGTGCTGAGGTTAAGGACTTGAGCGATTCCCACGCCCTGTATACTCCTTAATGGCATGCACAAGGACAGTATTACTCTTCATCTTTCATAGTTGTTTTGCAGTTTCATGTAAATTTGGACTGCACTTGGCCAATATGAATTAAAAACATGAAATGTACTTCTGAAAACAATACTGTGACATACTACCCACATGCTGTGTTCCAAGCACACAGTACTGGAATTACAATGAAGCATGGGTTAAACTGGGAAAAAATTCTACCCTTCATAGGGCAGTGGCAGTTTTGATACTAATGTGGGAGGGAGAACTGTTTATATACAATACGTTACACTATAAAGTTGGCAAATTAAGGCCCTTAAATGATGGTGAGATAAATCAACATCTACCTCATTCATGACAATTGTAGATTTAAGAATTTTCAGAGTTTAACAGTGACAGGAATAAATTGTAGAAATGTTTACTGTCTTTAACTACTGCAAAGCTACAATAAATTCTCAAGCTAGTAATGCATCAAAAATTCCGTGACAATGGAGTTATGGATATTCAGAGTTGTGTCTGTGGATGTGTATGTGACAGTTTTGATGCCCAATGATGATGCTCACAGCAGCGTGACTAACTGGTGGGGTAAACTTGCAGTGTAAGCTTTCAGTCTAAGTATGCTGTGCATTACAACTTCTGTTTATTACCTTTGAAGTGCACTAATAACGATGCCTTTAAAATTTAATTAAAATGCAGATATTCACTTCATTTATTACTACTGTAACAGCAGTGACTCCCTAAGTGCTGTTGAAGAATATCAACAATTCCCAGAAAGGGCAGCTTCAAATAGAGGGTGTTTCAGTGCTGGTGCAAAGTAAGACTGTTTCATTCCACAGAATGTCCTCAGGGTCGGCATGAACTTCAAAACACCACATACCACTGTTCAAATAACAACACTTTCCACACCGGCACTAATTACTGTTGTATAAAATATTCTGTGGCATATTACATGGTAATATTGTATGTATCAGTCTCTTAATACACGTTTCAGTCAGAAAGTAAGTTCACGTGGCATATAATGTAATTAATAATGACTGTGTAACCTACAGTGATTGTGATTATATCAGGGGAATTTGTTGCTGAGGGATTATTATCTATTTCTAGTGCTGAAGCAAAATCTTGGTGGCCATAAATTTAAAGATGACCCCAAAGCAGACACAGCTGTGATACAATACCTGCTGTTGACAGGAAATATAAAGCTTGTGCCATATTATGAATGTCTCAACTGTGTTGGGGATTATGTGGAAAAGCAGTGGGATAGCAGTACAATTAAATCTGCACCATTTGTAACACAGCTGAAAGTAACCAAAAAACATCCATAGTGACCTTATTTCTGACAGACAGCAGTACAACTTTGCTTACATGCATAATATTTTCTGAACAACCCTTGTACAACCTTGTTTCATGTATATTTACATAATAATAATAATCTGTGGTTATGATGTCAATGTAGACATAACAAAGCTGTATCAAAAGACTCAAACATACAGTATTGGTAATTATTCTTATTCATATCCTAACTGTGAATATGCATAACTCAGTAACCATCACAAATGGGACACACGATTACTGCTGTTGCCAACCAACTGGCAAGGTAACATTTCCTTTATTTTTTTTTAATTCCATCTGTAATTTATATTTTACTCATTTCATTGTCACTAGTTACTTCCTATGTAAAGGTAGTTCTTGATTTATGTGGTTTTGATTCCCACAAATAAGGACTTACATGACTGATTGATTTAGGCATGTTTTCAATTCAGATAGACAAAAATTCATATTTATATGCCTTGAAACAAACCCTCTAAATGTAACATAAAAATTTCTGGCAGCTCTGTGGATAAAACACTCCACTTTGTAGAAGTACAGGAGGTTCACAACCTGCTGCCAGCTGCACACAAATGTAGGCACCCCATTGCAGTTTACTTACCACTGGTATCTGCCTGTAGGAACAGCCTGATACCAGTGAGCAATGACTCTGAGGGAGGGGACATTCCATGCTTTGTAAACTCTTTTGCCCCTCCACTATGTCAATCAACAATTCCACTACTACTTGACAAACACTATTGCTAAGAAATGTAGGAGGTTGGGGGAAATACACTACACTACGCTGATCTTACTCTTGGCACAGCAGATGAGGATGACCCTGACAGAAGCACAACTCAAAGGTTGCTCCAAATGTGTGAGCAGCAATCAACTGTTACACCACAATGTACAAGGGGAAGGTGAAGCACTTGACCTGGTAACTTGTCTTAAATGAAACCTCACCTATATTTTAAATTGTTGTGTAATGTGGCATATGTACTGCAGTCTGTAACTGAATTTGAAATCTGCAGTATGGTGGGGAGGCTAATGTAGGAAGATGCTTGCCCCAGCCTGGACATTTCAGTTATTTTGTCAGGAAATGGTTCTCAATTTTTTGTTTATTTGGTTTACACATTAATTTTCAGGAACATATCAACCATGCAAAACCAAAACTACCCATAGCTATGACTCCATGTTGTGAACTTGACAGAAACTTGCTTATATTTATTCATATAGTCTCATAATTACAATGAAAACACTTCCCCTGAAGTGCCAGTGATTAAAATTTCCTCACCAAATGGAGTGATAGTGAAACAATGATACAATCATGAATCAATTCCTTCAGTCAACAGTTTGATTTTTGGACCACAAAACCAATATGTAGACAGTACAGTATATAATCACTATTAAAAGTGCAATAATTCGTACAAGTTCCACATGTGATTAGGCATAAATATGGACCAAGACAATAAAATGTAACAAATAACTGAAAATATCTGTATGATTTGAGTAATTTTTAGGCTACATTTTTTGTGCTTTGCAGAATACTGTTGCATAGTTTTACGTTATGCATTACGCAGTGAAATTCCGCTCCAAGGGACAATGAATTTTAACATTAAACTAAGGAATGGGCCAGTGGGTGTGGGATCACAGAAACTGAATACAAAATCATGGATTGAAAGAAAGTTGTCTTAAAATATTACTCTGGAATAAGTTTAAATATAATTACAACATAAATACAGGTTGCTATTTTTACCCTTTAGAGGACAGTGTTTAATTGCAGACTTTAAGCTTCCAAGTTTTGGTTTTTATGGCACCCTTCAATGTACGAAGTGCAGAATTCAGGAACTGAGCTCTCTTATTATACTTTTAATGCTGCAAGTGTAAGGTTTAAATAAAAACTGAGTATTTTTAACAATGAATCCATTTATTGGTACAGGAAGTTATGATAATCAGTATGTATTAGTCTACTGTGTTGCATTTTTTTATAATTCTATTATTTTCACCTCTCTCACTTTGATATAAGAAAAGAATTTCATATGCAACTGGTGTCTGAATGATATGACAAACAGTGACTGGCAGTCTGTAGCAACAAATCCCAACTACCTCCATATGTTTTGGTTATGTAATAGAAAAATAGTTCTTAATCTGTTTTTATGTACTGTACATTCAACCACCACGCTACACTCTATCTGCACCTTTTGCAGCTGAAAGTAAAATGGTGGACAACTGACAAAGTTCAATTCTTAGATTTCACTTTTGTATCTTTTTATCCCTTATCCTTATTATACAGTGAATGAGAAATGTCACTTCCACCAGCTGCTTTCCTTGTTCATTAAATTCATGCAGTACATCAATATATGACCACTGAATGACTGTGACTATTTCTTTTGACATCTCCTTTAGTTGTATGTTCACTTTTGGACAAAACAGACTGAAACTAAGCTGTATGCTTTCATATAAACTTGAAATGAGACATGATACATATAACAGCATTTGGACTTACCATCAGTTGGTTCTTCTTTTTTGATTTCAACTGGAACTGATGTGTCCATTGTTTCAACCTTACTTTCTTCTGCACCTTCATCTTCCTTCTTATCATCCGTTTCCTTTTGCTCTTCTTCATCAGCTGTCTTCTTTGCTTCATTATCTCTGGCTTCTTCACTAGGAGCTGGTTCTTCTGTAGACACCTCAAGTGAAGCCTACAAGAGTAAACATCATTTACTTTTCCAAATCCCAGTTAACAGCTGTTGTAGGCAGATAAATATATTGGGGCAGTCTTAAAACCAGCTGTAAAGGGTAGTTATGTGGAGGGAGTATCTCATGTATATGTGCAATGTGATGTCACAGCACATCCCAGGCCAGTTCCAACACTCACCACATACACAGCAATCATATATACATCATTATTCTTGAGTTATGACACAGTATGAAGATAACAGAACTGTTTCGCGAACTGTAAGACACAATAAGAGCAGGAGTTTTTATTTCTTCTTTATAATTCATGTTCCAAAAATACCAGTGTGGAGCTGCTTAATAGTAAGTTACAATCAAGATGCAAGCAAAAACACACAAATCTCTTGAACATGTCCATTACTGCTGCCCAGTTTTAAACAAAATTAGAATGTGAGTATTCATGTCTTCTGGGATGTGATACTGTGTCACTGGATGACTGTTTCTGGGAATTTTAAATGTGTTCACCTTGAAGGGTGAAGTGGTCCATAAGAATATGTTGGAATCCTGAAGCTTCCTAATATGAAGTTTCATGAAAATCAGCTTATTAATCCCTAAGCTGCTATATGCAGCAAACACAGCAAAGGTAAGAGCATGCTTTGCATTCTATTTGTTATGCCAGTAGCAAAAGACTGGATAACAGTGCCAATATGTTACAGGATTCTCTGATGATAAATCCATCTGTGTAACTTCATTTCCTTAACTCTATCACCTTGAAAAAGAATTCTAAGTCTCCCAATTCTACAGGGCTGGCAGCAATAGGTCAGTTCACTGGTTATGGCTACTGCAGAATGAAAGCAACACTTGGCCATTTGCATGACACACATAATCACAATAATATGAAACTCGACCAGTACAGGTTAATGCCTTAAGAAGTTTACAAGCACATGCTTTTAAGTACTCTCTTTTGAATATATGTTATTCAGGTTCTTTAAATAGTGAACAATTTTGGGTGGGAGGAATATATGATATTCAAATTTGGGCACGTATGAAGATAAAAGTTGCCCACATGAACCGAACAGTTGAAGTTTCCCATTCCATGCAGTCTTATATCAGTATACAACTTTTTAATTGTACCAACTAAATGTACAATGTGTTCTTTACATACATTTACTGTATTTCTCCTACGCGTTTCAGTGTCATATGCACCATCATCAGGGATAACTAATATGCCATTTACTTAAAACCACGTACTGTTATAAAGCTGTTAAATATACAGTGTGTTCGGAAAGTCACTGTGCACTTAGGCTATGGCAGAGTCCAGTTGAAATGTGATGGCACACAGGGACACACGGGAGGGGAAGTTCAGGCCTGTATAGACGCTTGTGGACATGCTATAAAGCTGTTAAATATACAGTGCGTTCGGAAAGTCACTGTGCACTTAGGCTATGGCAGAGTCCAGTTGAAATGTGATGGCACACAGTGACACACGGGAGGGGAAGTTCAGGCCTGTATAGACGCTCGTGGACATCACTTCCAACACTTTTTATAAGTGCACAGCGACTTTCCGAACTTCGTCTCCCGTGCGTCACCATGTGCCATCACATTTCAACTGGACTCTACCACAGCCTAAGTGCACGGCGACTTTCCTAACGCACTGTATTTTCTATAGCTGCTACATCATAAACATGTTATAAAAGTTAAAACTTTACATATGTTGCAGTTATAATAGTTGTACAATATTTAAAACTGTAGATGTGACACCACTGTACTGTTTATTAAAAGACCTTGATAACATATGATTAAAATTTCCTTATACAATTAAACATGTGTATAGAGTTGGCTGTTTTGATGTTGTTTATCATGGTATTTTCAATGCTGTGACAATATATGTTCATCTTTCATTCTTCAAATATGTACTGTGTTCACAGATGTAAGTCAGGTACGAGGATCCAGTGGGTTATTTATGTGAAAGTACCATGTCACAGCCAGCAGTGAATTCTACTGGCTGCTAACAAACAGTACAGTGGTGCCACATCTATGATTTTAACTACTGTACACCTATAATTTGTTCCTTTTTGGGTAATTCCCCGGCGTCTGAGTTCTAATTGCCGACGTTTCGGAACTCACTGTCGGTTCCATCTTCATAGGCAGGTTCATCTGCCTATGAAGATGGAACCGACAGTGAGTTCCAAAACGTCGGCAATTAGAACTCAGATGCCAGGGAATTACCCAAAAAGGAACAAATTACATTTAGAACACGGCGAAAGCTTAAAAACAAGAATACTGTACAACTATTATAAGTCCAACATACATAAAGTTGTACCTTTTATAATATGTTTATGATGTAGCAGCTATAGAAACCATATTTAACAGCTTTATTATGATATTTGGTTTTAAGTAAATGGCATAATAGTTCTCCCCAGTGATGGTGCACATGGCACCAAAAGATGCTGGAGAAATGCAATAAATGTAAAGAATAAACACTGTGCATTCAGTTGGCACTATTAAACAAGTGTTTACTAATGGACCTAACAGCTTCATCATGTGTCCATCCATCTGCTCACAAGTACACCTCAAAGGCTGTATTTCCTGAAATCTGATTTCCTTACACTTTGAGATTTTGGCTAAAGTCAATGCACAAGACAGCTTACACTTTACAGGAAGACCTACATGCACCTTGAACATCGTCTATTAAATATTAGTCTGAATGGAAAATATTCTGAACATACAAAGGAGAATACAAGACTGAAACAAACTTTGTGTACTCTCATGGGTTCCATAAAACAAAAGGGAGCAACCATGTCATAACTGTTACACTATAAGTGCACTTCCTAAATTATTATGAATTATGCTAGTGGAATTTCCAATTCTGAGATATGTGTGATACAAAAGTGCTGAAAAGTGAGAACATTTAATTGCTACTGAGACATGTAACATGATAAATGGGTCTAATACTAGGAGAAATGTTGATGAATGCTGCTATTATGTATGTACATGTGGAATGACACTGCTCTTCATAGTAAGTATACACAAGGAAAAAAGAGGCAGAATAAAATGTTTAAGACCAATATACAATGAGGTATTCTGCAATTTCAAAGGCTCAAAAAAAAATTAAAGATTTAATATCTATGAACCAAGTCAGATATCTACATGAATCACAATATAAACTGCCAACTCTACCATTTGTGGACTAATTCTCTTTACAGAACAACAGATACCTCTGACCTTTATGTATGCATTTAAGGACAACACAAAGTCGATAAAGGTTACACCAACTCACTCCTTTGAAGTATTTTTAAGTGTGCATTTAAGGGCAAAACAATGAACTTCGAAAAGGTTATAATAACCGCTCCTTTCAGCTTTGTTTGTGGATTTAGCCACAACACAATAAACTCAGTAACACTTAAAAGGACCAACTTCTTTGACCTCTATGCATGCATTTACCTATAGTACAGTCCAGACAGGCAAACATTTGTCTGACATGTTTTTTTTTAAGAATGGTTTGAAACAAGATGTTTTGTTGCCATTGCTTTTCAACTTCCCTTTAGAGTACGCCATTAGGAAGGTTCAAGTAAAGCAGGATGGCTTGAAATTAAATGGTACACATCAGCTTCTGCTCTAGGCTGATGATGTTAACCCTTTGATGCCTAACGACCCCTATAGTGGTCGTACCGCACTGCTAACCTCTAAACGTTGCATTTTATATATTTATTCAACAAATAGAGGTACTGAATATTTTAAACATAGCATATACTCTCCATTTTTTTCTCTTCAAAATGCAGTTTGTTTCATAATTCTAAAGTATTTGGTTCCTGTTTTATTCACATTTTATATACATAATGTGCTAAAATTTAAAAAAATAATTCTGGCGCCAAAAGGTTAATTTACTGGGCAGAAACATACATACTATAAAGAAAAACACAGAAGCTTTGGTAGTTGCTAGTAGGGAGACTGGACTAGAAGTAAATGCTGATACAACTAAGTACAGGTCTCGAGATCAGAATGTGGGAAGTCACAATATATACAGTATAAGATAACAGTTCCTGTGAACAGGTGGAACAGTTCAGATATTAGGGAACAACCCTAACAAATCAAAATTCTATTTGGCAAAGAAATTAAGAGCTATCATTCGGTGCAGAAAATGTTGTCTTCCAGTTTGCTATTTAAAAATATAAACATTAAGACAAAGAGAACTATGATTTTGCTTGTTGTTTTGTAGGGGTCTGAAACCTGGTTGCTCATGCTGAGGGAGGAACATAGGCTAAGACTATTTGAGAATAGGGTGCGGAGGAGAATATTTGGGCCTAAGAGAGACAGGGTAACGGGGAGTGGAGAAAACTACATAATGAGGAGCTTAATGAGCTGTATTTCTCATCAAATATTATTCAGGTGATCAAATTGAGAAGAATGAGGTAGGTGGGCCATGTAGCTTGTGTGGAGGGGAGGGGAGGAGAGGTGCATACAGAGTTTTGGTGGGGTAACCTGAGGGAAAGAGACCACTTGGAAGACCCGAGTGCAGGTGGGAGGCTGAAATTAAGTTGAATCTTCAGGAAGTGGGATTGTGATTCATCTGCCTCAGGACAGGGACATGTGGCACATTTATGGAGGGAGGGTTTTGAGTAGCTGAGAACTGGTAAGCTCTGCAAGAAAGACTGCTTCTTGGAGTAAGTAAGTAAGTAATTATGCAGGCATTTAAGGGCAACACAATAAACTGTATAAAGGTTATAACCACCAACACCTTTGACCTTTATGCATGCATTTAACAGCAAAACAATGAAGCCTGTTAAGGGTATAAGCGACTCCTTTCATCTTTATGTGTGCCTTTAGCAGCAACAGAAGTCTGTACAGTTTATAATGACAATGCTCACCTTGTAGTCATCATAGCAGAATGGGTGATACGTCTCCCCATCTATTCGAACTGCTGCACGGAGATGCCACTCCTCCCTTTCTTCATTATAAAACTGTTCAAACTTATCATGACACACAGCACAAAATGTGTCCTCAGGATTCTCTCCTGCACAAACACTAGGAACTTCCTGAACCTCCTTCTCTTCTCCTTCTGTAGCTTGCTGCGTCTCAAACCAGCTTTGTGCTAAAGATTAAAAAGAATTACAATGTCAATATCTTATCCTGTGAACTTCTTTGTAATATAGTTCTCACATCCAATGACGATTCTAGGTTTCCACAAAACAAGACATTATATAACCATGGTACAAATCTGCAAGTTCTATAATATATGTGTATCAACCTGTAAACTTTGTAGAATGCTAACACATTCCATTGGATTTGGGAGGTGTAGTGTGGGTGAGTTTTGTATGTCACTAGCCTCCTCTACCAGATGTTCTCAATATTCTATGTGAAATTACCGATGAAACTTCTACTGCAGTCACCTTTCATGAAGTCAACTTTTGAGGTGTGTGAAGTATATCACAGGTGTCTGCTGCTGTCCGTCATCTGCATTATCATGCAATTACATAAAACCATCTTCTATGGACACTCCTACTTTAGGAGTGGACTCCTTAAACCCCACTGGGTATACAGGAGTCAGAAATGTCAGGCCATCACAAATGGCATGAGAGGCAATAATAATAATAATAATAATAATAATAATAATAATAATAATAATAATAATAATAACAATAACAACAACAACAACAACAACAACAACAACAACAAAGCCCAAAATTTCGGATTTCCGGAATTTTGCTCTATGACTGCAAATGCCATCCACAAACAGTAAGGTACAGCAACGTCTCCATCAGTTTGACGATGCTACTGAAGATAAGAGGAGCTCAATTAAGATAAAAGTTGTTTGTAACAAACATGACAACCTTACAGAATTTTAATTCAAAGGTTCAGTACCATAAGCACCAAAGCCCACCAACAGGCATAATTCTGAGCCAGTTCCACCCACCTTTCACCTTCACAGCCTATCTATGTAACATCACTCTCCCCTCTCTGTTCTTATGAGTTTTAATTTGGTTCCACAGAGGTGAATGCACATATGAAAACACCCCTACAAACAAACCCCCTAGAAAAGTTAAGAACACTGTACCTCTTTCCTCCAAGTCTTCAATTTCTTCAAACTGGATCCAATCTGAGACATCATAATACCACTTTCTGCTTTGAGCCTTACGTGTGTTGTCCCTGTCACGTCTATTCTGACGAAAATGCCAATCTAAGTGTTGGCTGTACTTCATAGTTTGTTCTGGAGGGAAACGAACACCACACGAGCTACACTGAATACCAGAGTACAGGAGTGCCACCACACCAGGCTGACGCCTAGAGACAAAGAGGATAAAGGTAACAATATGAGAAACAGCATTGGCAGTAGTACCGACAGTAGTATGAAACCAAGCTATAAAGTATAATTAAGAAATGATGCTTATTACAATTTAACACATCACAGCTGCTTCTAAGGGCAAAGTCATCCCTGTACATGCCAGGAAGCCATACAGGCAGAGTGGAGGTATAGCACTTGATAGAGGTGGTCAGCCTCAAACCCCAGCCACTTCAATTCCACATAAAAAGCACCCAATGTATAGAAGGCTGGGTGGGTCACCAAACCAGTATGGACATTTATTCATAAAAGAAAATATCTTGCTCCTGCCAGGATTTGAGCCCGTCATGAAACCAACGGCCTAGTCATTATACTGACTATGCTATCCTGGCTCTGTTCATAACTCTATCTGATCGCATAAAATGTTTCAATGTTGAATGCTTACACTTTTAATGTTTCAGATTGCTGGAAGTCCACTGGCTTTATAGATTTCACCTCTTCCTCCTTCTTACTATCTGCATCAGCCTTCTCAGCTTGAGGAACAATTCCTGTAGCCACTAGCCTTTGAAATAGCTCATCCACATTTATCTCAGTTGGAAGGAAAGGAATGGTGTTTACTCCACTGCTGTGTAACGATGATTCTGAAACAAAAACACTCCACATTAACACAACATGATGCACACCAACATGTTAGCTACATTGAAGAAAAATTTTGAGTAGAACTTTCAGACTCATGAAGCAGCATTATAGAGATCCACAATAAACATTTTGCTTAGTGATCTATGTAACCAACAGACCTTGCACAGGCAATGAAAAGCAGAAAGGTGTAATGGCTTGGGCACATGGTGAGAATGGAAGAGAGGAGCATGGTGAAGGCACTGTGCATGGGAAATCAATGTGGCAAGAGAACGGAGGGAAGACCTATGAGAAGGTGGCTTGACAATGCGGAGAATGGTCTTAAGTTATATGGCCATCAGAAAATTGAAGCTGAAGGCTACCAAATGGAGTGGACTGCGATTGTTAAGGAGGCTAAAGCAATGCAGAGTAACAACTGTATAATGGGGAGGGAAATGTGCTCCTATACATACCAGGCAGTGGGACTGGAACCTGAGTGGGCAATTCCTGGGGCCTAGGCTGACCATCTTGTGAGTCCTGTTCCACTTGGTAGCTAAAGCCTGATGCTGGAGCCATCACAGTTGGCATCAAGCTTGTCAACATTTCCAGTGGCAGCTGACCTTCTGAAATATAAATAACAAAATATGAATCACTGTACTACTGCTTAGCAGGTGGAAAAGATGAATGAGCCATTTTGTGAGAGTAGCGATTCTAGGTACAAAAATCTATTCAATAAGCAAGCAGTTTGGTGATAAACATTCCCTCATTTAAACACACATTTCTAACTTCTATTCCCTGCAATACACCCATGAAGGTAATTCTGGTGAAAGGAAATGAACAAGTTACTAACCCCAGGCATGCAGTTAAAATACATTTGTTCACTTACTGTAACAATATACTGACCTATTTGTAATGTCAAAATGAAGGTAAATATTAAACAATAATGACAAAAATATTTTTTGCACTTTTAATAACACAGAATGTTTTCTTGCACACCTCTGGTACATTGTTAAACTACAGACTTGTGTTTTTAGGCCATACCGTAGTTGGCACTAAACGTGGTTGTAAGGGCGAGGATCAAGATGTGGCAGTAAAGTCTGAGAATGAGGAAGACACTGTAAAAATATTTTTATATTTTCAGAAGATAAAGTTTGCCCTATAGCAGGAAATGAAGGTCCACACAGGGAGTAGACATAAGCTCTATTTTTCTGTAAAATTTGCACTAGATGGGGGTGAGTTGTTAATGCCATGTCCTGGCCACTTTACTCCCAGCAATGATACCCAGTATCCATTGCACAAGACACTCGGTGGGCCCCAGTGCCAGTCTGGATGGGTAGAGAAAATCTCGCCCCCAATGGGGTTCGAACTCTGGACTGTCCAACCCATAGCTATGGGATGATATAAAATGGTGGAAGCTTTCACGTTGTAGTTGATCCATGCAATATGAACACAGCAAGAAGTATGATTTAAAAATCTATTCCGACTGTACAAAACACAATATAAAAATTATACATAACAAATAGAGAAGGAAAAGCATGATAAGTAAGCCTACTAAACACCTAATGTTGGTAACATCAATTTTCATAGAACCTAACTATGTTCAGCAGAGCCCTTCTGGAGAAGCTAAGTTTCAAGCAGTCAAGAAATTCCCTTACTTTTATGGAAACCAGAGTTTCATTACTGCATTCACAGAAGCCCACAACTCGTACTGTATTATTGCTTACAGGAGACAATTTGCAGTAAATTTCATGTATCTAGTATAAAATACAGTACTAAACAGAAAACATATACTGTGTATACTGGCATACAAGATGACCTTAAGCCCAAAACATGTCTCCCAAAACTAGTTGGCATCTTACACATGAAACACAAAATGTGAACCTTGAATCCCTCAATGCTAATCACATTTAACAACATCTACGCATCATTTACCTCCCAATGCAGATCTATTTACAACTGAAACTCATTTTTGATATATGGAATTACAACAAAGAGATTAAAATAAAATAAAATATACTAATGTGTGAGACAATGGCATGGCCAGTTAACATGACCGCAAAGTTGCTGGTATGAACTTGATGGCATGTGTGAATTGCATAAGCTGGTAGGTGAAAATTAGCACCAGAGCTAAGCACAAACCCTGCATGGATATCAAAAGCATGATGCATATATGATCCATGACATAAATGGTGCTCTTACATATGAATAAATTAAATTTAACACATCATCTTATAGTTGCCTTATCTGGCAAATACAGCCAAAAACTTAATTTTTAATCAAAAGTTTTGGGTCATAATATGTACCCAGTCAAAGTGCATGCTAGCATATATGATAAGCGCAATATGACAAGAGGCTAAAGGTTTGTAAATAGTATGTGACTGCAGTGAGACGTATTGGAATCTTTCCTAGATTTTGCTTCAGTTCATAACTCATAATGTTTCATATGATGGCTCTGCTTCTGTCATCAGCTGGAAGAAGAATCACTAATCCACCAGCAGCATAGGTTATCTAATTTTTGTTTCTGCCTTATAACAGACGAACAGACAGCTGCTGAAACACCATGTGTTGTAACCTTTAAACAACCAGGTTGGTATTTAAATTTTAGCACTTGGTTTACACAAAACATATTATTCAAACAAAAAAAGACAAAATTATGAAACAAATGGCATTGTGACCAAAATGAAACAGACAGTGCAGCAGTATTTCTTTAAAATGCAAAAATTTCCTTATTTCCTAAATATATAAAATGAATTTCTAGGGATGTCTTATGCAAACACAAGTCTAAAGGTTAACTAAAAGCACAATGATGGGAAGTGCCCTGTGAACATGACACCTCCAAATGAATGTTGTCACTAACAAGAAAAATTTTCAGTGAATGGTTAGTACATGATATATCTTGTATAGTTCTCACAAGGAAGTGTTTATGATATTTTCATACAGAAAATACATGAAATGACAGTAAATATGGCATTATTAAAATCTGCAATTCTATCAACACACTGCAATCAGAAGATGAATATATAAATGTTGCATTTTCTAATTACTTTAAGAATGATTCATTTCTCTGGTTATTTAATGATGCTTATCAACATACATAAATCACGTACTTCTGAAAGTTAGAGGAAGAGTGCAATGACAGAGTAATTTGTATGACCATACAACTTCATAACATGATTTAATATGTAACACAACAATTCAAAATTGAAACAATTAACTTACGTGGTCTCTGTCTTTGTTGCTGGACAGGAACAACAGGTCCCATCACTGCATTATCGCCATGGAACTGTCCTGGTGAGTTTCTTGCATGTTCAGTCTCCTGAGGTGAATCGCGGTCCCTATCTGCACCTAATGGTCTTTTTAAACCTCTAACCTCTCGACTGCTTGAACTGCCAGCACCTCCTGAAGAACACAAATACAGTACAGTTCCACTATTATGACAGCTCATACAATAATTATATGTACAGTAGACTGTGCCTTAATCACTTCTTGGGATTAACCACCCTTGCTTGACAGACAAAACATGCAAAAATAATTGAGTAAAGAGAGACCAACTGGAAAAGTATGCACAATGAAAAATCTTATTTCGGGACACAAAATGGCTCCTTAGCAATAAGTCATATAGGGGTCGTGACGATCAAGCAGTTTGGGCCTGCGCAGTAGGCCGTACAACATGGCCGCTCCACTGTCAACTTGCACCGTGGAAGAGCAACGAAGCGTTATTCGTTTTTTGTGGTCAGAGGGTGTGAAACCTTCTGAAATCTACAGAAGAA
>Ga0123357_10001333_pt1 | contig 26057 bp, 21 predicted proteins | sample TergutEmb28metaG_FD_89873 | JGI IMG/M metagenome (GOLD analysis project Ga0123357, IMG submission 89873) | Embiratermes neotenicus P4 segment gut microbial communities from Petit-Saut dam, French Guiana - Emb289 P4 | ecosystem: Host-associated > Arthropoda: Insects > Digestive system > Gut ...
AAAGTTCACTCTCATTATCAGTTAGGATTCGTTTTTTTTGATTATCAGGAAACAAAGGAAATATGCAGGAAAATGTACGACCGCACTTAATTACTGCTAAAATTGATGCAATCAACAACCTTCTATCACTGACACAAACTGAAATTATTTTCTCCGCGTCTTTTGATATTTTAATAATTTTTGCAGCTATATAATCAGACAAACTGCGCAATTCGCCAAAGGTCATCGTCTTAACAGAATTGTTTTCTTTCAATGGATCAAACGAATATTGACAAAACTGTGTTATTGCAATTTTTTTCTCTGATTCGGATGGAATTTCGTGAAATTTTTGCATGATATTTATTACGGGTGCTTGTAAACCTGACAATCTTGTTAAATCCTTCTCAAGGCACAAATCGTTAACCAAAATATTTGTATCCACAAAAGCAGACGCTTCTATATTTGATATACCCGATGCAATAGCCTCTACAAAATCATTTTTATAAATTTCTCCATGGTATGACAGACATAATGCAAATCGTTTCTCACGTCTGCATATATGAAAAAGCAACGAATTGTCATCAATCATTTGGGGAGAAATATTACGATACCCCTCTACCGCAACTATTATTTTTGCATTTGATGAAAACAATTTATTATCCAGAACATTATTGCATAACATACTTTCTTCATTTAAATCATCAAGAAGCGATGTTATATCTTCAATGAACGACTGGCATGTGCTGTTGTCTGTCGTTTGCAATAAAGTCGGCAATAATGTCCCATATTTATTATCAGTGATTCCAGAAGTATAAATAATGGAATAATTCCTGCCAGTCATTTTTTGAAAAGCAATATGCAGCAAGCATAACAACCGTACTGTCACGACCAATAAACTGGTAATCTCTGTAAATGACGAACTCAATTGGACATCTATATTCATAATTTTATATGTTGTCGCACAAGTATGTCTATGTAAAGAGAGCAAAGATTCCATGCTTTGTGCCGCAGCAACATGACAACTTCGCATATTATCCAAATCATTATTAAAATGTTTATTCATAGTTATCATTTTCCCTTACTTTAAAATTTTATTGAAAACTCATAATTCTTTCTACTGCACATTTGAAATCATCCGTCTGAGACAATGATTTACCCAAACGCCGAGCATTCATTTTCATGGATTCATGATTTTCCAACACAAACTTTACTGCGCGGCGAAGCATCTCTTCATTTAAACCTTCCCGTTCTAAATAAATGCCAGCTCCATTGTCACACACAACTTTTGCATTGATGAATTGATCAGTCTGGATTGGTATACAAATCATTGGGACTCCCGCAAGCAGGGCTTCGTTTATGCTGTTATGTCCACAGTGGGTAATAAACACATCCGAATATCGCAATACTTCAATCTGTGGTACATAATTGCGAAGAATAAACTGTTTTTCAATATCTTCAGCAATATCCTGTGGTTTTACATATTGTCCTAATGACATTACGACAGGAGTATTTAATGACCTTAACCCATCGACACACATTTTCATCAACGAAATATCTACGCTTCGAATCGTAGATCCCAGCGAAAAATATATTATTGGATGATTACCTAACTGGTTTGCGAAATCTATCGGACTTGATTCTAACCTGAGGATTTGGCAGCCAACGAATAAAAACTCATATCCGAAGTGTTTTGCATATGGTTGCAATTCGCGAGAAGTATGAACAATGTTCAGGTAACTAGAATTGCCGATCTCAAACAAGTCAAATTTTTTTAAGTTCTTTTCAAAACATATTCTGCGTGTGATATGCTCTGAAAACTTGATAATACTTTTATCTGTACTCAACAGTTTTGAATTTTGAGGAACCCTCCACACATAACGGACAAAATCATGCGGATTTTCCATAAATAAAGACCGGTTGATCGCATAAGTAGGTGAAGAGGCAATAGAAACTACTTTGCAATCATCCGCGGCATTTTTAGCCCAGCTTGCATCAAAATAATCATAGATGATGCAAGAAGGGTTATATCTTTTTATCATTTCCGTTGCAAATAAAAACAATTTGTTAAATGCTTCTCCGAAATTACGGTTGTAATATCCTAAGATTTTACGGATACCTTCATCAATGTCCTCAACTTTATTTTCAATACCCCAATCAAATAGATTATCATTATCAGGATACAGTGATACCTCGCATAACTTAGATAAAAAAGGCTGGAAGAACTCCGTTGAAAAAAAAATGACATCTACTCCTTTTTTTATCAACTCATTTACCAAAGCTAAATTAGGATTCACATGACTCCAAAACGGATTAATAAACATTAAGACTCGCATAAGAAAATCCTTCCTAATATTCAAACATAAAGCAAATAATCTGCATCTTTGGTATTGACACGAAGCAGGTACTTGTACAGCTCTTTGTGAATTATTAACAACTCTGTATATACTTTATCCAGATAATTGTAAGGAAATACTTCCTGTACAATAGACTTAGCAAGTTTTTCATCCCAACCTTCATCAGTTAAATCCAGAAGTTGGATAAACCAATCTCGGCTTTTTTCATTGAGGTCCGCCATCACTTTTAGGTATCTTTGATTGTAAGATTCTATCAAGTTATAAACCGATAGGTTTCTATTTTTGTAATAGCTTTTGATAAAAGCTATTTTTTCATCAAATATCTCGATAAAATACTTTAAGACATATAATTTCTCACTATTATATTGATTAAAATAGTTGATAGCGAATTTGCTCATATTACCAATATTCTCATCTTTGTAAACATAGTCATGGATTTTCTTATTTGTATTAAAATAATATAATCCGTCTTCTTTTAGCTTTTGACATAGAGATGAATTTTCAATTACTTGATAGTTACGGATCATATAAAAACGAGAGGCCATCCCGGTCTTATAGAGAAAATCTATATTTGCTCGTAACCGTTCGACAGTTGAAAAAGGATTTAAAGATATGAATCCGAATTTAACCAGCACTTCAAACTTTGAAAAATAATCTATGCAATCATAATTATCCCTTACTGTTATGCCCTTGTTATAAAGCATAAGATCATCATCATTTCCAGCTTCGATACCAATGAATACTGCCGCGAGACCGGAATCGACAAGCACTTGCATATACTTTTCCTTTTGTAATGCTTTTTTGTAGATATCCGGTCGGAATTGAACCATATATGAGATATCCATTCCGCTATCTAACAATAGCTGTGCTAGTTTCATGGATCGTTCAAGTTTATAATCCGGATCTTCAAAGCTACAATCTAAAAATTTATAGTAGCGAATACCATGTTTCTCGCGAATATCTTTGATTTCGTTCAACACATCCGTTGTGTCACGACCTCTCCATAGTTTGGAACGGTTCCCGGATTCCCAGAAAACTGGGGACGAACAAAAGCTACAACTCTGTGTACAGCCACGAGATGAAAGTATGTTTGCAGTATTGAGTTTCTCATCTGCGAGAATATTGCGCATAGGATGCGGTAATACATCAAGGTCCTCAACGGTTCTTGCGTTTTGATTGCGAACAATCGAACCACTTGAGCGATATGTAAGATTTGAAATATTGTCTACCGGTGTATTGTCATTAAGGCTGTTGATTAAGTTCAACATTGCAAATTCGCCTTCCCCAGTAATAACAAAATCCACATCATTGCATTCTCTCAGGACTTCTTCAGCCGAGTCAGTCGCTTTTCGTCCGCCGAGCACAATAACTGTACGTGGAAATTTTTCTTTCGTTTCTTTACATAATTGGAGCGTCTGTATATATGTCTTGTCATAAACGCAAAATCCTATGAGATCCGGCTGGTAATCATATAATTTTTCTTTGAGAATGGACACATTATTGTTGGAAAATAAGGAGACAGAGTAATCATTCTTCATCAATAGTGCACCTATATAACAAATGCCTAATTCCTCTTGATTGTTTTTTTCGGTTATAACCGCTAATGCAATCTTGTTTAACATAAAATTATATCCTTTCATCTATTTAATTTTCTTAATAAAGTCATTGCATTGTGTTATAGATATTCAATCTGTTAACTCTCTTGTTTAATGATACAATCTGCTGAAAACTCGTTTGAATAGAAACCATAACATTTTTTTCACGAGTAAGATTTCCTAAGTTTTCCCTAAGTTTTCCAGTGACGCTTGATGAGCATACTTCCAACAAATCTGTTATCCAATCGTATAACATGATATTGATCGAATTATTTAAAGTATCAATTTTCGAATGATATTCTGGCAATGTACGATCAACAAGCCTGGATGCAGTATTATTGTTGCGGATATAACTTAGTTGGAGGGGAATGTAGACCATAAGCCATTTCATCTGATTGAACAGATTATTGTGTTGGACAATTAAATCTTCTTTCACATCAATAATATAGTCGCATAATATAGCAATCTTTTGATCTATAAATTTGTAATAATCCCGACCTTCATCGTCGCGGTGGGAATATAATCCGTCATTTAGTATTTTTTTATATATTTTAGTTTTAGGGAAAATATTTAGTTTAGAAAAAAAGTTGAACATACTATTGTGCCGTTTTAAAAAATCAATGTTTTCCCCAATGGTATCCATTGTAGAATACGGATTGAAATTAATAAAGTCCAAATGAGGGATAATGTCGTGTGATTTAATAAAATTTATAATATTTTCGTTGTCTTGAACAGAAGTCATTTTATTGTAGAGCGTTAAATCCTGATTATTTGCGGATTCTATACCAATCTCAACGGAACGCAGACCTGAATCAAATAAGAGCTTCATAATGGAATCAGACGCTTTTTTATAAAAATCTGCGCGTATGTAGACATTATAATAAATATTTAAATGTCGCGCTATTAATTCATTGGCAAATTGGCTTATTCGACTTAAATACTTATCCGGATCTTCAAAACTGTTATCATAGAAATTGAACACTTTGACAGAATAGTCCCTTTTTAAATATTCTATCTCATCAATAATATTATTAATTGAGCGCCCCCGCCATTTTTTCCATTGAATTTTACTTGTACAGAAGGAACAATTTGCACAGCAGCCTCTGGATCCCTGAATGCTTGCAATTGTAAGAGCCCCACTGTTTAATAGATCCCGCGCTGCAAAAGGCAGTGTGTCTAGGTTATCTGTTAATTCACGATCAGGGTTTTCGATTATATTTCCTTTTGAGCGATATGTTAATCCTGCAACAGAGGATAATTGGATTTCACCTTTTATTGCTTTCAACAATTCAACAGTTGTCCGTTCTCCTTCGCCGCGTATGCAATAATCAATATGATTGTTTTCTTCCATCATTTCATATCCGCTGTAAGTGGCGTAGATTCCGCCAATAACTGTATGTATACTGGGATAATTCCTCTTAATCATTTCCAAATGGCGGCTTACTGTGTTTTTATTAAATTGGTAAACTGTATATCCAATAAGTACAGTTTGTTCATCAATGAGTTTATCAACTACTATGTTGTCAATATGATCTGAGATAATAATTACCTCATAACCTACTTGTCGCAATAATGCAGCTATTATGCAGATGCCGGTTTCTTCCGGTAAAGAATCTTTTGTGTGCTCATAAAGCAATAAAAGTAATACTTTATTTTTCATAAATACTCCCATTCATTTTGACAAACTAGTTGTTATCCGATTCAATCCATTGTTAATTTCGCTAAGATTTTCTATATCAAGCCCTTTCGATGTAATTATATCGAGTTCTTGAGTTGTCACGTCGCCATAACTGACAGCTGCCAACAATGGTTCCAACCAATCAAACATTATATCATGGCATCTTTGGTTTAATTTTTGATACCTTTCTTTGGTTTTGTTTGAAAGAGTATACTGCATGCTAGACATGTCAGACATTCCTTTCGTTAATAAGAAAAGTGGAATGATCTTGATGTTGTTTTCTAAAGAGGTAAAAATTTTATTGTACTTTTGGTTCAATTTTTCATAAGTATTGAATAAATAATATGAAAACATCTGCACTTTCTCATTTTTAAACTTGTATATATATTCGCCGCAGCTGTTTTGCCCCATTATATATTGATCCCCCTCAACTTTTTCAAACAATTTGGTGCCACGATATAGATCGACTTTGGAAAAAAACAAGAATGGCGCCCCTATATATTTGATAAATTGTAGATTTTGTTTTAAAGATTCAAAATCGGTATATGGATTGAAGTTGATAAATCCCCAGTATATATATATCCCATACCTATTCAGAAACCTCACGATCTGGTAATTGTCAGATAAGGTTGTGCTTTTATTATAAAGTGTCAAGTCTTTTTGGTTCCCCGACTCAAGTCCTAAACCAACTGCTTTCAATCCTGTCTCTTTGAGTAATGCCATGAGCTGCGGATCAGCTTTTTTATAAAAATCTGCACGAATATTAAAATAATAATTTATTTTAATATTCGATTTTTTAATGGCCATAGAAAATTCACGTACCCTGCGCAAATCATTGTATGGATCTTCAAAACTGCTATCGTCGAACATGAACCAGTTAACATGATGCACATTAACGATCTCAATCATTTCATCAAGAATATTTTTTATACTGCGACCATACCAGCCTTTATAAAACAATTGATTGGAACAAAACGAGCAGTTTGCGTTGCATCCTCTAGAGCCCAAGATTTTTGCGACCTTTAAAGGCTGCAATTGAAGAAAATCACGAGCAACGAAAGGATATGTGTCCAGTTCTTTGTTAACTTTCCGTGACTCATTCTGTATGATTTTCCCATTCTCCCTGAAAACAAGACCATTAATCCCCCTAAAGTTATTATTGTCCGCTACAATGTTTTCAGTCAACTCATATAATGTCTCTTCGCCCGGTCCTTTGATTGAAAAATCGATATTTTGGTTTTCTTGCATGAATTCAAACCCGGAATATGTTGCGTAAATCCCGCCAATACAAATTCTGACACATGGCAGTATAGTTTTAACTTTATCAATACATTCGCTTACCGTATTTTTATTAATTTGATATACGACAAAGCCTATTAAATCCGGTCTATATTCCTTTAGAGCTTCATAATCTATATGATCTATATGTTCAGCCAACAGGCGTACATTATAATTTCTTTTCCGCATATAGGCCGCCAACGCACAGATGCCCGTTTCTTCATAAACCGAGTTCATTGCGTCATTTCTAATCAATATAAGCGCCAATCTGATTTTATCTTTTATTGCCATTTTTAACCCTCATAAGTATATATTTTAGCAAATCGTCAATCGTAGAATATAATTCAACATCTAAAGCCTCATTTTCAAATTGTATTGAAAATTTTTTTTCACATTCAATAATAAATTTAATAAATATAATTGATGTTATTTCATATTTGCTGATAGGATCGCTTGTTTTTATCTCATCTGAACGGTAACCGCATAATTCTGCAATAATACTGCATACTGTTTTTGCCGCATCTTCCTTATTGAATACAATTGATGATTTGTGTTCGTCATACAATGATTTGAATTGAGGATTGTTCCGGTTGATTTTACCGCTTGGAAGATATTCAAAATCCTCGATATGAAAAAATAACTTGGGAATGGCGGACTTTGGAAGCTTCGATTTCAACTCATTTACAATAACAGATTCATCAATATCTGTATCAGATTTATAGTACAGGCAAATAATCCAGTCTTCATTTAAGTTTTGATATGCCTTTGCAACAGCCTCTGCTATATTCTCTATAGATTTTGTGACAGATTCTATTTCTTCAAGTTCTATCCGATGTCCTTGTATTTTTACCATATTATCCTTTCTTCCTAAAATAAATATTTTATTGTCTTTTGTCGTTATCGCATAATCGCCAGTACAGAATTTTCTATTTGCCGTTGGTTTTTCATCGTTAATTAGCAATTCCTCTAAATATCCTTGAAATAACCCTTTTCCGGAAAGATATATACATCCAAGCTCTCCTACAGCTACGTTACGACCATTTTCATTTAACAATTCCAAGCAGTGCCCCTCAATAAGACATCCGATTTCAATTTCCATTTTTTCATTTATTTCGCTGATACATGTCCAGATACTATCTTCTGTCGTTCCATAGATATGGAACACTCTGGCAGATATTTTTTCTTTTAATTTGCGCACAAGTCCCTGTGTAACTTTTTCCCCGCCCAAATAGATTTTTTGAACAACATCCAGTTGTCTCAGTTCCGGATCCAGATATGAAATCATGCGTAACCTGGAAGGGACTGTTTGCAACACAGTTACACGTTGTTCCTTTATCAATAACATCAACAATCTGAGTTGTTTACATTCAAGCTCTGTAAAAAGTACAACTTTCATACCCACGCAAAGCGCAATTATTGTCTCTGTTAAAAAAACATCAAATGCAACGTCTGACAAGGCCCCTATACAATCCTCATTATTAAAATGAAATGCATTTGGCAGAGTTTGAATTGTATTTATAAAAGATTCGTAAGACGTTAAGATCGTTTTAGGGTTGCCAGTTGAGCCCGACGTGGAAAAAATATATGCAGTTTCACAAAGAAACGGATATTTCCTGGAGATGCCGTAATTATTAATTTGAAGTGTTTTTTCACTACTTATTGTTATAACCAACGTTGGAGGCAATGCTCTTACCAAAGATTCATATCTCACGACATCATCTTTTTTTGCCAAATAAAAAGTAGCACCTGTTTTAATCAATGCGAACATGAGTGCTACCATTTGTATACAACGTTCCATTTGAATAACCACAAAATCATATGCGTTGATTTTATATTCGTCCAATATGGCAGCATAATTGTTAACAAGGACAAAAAACTCATTATAATTTATTTCTTTCCCTTGGCATATAATGGCTGTTTTGTCTTTAAAATGCACAGCTATTTTATTTAATTCTTCATAAATAAGAAGATTAGGGCTGATTGTATTATTTTGTTCCATTTTCACTTTAGTTTCTCACATGCCTTTTTCGCGATTCCATCAATCTCAAACAACAAATCTTTACGGCACACATGACCAATCACACTTATGCCATTTGGTCTTTTTATATTTACTTCATCACAGGCTTGATCTAATTGTTGATATAATGACGCGTCCGCAAAGAACATAGTGCATTCACATAGATGCTCCCACAACATTCCCGCGTCTTGCAATAAATCAGTAACGTAGCACAAGGATGTTTTTAATTGTTGATACGCATCGTTTACATATTGGGACTTCCCATCTGCTCCGACGCTGGCGGTACCTGAAATTTGCAGCTCTTTGCTATAACAGTAATCTGTCAGCATTCCCCTTGAAAAAGCTGGTTGAAACAAATATTGATCACCATCCGCCTCACTTTGCGATATGTTATAAATACGCGTTTTTGTGGCGCGACGATCGGATAAATCCACCGCATAAAGATGCATCAAATGACTGCCTAGGTAAGACCCCTCTATACAGGTGCTGGCAGGAAGATGAGCGGAATGTTTGTCATATCGAATATTATTTTTATCAAAAAAGCGATTGCGGCTTTTATTAAACTCCGGGTAAAATTTATGAATTTGATTCAAGTAATACCAAGTACGAATTAAAGATGTTGGTTTAAAATCATATCGTGACAGCATTAATTGACAATTGGCAAAAGCAGTATCATTGTCTTGAAAAAGATGCATCCCATGGAAATATTTAAAACCTTTATATGAATAGCAAACGAAATCCATGTCATATTCGGTGTTATGTGCAAATTTCTCAAGTTCGTCATTATGGATTCCGAATATATTGATGCCACTCATTACAGATCCTGTTACCGATGGATATTCTAACGGAATTACTATCGGATCTTGTCCGGATTGTTTAAGTTCAATAACTAAATCTTGCAAAAGTGCGGTGTTTTGCAAAAATACTTTGCAATAAATACATACAATATTGTTTTGTGATAAATAATCGCATATTTTTTTTAATTGAGATTTTACATCCTTCTCATCAGCATCTGTAAAATCTTGTGTAAGATGATATTGCCTTTGAATCGTAAATATTGAAAAATCTTTCATATTATTTACTTATTCCTTCCTTAAATTCTACTTATTTTCTTTCAGAAAATTGAGATTTGTTGTTTGTTTCATAATTATTTTCATCTACATGAATAATATATGGTTTATATTCTTCCAATGAATTATCTTCAACAAAAGTAAAGGCCATTATAATAATTTTATCCCCCACGACACCAAGTCTTGCTGCTGCGCCGTTTAAACATATTTCCCCATCATGATGCCCAACAATTGCATATGTTTCAAATCTTTGTCCGTTAGAAATATTTACAACTAAAACTTTTTCATATTCTCTTATCTTGCTTTTAATCAGCAATTTTCTTGGAATAGTTATAGAGCCTTCATAATTCAAATCCGCTCTAGTTACCGTTGCCCGATGAATTTTCGATTTTAATAATTCTATGGTATTCATAATAATGCTGTGATCTCTAACGAGATACGAACCCCCTTGAATATTTTTATTTTTTATTATCTATTGGTCATATATAGCTTGTGTGATAATAAAAATGCAAAAAATAATCCTGTATACAGGCACTTGAGCTTAAGTACAAATTATTTAACGTAAATAAATTTCTACTGAAACTCGAATATGGCTTTACTATTTTAGTTTTTTGCGAGTGAGCATAGTATGAAAAGCATATCGATTTGTATTCATCACTTGTAGTATGTCAAATATTTCGTTCTCCTTAAAAAATGCTTCGGAATATTTCAAAGCATAGGCCTCATTCCATTCCGTACTCCATAGAGTGTAAATTTCACGCATCCATTGCGCGGCAATTTGATTTGCGCGCGTGTATAAAAGTGTATTCTTACTAATATATTTTTTTATCTCTTCAATCACATCTAATCTTTTCAATGTTTCACACTTTCTCATAAAGTAATAAGCATCAAAATTTATATCTTCAGATAAGTCGTACATAAGTAACGAAAACTTTAACAATGCTGTGCTCAGATACTCCATCACAAATTCTGTTATCTCTCCAACATCATGATTAACAAATTTGTAACCAAATTTTCTTGCAGGATCAAGCAGTCCATCATGATTGATTTTTTGTAGGAGATCTGTCCCTGGATATACCCTAAGACCATAAAAACGATGTATATAGTTGTTGTCTTGTAAAAAAGAAATATTAGAGAGTATAGTTTCTCTCGTTGAATACGGGTTAAAGCTAATCATTCCAATGAGTACGCCAATATTATAGTTTTTGACAACATCAAGAATATGGTAACAATCATTCAATGTGCTTTTTTTCCTATATAATTTTAAATCATTTTCATTGACCGCTTCAATCCCGATAAAACATCGAAATAATCCTGATTTTACAAGCCGGTTCATCAAATCTGGTGTAATCTTTCTATACATCTCAGCACGCATTTGAAATGTATAATAAACATGGGTTTCGCTGTCGATAAGTCCTTGCGCAATTTCGCTAAGCCGGTGACAGTAATCGTCGGGATCTTCAAAGCTTGCATCAATAAAATTAATTATATCAATGCCGTAAGTCTTGTGTGCCTGCTGAACTTCCTGAACAATATTAGCAGGGGATCGGCCTCGCCATTTATTCCAAAATTTCCCGCTTGTACAAAAAAAACAATTCCCCTTACACCCTCTGGAAGTCGACACTTTTATCACAGGAAATTTATGATAAACCAATGTATCTCGCGCCATAAACGGGAGTTCATCTAAATTCGTTATATGTGGACGAGTTTCATTATGCACAATAGAATCATTGCACACATAAGAAATTCCTTTAATTTGTGTGAACGCTTTTTGCTCACTAACATGTTTTGCTATCTCAAGCAAAGTTTCCTCTCCCTCGCCACGAACCACAACATCAATATTTTGTATCTTTGAGAATACTTCTTCCGTGTTGTAAGTGGCATGATTTCCTCCAATTACACATATATAGCTGGATAATAATGTGCGTAATTCCCCGTTGACTTTATCAATCGTATCCATATTGTTGTAATAGCAAGTAAAACCTACAATATCAGGAGCAAATTGTACAATAGAATTAATATCTAAGTCATTAATACATACTGATATCAATTGCGTATGATATCCTTGTTGCCGCATATAGGCAGCCAAACAAGACAGACCTACTTCTTCAAACTCCACTTTACTGTTATATACACCAATAAGAGTAATTTTAATATTATTTTCCATAAAATTCCCTTCGTTTTATGAATTAAACTATCCCGCCGCATAACGGCGAGATAGTCGCTGGATTGCTAATTATGAGGTTGCCCCCCAGAGGGGTGAAAAATTAAAAGACGAGAATAGCAAACCTCGGGATAATACACTACTGTTTGCGGCAGTGTAGTTTATTCGACAGCACCGCATTCTGCATTTTTTCTCGACATCACTTTTTGCAAAGCATCAAACATAAATCGAATATCTGAGAATGTCTGTATGTCCATATTCATAATCATTTTACCATGACAGACAGGATATTTTTTATTATTATACTCGTAGATAGTTTTTGTGTGGCATTCCGTAAGACAACCGCAACAATGATCAAAATAGCTTACTAAACGAAGCGCAATTTCCGGCGATTCATTTTGAATATATTGAAGTGTCTCATTGGTAAAATCATTTTTACGACCCATGTATTTGTTCTCATATTTATAGTTTGAAACCATATACCACCAATAAAAATGGTCCATTAATTCTCCACTGATTGAAAGAGAATAAGAAAATCCCAACGGAGACACATATGTGATTTTACATCCTAGATGATCGCCTTCTATTTTTCGTTTTATTTTCAATGCTTTTTCCGACAACAAATATATATCTGTTTTACACAATTCATTTTGTATTTCTTTGGATAAAGATGATATGCATTCTTCAAAATCTACTTTAGTACCTTTGCTATTAGTTACACTTGCAGGTTCAATCGTATTTTCGTAGGGAATAATATCAGGATCATGATCATATTCGATTATAGAAATTTCATTTATTACTATTTTCGCTTGTTTGTCAGGGGCAATCTTCATTTCGAAGCCTGTTTCATTCATTTTACTAAATTCATCGTTACGCATATAATTTTCTTTTTTTGAAAAATATCGCGTTTCTCCATCAATAACGATTTGCATGAATCGCAACCCGTATATGATCGTAATATTAGTATTTTGCCCCAGTTTAAGAGTATTTAAAAAAGATTTTGGTTTTGTACAATCCGGATTTAATAAATCTCCTAAGCTACGATTGTCTTTTCTTGTTCCAAATGAAACATGACCTTTTCCTAAAATCAAATATAAGCCGGGGATAGTTACATTTACTGTCATGTTAATTTGTAAAGGCAATTTGTATCGTCCATGCAATTTGACATACGAATTCACTGGTTGTTCGAATTGATGGAATCGCCGGTTTTGATTCAATGCAGAAATAAACAATCCGTCCGATTGAGAATCTGCAATGACTTTCCCAATACTCTCTAAAAGTTGTAAATCAACTTGCACTTTTTTCATATTATGCCTTTCGATTATATAAATTTTTAAATATCTTATTGTGATAACCCACAAAACCAGTTTATACAGATTATGCAACATAAGATGCCTATTTAGTGCGAAATTTAAGAGGTAAATATATTTGTTGTTGAGCAATACCAAGTGCTTTATCAAAAGCACCGTCAGCGTTTGGCATATTACACATTCCGCTTTTCGGAAAATCGCCATATTCAAAAACATCGCTTTTTTCAATCCACGACATCATACAACTGATAGTTTCTTCAAGGTCGTCTTTATCATTTTCATCTCCTGTTGCGACTAAAAACACTCCCCCTGGAAACTCAATTATTTCGTAGGGCGCAACATCTTTTTCCGTTACATCGTCTTTTATTGCTAATATAAAAATATTTCGCCCACTCTCCCACGTTATTTTTTCATCTTCATGCCACAAAAATTCTATAGGTTCATACATATGCTCTTTTATCAAATGGCAATGTTTATTAACCCACAATATAAACCCTTCATCTCCAAAAAGTTCGTTAAGCGTTTTTAATCCCGATGAAACCGCACGAAATTTTTGAATTTCAATTCCCCGCATATTATGTAATTTACTCATTTTGCACCTCCAGTAATTATATAATTTCCCAAATTTAATTATACCATTAAATCTTTCAAAAAGCAACTCCAAATCTCTTAAATTCACGGCTGATGCATGAAAATCTGCAACCCATTGCCAATTCGGCATTGTATAGAGTCTCTGTGCGCCGTGAGTATCGTGTCTTACGGAGATAACATATACTGCGTTTTTGTATCACCTTATCGTTTCCAGAGACGAATTATTTTTTTCACAAAAAACACAGTTTACTAAATCATGAATATTCTTAATCGACATAATTGTTTCTTGCTCCTCTTTGTCCTTTTTTAACCAAATCGCTTCAATACCTAGTTTTTTTGCAGGCAGTATATCTTCAACAAGCGAATCACCAACCATCAATAGTTCATAAGCTGATAAGTTTACTATTTGCATTGCTCGAATAAATATTTCATAGTTAGGTTTGTTACATTGAACATCTTCGGAGGATACAATAAAATCAAAATCAAACCTATTATTCCTTATTGAATCATATAATAAATTATTGTCAGCATTGGTTATCAATCCAACAAGGTATCTCTGTTTCAAAAATGAAATTGTTTGCACAGCATTTTGAAATGGCTTAGCTTCAGAGAATATGTTCGTTACTATATTCATAAATTCATCAATGTTTGGTCTCACTTGTAATTTATCACATGCAAATATATAGCTCTCTGTTAATATTTGCATTCCAATTTTAAAATCTTTTCCGTATAATAATGCGGAACGCCGTTTAGCAAAAAGCCAATTAAAGTGATTAATATTTAAATCTTGATTATGATCAGAATGATACGATTCAAACCAATGTTTAATTTTATCAAAAGGCTTACCAATATCAACAAGGGTTCCATAATAATCAAAACATATTCCCTTTATTTTAGAACTAATCATATATAATCTGCCTTTCTGCGAAAGACACCAACGAGATTATGAAACCGGGGTACAGACTTTCGCGTTCAAATTTTCAATTAATCAGTAGCATAGTTTTGTTATATTAGTTATTATCCAAAATAATTATTATCCTACAATTACGCCACGGTCCAATTTAATTAGTTTATCAGCTTTGTTAAAATATCTGTCATCATGAGTTATAACAATAATACCCTTTTTTTGTTTTTTTATCATCGGTAGAAGTTCGTCATAAAAATAATGCCGGAATTCAGGGTCCTGTTCCGCCGCCCACTCATCAAAAAGAACCATTGGTTTATCTTCCAAGCAGCTAATGATGAAAGCGAGGCGTTTCTTTTGTCCCGTAGACAAATCAATCGATTTGAATTCACCATTATCATTTATTTCTACTTTATCATTTATTTTCATCATATTGAGATATTTTGTCGTAATATCTTTTTTCTGCGGATAATCAATTCCATATAATTTTTTAAATAAATTAAAATCACTGTATACAGATGAAAACAATTCGTTTTGTTCTCTAAGTTCAGCTTCTTTACCGTTAATGTATATTTTCCCATCTTTCGGTGAATACAAACCCGTTACAAGCTTTCCTAGGGTAGTCTTTCCGCTTCCATTACCTCCAGTAATAAAAACTGCTTCTCCTGAATTAAATTCTGTTGTAATAGGTCCTAATGTAAATTCATTCTCATCTTTATTTTTAGATATATATTTAAATGAAACGTCTTTAAATTGAATCTTGATTTCTTTAGGATAAACAATGTTTATTTTTTGTTCAATTGTTTCATCTCCCGTAGAAACTTTATTTAAATCGGTAATTAATTTATTGATTCTTTTAACATTTACATTCAGCTGTGTCAGTCGAGGAATAGCTCCCGCAATTGTTCCAAAAGGACCTATCATATAAAAAACGATGAAAAGATTTTCACGCAATTGATTGACATCAAGATTAAGAATAAAAATCGGAAATGCAAAAACAACTACTCCGAAGACAATATTATACATAAGTATGTTATATAAACCAAAATTCAAAAACTTAATAGATGCAGATTTATTAAGTTCTGTAGACATTCTTGAATATTTCTTCATGTCAAGCCAAAATGAATAACGTCTCAATTTGTTTAAAACAAGCTCTTTGAATCCATTTACTAAATCCTGCATTTGCCCAAAATATGTATCTTGAATGTCCCTATTTTTTTCCCAATACTTTGATGCAATTTTGCCTGTAATAAAACTAATAAGTCCATTTAATAAAATGATGCCTAGCGATACAATAAATGTCCATATGCTTTTTGTTAACAAGTATGAAAGACAAAATATTAATGTTAGCACGTTAGAAGCAAACATGACAATCATGCCAGGTACCTGTGCCAAAGCTGCACAATCATTATTTAACCCGGAAAATATTCTATCTCTTCCTATTCCTTCGATAGCCTGGTAGGACGAACACATAATTTTATTAATCATATTCATTCGTTTTTCATAAACAATTTCGTTTGTTACTACAATCATACGTCCCTGCAACAGTCTAATCGTATATACGAAAAATAGAAGAGCAAAAATGAAATACACCAATAGTTCTTTTGAATATTCCAAATTACGGTTAAATGACTCATTAATAGTAAATATAATTAATGCGCTAGCGATACCATTTACTAAACTCAATGGGATTAATGCAATATAGCCCTTTTCTTTTTCTTTAGGGAAATTAAATGTAATTAATACATACGACATAAATATAATAAATGCTATGAAACCTAAAACACACCCAGTCATAATCGACGATGAACCCCATACATTAACTGCATCCCATGGTAATCTTTGCAGTAAAATATTTGGTAAATAATAAACGCAAAAGCCTAAAAATGTCATTAAAGGTATAGCTAACAGTACTCCTGCAACTTTAGCTCCTTTTAACTTTTCTCTAATTCGTTTCTTCTGAAGTAAATCTATTATTGCTTTAAATAGCAAAATCAAAAAAAATAAACCTAATAATATTGATATAATAATAACTATAGAAAACACCAAATCCATAGTTTCATATGAGTCTGAAGTATATTTAATAATTTCTTTTCCTTGAATGATATTTAATATGTTGTTCCCTATATAGCCTGCAGCATTAGAGTCCATGTTTGTCAACACACATATCCCAATATTTTCATCTGGCTGCATGATTAATAAAGACGAATAGTTTGGATTGCTGCCAGCATGTTGAATATAGTCTCCTTTAATATTAACCATCCAGCCAGTAGCATAATAACGACCTTCTTGAGAATCAACAGTTGTATCGCCAATATGAGAACGATCAATAGCTCTTTGAAGCCGTTCAGGAATTTCAACTAATCCCATCTGTATCCTCATCCAACGCTCCATATCGTTAGCATTGGAAATGACATATCCAGCTGGAGTATTTCCTCTGTATCTCGGCGCATCATAGGATTTGGCATGAAAAAAATCCATTTTATATCCTTGCGCTAAACAACCTGTAGCTTGAGCTTCGCTTTGAAATAAATATGTATTATTTAATTTTAACGGGTTAATAATATTTTCCAGTATAAAATCTTCATAAGTCTGCCCAGAAATTAGTTGAATAACATATCCTAATACATCATAATTGATAGTTGTATATTGATACCTTTCACCAGGATAAAAATCTAATTTTGTTCCTATTAATGTTTTGATAGTTTCTTCTAAAGAAGTATCCGAAATGCCTTTCGGAATATCACCAATTGTTTTAAAAGGAATTCCGCTAGTTTGATATAAAAAATTCGATAATTTTAATTCGATATTACCGTCGACTTTCTTTCCATCATATAACCCTTTATAGTGAAATGTTAACCACGGAATGTATTTTGTTATTGGATCATCAAGCGACAGCTTACCTTCGCTCTCCAAAATCAATATGCCCAGTCCGGTAAATGCTTTGCTCATTGAACCCAATTCAAATAAAGTATATGGATCTATATTAATATTTTTTTCTTTATTTGCATATCCATATGATAAATACTTTGTTTGATCGCTATTAACAATAACAATTGAAGCACCCGGCGTTTTCGACTTTTTTAAAATATTATTTACCAAGTCGTCAATTCGGCTTTGGTCTATATTTTTCAAATCAATTTGGGATGCTTCATCAAAAGAATTCATTGCAGATACATTCATACAACATAGAATTATAAAAATTATAGATAACAAAACACAAATTATATTTTTCATAAAAGTTCTCCTTTAAACACTAGACGCGTCCGTGAACCTGAAAAATGCATTGATTTATTTTAAAGCCTCCAAAAAATCCGTTGATAGAAGAACAAAAGGCTCTTTTATACAATCATATGGCGGTTTTTTTAGGTTCACAGACATGTCTATTATTGAGAATGTATTTGCAAAGATTGTCTAATAAAAAAAGTTTTTCGAGTTTAACAAGTTCTACATTTATATTAATTTTGAACTTTTCTTGAATATCAGATAATATTTTTTCAAATTGATTTGAGGAAATATTTAAATCAAGCAGATCATTGAATGCCGGATTATTTATAATGAGATTATTTGAATTTTGAAAAAGTATTGCAACTATTTCTTTTTTTATGTTTTCATAATATTTGCTCTCATCACTCGGGGTATATATCACATTATTTATTTTCATTTGATTCTCCACATAGTTATGTAACATATTTAACGATTTAAATTTATTATAGTCTAGGGCTTCATCTTCAAATTCAAAGTTAAATTCATTTTCTAAAGCTACTACCATTTTAATAAATGATATTGAATTCACCCCAAGTTTAGTTAAATCATCATTTTCATGTAAATATTGCTTAACATTTTCCAAGTCACTGTAGAGTGAAATAATGTCAATAATTTTTTCTTTAATTATCATACAAACACATCTCCTTAATATAGTTAATCTTAGGTAATTTCGAAATGCACGGAGAACTGATCCGCCACGTTCATTTCGAAATTACCTAATAGTTAATCTTACACTTATTACTTTTTTGTCATAATAAAGTCATTTCTTACTAGATAAAAAAGTTTTTGCTTTATAATTAATGGAACTTTCTTTCAAAAATCCGTAAACTATAAAAATATTTTATTCTTAGCTAATAGCTCTATTTATTAACTCTAATCCGACATCAATAACCATCGTTCTCTCACGGATCCTAATTTCGACCCAAGCTTTCATTTGGTGTCTGTGTCTCTTTAACATAAGAATTTTCTTTTCCCGTCCAGACGGACATAACATACCAATTATCCATCATAAAATCCTCTTTTTAATTAGAGTATGCGCTGCCACCTCGCTATATAAGGCTTTTGCCCTTATTCGAGTTACCAACAAAACCTATGATCCTTCTTTCATTCAACGCGACCCAGCGACGATTGAATTCCGACAAGTAATTTTTAATTATTGAATGTCTTCCTATTGAAATATATTATTTTTTTTATCCCCAATGTAAGACCTATTTGCATTCATGCGGAATAAGATTAGCTGGCATCTCGTATTCGTATACACTGGCTAAGCTTAGACTTCCTGTGGACATACTACTTATAAATAACAAAACAACTCCGATTGCGCCGCATGATAATTTTAAACATAAATCAAATATCTTTTTTAACATACTTATTTCCTTTCATTTCTTAATCATATATTTTGTGATTAAATTATAACATAAAGATACATACTGCGCCGATTTTGTTATGTAATATAAAAAAAAAGTTCCGAAAATCAGAAAAATGATTTTCAAAACAAAAATAAGCAGTTTCAAAGCAAAAATTAATGCCTTATATATTCCCTTTTGCAACTAATGGTATAGTGATTTGAGTAGAAAAAGAATTATTCTCGGCTTCTATACTATATATGCCGCTATATTCCTTAACTATAGATTCGATATGTTTCATGCCGATTCCGTGAAATTTCCCTTTCTTTGTCGTCTTAAATTGACCATACTCTCTTTTATACTCGCCATTTGTTGAATTTTCCAATTTTATAAAGAGGTCATTTTTCAATATAATAATTACAAGATGAATACATCGGTCATACTTCAACTTAAGGCATGCCTCTATTGCATTATCAAGCAGATTTGATAATACAGCGCATAAATCTGTATCTTTAATCGCTAGCCTTTCCGGAAGAGATATATTATATTCAAATTTTATATTATGCAAAGAAGCTGATGATACTTTAGCAGAAACTATTGCATCAACAATATAATTTCCTGTAGATATCATTGCTAAAGATGGCTCAATTTTTTCGTCCAAATTTTTTATGTAATTTATCGCTTCCTTGTTAAAATCTTTAACTTCTGGTTTTTCAAGAAGATTCATAATCACCTGCATATGGTTTACATAATCATGCCGCCAATCTTTTATATTTGAATATATTTCTATTATTTGATTGTTATGTTTTTCCGTAATTTCATACTGTTTCTGTTTTGCCATCAAATCATAGTTTTTCTCTGCCTCTTTATTTATTATCTCGTACAATATAAAAACAATAATATTAGTCAAAATATAACTGACCGAAACTATATAAATTAATACTTCAGAAGTTCCGTTATTCACGTCTTTTAACAATATTTGATGAGCAACAATTACAGATATCAAACTAATCAAAGGTATAATAAAGCATATTATTAGAGACGGATTAAATAATAATTCATTTCTTTTTTTATTTATAGATAAAATGAAAAATACTACAAAATCTATTATGTGTGTTATTACCATAACTATTAATCTAACGTTTGATGATTTTGTCATTATATCAATAACTGAGACTCCAGTCATAATTGATAATAATGTAATAGATAAAAGACCAATACCGATAAATAACGACTCGATTAACGCTATCCAAAATATTTTTTTCCAAAATCCGCCGTTTCTAAATAGTAATACATAAATCAAACAGCTTAAAAAGAGAATTATTTCCACCGGCGGCAATCCGTTGAAAAATAACGGAAGCGAAAAGTAAACTATGGTTCCCACAATAAAGAGTCATGTAGGAAGAAAAGTTCGCTGTTTTGCCGAAAATTTTCTGCATAATACATAAAATACCATACAGACCTCGATAATATTAATAAATATCTCCCAAACAGTCCATGCAACAGACATTTTATAACACCCAACAATTATAATTTATTCATATTATATTTAATAAACATATCTCGTATTTCGCCTACACTATCTTTGTTTAACGGAATCTCTTCATCATTTGACATCATCGCAAAATTCTTGGAAACCGATTCTATATGTCGTATGTTTATTATAAATGATTTATGGCACTTAACAAACAATTTATCGTCTAATTGCGTTAAAATTTGCGATATAGTTTTCCTGAATGTATATTCTTTTTTTCTCGTTATCATCGTTGCATTATTTGAAGACATTTTTATGTATATGATGTCTGTAGTAGGAACTTTCATGATCTTCTCTATGTCGTTCACTATATAATATTTTTTAGTATTGTTCCTCTGAAGAACTTTGTTCAAACAGCTGAAGATATCATCTTTCTTTACCGGTTTTATTAAATATTGTATTGCCGACACAGAATAGCCTTTAAATACATACTCTCTCATACCGGTGGTGAAAACAATCGGAATATCGTTATTAGTTTTACGAATTGTTTTTGCTAAATCCATACCGCTCATCTTTCCCATTTTGATATCGAGAAATAGAATATCATAGTCCTCGCTTTCTTCCCATTCATCCAAAAATTTCGTAGCTGATATGTAAATAAATGTCTCTACAAAAACTGACTTCTCTTTTGCCCACTCATTTATATAGCCTGAGAGCACTTCCGAAAAAACCTCTTCGTCTTCACATATCACAATTTTCATTATCCTTACTCCTGAAAAATTCTTTGTAATGGTAATTAGGATTTATTTTGGTCAAAATATACAAAAAACACCTTTTTTATCATAAAACGTTATAAGTTCTATATTAATTCTACCACAAAAAACTTATTTTGTCAACATATTTATATTTTTTTGGAAAAACATTTCTATTTTCTAACTTTTTTGCCATAAAATGACTTTAAATAGCAATAAAAATAGTTATTTTAACGACTTTTATTGCTATTTGTAAGTTCGATTATTTTAAATCCGTCAACGCATTTTTGGATAAATTCGCTTTCTGAGATGGAAAACACCATCTGATTTTAATCCCAAAATAAAAATTAACAAAATACGCCTTTAAATCCTCGCACAAATGTGCTATAATATAGTCAATAAATTATGTAAATAAGAGTATAAAAATGGATAAAGATATAATAAATATAACAACCAGATTAAAAAATGCAGGGATTGAGAATTATATATTCGAGGCAAAAGTTATAGAAGCTCATATACGTAAAAATATGCTCGACAGCGTAGATCGCGAGGATATAATAAGACGCAGGATAAGCCGCGAGCCTTTGCAGTATATTCTCAGCGAATGGGAATTTTACGGCGATGTATATAAATTAAACCGGGACTGTCTGATTCCCCGTCCGGAAACTGAATTTTTGACAGAATATATTATAAACAACGCCAGACATGACAGTATTATCATCGATTTATGCAGCGGTTCGGGGTGCGTTTCGATTTCGGCGGTAAAACGCAGAAAGGATCTGACCGCTGTTTTGATTGACATTGCTCTCGGCGCTGTTGAAATTTCCAAAGAAAACGCGGAACTCAACGGAGTGTCTGACAGAGTGAAGTCATATTGTCTTGACATAATAGAAGATTTCGACGAGGTTGTAAATTTTATACACACGCATTTGCCGAAAATCGGCATGATAGTCTCAAATCCGCCGTACCTGACAAAATCCGATATGGAGATGATAAAAACAGACAGAACCGAACTTTGGCATGAACCTGCTATAGCGTTCGCCGGGGGCGACGACGGACTTGATTTTTACAGGTTTATTATAAATAATTACAGCAAGCCGTTTAACCTCAAAACCGCAGTGGAAGCGGGTATAGATCAGTCTAAAGACATAGTGAAGATGTTTGATGAAATCGGGTTTTCATGCAGTATAATACGCGATTATTATAAAATAGAGCGCGTTATTGTGGGAGAAAAGCAAGATTAATATAGTATAGAAATTTTTTAAATATATTAAGATAATCAAAGGAGAATATTAAGATGGCAAAAGCACCTTTAGGTCAGGTAAAAAGAGATCTGCCGGAAACAGAAGAACAAAAAAAGACCGCATTGAAAAATGCTTTGGACGAAATTCATAAAAGTTTCGGTGCGGGTTCTATTATGAAACTCGGCGAACATGCAAAAATGAATGTCAGCGCAATATCGACAGGGTCGCTCAACCTTGATTTGGCTCTCGGCATAGGGGGATTTCCAAGGGGAAGAATCATCGAGATTTACGGGCCGGAAGCCTCCGGTAAAACGACGCTCGCACTCTCCACTGTTGCGCAGTGTCAAAAAGGCGGAGGAATTGCGGCGTTTATCGACGCGGAACACGCGCTTGACCCGGAGTATGCAAAAAAAATCGGCGTCGATACCGACAATCTTTTGATTTCGCAGCCGGACTACGGAGAACAGGCTCTTGAAATAACGGATAAACTTGTACATTCCGGAGCAGTCGATATTATAATTATTGATTCCGTCGCTGCCCTTGTCCCGAGAGAGGAACTCGACGGCAATATGGGCGATAAAAATATGGCTTTGCAGGCGAGGTTAATGTCGCAGGCTCTGAGAAAACTTTCAGGAAGCATATCAAAATCATCTTGTATGGTTATATTTTTAAACCAGCTGCGGTCGTCGATGGCAATGTACGGCGCGCCCGAAACCACCACCGGAGGGAAAGCTCTCAAATTTTACGCATCCGTACGTATAGACATAAGAAAAGGCGAACCAATCACAGAGGCAAAAGAGAATATAGGGCACAGGACAAAATGCAAGGTTGTAAAAAACAAAGTCGCACCCCCATTCAAACTCGCGGAATTTAATATGATATACGGACAAGGCATAGAGCACTCCGGCGAGATAATAGATATTGCGACAAGTATGGATATAATAAAAAAGAGCGGTTCGTGGTTTTCATATAACGGCGAGAGAATAGGTCAGGGACGGGAAGCCGTCAAAAAATATTTTGACGAGCATAAAGATATGGCGGCGGAAATAGAGAAATTAGTCAGGGCAAATTCAGAAAAAGTCCATCTCGGAGAAGATAAAGAAGTATCTCCCGAGAACGAAGACCAAGATATCGACCCGGACGATGTTCCGCTCGATATCACTGTTGAAAATTTTGACGAATAGAGTTTTGATTGAAAATTAGTAATGCAGACACATGGTGCCTGCAGGGGCGGCGTTTTGCCGCCCTCAAAATTATTCTGATATTTTATTAAAACGGAGAAATATAAAACATACATGATAGCTGTAATTGATTACAAGGCAGGAAACGCGCCGAGCGTTTTGTCCGCGATAAAACATATAGGCATGGAAGCAAACGCAAAACTTGTCAATAATCCGTCGGAACTCAAAAACGCAAGCCATATAATTCTTCCCGGCGTCGGAGCCGCAAAAGCGACTATGCAATCTTTACATGAAGTCGGATTTATAGAAATCCTCAATAAATTTGTGCTTGAAAAAGGCGTTCTGTTTCTGGGGATTTGCATAGGCATGCAGATATTGTTCAATCACAGCGACGAGGACGACGCGGAGTGCCTTGGGTGGCTTTCCGGCAATGTCGTCAGGTTTGACAGCGCAAAAGTAAAAGTGCCGCAGATAGGCTGGAATAAGACGAGGTTTATACGCGATACGCTGATGTCGAAAAACGGCGAAGAAGATTATTTTTATTTTGTAAACTCGTATCATGTCGAAACTTCGGATAACAGTATCGTGATGAGTATGACGGAATACGACGGGGATTTTGTCAGCTCCGTAAATTATAAAAATATCTTCGGCACGCAGTTTCACGTGGAAAAAAGCGGCGAAGCTGGACTTGCGCTGCTGAAAAGATTTTTGGGATAGGTTATTTATATTTTGTGTGGAAAGAGTGAGTGTTTAAACATGACAAATCCTGAAAGAACTTTGCCGGAAATAATAAAAGACGATATAGTTCATATTGTCAAAAATTTTTCACGCTCGCAATTTTCGGATAATATAAATAAAATTATATTGTTCGGCAGCTTCGCGGATAAAAAATATCAGCCGGACAGCGATATTGACATAGCCGTCGTGGTTAAAACTAAGCCTGAAAAAAGCCAGCTTTCGGATTATTATTTATTGACAGACAATATAAGCCGAGATACGGATTTGTTGTTCTGCACCGAAGAACAGCTTATGTCGGGAAAATATGTTTATTCGGAGATTTTAAGCAAAGGGGTCGTTTTGTATGAAAACTTATAAAGATATAGCCGAAGATGATTTTATCGGCTCAAAAGGCTTGGCTGAATATGAAATGTGGAATTTAGCTGGTCAGCATTTGCAGCAGGCGTGTGAAAAACAGCTTAAAGGCTGGCTTGAGGAAAACAATAAATTAGATATTACGCTTGCCCGAACTCACAATTTAAGGAAATTATTGCGCGAAGTCGGAGATTATGAAGTAGATTTTTATAAAACCGCCGCGTTGGTTGAAAATTATTATTTTGACACAAAATATCCGGGCGACGATTATATAGAACTGACAAAACAGGATATTGACGAAGCTATTGAATTTTATAACGATTTGATAAAATTTTTAGAAAACAAAAATTATAAGCCGTATTATTTAGCGTATGAAACCCGTTATAAAAATGTATTCGCGGCAGGAGTGAAGCGTTGGGGTCATTTGCCGACCGATGAAAAACTTGTCCCTGCGCTCACAAAATGGGTGAAAGATAATCAATTAAAAGGAAAAAGGATTATTGAATTTGCTTGCGGCGAAGGAGCGGGCGGGGAAATATTATCTGAACTCGGCTGTGTATATCATGGAGTAGATATAGCGCCTTCCGCCGTTGAAAAATCGAAAAAGGCGCTCGAACGCTATCCGAATGCCTCTGTATCGGTGCTTGACATGGTAAATGAACAGGTTAGTGACATATATGACGCCGCCGTTGATATAATGGGATTTCATATGCTCGTGCTTGACAGCGACAGAACTAAATATCTGAAAAATGCTTTTAACT
>Ga0123357_10001334_pt1 | contig 26055 bp, 24 predicted proteins | sample TergutEmb28metaG_FD_89873 | JGI IMG/M metagenome (GOLD analysis project Ga0123357, IMG submission 89873) | Embiratermes neotenicus P4 segment gut microbial communities from Petit-Saut dam, French Guiana - Emb289 P4 | ecosystem: Host-associated > Arthropoda: Insects > Digestive system > Gut ...
CTATCCCCGTCTGGAGGGCCAGCATTACGAATATCTGCTGCGCCAGTATCGCTGGATCAAGGAAGGCAAGCGCCGCAACGCCAATCCGGACATGGTGGAGCAGATCAAGAATTTCACCGACAAGGACACCATGGCGGTGCTTGATTATGTCTCGCGCATCAAGCCGCCAGCCGAAATGACGGCACCCAAGGGCTGGAAAAACCCCGACTTCCAGTAAGTGTGGAATATCGGTTAAAACCTTGAAGGCATCAACGGGGATGCCTTCAAGGGACGGAAGACGCGGTCCTGGTTCGATGGCTGGGTGAGGACGACAAAAATATGTGCGCGCCCTGGGATCTCTCTCGGACAAGGGCGCGTGCAGGTGAAACAAAGATGGGCGTGGGTGACGTGTTGGATTGCGCAGGCCGCCACGCCGGAGCGGCGGCAGAGGCCGCCACCAGGTGAGGAGATTGGGCGATGACGGAATCCCTATCCACCCCCGCGGTCGCGGGTCGCCCGAACAAGCCGGGTGGACGAAAGGGCTCTTCGGGCGCCATGATCGTGATGCGCATTGCATCCCTGATCGCGCTGATCGCCCTGGTGGCGTGCTATTTCGCGCCAGTGTGGTGGGTGGCGCTGACGGCACCGAATTATCCGCCGCAGACCTTCCCCGACGGGGTCCGGATCAATTTCCACGTCAACCGCATTTCCAACGGCTGTGAGGTCCGCAAAAATGCGGAAGTGGTGGAGAAGGAAGCGCTCGACTGTGTCCATGAGATGGACACCATCAATCATTTCGTCGGCATGTATCCGATCGCTTCCGGCGGTCCGGTCGAAAAGCTGCTGTCGCCGTTCCTGTTCAGCTTCCTCGGGGTTCTGATCGTTGGATTTGCATTGCCCGGCAGGGCTCTGCGGCTTGGGGTTATGGCGCTTGGCTTTCTCGGCATCGCCGCCTGGATGTCGATGGCGCTGTTTGGCGCAAACGGGGTGCGCTATCTCGACCGTGGCTGGGTCGCGGGTCTGGTCGACAGTCTGGGGCGGGCCGAGGACGAGGGTGCCAGCGAGAATCTCGATCCTGTGGTGAAACGGCTCAAGGAATCTCTGGCCCAGAGCCATATCGGGGATACCGCGCCGGCGAAAGTGGAGGCGGATGCCGGCAAGGATCGCCTGATCGAGGTTCTCAAGACCGTCTATGATGCCAAGGCGCCGGTCAGCCTGAGCGAGCCGGCTCCGGAATGGAGCGGGCGTGGCATCGACGTCATGGGCTGGCACTATGAGGAAAGCCTCGGGCGCTGGTTCAACGAGCCGGCAAAGAATGCCCATCTGGTCAGCATCATGAAGAGCACGGTCTATGTGGTCTATGGCGCAATGCTGGCGGCAATGCTGGTGTTCCTGTGGCTTGGCGCCCGGGGGCGTTCGGTCCTGTTCTATGCCCTCGGTCTCGTTCCCATGGTGTTGCCGATTGCCTTCGTCATCGAATATGCGGCGTGGCTGTGGTGGTACGGGCACAGCCTCAATGCCATGGGCGCCTTCACTCTCAAACCTTTCATGCCGACCGTATTCGGTGACGGCAAGGTGGCGCAGTTCACCACCCATTCCTACCCCTATATCGGCTTCGGACTGATGTGTGTGGTCGCCCTCGCCATGGCGGTGGCGGTGCTGTCGCGGCGCGCCGCGCCGGACGCGGCGAAGGTCTAGCGTCATGGCGGCCGGGCTGCGGGGGCGGGGCTGGGTGAAGGGGGGAGCCTTCACCCTGGCGGCGCTTGCGGTGATGGTGTTTGTGGCGCTGGCCTTTGCCAGGATCGCCGAGACCTTCGGGGTCTATGACCTGACCCGCGACGCCAGCTTTGCTGACCATCACCCGCCGCCGCCCGATCCGCGTTCGGAAGAGGAGCTGGAGGCGTATCGCCGCTTTCCGCCCAATTCGACAGCGCTGCAGCCGCTGATCGACGCGACTGTGACAAAGGGGGTGCTCCATCTCAAGCCCGGCATTTATGCCGCGCCCGGCGTTGTCAGCCGGCCGATGCGAATCGAGGGTGAACCCGGGGTCATCGTCGATGGCGGCGGCATCGGCTCGATCCTCACCGTGACCGCCGACGATGTCGAGATCATCGGCCTGACGTTACGCAATTCCGGTGATCGCCACGAGACCACCGACTCGGCGGTGCGGCTGCGGGCCACCCACGGCATCTTTCGCGACAACGTGATCGAGGATTGCCTGTTCGGTTTTGAACTCAAGCAGGCCGACAGCAACATCATCCGCCGCAACCGCATCTCCTCAAAGGATCTTCCCGAGGCTCTGCGTGGGGACGCGGTCCGGGTGTGGTACTCCAGCGGCAACCACATAGAGGACAACGAAATCGTCCATGTCCGCGACACCGTGGTGTGGTACTCCAAGAACAATGTCCTGACCGGCAACACTATCCGCGACAGCCGATTCGGTGTACACTTCATGTATGCGCACCAGAACGAGATGCGTCACAACACCCTGCTGTCGAACACGGTCGGCATCTTTCTGATGTATGCCAACGACAATGTTCTCACCGACAACATCATCCATTACAGCCAGGGGCCGTCGGGTATCGGCATCGGCTACAAGGAGTCCTCAGGCAATGTGGTCTCGCATAATGACCTGTTTGCCAATGCCAGGGGACTGTTCCTGGATGCGTCTCCCTATGACCCCGATTCCACCAACCGCTTTGCCAGGAACCGCTTTGCCTATAACGGCATCGCGATTGTTTTCCACTCGCGATGGGCAGGCAATAAATTCGAAGACAACAACTTCGTCGGCAATCATGCCCAGGTCATGGTCGGCGGTGGTGGCACGGCAGAGGGCAACGTCTGGGCGCGCAATTTCTGGGACTCCTATGACGGCTTCGACCGCTCCGGCTCGGGCATCGGCGATTCGCCCTACCGGGTGTGGAGCTGGGCCGATCGGCTGTGGATGGACATTCCCGATACGCAGTTCTTCCGCACCGCGCCGTCGCTCGAATTGATGGATCTGGTCGAACGTCTCGGGGCCCTCACCGAGCCGCGTCTGGTTTTGTCGGATCCGCAGCCGCGGGTCCGGGCACTGGAGGATGCAGGCGCGCGCGAGGCGAAGGAGAAAGAGGTGCTGCAATGAGTGATGATCCATCAGAACGCACGCCCGTGAAGCCGTCTCCCTCCCGTGTCAACGAGGAGCGGCGGCGTCTGTTGCGTTCCGCGGCGGTCGGCACGGTGGTCACCTGTGCCACACTGCTTGGGCTCCTGGGACGGCGGAAGGCCGGGGCCGATACCTGGTTGCGGCCGCCTGGCGCGCTGGATGAGGATGCGTTTCTGGCCGCCTGCATCAAATGCGGGCAATGCCTCCATTTCTGCCCGGTCAACGCCATTCGCCTCGGTGATTTCCAGGATGGTGTCGGCAATGGCGTGCCCTATATCGACGCCCGTGCCCAGGCCTGCGATTTTTCCTGTGGTGCAACGCAGTGCATTCTGCCCTGTCCGACCGGGGCGCTCAGCCATCTGATCACCCGCAAGGAACAGGTCAGGATGGGAACGGCACGGCTGGTGGCACCGGATGCCTGTCTGGCGCGGGCCGGCAAAGGCCTCAAGGGGCCGGCGCGGGGCCAATCGTTCAAGGGGCGTCTGCGCTATCCGGAAATTGACCGTTGGGTGGCGCAGCCGGTTGCCGATCATCGCTATGAGCTGGAGATCTGCGATCTCTGTGTGCGCCAGTGTCCGATCCAGCCCTCAAGCGACAATCCGGATGATGAGGCCGCCCGTCTCGGAACCGTGCAGCAGGCCGCGGTCCATGTCGAGCCGGCGATTGAAATGGTGCCGATGTCGGACGATCCTTCCGACCGCCGCCGCACCCCGCGCGTCAACAAGAGCTGTGTTGGCTGCGGTGTGTGCGAGATGGTCTGCCCGGTGGAGCCGGTGGCGATCCGCATCGAGGTTCGGGTTCAGGGTCGTTCTCCTCAAGGAGCGCACGCATGAGATGGGTGAAGAGGCTGGCAGCGTGGTTGATCGGCCTGATTCCGATTTGGCTGATCCGGTTGATTTTGCGCAAATTGCGGGATCTGGCGCTGTTGTTGGGGGCCGAGCCGAAGCGGCCGGCGCCGGAGGACATGAGCGCGGCGGCCCGTGAGCTGACGGCCTTCAAGCGCAGCCCGGAGGAGCGCAAGCGCCGCAAGGCGGCGATTGCAGGCGAGCGCAATGCGCCGCGCTCCAACAAATGGCGGATCGCGCGCTGGATCTCGATCCTGCTGGTGGCGGCCCTGTTCGCCTTCTCCTATTGGTTCGATATGAAAGTCGTGGTCGGGGCGCTGACGGCCTCGCAGTTCATGGGCATCCATCTTGCCGATCTCAACGCTTCCATCCAGCTGATCCTGGCGGACAAGCATCTGGCGTGGAACCACATGCTCGGCATCAGCCTGATTTTTGTCGCCTATCTCATCTTCGGCGGCCGCAGTTTCTGTTCCTGGGTGTGCCCCTATCATCTGCTGTCGGAACTCGCCGAAATGCTGCATCTCAAACTTGCTGCGAAGAAGCTGGTGCGCGATCACGATCTCGATCGCCGGTTGCGTCCGGTGATGTTCGCAGTGCTGGCACTGATCGCGTTTGTCTGCGGCTATCCGCTGTTCGAGAGTGTCTCGCCGGTCGGCATCCTGTCGCGGGCGCTGACCTATGGTCTGATCGTCGGTCTGATCTGGGTTGCACTCCTGCTGGTGGTCGAGGTGGTGTGGTCGCGGCGGATGTGGTGCCGCTATGTCTGCCCGGTTGGACTGGTCTATGGCGTTGTCGGCACAGTCACCCCGTTGCGCGTGCTCTATGATGCCGAGAAATGCCTGCATGAGGGCAAATGCCGCCACGTCTGTCTGGTTCCCCATGTGCTCGACATGACCAAGCTTGGTTTTGCCCGCGATCCCAGGACCCCGATTGGTGCCGATTGCACGCGCTGTTCCATGTGCATTGAGGTCTGCCCGACCGGGGCGCTGACATTCGACATTTTCGCTATCACCCGCCATGACGATGCGGGCGAAGAGGCCGAGGATCAGGCGGCATGATTGTTATCGAGGGGCTGACCAAACAGTTCGGTTCCACCCGGGTGCTCGACGGGCTGACGCTCTCCGCGCCCGCCGGCCAGCGCATTGCCCTGGTCGGCTCCAACGGAGCCGGGAAGACCAGCCTGTTTCGCTGTCTGCTCGGCGAATACAGCTATGGCGGCAGGATTGAGGTCGAGGGTCTGGAGCCGCGCCGCGACCGCACCAGGCTGCTGCGCATGATCGGCTTCGTGCCCCAGATCGCGCCGCGGCTGGAAACCCCGGTCGGGGCCTTCATCCGCTATGTCGCCGAAGTGTCGGGCGCTGCGGTTGGCGGGATTGAGGCGGTGGCTGCCGGCCTCGGCCTTGATGTGGCAAAGATCCGCCAGCGCGCCTTTGTCCGCCTGTCCGGGGGCATGAAGCAGAAGCTGTTGATTGCGCTGGCGCTGGGCCGCCCGACCCGGATTCTGATTCTCGACGAACCCACCGCCAATCTCGATCCCGCGGCACGGGTGGCGTTTTATGATCTTCTGGCCGCCCGCGGGCGCGACAGCTCCATGTTGATCTCCAGCCACCGCATCGACGAGATCGCGCCGCTGGTCGATCGGGTGGTGGAACTGGACAGTGGGCGGATCACGCTGGATGATGCGGTGAGCGACGCGGGCGCCCTGGGTTCGATCTTCTCTGCCGAGATCGAGACCAGCCGCATGGAGCCGGGCTTCGCCCGTGTGGCGCAGGAATGGGGCCTGGTGCTCAAGCAGGGCTGTCAGTGGAGCGGCGTGATCGCGGGCCCGGACCGCCTGCGATTCCTCGGCTTTGTCGCCCGTCACGCCGGATTGCTGGTGGCGGTCAGGTTGCGGGAGATCAATCGGGAGAGCGGCCATGCCAACGCGATTTCTGTCTGATCCTTATCGCCGGGCGAGCCGTCGTGACGTGGTTACGGGGGTGATGGTGCTGGTCGCCAGCTCCGCCCTCAGTGGGTGCGGCAGTGCGATCCCCAGGCCGCGGGCAATCCGGCTGAAACGGGACGTTTGCCAGTATTGTGGCATGCCGGTCGGTGATCCGCGCTTTGCCGCCGAAATCTGGGACAGCGACTATGGCCGGGTGCGGATCTATGACGATTTCGGCTGTGCGGTGATGGCGGCGGAAGGCCGCGGGGAGATCGGGCGCAGCGACGTGGCCTTCTGGGTCGCCGACGAGACCGAACCGACGCGCTGGCTTGACGCCAGATCGGCCCATTACCGCTCCGGTGCGCCCACCCCGATGGCGCATGGCTATGCTGCCGGCCCGCAGATCGGCCATGGTATTGATTTTGCAGCGGCCACAAGTGACATCCGTGAAAAGGCGCTGTGCGCCCATTCGACATGAGGTCCTCTGCAACTTGACAGAGCCCGCGGCTTTGATTTCGTTGCGGCGATACGGGTCAGAGGTGATGTGACAGGACCAGACTTCGAAATGCCCGGCTGCCGGTGCGGGCGTGTTGCGCGGGCCTGGGTTGGGCCGTGATGCCAGTGCAAGGAGACATTCGTGATGTCCGCCGTGTCGGATGCCGCATCCAGAGAGCCTGACAGGGCAGTGGGGTCGGGCTTTGCCGCCACTTTCCGGCTCGAGATCACCCAGGCGCTGCGGGCGCGCTGGTTCTGGGCCTATGCGGCCGTGTTCTTCGCGCTGGTGGGGCTGCTCCTGGTGCTGGGTCTGACCGAGAGCCGGGTGCTGGGCTTCACCGGCCTGTCGCGCACTCTGGTGGCCTATATCCAGCTCACCATGGCGATCCTGCCGATTTTCGTCCTCATCACCACGGTACGCTCGCTGGCCGGTGACCGCGAGGCCGGGGTCCATGAATATGTGCTGGGCCTCGCGGTGGGGCTTGGCGGCTGGTATGCCGGGCGTTTTCTCGGCCGCTACGTGCTTGCGGTCCTCCCGGTCTTCGGCGCGCTGGCTTCCGCGGTGCTTTATGGGATGCTGCGCGGCGTCGCCATCCCCTGGGCCGAACTTGGTTTCGACATCGGCATTCTGCTGGCGATGATCCTGACCTTCGTTGGCCTGGGCTTTTTCATCGCTTCCGTGGCGCGTTCGGTGGACATGGCCCAGACTGCGGCGTTTCTGCTCTGGCTGGTGCTGATTCTGGGCCTCGACCTGGTTCTGCTCGGGGTTCTGATTCGCGACGGTCTGCCGATCGAGGGGGTTGTGGCGATCGCCATGCTCAACCCGCTGCAGGTGTTCCGGATCGGTTCCATGGTGCTGTTCGACCCCCAGCTGGTGCTCCTGGGCTCGACCGCTTATGCGGTTTTTGACGTCTTCGGCCGGGTCGGATTTCTGGTATGGTCGCTGGCTTATCCATTGGTTCTCGGAGTCGCTGCGGCCTATGCCGGATTCCTGGCCTTCCGACGTGGGGATTTGGTTTGACAAGTTTGACCTCGGCCGGTTCGGCCGGACTCTGGATTCAGGGTTCGCGCCCAAGAACGCTCGCGCTTTCTGTGACCCCGATCATCGTGGGGCTGATCCATGCCAGAGTCACCTATGGTGACGTGGCCGCAGTCCCGATTTTTGCCGCGCTTTTGTCGGCGCTGCTGATCCAGGTGGCCACCAACCTCGCCAATGATGCCGCCGATGGTGACAGGGGGGCGGACCATGTCGAGCGTCTGGGGCCGGTCCGCCTGGTAGGTTCTGGCCTGGCTCCGGCGCCACTGGTGCGGCGCTGGGCGATCGCGGCGACGATGGGTGCGGTGGTCTTCGGCCTGATTGCGGTTCTCTTTGGCGGGCCAGTGATCGTCCTTATCGGAGTGCTCTCGCTGATTGCGGCGTGGTGCTATTCCTATGGCCCCTGGCCGATCAGCGCCGGTCCGTTCGGGGAAATATTTGTCATCCTGTTTTTCGGCATTGTTGCCACCACCGGGATCGTGTGGCTGGGGGCGCATCATGTGGATCGCACCTGCGTGCTGCTAGGCCTTGCCATCGGCATGCCGGCGGCCGCGGTGCTCACCGTCAACAACCATCGCGACCGTGCCCAGGATGAAGCGGCGGGACGGCGCACCCTCGCCATCGTGCTCGGTGTGGAGGCCACCGCCTGGCTCTATGTCGCCGAACTGACGGCCAGCGCCCTGTTTGCAGGGCTGGCGCTGTGGCCGGTCAACCGCCTCGGCGTCGTCGTTGCGGCTGTTGCCTTCGGCGTTGCGCTCTATCTCGGCCATCGCCTTTCCCGCACTCCGATCTCCCGGGTGATGAACGGCATGCTTGCCGCTACGGTGCGCTTTCAGATCGGATTGGCGGCCGGGATCATTTTCGTCCTGGTCCTGGGTACCGCATGATCCGCCCCCTGGTCATCCTGTTCCTTCTGCTCACGGGGGCACCGCTTGCCGCCGCCAGCCTGGTGCCATCGGACCCGAAGCCGGTCGCATTTGTCCTGCACGACCGGGACGGGGTCCTCCACAATTCTGCTGAATTCGCCCGCACCCCGCTGACGCTGCTGCATTTCTGGGCCAGCTGGTGTCTGCCCTGCCGCGAGGAGCTTCCTGCGCTGGCGAAGCTCAGGTCCGATCTCGGCGGCCAGGGCGTGCGGGTGGTCGCGGTGTCGCTCGACCGCCTGGGCTGGGACGCGATTGATCGCGCCACCCGGAGCCTTGCTGTGGTCAATCTGGAACTTTATCACGATCTCAATCGGGAGGCGGCCACTGCGCTTGCGATCAAGGGCCTGCCGACCACTCTGATCCTTGACGCCGAGGGCCGCGAAATTGCGCGCATGGAGGGGCAGGGCGACTGGGGAAACGCCAGCCTGCGTCGTCAGCTTCTCGACTTTGCATCACGGCGGCGCGAGCCTATGTGAAAGGGCGCAGCCAGCTACCGGCGTGTCGCTGTCCGCCAGGTGGGAATTCAACGGGGCGGAAAATCAGGGACGCAGAAGGGACCGGGTGCGGGTTCGATGCTGTCGGAACATGCACGAACAGGTGCACGTCTGCGCAGCGTGGCGACAGCTTGCGCTGCGTGAGGGCGCTCGCGACCCGCGTCTGCAAGGCGCATAAGGCACGATGGGGCATTCCTTTTTCGGGAGTGCTGCGACAGGACAGCCAGGCTCGGCAAGCAGTGCGCCGCCGTGAGGTCGAAAGGGTTGAAAAAGAGATGACTCTGCTTGCGAAACTCGTGGCTGCGAACGTGGCCCATCCGCCGAAGTGGCTGCCGGACAATATGGTCTATCTCACCATCATGGGCAGCGATGCCTATGGCGTCTCCAGTGACAGTTCCGACATCGACTTCTACGGTATCTGCATTCCGCCGAAGACGGTTGTCTTTCCCCATCTCGCCGGCGAAATTGCCGGCTTCGGCACCCCGATCACGCGCTTCGATCTGTGGCAGCAGCATCACGTGCCTACCATCGACGGGCGGCAGAAGACCTATGACTTTTCGGTCTACTCGATCGTGAGGTTCTTCCAGCTCGCCATGGAAAACAACCCCAACGTCATCGACGCGCTGTTCACGCCGCGGCGCTGCGTCGTGCATTCGACAGCGATCGGCGAGGTCATCCGCGAACATCGCAAGCGCTTTCTCCATAAGGGAGCCTGGCACAAGTTCAAGGGCTATGCCTATGCCCAGATGGCGAAGATCGACGGCTCCCACGAGCGGGCCAACCCGAAGCGGGCGGCGATGATCGCGGCCTATGGCTATGACGTGAAACACGCCTATCACGTGGTGCGCCTGCTCAATGAGATCGAGCAGATTCTCACCGAGCAGGATCTGGATCTTGAGCGCAACCGGGAGCAGCTCAAGTCGATCCGCAAGGGCGAGTGGAAGCTCGAATATCTCAAGGAGTATTTCGCCGCCAAGGAGATGCAGCTGGAAGCAGGCTATATGACTTCAGGTTTGCCCCAGAAGCCGGATGAAGAGGGCCTGAAAGAGTTGCTGCTGTCTTGCCTGGAGATGCATTACGGCGCGATTGAGCGTTTCAGATCGCCGGCCGGCGCTGCAGTGGCTCTTATCTCCGACATCGAGGCGGTTCTTGACAAACATCGATAGCCGATAGCTGAGGCGGGTGGGCGCGGATGACGTCAGTTTTCGCAAGGGCTGTCAGGTAAGTTGCTGGAGAGATGACCAGAGCATGTGTGATGGATGCGCGCGTCAAGCTGGAACTTATGGCGGCAAGAGATGCGCTCGAGAGAGCCGAGTGTGGCGAGGAATACAGCCACGTAGAGGCCGTTTGCAGAAGGCTGATAAGAGAAGCGGAGGGAAATCTCGGGAGAATTGACGAGACATGTGAGGCGAGGTCGTTGTTATTGGATGCCATGATCCGCAACGGAGATTTCAGTGAGGTAAAACTGGAAAATATTGCGAGGGTGATGGACAGTCTGTTCGTTGATTACCTTTCAGCTCGAAATAGACTCGATGCGGCGAAGACGTTGCTCGGAATGATGGAGTATTTCGAAAGCGATTATGTCCGTCTATTTGATGTGGGCTACAAGCTGGCCGATCTCTTTGGATCATCCGAAAATGTGGAAATCCAGAAAGTCGTAAGAAATGGGTGTCTGCTTCTTTGGCGGGAAGTCAGAGATGATGACATGGAGGGATTCTGTAGCAGTTTTGGACGCTTTCTGATTGTTCCCGAGCTATTCGGTTATTATATGTTCATTGAGGTTTTGGATTATCTCTACGACAATTCCAGCCATGAAATGGCGATCAGAATGATAGAATCGTGGGTCGGAGCAAATGCAGATATTGACGAAGAATTTCAGATGCTTGACCAGCGATTGGCTGCGAATCATTTTGAACTCGGGAATTATCAAGCGGCGATTGATATATATGAGAAGTGGCTGAACACCAGGTTGGGAGATGAACGTTACGACTATTTGTTGTGGTGTGGGGAGTCATTTCAGGAGCTGGACGATCTGGATCATGCCTGGGAATACTTCACAGAGGTTGTAAATGCACTGGAGAATTTTCCGGATGACAGTCGCGTGGTTGAAGCGAAGAAACGGCTGGCGGAGATGATATGGGTTCACGAGGAGGATGAGCCTGGAGAGCGAGATGTCTGACAGATGTGCAGTTTCAGTCAGTCCTTGGAACGGCGACGTCTGGCGGAAACCGGGTAAAGATATTCTCGAATGGCTAGTTCTTGTGGTTGTCGTGTATTGGTGAATTGGATCATGCGCGATCGGGTAGGCGCCGTTGTCTCGGGCTGTGGGGGTGATCGGCGAAATCAAGGCTGGGTTTGAGAATTGATGTCTCCCGCAGTTGATGCCGGAACGGTGTTCCGCAGTGGCAGACTGGATCTTATGGTTTCCGCGCCGACGGATTCCCGGGCCCAGGCGCTGGCCGGTTGCGCGTATCGCGTATCGGACGTAGACTTTCGGAATGTGGCGATTGTCTTGATCGGTGGAGCGCGCAAAACAGAAGCATCAACGCGCGCCGAGACGCAGGCCTTTGATCCTGCGCGCCGCCCATTCCTGCATGCAATGCGGACAAACGACGCTCATGCCTTGTCGCAGTTTCTGCATAAAACACTTGTCGTTCAGTTCGCGGTTTGATCGGTCTATCAGGAACACGGCTTCACGGGAGTGCGGCTCAGAGTGCTGTGTTTCCCGGAGATATTCCAGCACAAGATCATAATCTTCGTCATCGAGATAGAAACTTTTGGTCTCCCCCAATCCGGACCAGGAGGCGGGGTAGACGACGCCCACTCTGTGGACAGAAGACAGAATGCGGTGTGGCCGTGGCGGATCGCTTCTTCGATTGATCTGGAGACCCATGCTTTCTCTCTCAGATCGCCGTGTTTTTGGCAATGATAGCGCATATCCGGCATCTAGGGGACCAATGACCGAAATCTGAACTGGCGGGCAGGGCTTGTCGGGGCCTCGCAGGTGCGCATTCGCGCTGATCGGCTCTTTCTCTTTGAAGAAGAGGGCGCAAATGAGGTGGGCGGAGGCGGGCTGTGGGAATTTCAGGGCTTGCGCGCCGAATGCAGCGCGGCGATGCCGAAGCTTAAGTTACGCCAGGAGACGTCGGTCATGCCGCTTGCGGCAATCAGGCCTGCGAATTCGGCCTGATCCGGGAATTGCCGGATCGATTCGATGAGATAGCGATAGGCGCGGCGTTCGCCGGATACCACGGCGCCAAGGACCGGAATCACAGTTCGGGACCACATTCCGTAGAAGGGCGCGAGCCAGGGTTGGGGGGTCGAAAATTCAAGACAATGGAAGCGCCCGCCGGGTTTGAGGACGCGGGCGATTTCGCCAAGGGCGCGCTCGATATTGGTGGCGTTGCGGATGGCAAAGGAGATGACGACGAGGTCGATCGAGCCATCCGTGAAGGGCAGCGCTTCAGCTTCCGCGGCAACCCAGGTGATCCCCGGCGCAGGCTGCCGCATCTGTCCTTCCCGCATCTGTCCTTCCCGCGCCTGTCCCTGGCCCATCATCTGGGGGGAAGGATCGGCGACCAGCACGTGGGCAGCGGAGGCGGCAAGCGCGAAGGCGATATCGCCGGTGCCGCCGCCGAGATCGAGCACGATGTCTTCGGGATTGGGCCTGCCGTGCCTGACCAGCGCCGCTTTCCAGATCCGGTGAATCCCGGTGCTCATGAGGTCATTCATCAGATCGTAGCGCGGAGCCACGCCGGCAAAGGTCTCCCGGATCAGGCGGCGGCGTTCTTCCTCGTCGACGCGGGTGGCGCCGAAGCTGTGTTTCAGTCTTTCGCCTGCGTCCATCTTATTGCGCCAGCAGCGTGGCGCGGATGCGGTTGGCCAGGGCCTCGCCGTCGAGGTCGTGGGGATAGCGCCCGATGATCGTCCCGGCGGGATCGGTGAAGAAGATCGTCGCGGTGTGGTCGACCGCATAGCTGCCGTCTTTGAGTTCGACGCGGCTGTATTTTATGCGCCAGTCGCGCGCCAGCTCGGCGAGCTGATCGGGGTGGGGGGAGAGGCCGACCATGCGCGGGTGGAAGAAGGCGAGGTATTTTGCCAACACCTCCGGCGTGTCGCGCTCCGGATCGACGCTGACAAAAACCGGCGTGATGCGCTCGCCGATAGGGCCGAGGGCGTCGATGGCTTCGGTGATGCTGTGGAGCGAGATCGGACAGATGTCGGGGCACTGGGTGTAGCCGAAATAGACCAGCCTCCAGCCGCCGATATCCCCAGGGGCGATTTCCTTGCCATCCTGGCGCACACCGGCGACATCGACCGCATATCCGGACTCCGGTAGCAGCGCAGCTGCCGCCGCTGCCAGGGTGAGGAGGGTGCTGCGGCGGGACAGGCGCGATCGCACGAAGGGCTCAAACACGAATATTCACTCCTTGGCAAACATGTGTGCCGTCATTGCCGGCGGGATCCAATCACGATGGCGGCACGTTGGCAATCATCTTGGGACGGGCAGGCGCGAAGAGGGGGGCGCCCCCATCCTGGGGGGTGCCGAAGCCTCGAGCCGATCTCGCCCCGACCTGGAGTTCCTGGACCGGAATCCTGAGCAATCAGGGCAATGGAACCGGCGCGGCAATGGAGGGTGGAACTCAAGGGGCGGCGGAACTTTGGAGGGCAGACTCAAGGGACAACTGCGGTGAACTGTGTCCGGTTGCGGGCTCAACTGTGTCGGACTCCGTCCAACTTTGTCGCGGCAGTGTGGCGATTGTGCGTCACGCTGATTTTGCCGTCCGCACGCAGCTTGCGAAGGAATATTTCTCTTTCGCGAATCATCGTGGTGATTCATTTCTATATCGAGCGCAACCTGGAGACGAAATCATGAACGTCATTGTTTTTGCGTCGCGTAAAGGCGGTTCCGGCAAAAGTACGCTGGCGGCCCATCTGGCGGCGCAGATCAAGGCGAGCACGCCGGTTCTGCTCGTTGACGCGGATCCGCAAGGGTCTCTGACCCTGTGGCACAAGCTGCGCGGCACCAATGAACCGCCGATCAAGGCCGCCGTCAGTTCCGTCAGTGGCATTGTCGCGACGGCCGAGCGTGAGGGTTATGAGTGGGTTCTGATCGACACCCCGCCCAATCTGTCGGCGGTGGTCACGGATGCGATAAAAAACGCCACCATGGTGATCATTCCGGCGCGGCCGGGGGTGTTCGACGTCAATGCGGTGCAGGAAACGGTGCAGATGTGCCGCGCCGCGCGCAAGCCCTATGCGGTTGTCCTCAATGGCGCCCCGGCCCGTCGTGACACCGCTGACAGTCCGATTGTGACCATTGCCCGGGATGCCCTGGCAAAATTTCGGGCTCCGGTATGGGGAGGGCAGATCACCAATCGCGCCGATCTCCTGATGGCGCTCAGCTACGGCGAAGGGGCGCGGGAATACCAGGCCGACAGCCGCGGTGCGCAGGAAATTGCGCGGCTCTGGGCTGCGATCGAGCGTTCGGTGAAGGCGATTCGCGCCGGGTCGGGCGCGGGCACGATGCATAGACAGGCGGCTTGAGATTTGGGGATCAAAAGACCAGGAAGGCCCCGACCAGTTCCTCTGGTCCGGGCCTTTTCATTCCCGGGCGGCTGTTTTCCTGAAGCGTGATCTGCCGTTTCTGCCCACGTTCCGTTTCTGGCGACTGACTGTGCTGCATTTTTGACGTTGTCGAGGCCCGGCCAGCTTTCCTGATGGAGCTGATCGGTGGCAAATGGATGACCATCCCCATCCGGCATCCCGGTTGGAGAGGTGCAATTTTTCCCGGATTTCGAGCTGAGCTGCCTCTTGTTCGACCTGGGCAGTTACAGAATGTAGAACAGGATGATGGGGGAAAGTGCCAGGATCACCGACCAGATTCCCGTGCCCCACAGGATCTCTTCGGTGGCGAAGCCCTGCTGGAGGTGCGGCGTTCCATCGTGCCGGATTTTCATGAGGCCCTCGCGTTCCAGCCGCGACGCCATCCGAAAAATGTCGTCATTGCGGCCTAAGTGGTTGTCCGGACGTTATTTTCCTGCGAGACGAGGTGTTTGGCGGTGGACCTCGTGTCCCGTGCTGTCCGTGGATTCTTGTCGAAGGCGAGAACTACAGCGTCTGCTTTAAGATCCGGTAACTGGCGGGTCTGACTTCCCTCACAGCCTGTCGGGCGTTGGATATCGTGAAGGATTTGCTGCCTGGACAGCGAAAGTTTGAAGTCAGGTTTCTCCACCAATCCGGCGGATCGTTTAACGATTGCCGCGATGGGATAACGTCCAATCGGCCCTGCCCTGGTGTGCGCTTGCGGTCGTGTGGCCGACAGGGAGGGGCCGTGCGAATCACGTCAGGTGAGGGGACCTTTGGGCAGCAAAGGGCAATCGCGCCCCCGCTTGCCATTCCGGGTCTTGAGGCCTGGTCTGAACAGAACGCCTTGCGCGATCACCCTGGACGCGTTTTCCAAGGCCCCTGTCGGCCCCCCCCCGTCTGGCCCGGCCGCGCATTATCCGGGCCAGCGCTGGGCCTTGCTGACCACGAAGTCGCGGAACACCTGGACCCGCGCCACCGCTTTCAGTTCCTCCGGATAGACGAAATAGGTGTCGATCTGGATGGCGTCTTCTTCGGTGAAAAGCTGGACCAGGTGGCTGTCCTCCCCGATCAGATAGTCGGGCAGGGCGGCAACCCCCAGGCCCTGCTGGCAGGCGCGCACCAGTCCGAGGATGTTGTTGACCTTGAAATAGGCTTCCCGCGGCCCGTTGCCGTTGCTATGCGCCTCGATCAGCCAGTTGCTGTTCTGCAGATGGGGCAGAACGCTGCCGTCGGCCAGCGTGATGATGCGGTGGGAGTCGAGGTCCGCGAGGTTGCGCGGGGTGCCGAAGCGCTTGATATAGTCGGGCGCGCAATAGGCATGGATGCCCATGGCGAACAGCTTGCGCTGGATCAGGTCGGGCTGCGTCGGCTTGCGGGTGCGGATGGCGACATCGGCTTCCCGCATCGACAGGTCGAGTTCCTCGTCGGTAACGATCAGCGAAATGCGGATCTCGGGATAGAGCGTGGTGAATTCGCCGAGCCGCGGGATCAGCCAGTTGATGGCAACACCGGGGGTGGTGGTGATCTTGAGATCGCCGCTGGGGCGCTCACGGCTGTCGGTGAGCTTGGCCCGGGCGGCCTGCAGCTGCATGAAGACATCATGGGCGGTGCGAAACAGCAGGTCGCCCTGTTCGGTCAGGATCAGTCCACGGGTATGGCGGTGAAACAGTGAAACGGCGAGTTCCTGTTCCAGGGAGCTGACCTGTCGCGACACTGCGGATTGGGACAGGCCGAGCTGCTCGCCGGCATGGGTAAAACTTCCGGCTTCCGCGGCGGCGTGGAATACCTTCAATTTATCCCAGTCCATGTCCCAAAAACCGTCACGTGTTTTGGGCATGGTTTTCATATCGCCGCACTCACGTTGTGACCGGCGGCTTGCGCCTGTACGGCCAGGAATCTCTCGGCCTCAAGAGCCGCCATGCAGCCGAGGCCGGCAGCTGTCACAGCCTGTCGATAGGTTTCGTCGGCAACGTCGCCTGCCGCGAAGAGACCCGGAACCGAAGTGGCGGTCGAATTCGGTGCCACCTCGACATAACCTGAGGGTTTGAGCCGGACCTGGCCCTGGACCAGGTCGGTTGCCGGTGTGTGTCCGATGGCGACGAAAACGCCATCCACCTTCAATTCGCTCCGCGAACCGGTCTCAACATTCCTGAGCACCACCTCGGTGACCCTGGTGGGGTTGGTGGAACCTTTTATGTCCTCAAGGACGCTGTTCCAGATCACGCTCACTTTGGGGTTGTGCATCAGACGCTGCTGCAGGATGCGCTCGGCACGGAACTGATCGCGACGATGTACCACAGTGACCCGGGTGGCGAAATTGGTCAGGAACAGGGCCTCCTCAAGGGCAGTGTTGCCGCCGCCGACCACCACCACGTTCTTGCCGCGGTAAAAAAAGCCGTCACAGGTGGCACAGGCCGAGACCCCGAAGCCTTTGAATTTTTCTTCCGATTCCAGCCCGAGCCAGCGCGCCTGGGCCCCGGTGGCGAGGATCACGGTGTCGGCTAAAAAGGTATCGCCGCTGTCACAGAGGATGTGGAACGGCCTTGAAGCTGTGTCCAGCCGGGTGACCAGGTCGGATTTTATCCGTGCCCCCATATTGGCGGCCTGCTTCTCCATCTGCTCCATCAGCCATGGGCCCTGGATCGGCTCGGAAAATCCTGGAAAATTCTCGATCTCGGTGGTGATGGTGAGCTGCCCGCCGGGCTGGATGCCCTGGATCAGGATCGGCTCAAGCATCGCCCGCGCAGCATAGATCGCGGCGGTGTAGCCTGCGGGGCCAGAGCCGATGACGACGACCTTGGCATGTGTGTGTGGCGGCATTGGCGATGTTGCCTCTCCCGACGGACTGCAAGCACAGACCTCGGGGCGCGAGTCGGAATAATGCATTTAATCTAAGACTTCCCGTCCGCCATGCAAGAATCGCGGGCTGTCAGGGCAAATTTTTCCGCCTGACGCTGCGTCGCACGCGTAATAAAATTGCGCCACCCGTCCTGCTGGGCTATGAGATGCGCCAACAGCCAGCCGCAGGTCGCGTCAGGTCGGGAGTTGCATCCGGATGCCACGGAATCTGGACGAGATTGATCTGAAAATTCTCGCAGAGATACAGGCCGACGGGCGCATCACCAATGTCGAGCTGTCCCGCCGCGTGGGGGTGTCGCCTCCGCCCTGCCTGCGCCGGGTGCGGGTGCTGGAGGAGGGGGGCTATATCCAGGGCTATCGCGGGCTGCTTGATCCCCAGAAGCTTGGCTTCGAGGTGACGGTTTTTGCTGCGGTGCATCTGTTGAGCCAGGCCGAGGCGGATCTGCGCAGCTTCGAGAGCTTCGTTGACGCCGAGCCTCTGGTGCGGGAATGCTGGATGGTGTCGGGAGAGGTCGACTTCATTCTGAAATGTGTGGCGCCCGATATGGGGACATTCCAGGAATTCGTCACTCGCCTGACGGCGGCGCCCCATGTGCGCAATGTCCGCACCTCCCTGGTGCTGCATCATTCCAAACTGGAAGCTGCGGTGCCGGTGGATCTGATGTCTCTCCAGGAGACGTGAGGCCTTCGGCTCCTGAGCAATGGTCGAGGAGCGGCGAAACCAGCCCGACCAAAAGCGCCCTTGGGTTCTGCGTCAGGTTCGAGCCGCCTCGCCTCCTGGTACGACAGCAGGGCTTGCACCTGCGCGGCGCCAATTCCCTTTGCGTCCCCGGCAGAACCCGGGCCGGTTCTGGTGCCCGGCTCGTGTACCTGTGGCTCTGACCGGGCCATTGGACCACGGAGGCAGCCCGGCCGCAGCCATCCGGTCAATTTAACTTCGGAAAATCCCTTCTCAGGTCCTGGCGCTTCCGGGTGCCTCTCGGCGCCCCTTTTGGCGTCTCTTGGCGCCCCCTGGCAAAGAGAGCGAAAACCAGGGGGCCCCGGCCTTGTGATTCGGTGTTGCCGACAGCCTCCAGTCGGCAGTCGCGACGGTGACTCCTGACCTGCTTTCAGGTCGAGATCTGCTTTTCGGCCAGCGCCAGCCACTCGGCCTGGGCCTTGCGGACATGCCGCGGGGCACGGCGCATCTGGATCAGGAGTTCGCTGAAGATGGAGCGGGCTTCGGCGCTGTGTCCAAGCTGCTGGAGCAGAAGGCCGTGGCGCACCCGTGCTTCGGCCCCCGGGAAATAGGCGGTGACGGCACGGTATTCGGCACAGGCCTCGTCGCTGCGTCCGGCCTCGGCAAGGGCGCGGGCATAGAGGAGATGCGCGGGCGCAGAATGAAAATCGGGCCAGCGCCGCTGCAGCTCGTCCAGTGTGGCGAGCGCGTCAGAGGCGCGTCCGGCGGCGAACTGGGCCCGCGCCTTGCCGAAGGCATAGGCTGGGATGTCGCCAGCATACTGGTTGAGGGCGTGATCGAAATGCTTCTCGGCCTCGGTGAAGCGTCCGACCTCCATGCATTCTTCAGCCAGCGCGGCACGACCGGCAACGGTGTCGGCGACCACCAGATGATCCGACAGTTCACGGTAGCGCTTTTCCGGGTCGAGCTTGCTGGCGATGCGCTTGCGCGCCTTTTGCGCGTCGGCGCTGCCCAGCCACTCGGGGATGATTTCAACCACGAAATAGGCCAGCGGGCCGACCGGGAAGAACAGGAGGAGAAAGCCCCAGGTCTGCAGCCGGCCGGTTTTGGCGGCGTGCCAGAGCAGCATGATCTCAAGCAGGATGGCAAACAGGGCAATGGGCATCTTCAACTCCCCCCGCAATGCTTCAACAAAGAATCGAACTGCCGAGGGCCGCGAAATCCTGCGCCGTCATTAAGGGTTGCGAGCAATTGGCTGCGGCAGATGGAAACAGCCCGGCTCCTCTGGGGTCTGACGAGGCAGCTGTCAAGTGAGCGCCGTGTCCTTCGGGATCACGACTTTGTGCGCCTTCGGAGGCAGACTAAAGAGAAGGAGGGCGCGGGTCACCGGGACCTCAGGTTGCGGCGCCACAGGGAGCAATCTGCAGGGGGATGACTTTCAGGCATATGCTGTTTCGGCCACGGCGCCCGGCAACACGTTTTTGAAAGGGAGCGGGGAGTCAGCGTCGAATCCGACCAAAGGAACGGCGACATGCCGGGCTTTGATAAAGCGTAACTGCCCAGGTCGGACAAGAGGCAGCTTACACCCGGCTCGAAATCCGGGAAAAACTACGCCTCTCCAACCGGGATGGTCATCCATTTGCCACGGATCACCTCGCTTATAAAAAGCGTCTGTGCCGCGACAACGTGGAATAGGGGGCGCAGTCAGTCGTTCCAGAAATGGGACGTGGGCAGAAACGATAAAGCAGAAATGGAACGTGGGTAGAAACGATAAAGCCTCGCAGGGAAAGCCGTGCGGGAGGTCCGGCTTTCCCGATCAATGCCTGGAGCGAATGGAAATTCGAACAGGCTCCTGCACCCTATGCAGGTCGCCGGTGGCACAGGAAGCGAGGCTGGCGGCGCAAGGAGGCGATGGGCCGTCCGCAAATCAGCCGATCCTTATTGGCGGCAGTTACGGACAGGCCCTCGACTGAGGCTGGCGCTATCGCAGTGCACTGATCTGGCGTGCGATCATATAGGACAGCGGGATCGCGACAATGAAGCCGGCCGCCACAGCAAGCGGGATCGTTGTCATTTGAGGGAGATTGGGGAACATCAGGGCTGCAATCATGCAGATTCCCGCAAGTGTAGTCCCCAGTATGATCCATACGATCAGGGAAATCTTGAGCATTACAGTCCTCTCTCAATCCTTGTAAATTTAAGGGTGCCCGATCTGTCCCCGGGGGGGTGACTCCTGTCATTGATCGGCGACAAATTGGTGCCGGGCGCAGTTTATTTCTCGGCATCTGCCCGGGTCGGACAAGGGGCGGCTCGAAATCCAGGAAAAACTGCGCCTCTTCAACCGGGATGGTCACCCATCTGCCACGAATCAACGCCATCCGGAATGGCGGCTGGGTCTCGAAAACGTCAAAAAGGGGCAACCGTTCAGTCGGTCCAGAAATGGAACGCGGGCAGAAACAGAGCGAGGCGGAAACGGCAAATCGCCCGACCTTGGAAGTTTGAGGAATCTCAAGGTTTCTCAAAGCCCGGACAACAAAAAGATCCCGGGCGGTGCAGGTCCCGGGATCTGTGCCTGGGAGGCAGGACCCGATGCCGGTATCTGCGCCGGTATCTGCCGCTTCTGGCCGGCCTTGGGGGATCAAGGGTAAGCGCCTGAGCCCTTTTGGTCACAGCAAAAGGCTAGCGCCATTCGACCTTGGTGATTTCGAAGGCCTTGGCACCGCCGGGGGTATTGACCTCGACGGAAACCCCTTTGGTCTTGCCGATCAGCGCCCGTGCCAGCGGTGAAGTGACGGAGATCCGGCCCTTTTTGGCATCGGCCTCGGGTTCGCCGACGATCTGCCAGACCTGTTTTTTCTCGGTGTCCTCATCGATCAGGGTGACGGTGGCCCCGAATTTGATGGTGTCGCCGGAGAGTTTCGAGATGTCGATCACATCGGCACGGGCGAGCTTGTCCTCAAGTTCGGCGATGCGCCCCTCATTATGCGACTGCTCCTCCTTGGCAGCGTGATATTCCGCGTTTTCCGACAGATCCCCATGCGAGCGGGCCTCGGCGATATGCTCGATGATGCGCGGGCGGTCCACCGATTGGCGCTGCCTCAATTCGTCCTCAAGCGCGGCGAAGCCAGCCAGAGTCATCGGAATCTTTTCCATATCTGCTCTCGTTCTCGGGTGCAGGCCGTAAACCTTGGCGGCACAGCAGCTCCTGTGGGGGTCGTCAAAAGGCTTGATTCTTCGGTCTGGTCGGGGCCGGCGGATCTGAGGACAGGGGGCACGTGGCATTTTCGCCACGGTGCACCCTGGATCTCAGGTCTCGGAAAAGTAACTCTGCAGGGTGCGAACCTCAAGCTCTCCACCCAGATAGGCGTGGATGCCCTGGGCGGCGGCTACCGCCTCGGAAAGAGTGGTATAATAAGGCACTTTATGCAAGAGGGCGGCGCGCCGGAGCGACCGGCTGTCGGCGAGCGCCTGAGGGCCCTCGGTGGTGTTGAAGACCAGCTGGATATTGCCATTGGTGATGGCGTCGACGATGTGGGGCCGCCCCTCCAGGACCTTGTTGACCTTTTCGGTGGGGATGCCTTCACCGGCCAGATAGCGCTGTGTCCCCGAGGTGGCCATGACCTTGAAACCGAGCGAATGCAGAAGCCTCACGGCTTCGGCGATGCGCTGCTTGTCGCTCTCGCGCACCGAGACGAAGACTGTGCCGGATCGCGGTACTCTGGTGCCGCCCCCGAGCTGACTCTTGGCAAAGGCGACCTCGAAGGAACGGTCGATTCCCATGACCTCGCCGGTTGATCGCATTTCCGGGCCGAGCACGGTATCGACGCCCGGGAAGCGGGCGAAGGGAAACACCGATTCCTTGACGCCGATATGCCTGAGCTTCGGCTTCTTCAGGGCGAAGTCTGCGAGTTTCTCGCCGGCCATGATGCGGGACGCGATCTTGGCCACCGGTGTGCCGATCACCTTGGCGACAAAGGGCACGGTGCGCGAGGCCCGTGGATTGACTTCGAGCACATAAATCACGCCGTCCTTGATGGCGTATTGCACGTTCATAAGGCCGACGACCCGCAGACCGAGGGCAAGTTCCCGGGTCTGGCGCTCGAGTTCTGCGATGGTTGCGGGATCGAGCGAACGCGGCGGCAGCGAACAGGCGGAATCGCCGGAGTGAATTCCTGCCTCCTCGATATGTTCCATGATGCCGACCACGAAGACGTCCTCGCCGTCGCACAGACAGTCGACGTCGATTTCGGTGGCTTCCGAAAGATAGCGGTCGAACAGAAGCGGGTTCTTGCCCAGCACCGTGTTGATCTGCCCGGTCTTGTCGTTGGGATAACGGGCCCGCACGTCCGAGGGAACGAGTTCGGGCAGGGTGCCGAGGAGATAGTTGCCGAGCTGGTTTTCGTCGTGGATGATCTGCATGGCACGTCCGCCAAGCACATAGGAGGGGCGGACCACCAGCGGCATGCCGAGATCGGCCGCGACCAGACGGGCCTGTTCGACGGAGTAGGCGATGCCGTTGCGGGGCTGCTTGAGGCCAAGCTTGTCGAGGACGCGTTTGAAGCGGTCGCGGTCCTCGGCAAGGTCGATGGCGTCGGGAGACGTCCCGAGGATCGGCACCCGGGCCGCTTCCAGCGCGCGCGCCAGCTTGAGCGGGGTCTGACCGCCGAACTGCAGAATGACGCCGTGGAGCGTTCCGTTGCCGCGTTCGGTAGCGATGATCTCGAGCACATCCTCGGCTGTCAGCGGCTCGAAATAGAGCCGGTCGGCGGTGTCGTAATCGGTCGACACGGTCTCGGGATTGCAGTTGACCATGATGGTCTCATAGCCGGCGTCGGTGAGGGCGAAACAGGCATGGCAGCAGCAGTAATCGAACTCGATGCCCTGGCCGATGCGGTTCGGTCCGCCGCCGAGGATGACCACTTTGCGGTTGGCGGTCGGCGCGCTTTCATCGGCAGGCGGGCCGCCGAAGGGGGATTCGTAGGTCGAATACATATAGGCGGTGGGCGAGGCGAATTCGGCCGCGCAGGTGTCGATGCGCTTGAACACCGGGCGCACACCGAGCGCGTGGCGCGCAGCTGTGACCTCGGCCTCGCTCAAGCGGGTCAGCACCGCGAGGCGGGCGTCGGAAAAGCCCATCGCCTTGAGGCTGCGCATGGCGAAGGCACTTTTCGGCAGACCATTGGTCCTGACCCGCTCCTCCATGTCGACGATGCCGCGCAGCTCGGCGAGGAACCAGGGGTCGATCTTGCAGGAGTTGAAGATCACCTCGTTGGACCAGCCCAGCCGCATCGCCTGGGCCACCTGCAGGATGCGGTTCGGCGTCGGGGTGCCGAGCGCCGCGCGAATGGCGTTCTTGTCGTCACCCTGGCCCAGGCCCTCGATATCGATCTCGTCGAGTCCGGTCAGTCCGGTTTCAAGGCCGCGCAGCGCTTTCTGCAGGCTTTCCTGGAAAGTGCGCCCGATCGCCATGACCTCGCCGACCGATTTCATCGATGTCGTCAGCGTAGTGGAGGCGCCGGGGAATTTCTCAAAGGCAAAGCGCGGGATCTTGGTGACCACGTAATCGATGGTGGGCTCGAAGGACGCCGGCGTGGCGCCGCCGGTGATGTCATTGGAGATTTCATCGAGCGTGTAGCCCACCGCCAGCTTGGCGGCGACCTTGGCGATGGGAAAGCCGGTGGCTTTCGAGGCCAGCGCCGAGGAGCGCGACACCCGCGGGTTCATTTCGATGACGACGATGCGGCCGTCTTTGGGGTTGATGCCGAACTGGACGTTGGAACCGCCGGTCTCGACCCCGATTTCGCGCAGCACCGCGATCGAGGCGTCGCGCATGATCTGATATTCCTTGTCGGTCAGGGTCAGCGCCGGTGCGACCGTGATGGAGTCGCCGGTGTGCACACCCATCGGATCAAAGTTCTCGATCGAGCACACGATGATGCAGTTGTCTTTCTTGTCGCGCACTACCTCCATCTCGAATTCCTTCCAGCCGAGGACGCTTTCCTCGATCAGGACTTCGTTGGTGGGCGAGGCGTCGATGCCGCGTTCGACGATGTCGAGAAATTCCTCCTTGTTGTAAGCGATGCCGCCTCCGGTGCCGCCAAGCGTGAAGGAAGGGCGGATGATTGCCGGCAGTCCGATCTCGGACAGCGCCATCAACGCTTCGGCAAGGGCCTGCTGCTGATAGCGCTTGCGCCGCTGGTTGTCGCCCGCCGCCCATTGTTTCTCGAACTGTACCAGTTCCTCGCCGGAGAGTCTGGCGCGGTCGGCGAGATAGTTGGCGCGATCGGTCTTCTTGATCGCGGAAGCGTTGGCAAGCCGGGAAGCCGGGGTCTGCAGACCAATCCTGGCCATGGCATCGCGAAACAGCTGGCGGTCTTCCGCCTTGTCGATGGCGTCGGCCGTGGCACCGATCATCTCGACGTCGAATTTCTCCAGCGTGCCCTGGAGGCGCAGCGACAGCGCGCAGTTCAGGGCGGTCTGACCGCCCATGGTCGGCAGCAGCGCGAAGCCGCCGGGGATGACGTGGCGTTCCCGGGCGATGATCTTGGCGACGATCTCGGGGGTGATGGGCTCGATATAGGTGGCATCGGCCAGTTCCGGATCGGTCATGATGGTGGCCGGATTGGAATTGACCAGGACGATGCGGTAGCCCTCCTCGCGGAGCGTCTTGCAGGCCTGGGTGCCGGAATAGTCGAATTCACAGGCCTGGCCGATAACGATGGGGCCGGCGCCGATGATCAGGATGGTCGATATGTCGGTTCGTTTGGGCATCACTGCTCGCGAACGGAAGGGTGGGGCACAAAAAAGGCGCGACTTTCACGCGCCCTCAGGCTTGATGTGCGATCGGCGGCAGGGGGTACAAGCCCGGTTTGCGGCCGGACAACTGTGCCAGAGCGACAGGTGCCAGAGTCACATTCCGCCCCCGAATCATCGGGGCGCGGGGCGGGCAGTGGCAGCAAATCGCGCAACCCCTGAAAAACCGCACAACCCCTGCGCGAGAGGTGGCGCGGAGCGATCACGTTGCGGGCTCGTGTTTAGACCAGATTGCAGGGCAGCGAAACCCCCAAAAAGGCCCCCTGGGGTGCAAATTTCGGCCCTGATTCCGCTTTTCTCCCCGGGGCTTAAGAGATTGTGACCGGGGTGGCGAGGAAGGTCATGCGCCAGGGGTTGTGCCCGATATTTGCGGCCGCGCGCTGCGGCGTCAGGCCGGCGGCCCGGAGTGCTGCTGCGAGTTCGGCCTCGGTATAGGACTGCACACCGATGCGGGAGCGGAAGCGGCGGTAATCGGATAGCGCGGTGGACATCAGGCCGACGAGGGCGTCCTTGAGGAAGCCGTGGCGCCAGCCAAAGCGCAGCAGGGCGATGGCGTCCTGGAGGAGGCCGCCGCCGCTGTTGAGGACGTCGCCCAGCACCAGCCGCCCGGTCGGCTTGAGCAGGCTGTGGATGAGGCTCAGGGCAGCGGCAAGCTGGGTCGGCGTCATGTACTGGCTGACCGAATTCATCACCACCAGATCGATCGATTGCGCCGGCACAGATGCCAGATCCTCAAGCGAGCTGACTGTGATCCGGCTGTCTGCAGCAAAGCGTGAATGAAGGCGCTGGCGCAGATTGGGTGCCGGCTCGGCGAGGATCAGCCGGCCGCAGGCGTTCGCCACCTCGCCGGCCGACAGCGCTTCGCCACAGGAATAATCGAGCACCACCGCGTCAGGGCCGGGGATGTAGCCGATGATGTCACCTGCGATGATCCGGAAATGGAGTTCGCGGTGGCGCGCGCTGACATAGATCGTGTGGTTGGAGTCGTAATAGTCGATCCAGTCCATCATAACCTCCGGCTGGGGACTGCCGCCTTCAGGCGGCAGAGGAATGCCGGTCCGCGCCTATGCGCGGAGTGCGGCGGTGCGGCGGTTGACTTGTGTATCCGTCGGACATATATCGTTCGGTATGGCGGCAGAACGGTATGCTAAAAACGCTGGGGCGGTGTTTTCGCTGAAGCATCACATTGTGTGGTGCCCGAAATATCGACGCCCTGTTTTGACGCCTCCGGTGGACGGCAGGCTCAAAATTCTGCTTGCGGAGATTGCCGC
>Ga0123357_10001335_pt1 | contig 26055 bp, 18 predicted proteins | sample TergutEmb28metaG_FD_89873 | JGI IMG/M metagenome (GOLD analysis project Ga0123357, IMG submission 89873) | Embiratermes neotenicus P4 segment gut microbial communities from Petit-Saut dam, French Guiana - Emb289 P4 | ecosystem: Host-associated > Arthropoda: Insects > Digestive system > Gut ...
ACAAGGCGTTGACCGACGCCGGGGTGTCGGCCTCCCAGATCAAGACCACCGAGATCAAGAACCTCTCGGTGCGCCTGCAGATGCTGTCCAGCGGCTCCATCAAGGCGGCGGTGCTGCCGTGGACGCTCCACTCGCTGGCCGTCTCGCAGGGCGCCGTCTCGCTGCTCGGCGTCGACCAGGCGTCCAGCTACAGCCAGACCGTTCTCGCCTTCCGCGACGCGTGGCTCACCTCGACGCCCAACGTCGACGCCACCATGTCCACGCTTATGAGCGTCTACGACGCCGAGGTCGCCAAGATCAACGCCAACCCGGACAGTTACCGCTCGCTGCTGGCCACGCAGGCCAAGCTGCCCGCGCCGTTGAGCACCACGTACGCCGTGCGCCAGTACCCGACGCACGCGACGCCCGACCAGGCGCTGTTCACCGACGTGGTCAACTGGATGGTGGCGAAGAAGTACATCGCCAGCCCGATCCCGTACGCCAACCTGGTGTGGACGCCCGCCAGCTAGCCGCTGGCGCCAAGCACCCAGTTCCTAGCACCGAGCCCTAGCACCGAGCACCGCACTGATGGCCAGCATTGATGTCGACAACGTCGGCCTCGTGTATGCGAGCGCCGACAAGTCGCGCACCTCGGCGTTGGACGGGCTGACGCTGCACGTCGACGCGGGCGAGTCGGTCTGCGTCATCGGGCCGTCGGGGTGTGGGAAGTCGTCGATGCTGGAACTGGTCGCCGGGCTGCGCAAGCCCGCGTCGGGCGAGGTCCGGGTGGACGGGCAGGGCGTCGCCGGGCCACGGCGGGGGACGGGCTACATCCCGCAAGGCGGGGGGCTGCTGCCGTGGCGAGACGCGTTGGGCAACGCCGCGTTGGGCCTGGAGGTCCAGCATGTGCCGCGCGCCCAGCGGGTCCAGGCGGCGCGGAAGGCGTTGGAGACGGTGGGCCTGGCCGACCGCGAGCGCGCCTACCCCGCCGAACTGTCCGGCGGGATGCGGCAACGCCTGGCCGTCGCCCGTTGCCTGGCCGCCGACTGCGACGTGATCCTGGCCGACGAGCCGTTCTCGGCGTTGGACGCCATGACCCGCGAGCAGATGCAGCATGTGGTCATGGAGTTGTGGCAACGCCTGGGGTACACGCAGGTCATGGTGACGCACTCGGTCGAGGAGGCCGTCTGGCTGGGGCAACGGGTGTTCGTCATGACGGCGGGGCCTGGACGGGTCCACGCCGTCGTCGACAACCCCGGCGCCGGGTCGGGGGATTGGCGCAGTTCGGCTGAGTTCGCGGCCCAGTGCGCGCAGGTGAGGCGGCTGCTGGGCGAGACGATGGAAACGATGGGCGACGACGGCGCGGGGCCGTCCGACCCGACTGCCACGCCCGCCGACGACCCCGAACCTCCCCAGGAGGCGAGGCCATGATCAAACGCGTCGCGGGGTACCTGGCCGCCATCGTCGCCATCGTTGTGATCTGGTGGGCGCTGGCGGCTCTCCTCGGCTCCCCGGCGCTCCCGTCGCCGCCCCCGGCGCTGGACGCGTTGTGGCAGGCGTTGCCAGAACTGTGGCCGCAGGCGTGGATCTCGTTGGTGCGCATCGTGGTGGCGATGGTCATCGGCATGGGGCTGGCGTTGCCCGTGGGCCTGTGGATCGGGCGGTCGCGGCGCGTGTCGGTGATGGCGACGCCGTTGATCCACATGCTGTACCCCATCCCCAAGGTCGTCTTCCTGCCCGTGCTGCTGGTGCTGCTGGGGCTGGGCAACGCGCCCAAGATCGTCCTCATCGCGTTGACCGTGTTCTTTCAGACGTTGGTCAGCGTGCGCGACGCCGTTCGCGTCGTCCCGGCGTCGTATCTGGCAGCCGTGCGGGCGTTCGGCGCGAGCCGCTGGCAGGTCGTGTGGCACGTCATCTGGCCGGCCAGCCTGCCCGCGCTATTCACGTCGTTGCGGATCAACGTCGGCACGTCGATCGCCATTTTGTTCCTGGCCGAATCCATCGCGGGCGATTCGGGCATCGGCTATTACGTCATGCAAATGTGGGCCATGATCGATTACCCGGCCATGTTCGCCGGCATTATCGCCATGGCCGTGATGGGCGTCGTCTTATACGAACTTTTGGAATTGGTCGAGCATTTCGCCTTGCGGTGGCAGCGCACCGCAGGGTGAGTGTGGGCGACGACGCTAGCCGTGTCGTGAGCCGTGGAAACGCAGGCGTATTGCTGTGAATCGTGGGACAATGGCCCTATGACGATTGCTTTTCTTGGGCTGGGTCGCATGGGGTGCGAACTCGTGGAACATTTGATTGCCGACGGGCGCGATGTGCGGGTGTGGAACCGGACGGCGGCGGTGGCCGAGCCGTATGCGGCGCGCGGGGTCGTCGTCGCCGATAGCGCCGCCGACGCGGTTGGCGGGGCCGACGTGGTGATGACTGTGTTGTTCGGGCCGGGTGCCGTCCACGAGGTGGTGCTGGACGATGACCTGCCGATCGCCACGGGCGCGTTGTGGGTCGACGTGACGACGGTGGGCCCGGCGGTCGCCGACGAGTCCGACGCCTGGGCGAAGGCGCACGGCGTCCGGTACGTCCACGCGCCGGTGTTGGGGTCGTTGGCCCCGGCGCGCAACCGGGATTTGGGGGTGCTGCTGGGCGGCACGGACGCCGACGCCCGGGCGCAGGCGCGCGAGATCACCGCGTTGTGGGCCGATTCGGCCCGCGTCGTCGAATATGACACGGCGGCGAAAGCGGCGGTCGGGAAGCTGGTCGTCAACCTGTCGTTGGCGGTGGGGATGCAGGGGCTGGTGGAGTCGTTGCGGCTGGCGCAGGCCGGGGGTTTGACGCTGGACGAGGGGCTGGCGTTGGCCGGACTGCCGAAGACGGTGTTCGGCGTCATCGCCGGGATGAAGGGCGCGATGGTGCGCGACCGGTCGTACGCGGACACGCAGTTTTCCACCAACCTGTTGGCCAAGGACGTCGACCTGATGCTGAGCGTCGCCGACGGACGCGCGATGCCCGCGACGACGGCAGCCTTCGCGGCCCTGGAACACGCCCGCCGCGCCGGACACGGCGAGGACGATTTCGCATCCATAGCCGACTGACCCCCCTTTTCCCCACTTTTCCCACTTTTCCCACGCCGAGGGCTGCCCCTAGCGCCGAGGGCTGCTGAATGACGCCAGTCCTCGGCAAGAAGGGCAGTCCTCGGCGGAAGAAGGCGGGTTGGGCAGCCCTCGGCGAGAGGTGGGGCGGGGGTTAGTCGCGCCTTGGGTATCGTGCGCGGATCAGCAACGCGCCCGCCAAGATGAGGACTACGGCGATCAGCAGCCAGCCGGGTGTGGTGGTGGCGACGCTTCCGCCGGTCCCGACTGCGCCGCCTGACGTCGGCGTGGACGGAGTCGTGGGCGTCACGGCTGGGGCGGACGGGCTGGGGGATGCCGATGCCGTCGGGGTGGCCGTGGTGGGGGGCGTTGTGGGTTCCGTTGGTTGTGTCGGGATGGTTGGTTGTGTGGGTTCTGCCGGTGTGGTGGGTGGTTCGGTCGGTGGCGTGGTTGGTTCTGCGGGGATGGTCGGTTCCGCCGGGGTCGTGGGTGTCGCGGGTTCGGTCGGTGGTGTTGTCGGCGGTTCTGTGGGGGGCGGTGTGGTGGGTGGTTCTACCGGCGGTGTGGTGGGTGGTTCCGTGGGCGGTGGGGTGGTTGGCGGTTCGGTGGACGGTGGTTCTGTGGGGGGTTCGGTTGGCGGTGTGGTTGGGGGTTCTGTGGGCGGCGTTGTTGGGGGCTCTGTGGGTGGTGTGGTTGGGGGTTCTGTGGGTGGTGTGGTCGGCTCTGGGGACGGTTCGGGCTCCACGTTCGCGCAGGCTTGGGACTCGTTGTCAGCCGCCTTCGGGTCTAGGGAGGACGAGCCCACGAGCGCGCTGTTGCAGATCGGGTCTTGCGTCGTGTCGGCGTTGACGGTGAACGTCAGGTACAGCGACGTGGAACTCCCGGCCTCCAGGGTGCCCAACGGGCAGTACAACACCGTTGTCGCGTCGGCCAACGCCGTCACGCAGGTGGCGTCTTTGGCTGAGGCAAAGGTCATGCTCACGGGCACGGTGTCGGAGACGATGACGTTGTCGGCCGCCGACGGACCCGCGTTCGTGACGGTCAACTCATACGTCGCCGTCTGTCCGGCGACCAACGGATTCGGGTCCGCCGGGTCCACCAACGCCTTGACGATGCCCAGGTCGGAGACCTGCTGCACGGTGACATCGGCGGACGCGTCGTTGTTGGTCATGTCCGGGTCGGCGGTCTGACTGGTCATCGTCGCGGTGGCCGTGTACGTGCCCGCCGGGGTGTTCTCGGGAATCTGCACCGTGATGACGTTCGCGACCGCTTGGCCGGGCAGGAAGACCTGGTAGTCCGGCGCTGCGGGGATGGCCGTGCAGGTCAACGTGTAGACGGGCGGGGTGGCGTCGTCGTGACTCAGTTTGCAGTCGCTGCCGGGCGTCACCCAGGTCGTGGGAACGAACCCAGCCGGGAACGTGAAGTCGGCGGTCGGGTAGTCGGCGGCCGAGGGGCCTTTGTTGATCGCGATGATGGTGTAGTTGACCGTGTTCCCCGCAGCCGGGTTGGGCGTGTCGACGCTCTCGGTGAGCGCCAGGTCGGCCTGCACGTCGAGCACGGCCTTCGCCGTCGCGGTGTTGTTGGTGGGGTCGGGGTCGCTGGGCGTGCCGGTCGTGGTGTCGTCGGATTCTAGAACGGCTTTGTTGACGATGGTGCGCGGGTGCGCCGGATACTGGTCGCAGTCGGCGGCGTTGGGGGTGCTGCTGGGGTTCGCCGGGTTGGACGGGTCGCCGGGGACGCAGCCGGGGCCGGTTCCGGGCAGCCTTGTGTCCTGCGGCAGGGTGTTCGCGACGACGCGGACGGACTGGCTCTGCCCGGCGGCCAGCGCGCCGACGGCGCAGGTGACGATCTCGTCATTGCCCTTCGCGATGTCGCCGGATTTCGCCACGACGCATCCGGGCGAGCCAGCCGTGTCCAGACTCAGTCCCAGTGGCAGCGTGTCGATGATCATCGACGCCCCAGACTCGGACGGCCCCGCGTTGAGCGCCGTCAACGTGTAGCCCACCTGGCCGCCCGCGTAGTAGACGGGGTTGCCGTCGGCGTCGGTCGTCGGGGTCGCGTCGACATGCTTGAAGAGTTGCAGGTCGGCCTGGGCGGCCACGTCCACGTACGCGGTGGCCGTGAACGGGCCGGGGGTGGGGTAGGTCGCCGACGTGGTGGTCATCGTCGCAGTGTTCGGAATGTGGCTCCCAGTGGGGGCGTCGGCGGCGATGGTGCCGCTGATGGTCACGGTTGCCTTCGGCCCGGTCTGGTTCGCCGCCAGCAGGAACGTTCCCGGAACGGTGCCGACATCGCACGAGACCGACGTGCCCCCGGTGCCGATCGCGCATGTCCCCTGTGACGTGGTGACGCTGGTCGCGTGGAAACCGGTCGGCAACGGGTCAGTGACCTGGACGCCCGCCGCGTCCGACCAGTACAGCCCGGGCGGCAGTGCTGCGTGCTGCTGCTGGTACACCTGGATCGTGTAGCTGAACGTCCCCCCGGCCACCAGTGCACCGTTCGGCCCAGGGCCGGGCGCGGCCGTCTTGGTGATGGTCGGCTGCGTCAATCCGGACGTGATGGTCAGCGGAGCTTCCTGATAGTTGTCGGTGTAGTTGTCCGGGTAGACGGCCGGGTCGCCCTCGGACGTCGTCGTCGCGGCGGTTACCCAACCCTTGCCAGCGTTCGGGCTGTCCCCCCGCACGCCGATCAACATGCTGACGGTCACCGACTGGCCGGGCGCCAGCGACGTGCCGCCGCCGGGGCCGTTGAATATCGGGCAACTGATCTGGGCTTGCACGAGCTTGCAGTCCGGCTCGGCCCTCCACCCGGCGTAGGAGCCCGTCCAGTTCCAGTCGACGATCGGCGCTCCCGAACTGGCCAGGTTGGTCAGGTTCAGGTCGTAGTCCATCAGGAAGGACGCGTTCTGGGCGGTGGCCAGGCCGTCGTTGGTGAATGTCATCGTCAGCCAAACGAAGGTGCCGTTGGGGGTGGAGGTTAGAACCGTGCCCGGACCGTTCGTGAGGCTGGAGAACCCGTTCCAGGTCATGGCGGTGGTCACAATGTTGGTGGTGGCGCTCACCGGCACCGTCAGCGTCGCGTCGTTGTTGCCGGTCGACGGGTCGGCGATGCTGCCGTCGACGTGGGCGGTGTTGGTCAACGACGACCCGTCGGCCAGGTCGGGGGACACCGCGACCGAGATGTGGTAGGTCACCGAGTCGCCGCTGGCCAGGGGGATGCCTTCGCAGGTGAACGTCTGGCCGCTGGCCGTACACTGTGGCGACGTGTCGAAGCCGGTCTCGCCGCTGGCCAGCGGGGTCAGCCCGTCGGGCAATGTGTCCGTCACCGTGGGCACCGACGAGTTCGGCCCGTTGTTGGTCACCGTCAGGTCGTAGGTCGCGGTGCCGCCGGCCTGGAACGGCGTCGTGGTGGAGGTGGTTTTGCTGAGCGCGAGGTCGGCCTGCGGGTCGCCGCTCAACGTCCAGGTGGCCGTATTGTTCGAGGTCACAGGGTCGGGGGTGGGCGACGTGACGGTGACCGTCTCGTCCATCGTCCCGGTTCCGGGCACCGCGGTCGTGGCCAGGGTGGGCACCGTGATATCCACCGACGCGCCAACGGCGAGCGTGACCAAGGAACACTGGAAGGTGTCGCTCGTACCCGTGTTGGTGCTGCACGTCCCCCCGGTGGGCGCCTCGATCGACGCAGCGGGGTCAAGCTCCAGCCCAGCCGGGAGCGTGTCGTCCACCGTGACGTACTGCGCGTCCGACGGCCCGTGGTTGACCACCGTGACCGTGTACACCACCTTGTCGCCAGCGGCGGGCAACGTCGTCGGGATCGCCCCGTTCATCGTCGCCGTCTTCGAGACCGCCACGTCGGCCAGCGTGGTCAACGGCGCGGTGGCGGTGGCCTGGTTGTTCGACATATCTGGGTCGGGCGTCGTCGCGGTGGCGGACGCCGTGTTGGCCACGTCCGTCCCGCTCGCGTCGGCGGCGACGGTACCGAAGACGGTGACGGTCGCGGACGCCCCCGGCTTGGTGGCGTCGAGCGAGGCGAGCAGCGTCCCGACCTGGCACGTGACCGTCTGCCCGGTCACGTCGCACGTTCCCCGGCTGTTCGTCGCGCTGTTGGCGACGATGCTGTCCGGCAGCGTGTCGCTCACTACCACCCCGGCGGCGTCCGAGGGTCCCCAGTTGGTGGCGGTGATGGTGTAGGCCACCGGCCCGCCCGCGACCAGCGTCGCCGGGAAGACGGCCTTGGTCACCCGCACGTCGGCGCTGGGCGCGGTGGCGGCCAGCGTGGCCGACGCGGTGTTGTTGGACAGGTCAGGGTCGGGTGTGGACGACGACACGCTCGCCTGGTTCACCAACGGAGCCCCCGCAGCCGCCCCCGGCGCCACCTGCCCGGTGACGTGGGCACTCGCCGACGCCCCCGCCGCCAGCGTCGCCATCGTGCAAGAGACGCCGCCCGCCGCGACGGTCCCACACGATAACCCGCCAGCCCCCACGCTCGCGCCGGTCAACGACAGCGCGTCCGGCGTGCCCACCGTGTCGGCCAGCACCACGCCCGTCGCGTCGGAGGGGCCGTGGTTCGTCACGGTCACCGTGTACGTCACCGTCCCGCCGGGGGTGACAGTCGCGGCATCGGCGGTTTTGACCACCGAGAGGTCGGCCTGCTGGGCCAGCGCGATCGTGTCGGAGGCGGTGTTGTTCGAGAGGTCCGGGTCGTAGGTCGTCGCGGTGACGTGGGCGATGTTCGTCATCGTCAGTTGCGACGCCGGGGTGCTGGGTGCCATCGTCCCCCTCAGCGCGATGGTCGCGACCGTGCCGTTCGGGAGAGAAGACAGGTCGCAGACCATCGCGCCCGCACCCGCTTGCGTCGGCGTCTGCGTTGGCGTTGGCGTTGGCAGCGAGCACGTGGTTCCCGACGGCGCGCCAGACACGTCGACCGTCAGGTCGTTAAATCCGTCCGGGACCGGATCGGTCACCTGGACGCCGGTGGCGGTGTTCGGGCCGTGGTTGGTCACCGTCAACGTCACCGTGATGGGACTGCCGTTCGCGGCGGTCGCCGGGGACATGGTTTTCGCGATCGACACGTCGGCCTGCGTCTGGACGTCGAACGAGACCGGCGGCGTGTCGTAGGTGGCCGAAATCTTAGTGGTGCCCGTCGTGTAGGCCAGGTGCGCCGTGTTCGTGACGGTCGTGCCCGCCGCCGCCGTCAGCACCCGCGCCTGGAACGAGTACGACTCCGTCGCGCCGAGGCCCAACGTCCCCCCGGCTGTCGCGGTGGCGCCAACGCCCAGCCGGACCCGCACCGCGTTGCTGGCGGGGTCGAACTCGCCCACGTCGTCGCCGACCGCATCTGTCAACGCCGTCAGCGTGGCCCCCGCCGACGAGACCAGCCTGAGCGAACCGGGCACGTACTCCATCCCGGCGGGCAGCGGGTCGGTGGAGACCAGGTTCGTCGCCGGGTCCTGGCCGGTGTTGATGTAGTTGACGGTGTACGCGACAACGTCGCCCGGTTGGGCGGGCGAGTTGCCGTTCAGGTCGAGGGCTGTCTTCGACGACGCGGTGAAGTCGGGCGCGTACAGGTTGATGGCGGTGGCCAGGACGCCCGGATAGTAGGCGTCGCCGGTGCTGCCGAACGTGAACGTGGCGCTCGTGTCGCCGTTGCCGATGATGCCGGAGGCGCCGATGTTCTTGATGTCGAAGCCGAGCATGTTCTTGTCGGCGGGGTCGCGGGTGGTCACCGACGTGCCGAACCAGTCGTTGGTGCTGTTGAAGAAGTTCGAGCCCGGCGACAGCGCGGTGGCCAACTGGGTTCCGTTGAGCTTGGTGAAGTCGCCGGTCTGCGTCATGTCGCCCTCGTAGGCCACCATCGTCAACGTCGTGTCCACCGGGCCCGCCAGCGGGGCCGCGAACCCGGACACGGTGATCGTCTGCGGCGAGCTCGCGCCGACGTTGGTGAACCCGTCGAAGACGGTCAGGTTGCGCAACGGCAGGCCGGGCGCCGAATAGACGACGACCAACGACCAGCCGGCGTACCGGTCGGCCCCCGTCCCGGCGACGACGTTGGCCCCCCAGTAGTCGCCGTTCCCGGCAGCCGCGACGATGCTGGTGACGTCGGCGTAACGCTGGTAGGCGTTGTTGCCCGCTGAATACGGGCCGAACAGCGCGTCGGCGGACGTGTCGGCGGCGACGGTCTGGTACGACGCGGCGCCCGGAACCCGCAGCGACATCTGGTTGATGGCGTTGGCGTTGCCGGCCACGCCGTTCGTTCCCGCCGTCAGCCGCGCGCCCCAATACAGCCCGGCCCACAGCACGCTTGCGCCCGTGGGCAGCGACAGCGTCGACATGGACGAGTTGAACGTCGACGGGTCCGAATCCGCGTCGAGGTTCACCATGTCGTAGGCGTTGTTGTTGTTATTCGACGCCTTGCCGGCCTTCGCCTGGGTGCAGGCGTCGGAGGCTGGGCAGGTCAGCAGCGTGTTCCCGACGGCGACGATGGCCCCGTTGGCGTTGACGGTGAAACGGGCCGAAAATGGGAGCGTCTGCGCGGCGTCGGCCGTGGGCGCGGGCACAGAAGCCACCGCAGCCAGGGCCAACGCGGCCACGGTCAACAAGACGATCAGATTCTTTTGATGGGTTTTCATGGCGCACTCCATTTGCCTGGCATAAGGGGCGAAGCCAGCAGCCGTCGACGCGGCGTCTGCGCGGTATGAAATTAAGAACTACTACGACGCTACGCCCAGTGGGCCCGATGCGCCAGAGGCAGGAACACCCCCAGACGGTGGCTAATATGCGGTGTCCCTGAGTCCATCAAGCCGAGGGCTGCCCATCACGTCGAGGGCTGCCGTTATGTACGAGTCCTCCTCGGCAGGAAGGGCAGCCCTCGGCAGGAAGGGCAGTTCTCGGTAGGGAGGGAGGTGGGCGACGTGGTTGTGTGCGCGGGGCTCCTAGCCCCGGTACGCACCCTGCCAGACGGTGTCGAACGGCGTGTGCGCCGACACGCGCGCGGCGATCCCCGCGTCCACGACGGCCTTGGCCACTCCGACGGCGTCCTTCACCGCCGCCCCCTTGGCCAGTTCGGCGGTGATGGCGGCGGCGAACGTGCACCCGGCGCCCGAGACCCGCTCCTGCCCCACCTTCGGCGAGGAGAAAACGGTCACGTCGTGCCCGTCGTACAACACGTCGACGGCGTCCGACCCCGGCAGGTCGACGCCCCCTTTGGCCACGACATACTGCGTGCCCAACTCGTGGATCTTCTTGGCGGCGTCCACCAGCGCGTCGAGCGTTGTCAACGGCCCCTCGACGCCGGCCAGCGTCGCCGTCTCGTAGTTATTCGGTGTGACGACGGTGGCCAGCGGCAGCACCTTTTCGCGCAGGGCGGTGTCGGTGTCCAACGCCGCGCCCGGCTCCTGCCCCTTGCAGATCAGCACCGGGTCGAGCACCACATGCCGCCACGGCTTCGACGCCAGGCAGCGCGCCACCACGTCGATGGTGTCCGGCGTCCCCAACATGCCGACCTTGACCACGTCCAGGTCGTGCGCGGCGTTGGCGGCCTCGAACTGGTCGGCGATCACGTCCGGCGCCACAGGCACGAACCGATGCCCCCACCCGTTTTTCGGGTCGAATGAGACGATGCAGGTCAACGTCCCGACCCCGTACACCCCCAACTGCTGGAACGTCTTGAGGTCCACCTGGAACCCCGCCCCTCCGGTAGCCTCCGACCCCGCGATGACGTACGCCAACGTGACCATGCTCACTCCTGACTCTTGTTGCGACCCCCCGATTTTACGCGCCCGTGCGGGGCGGAGGTTGCGTAGGTCAAGACTACTGGCCGTCGTTTCATGGGGGATTGGCGATGACGTGGCAGGCGTTCGCATCGACAGCGACCGGCCGCCTGAGCTTTTAGCTTCAGGGGCGCGCCAGCGCGCCGAGGCGTTCGCGCATCTGGGCGCGGGTGAGGGTCTGCGCATGGTCGTCGGCGGCGCGTTCGGCGGAGGCGACTAATTCGGGGGTGATGGGGAACGAGCGGTCCACTGGCACCGTCACCACCGGAGTCAACACGATGGAGCCGCCCTTGTTTTCAACAGCGAAACGTTCGCGGCCCGACAAGCCCAAAGCGGCACGCATCGCTGCCGGGATGACGAGCCGTCCGTTGGCGGCCATCTCCACAAGTGCTTGAGTCACATCGCTCTCCCTGTCCCGCACTGCTGATAGTGTCATGATATCAGAAAAATGACACTATGACACTCTGGCGTTAGGCCACTATGCCACTATGGCATAGTTTGGTAGGCTGAGATTGTGAGCGACGAGTACCGGAATCTGATGGTCACAGACGAGTTCTGGGCGTCCTTGGGGTCACTTGACCCGCCACTGTCGGCCCAAGACGTTGATGGCATTATGGCTGCGCTCGACCGTCTCGACGGAAATCCCACCGGTGCATCCAACCGGTTGCATCGCCTTGATCGCGAACTTGATGGCTGGTGGTCGCTCACCCCTCCTTCGCCGGCGAGCCCTGCGCTCCGCATTCTCGTGCGTCCGGAGAAGACGGGGTTGGGCGGCGTATGGCGTCTCGGTCCCGCGACGTGGCATTACCTGCGCTGACAGGCAATCCAGGGCTGACCCGATCGGGACGACGAGCCGGGTAAAATGGACCGTCCGGTGATCGTCCTCGCTGGGTTGAGATTTCCCGACTGTAGAGGGTTTGTCATGCGCAGGGCTGTGTGTGCCGTGGTGTTGCTGCTATCTGTGGCGTCGTGTGCTCAAGTTCCCGGAGCACAACGAGTCGTTCCGACCGAATCGGTGCAGCCGTCCGTCTCGTCTTCGTCTCCCGTAGCACATGAGCCATCGACCAGCCCGCCGCCGAGCACTGCGGTGACAACGCCGCCGTCGGCTTACCACTACCTGTTGCTGTACAGCAAGCACCAGATTTCGTGCGGCATCGCGCAGTGCGGTGACGGCGGCGTCCCCTCGGTCAAAGTGACGGTGACGGGGTCGTCGGTCGTCGCATTGTTATGTGGGAATGGGCAGGGCCTCGATTGGTCCGACCAACAAGCCGTCATCGCCTGTGACGACGGGGATGGCCCCGTGTGGACGACGTGGACGGGAACGCGGGACGGTAGCACAGCCGTCGTTCGGGCCGACTCAGACCCGAAGTCGTTTTATTGGGGCACGATCACTTTCGCGGGGACTCAGCCCGGCTCGCCGGCGGTCAAGTTCACGACCCCGGCAAAGTGCGAGCGCTATGACGGCACCGTGGGCAAGAACATCGGCACCGGTTGCCAGTAGTCACAACGGGCGTTCCCGTCGTCACCCTCATGGCATTCAAGAGGGTTGAATCTGACGCTGGAACGTCACGATGTGTGACGCGATGGGACGATATGTTGTTCTATCGTCCCACCATCCGTAGAACAACTGGGTGCGCACAGTGACGGACAGTTCTGTTTTGACGGTGTCGCCTGAGATGGGCAGGGTGAATGACGCGAAGGACGCCGATTGGGTGGTGGCGTTCTGGCGGATTGTGCGTCGGGAGGCCGCTGCCGGTCGTTCGGTGCAGGTCGTGCCAGCTCAGGTGACGTATACGCCAGCCGAGGTTGCCCGGATAGTCGCCGTGTCGAAAATGACGGTGATCCGGCGTATCGACGACGGGACCATCAAGGCGTTCAAGCGTGGGACGCATTGGCGCGTCCCGCAGGTGGAGGTCGATCGCTATAGCCGGCTCCTGATGGGCCAGATGGCGGAACTGGTGGCCGATGACCTCGACTTCTGATCGGCGGATTGTCTTTCTTGACGCCGATGTGGTGAGCGACCCCGCTTCGCTGGCACTGGGCGTCGGCCCGGAGTGTCGCCCACAAGGAGGGATAACCGGTGTCCGCAACGCCTACGGCCCTAACAGCCCTGCGGGGACGACGGCGACGCCATCCGGTCGCCGGTAGGCGGTCGTTCCCGTCGTCACTACCACGGCGTCCAGGAGGTCCGGACCCATCTTGTCGCGGAGCCATATCAGGTGGCGCACGTCGGTATCCGTCACCGTGGGCGTAATTTTTGTTTCGATGGCGACGACCTTGCCGTCCTCGCGGGTGGCCACCAGGTCGATTTCGTGGTCGCCCCGGCGTGTGCGCAGGTGGCTGACCCTCGCGCGCGACGGTTGGGCGTACACGCGTACCGACAGCGTCACCAACGATTCGAATAGCGCCCCCAGCAGGGTGCCGTCGCGGGGGATCGGTTTGCCGTCCGGGTTCGGCTGGTCTAGGAGACTGTCGGGGGTGAGGCCCAAGAGACGCAGGGCCAGCGCCGGGTCGGCCAGGTGGTGTTTAGGCGTTTGGCCGAGGTCGGCCTGGTGGTTGCGGGTGGCCGTCCACGCGGGCAGCGGGTCCAACAGCCACATTTTCGTCAGCATTTCGCGCCAGGCCAACGTGGTGGTGTAGGCGGGCTTGTTGGGCTCGCCCGGCGTCGCGGCGTTGAGGATGGTCGTGTAGGCAGCCGTCGTCGCTGTTGCCGACGCGTAGGCGGCCAGCCAGTGCCGCAGGGTATCTGGCACGCGGATGCCGTAGTCCAGGCTGGCGGTTCCCCGGTCGATGACCTCCGCCAGGTAGCCGTCGATCGCATCGCTGATCGAGCGGTCGGGGACGGCCCGCAATCCAGGCAGCCCCGAACGGGCGATCTGGCGGACGTAGTCGGCCAACGTCAGCCCGCACTCGCCTTGGATGAGGGTGGGCTCGTCGGACAACAGGGCGCTCAACGAGACGGTCGGGGTGGCGATCTGCCGTTCGGCCAACGACAACGGCCTCATGCGGATCCTCACGATCCGCCCCGCGCCCGAATGCCGGGGTTGCTTCAACGGCGTCGCGGAGCCGGTGAGGATGAATTGGCCGGGACGTTGGTCGCGGTCGACGGCCCGGCGCACCAAATCCCACACGGGCGGGTAGTACTGCCATTCATCGATGAGCAACGGTGATTCCAAGCGTGTGAGCCGGCCTCGGTCCGCCGTCAACAGCGTGACCTGGTCGTCGTCATCCAGGGCGATCGTGGTTGCCGCGAGGCGGGCGGCTGCGGCGGTCTTGCCGACGCCCTTGGCGCCTTCGACCGCCGTCGCGGGAAGGTCCGAAACAAGCCGTTCGAGGTGGGTGTCGATGACGCGCGGCAGGTAGTCCATGTCGCCCATTGTAGGCGCAGTTGAGCGTCTACGCGATATCTGTACGCATTTCTACACGATAGATGTACGGTCTTTTACGCTATATCTGTACGGTTTCCTACGCGATAGATGTACGGTTCCTGGGCTCAAGGCACCAGCAGCGGCTTGAGGTACTGCCCGGTGAACGACGCGGGATTGGCGGCCACGTCTTCGGGCGTTCCTTCGCAGATCACCTCGCCGCCACGGGAGCCGCCCTCGGGGCCCATGTCAATAATCCAGTCGGCGGTTTTGATGACATCCAGGTTGTGTTCGATGACGACGACGGTATTCCCCTGGTCGACCAGGCGCCCGAGCACCAGCAGCAATTTGCGGATGTCCTCGAAATGCAAGCCGGTGGTCGGCTCGTCCAGCACATACAACGTCCGCCCAGTCGAGCGTTTTTGCAATTCGGAGGCCAGTTTGACCCGCTGCGCCTCGCCGCCGGACAACGTGGTGGCCGGCTGTCCCAAACGGACGTAGCCCAGCCCCACGTCGACCAACGTCCGCAAATGCCGCTCAATGGCGGGAATGGCGGCGAAAAACTCCACGGCCTGCTCGATGGGCATGTCCAGCACTTCGGCGATGGTTTTGCCCTTGTAATGCACGTCGAGGGTTTCCCGGTTGTACCGCGCGCCGTGGCAGACTTCGCAGGGCACGTACACGTCGGGCAGGAAGTTCATCTCGATCTTGATGGTGCCGTCGCCGGAGCAATTCTCACAGCGCCCGCCTTTGACGTTGAACGAGAAACGCCCCGGCTGGTACCCGCGGACTTTCGCCTCCGGCGTCTCGGCGAACAGTTTGCGGATGCGGTCGAAAACCCCGGTGTAGGTCGCCGGATTCGACCGGGGCGTGCGCCCGATGGGCGATTGGTCGACGTGAATCGCTTTGTCGATATGGTCCACTCCCCTGATCGACCGGTGTTTTCCCGGAACGGCCCGCGAATTGTACAAACGTTGCGCCAGCGCCGTATACAAAATCGCGTTGACCAACGACGATTTCCCGGACCCGGACACCCCCGTCACGGCGATGAACTGCCCCAACGGGAACGACACGTCGATATCCCGCAGATTGTTTTCCCGCGCCCCCGCGACGGTGATTTTCTTTCCGTTGCCCGGGCGTCGGACGCTGGGCAGGGGAATGGAACGCCGCCCGGACAGATAGTCGCCGGTCAACGATTCCGGGTGCGCCAGCAATTCGCTCACCGGCCCAGAGACGACCACTTTGCCGCCGTGCTCCCCGGCGCCGGGCCCCACGTCCACCACCCAGTCAGCCGTGCGAATCGTGTCCTCGTCGTGTTCGACGACGATCAGCGTGTTCCCCAGGTCGCGCAGGTGGACCAGGGTTTCGATCAGCCGGTGGTTGTCGCGCTGGTGCAAGCCGATGGATGGCTCGTCCAGCACGTACAGGACACCCGTGAGCCCCGACCCGATCTGCGTCGCCAGCCGGATGCGCTGCGCCTCCCCGCCGGACAGGCTGCCCGCCGACCGCGCCAGCGTCAGGTAATCCAGCCCCACGTCGAGCAGGAATTGCAGCCGCTCGTTGATTTCTTTGACGACGCGCCGCGCGATGGCGGCCTCCCGTTCGCTCAACGTCAGCCCGTTCATAAACCGGGCCAATTCGTCGATCGACAGGGCGCAGACTTCCGCGATATTCATCCCGCCGATCGTCACCGCCAACGACGACGGTTTCAGCCGCGCCCCCTGGCACGTCGGGCAGGGCGCCTCGCGCATATACCCCGCGAAACGCTCGCGCGCATTGTCGGTTTCTGCTTCCTCGAAACGCCGCCGCACATACGGAATGGCACCCTCGTATTTGGCCCGGTAGGTGTGCGCGCGTCCGTACCGCGACCGCGCGTGGACGACGACGGCTCCCGGCTGCCCATTCAGCAACAGCCGTTGAATGCGCGCGGGAAGTTCCTCCCAGGGCGTGTTGACGGAAAATCCTCGTCGGCGGCCAGCGTGGCGAATATGTTCTGGAAATAGCTGGCGACATAGACGCTCGTCCAAATCGAAATGGCCCCCTGCGCGAGCGTTTTCGATTTGTCGGGAACGACGAGGTCGGCGTCGACCTCCATCCGCGTGCCCAGGCCGGTGCAGGCCGGGCAGGCCCCCCAGGGCGCGTTGAACGAGAATTGCCGGGGTTCCAATTCCTCGATGGAAATGTCGTGGTCATTGGGGCAGGCCAGGCGTTCGGAATAGCGTCGTTCGCGCTGCGGGTCGTCGGGTTTCCGGTCCACGAAATCGATGGAGACCACCCCGTCGGCCAGCCGCAGCGCCGCCTCCACCGATTCGGTGAGCCGCTGTTTGATGCTTTCTTTCACCGCCAGCCGGTCAACCACCACGTCGATGGAATGTTTCTTTTGTTTGTCCAACGTCGGCGGCGCATTCAGTGGGTATAACTCGCCGTCGACGCGGACGCGCGCCAGGCCGTCGGCGGAAAGCTGCCGGAAAACCTCGCCGTATTCGCCTTTGCGCCCTCGCACGACGGGCGCGAGCACCTGAAACCGCGTGCCCTCGGGCAGGCCCATGAGCCGGTCGACAATCTGCTGGGGCGATTGTTTGGCGATCAATTCCCCGCATTCGGGGCAATGCGCGTGCCCAATCCGCGCATACAGCAGCCGCAAATAGTCGTACACCTCGGTGATGGTCCCGACGGTAGAACGCGGGTTGCGGTTGGTGGATTTCTGGTCGATGGAGACGGCCGGCGACAGCCCCTCGATGAAGTCGACGTCCGGTTTGTCCATCTGGCCGAGAAACTGCCGTGCGTAGGCGGACAGGCTTTCGACGTAGCGCCGTTGCCCTTCGGCGAAAATGGTGTCGAACGCCAACGACGATTTGCCCGACCCGGACAGCCCCGTGAACACGATGAGCGAATCCCGGGGCAGGTCAAGGTTGATATCCCGGAGGTTGTGCTCGCGTGCCCCCCGGATGATCAGGCGATCAGTCACGTTCCTCATAATAACCGTGCGGCTGCCGTAATCGAAACTGATTTCGATTATGTGGTAGGGGCGTAGGCCATAGGCGCTACGGCGTTCGCCGCAATTGATGGGGCGGGCGGCGTGGCGCGCGGGGGTATGGGGTCGTCCCCATTTGTCATCGCGCAACGCCGTTATCTGGTCGTTATCTAGTCTGGGGGTGGCGGTATGCCGCCATTTCGCTTATGTTGGAACCCATGGGTCTGCTAGCAGGGCCGGTTCCGGTCGACGATGTCCGTGTCTGGATCGGCGACGTCACCAGTCGGCTGCTCGGCGACACCATCGGGATGAGTGAGGCCGGGTGGCATTCGCCGAGCCTGTTGCCGGGCTGGTCGCGGGCGCACGTCGCCACGCATTTGGCCCGTAATGCCGACCGTTTCGCGACGATCGTCGCCGACGGTTCCTGCGACGGCCCGTGCGCCGACCCAGACGTCCAGTTTCTCGAGTTGGAATGCGGCGCCGACCGCACCGGCATCGACCTGCAAATCGACCTGGACTCCAGCGCCGGGGCGTTGGACCGCGCGTGGCGTTCGGTCGACGACTGGGACCGCCCCATCCGCATCGGCGACGACGAGCAACCGCTGTCGGTGCTCCCGTTGATCCGGCTCCACGAGGTGGCCGTCCACCATCTGGATCTCGATATCAGCGCATTCGTGGACGATCTGGCGCCCGAGACGGCGGCGTGGCTGCTGCGCTGGGTCCTGAGCCGCTTCGTCGGCACCCACGGCCCGGCGATGACCATCACGTCCTCCAGCGGGCAGACCGCCACGGTCGGCTCCGGGCGGGTGATGCGGAAGGTGTCGGGGACGGACCAACGCCTGTGGGCCTGGCTGTGCGGACGCGCCCCCGCCGACGCGGTGGACGGCGCCCGCGGGCTGTCGATGGATTTGCTAGCCTAACCGACGCCTCGACGCCAGGCTTGCGACGGTCGTCACGGCCAGCGTCCCGACGATGACGATCAACGACGCCCAGATCGGTATTTCCCCGCTGAACCCCCACGCGGCGTCCCAGCCGTATTCGTGCAGGGCGTGCAAGATGAGTTTGACGCCGATGAACAAGAGAATCACCGACAGCCCCACCGACAAATACCTCAACCGTTGCAGCAGCCCGCCGATGAGGAAATACAGTTGCCGCAACCCCATCAGCGCGAACACCGTCGCCGCGAATACCAGATACGGCTCCTGCGTCAGCCCGTATATCGCCGGGATCGAATCCAGCGCGAACAGCAAATCTGTGCTCCCCAGCGCGACGATGACGATCAGCATCGGCGTGATCAGGCGTTTTCCCGCCTGTGTCACGGTCAGTTTCGTGCCGTGGAATTCGTCGCTGGTACGGAACACCTTCTTCACCCATCGCATCAGGGCGTTGTCGGTGGCGTCGTCGTTATCCCCACGGCGGTAGTCGACGAACAGTTTGACGGCGGTGTAGACCAGAAAAGCCCCGAACACGAAGAACGCCCAACTGAACAGGTCGATGACGGCCGCCCCCAGCGCGATGAACGCCCCCCGGAAAACCAGCGCCAACGTGATGCCCACCATCAACGCGAATTGCTGCAAACGCCGTGGCACGGCCAGGTTCGCCATGATGACGATGAAAATAAACAGATTGTCCACCGACAGGCTGTATTCGGTTAGCCAGCCGGCGAAAAATTCGCCGCCATAACGCGGCCCGCTGACCACGAAAACGCCCACCCCGAACGCCACGGCCAACGCCGAATAGACGCCGATCGCAATGCCGCATTCCTTCATGGACGGCTCGTGCGGGCGCCGCCCGATCACCACGATGTCGAACGCGAGTACCGCCACCAGCACGGCCACCGTGATGAGCCAGGCTTCTGCGGTCACGTCCATGAGCCGACTCTAGTTCACGCCGCAATCCAAACGCGGTTCGCCTCCGTTAGCTGCCGCAGTTCCCACCATCACAGCCCGACCCTGGGGCAGTTTTGCGAGTTTTCAGGAGGTGGTTGCCCATCGTCGGGCTTCCGGCGACCTATTAAAGTAGACCCATGTGCCCACGATCACGAGCTGGCCGATCATGGCAATGACGAGGCAGGTCAAGTCCGAATTGGCTACGTTGAGCGTGACGAAACCCGAGGTGCGTCGCGCGGAAGTCGCCGCGATGTTGCGCTTCTCGAACGCCCTACATCTTGCGGGTGGGCGGATCGTGGTCGAGGCCGAACTCGACACGGGCGCGGCGGCCCGGCGGCTCCGCACCGCCATCAGCGATCTGTTCGGGTTGTCGTGCGAATTCGTCGTCATTTCCAGCAGCGGGTTGCGGCGCGGCACCCGGTACATGGTCCGCGTGTTCCGCGACGGGGTGGCGCTGGCCCGCCACACGGGGCTCATCGACCGTCGCGGGCGCCCGGTGCGCGGCCTGCCGGTGCCGGTGGTGGGCGGCAGCCTGGAGGTCGTCGCGGCGGCGTGGCGGGGCGCGTTCCTGGCCCACGGGTCGTTGACGGAGCCTGGCCGCTCGATGGCGTTGGAGGTGACCTGCCCCGGTTCGGAGGCGGCGTTGGCCCTTGTGGGCGCCGCGCGCCGGATGGGCATCGCCGCCCGGGCACGCGAGGTGCGGGGGCTTGACCGCGTCGTCATCCGCGACGGCGACGCCATCGCCGCGATGCTGACGCGCATGGGCGCGCACGAGTCCGTGCTGATCTGGGAGGAAAACCGCACCCGCCGCGAGGTGCGGGCGTCGGCGAACCGCCTGGCGAATTTCGACGACGCGAACCTGCGCCGTTCCGTCCGCGCGGCGGTGGCCGCTGGCGTCCGCGTCCGCCGTGCGATGGAAATCCTCGGCGACGACATCCCCGACCACCTGCTCGTCGCGGGCCGTCTGCGCCTGGAGCACCAGCAGGCCAGCCTGGAGGAATTGGGCGCGCTGCATGACCCTCCGTTGACGAAGGACGCGGTCGCCGGTCGCATCCGCCGCCTGCTGGCCACCGCCGACAAACGGGCCGCCGACCTGGGCATCCCGAACACGGAAGCCGCCCTGTCGGCTGAGAATTTGGACGATTCGCTGGAGTGACGCCGCCCTCCAAACCACCGTCGTGAGACGCCGATTCACCCCGGTCCTGGACGCCGCCCGCCCGTCGCGCGCACCCTTCGCATCGGCGATAGGATTGAGGCTGTCCTCATCAATTAATCATCGATCAAGGAGATATCCCCACTATGACCGTCAAGGTTGGCATCAACGGCTTCGGCCGCATTGGCCGCAACTATTTCCGCGCTCTGGTCGCTATGGGCGCCGACTTGGACGTTGTCGCCGTCAACGACATCACCGATAACAAGACATTGGCGCACCTCCTCAAATACGACTCGGTGCTGGGCCGCTTCCCCGGCGAGGTCTCCTATGACGACGAGGGCCTGATCGTCTCCGGCAAGAAGATCCTGGTCTTCGCTGAGAAAGATCCCGCCAACCTGCCGTGGGGCGCGCACGGCGTCCAGATCGTCATCGAGTCCACCGGCTTCTTCACCGACGCCACCAAGGCCAAGGCCCACATCGGCGCCGGCGCCACGAAGGTCATCATCTCCGCCCCCGCGAAGAACGAGGACGGCACCTTCGTCATGGGCGTCAACGACGCCGAGTACGACACGGCCAAGCACCACATCATCTCCAACGCCTCCTGCACGACGAACTGCTTGGCCCCCCTGGCCAAGGTGCTCGACGCCGAATTCGGCATCGTCCGGGGCCTGATGACCACGGTCCACGCTTACACGGGCGACCAGCGCCTCCAGGACGCCCCGCACTCCGACCTGCGCCGCGCCCGCGCCGCCGCCATCAACATCGTTCCCACCTCGACGGGTGCCGCGAAGGCCGTCTCGCTGGTGCTGCCGCAGTTGAAGGGCAAGCTGGACGGCTATGCGCTGCGCGTCCCGGTGCCGACGGGTTCGGCTACCGACCTGACGTTCACCGCCGCCCGCGAGGTCACCGCCGACGAGGTCAACGCCGCTGTCAAGAAGTGGGCGCAGGGCGAGCTCAAGGGCATCCTCGCCTACAGCGAGGATCCGCTGGTCTCCACCGACATCGTCGGCGACAAGCACTCGTCCATTTTCGACTCCGGCCTGACGAAGGTCATCGGCGACCAGGTGAAGGTCGTCTCCTGGTACGACAACGAGTGGGGCTACTCCAACCGCCTGGTCGACCTGACCGTGCTGGTCGCCTCGAAACTCTGATTTCACACGGTTAACGGGCCGGCTCGCGCATGAACGTGGGCCGGCCCGTTGTCCGTGGCCAACAAGAAAGGTAATCCCGTGAGATCCATCACCCAGCTCGGCGAGTTGGCCGGCAAACGCGTCCTCATCCGTTGCGATTTCAACGTTCCGCTCGACGGCGAGGTGATCACCGACGACGGGCGCATCCGCGCCGCACTCCAGACGCTCAACTGCCTGCGCGACCACGGCGCGAAAACCATCATCATGGCGCACCTGGGACGCCCGAAGGGCGAGGTGAACCCGAAGTATTCGCTGGCCCCGGTGGCCAAGCGGCTCGGCGAGCTGCTGGGGACCCAGGTGCGCCTGGCCTCGGACGTGGTCGGCCCCAGCGCCCAGGCGACGGTCGACGCCCTGCCCGACGGCGGCGTCGCACTACTGGAGAACGTGCGCTTCGAGCCGGGCGAGGAGTCCAAGGACGACGCGGTGCGCGGCGAGTTGGCGGCCAAGTACGCGGCGTTGGGCGACATGTTCGTCTCCGACGGGTTCGGCGTCGTCCACCGCAAGCAGGCGTCGGTGTACGACGTGGCGAAACTGCTGCCGTCCGGCGCCGGTTTCCTGGTCCAACGCGAGGTCGACGTTCTCAAGCGGCTCACGGCGAACCCCGACCGTCCGTATGTGGTGGTGCTGGGGGGCGCGAAGGTGGCCGACAAGCTCGGCGTCATCGACAATCTGCTCAAGATCGCCGACACGCTGATCATCGGCGGCGGCATGGCCTACACGTTCCTGAAGGCCGAAGGCTACGAGGTCGGGAAATCCCTGCTGGACGCCGACAATGTCGACACCTGCGCGCGGTATTTGGCCGACGCGAAGGCAGCCGGCAAGCAAATTCTGCTCCCGGTCGACGTGCGCGCGGTCAAGGAATTCGATTTCGCCGCGCGGACGGCCTCCGAGGTGAGCGTGGTGGGCGTCGACGCGATTCCCGCCGACCAGCAGGGCGCCGACATCGGGCCGAAATCGGCTGAATTGTTCGCGTCGGCCATCGCGTCCGCGAAGACGATTTTCTGGAACGGTCCGATGGGGGTTTCCGAAATCGCGTCGCTGGCCAGCGGCACGGAAGAAGTCGCCAAGGCGATCGCGGCGGCTCCCGGTTTTTCGGTGATCGGCGGCGGCGATTCTGCGGCGGCGGTGAGGATGCTCGGGTTCGCGGATTCCGATTTCGGGCACATTTCGACCGGCGGCGGCGCGTCGTTGGAGTATTTGGAAGGCAAGACGCTTCCGGGTCTGGCCGTACTAGGGGAGAACTAATCATGGCGCGCATTCCGCTGATGGCCGGTAACTGGAAAATGAACCTCAACCACGTCGAGGCCACCGGCCTGGTGCAAAAACTCTCGTGGACCCTGACGGACGCCCGTTACGACGAAAAACTGTCCGAGGCGGCGGTCATCGTCCCGTTTACCGATCTCCGTTCCGTGCAAACGCTGATCGAGGGTGACCGGCTGACGTTGAAATATGGTGCCCAAGACGTGTCGGAACATGATTCCGGCGCATATACGGGCGAGATTTCGGCTGGCATGTTGGCCAAGCTGAAATGCGCCTATGTGGTCGTCGGCCATTCCGAACGACGCGAATATCACGGCGAGACCGACGAGCAGATCAACGTCAAAGCCAAAAAGGTGTTCGAGGCGGGCATGACGCCCATCGTCTGCTGTGGCGAGGTGTTGGAAATCCGCAAGGCCGGCACCCACGTCGAGCACGTCCTTGGCCAGGTCAAGGTCTGCCTGGACGGCCTGAGCGCCGAGCAGGTGGCGTCGATGGTGATCGCGTACGAGCCCGTGTGGGCCATCGGCACCGGCGAGGTCGCCACCCCGGCGGACGCGCAAGAGGTCTGCTGCGCGATCCGCTCGTACGTCGCGCAGGCGTTCGGCCCCGAGGCCGCCGAGGCCGTCCGCATCCAGTACGGCGGTTCGGTGAAGGCCGGCAACGTCGTCGACATCATGGCCGAGCCCGACGTAGACGGCGCCCTCGTAGGCGGCGCGAGCTTGTCGGCGGAGGAATTCGCCCGAATCGTGATGTTCTACAAGGCATAAGCAACACCGCAACGCGAGGAGCCGTCCCCAGGTGGGGCGGCTCCTTTGCTGTCGAGGCGGGGCGTTACCCGGCAACACCCCGCCGAAGTGAACAAATCACCAAGTAACGTGCCGATATATCACCAAGTTGCTTGGTGAAAAGTACATGTTGGCGTGAACTGAGGAAGGGCGAATCTGAAGGGCTGTTCACGCCGTCGTGGCAGGATTTGATCCCCTCCATTTTCCGGTGTACAGCGAACTTTCGGTGTCTTAGCGTGCCATGTGGAGTGATAACGCACGCGCCCTACCGAATGTACAAGGAGCATCAATGTCGGACATTGACCCACAATCGCCTGCCACCCAGCCCCAGCCAACAGTGCGGCGCAAGATGAGCAAGCGCAACAAGATTGTGATTGGTTCGGTCAGCAGTGTCGTCGCAATTGCGGTGGTGGTGACGTTGGTGATCACTTTGGTGGTGCAGCCGAGGCAGCGGGCCGCTGCTGAGGCCCATCAGGCCGCCGTTTCCGCGTTCAATGCGGCCAGTCAGGATTGTCAGAATGCGAATAGCCACTTCACCAACACGATGAGTGACGCCCAGCAGAATGCGCAAGTGGACCCGTCGACGTTGGAGTATCCCAGCCTGGTGTCACAACTCCAGACGGCGATTGCGAATGCCCAAGCGGTGACGCCTTGCGTGCCCCCCGCGATGGCTGAAGACACAGCGACCATCCAGCAGCAGACTGCCACACTTCGTGCCGATACAGGGGTCGTGACAAACGCCGATCAGACGTTGGCCAAGGCGAACCAGACTATCGCCGTGAGTGTACAAGCCCAAGCCCAACTTGAAGCAGATGCCCAGACCACCCCACCTGCGACGACGAACCCCGTTTCTGCTCAGCAACCGGCGCCAGCGGTGGCACCCGATTCTGCTGCCGTTCCGGCTATTTCTCTGAGCACTGCGGATCTCGACCACCTTATGGGGTTAGGCGAGAACCGCAATGGCGGCGGGTTGAGCCGATTTTTCTCTCTCGGGTCGGATGGCAGTAGCATCGACGATCTAATTTGGGGAAGTGCCACTATACCAAATATGCCGCCGGTTCAGCGCACATTTTATGACGCGATCATGGGGATCAACGGCCAAATGGTTGATATTCCAAGCGGGTCTAACAGGCTACAAGTGGCGAGCGATTCTATTGCTTTGGGTGACGGCAATCAGGTGATGTTCGTGCAATACAACGCAAGCACGAAGACTGTGGTCATGTCCTTTATGAATCCTGACCCAGACGGCAATACTGCCATCGGGCAGCTTACAGGAAGCACGACATCTCAGAATTGGAAAGGGATCATGTCGAACGCGAAGAAGGCGGCTGATACTGCTAACGATGCTTACGGCGACAGTGCCAAGTTTAGGCTGTCAGTTAATAACCTTTATGCTTCAGGGAGAGATGAGCTTGGTGGCCTCTGTGTCGATGGAGGGTTTAACGGCGACGAAGTACTCGGGAATTGTGGAACTTTGGCTATTACTAACGCGAAAATGGTCTACGTTGTCAGTGGAGGAACGTCCGGATTTGGAATGAATATTTCTGTGGCGCATGGCGGCGGTTCGAAGCTGAAGGAAAATATCTCTAACTTGACGTCAGATGATATTCAGTCCGTCTTATCAACCTTGCAAGCACAGTCACAAGCTCCCGTGCCAAGTTATTCACCGGCGGGTGATTATCCGACAAGCGGCGTCGACCTGTACAATCAGTGGAAAGCGGCGATTGCTAATGATGCCATTGTGAGCGCATGAGCTTTTCTGAAAGTCGCTATTTGAGTCTGTGTAGTCCAAGTCCTGGGACGGCTCGAAGGAGTCCCGGAAAGGAGTCTCCTCTCCTCTTGGTCGGTCGGCACGCATGGTCATGAAGCAATCCAGGCATGGCTATGCCTGATTCATCGGCGGTTGGCGGGATGCTGCGGATACACGTCGCGTGTCCATGACGGCTGTGGAAGCGGAACTGAGTCCGCTTGGTGTTTATGCTGTCGTTATGGGGAGAGCAGACGTGCATATGGATATGCCTGACGCGATGCCTGGTGCGATGCCTGGACGACCCGCAAAGCTGCGGGGGGGGGTGTGCTCCGAAGCGCCGTCCGCGTTGTCTTGGCAGGATTTGATGGTGCGCGGTACACGGTGAGGTGGCTTCGTGGCGTCGGGGAGCGGATACGCCTTCGTGGGCGCCTGGGTGCGGTCGAGATGGTCGAGCAGGGGATCATTCTCGTGTTCGCGGTGCTCCAGATCGGCCTGATCGGGGAATTGATCACATCGATGGTGTGGATGGCGAGCATGCCCCTGTCGCCGGTTATCTTGGTCACGACGGGCGTCGTGGCGGTTTTTTCGGCGGCGATGATCGTGGCCGCGTTGCACAAGAATCGGATCGACGCGTGGCCGTGGGGGATTGTCTCGTTGGTGTTGGCGGTGGCCTCCATGGTGATTCTGAAGGTTGCCCTGCCGAGCGGGTGGCTTGCGTCGACGGCCAATTATGACTGGTCGGTGGCGTATAGCTGCCGGATCGTGGGGTTCTTGGCTGCCTGGTATCGCCGGTCGATTTGGGTTCCCATCGTCATCGGGGTTGGTATCGGCGGGATATATCTGTGGA
>Ga0123357_10001336_pt1 | contig 26050 bp, 23 predicted proteins | sample TergutEmb28metaG_FD_89873 | JGI IMG/M metagenome (GOLD analysis project Ga0123357, IMG submission 89873) | Embiratermes neotenicus P4 segment gut microbial communities from Petit-Saut dam, French Guiana - Emb289 P4 | ecosystem: Host-associated > Arthropoda: Insects > Digestive system > Gut ...
TACAAAAACTGCCTCTGCGCCTACAAAAATGCATCGACCGAAATGGCGATTATGTAGAAAAATAGAGGAATGTTCAAACTTTAAAATGATGTATCAATTATTGAAAATAAATGTTTCTTTCTAATTATAAAAAACTAGGAGACCTTACTTTTGAGATCACCCTCGTACACTGCATGCTCTGTGTCAGATTCCAACTACTGCAGCTCTCCTGTGTTCTGTTTAAATTCAAGTGATTATACTGGCACATTGTACTCTAAACCTTCAGGACTATAAATACAATGACCCATCAGAAATGGTGTAGTACTTAAATGTGTACAATGTGTAATTAGATGTTGAACAAATAATAAAAAATTTTGCCATCTGTAATAACATTATAGTGATGTAATTTTTTTCCACAAGTATAAAAAATCTGCCAGTAGACTGACATAATATAAAAGCAGCAAATGAGAAGCATCCAGAGCAAAGAAACACAAAGTGCTAAATCACATAATACCTGCAGGTGTCAACTTCTCTGCTGCCAGATATTATGCCAGCATTACTTATTAATGAAGAGAAGTGTATGTATGCACTCTCCTTTCATATTTGTGTAGTACTCTATATGGGGCTGATTTCTACAAACCAGATTCATAAACTTGGATAACTGGATAATCTGGGCCATGCTGGCCTGTAGTAACACACAGATCCTACTCCTCAGTCATTACTGGTACTTAAGATGTCTCCAGTATTTTAGAATACAGCATTTGGGACAGAAAGTAGAATGACATTTAGGGCCTACTCTTACAGGGGATCCTCAATATGCAACTGGATTATGTACCAGAAAAGCAGGACTTCTACAAAGATGACGAAAATGAGGGACCACGTGACACATTCCGAATGATGCCACTGCATTCAGCACAAGCTATATACCATGAGACAAACAAAACATAGGGACAGAAACCAATATGAAAGGATGCTGGGTAGAAATGCTACAGTGGTGCAGGCATCAAATCATATCAGCCGGCTACGACCAATACCTTTATCAGTGTCAGAATATTACCTGGGTGAGCACATTTTTTACTAGGAAAAGTCACAAACTAAGTCTCCAAACTATTTTTAAGTGAATGGAGAAAAGTGGAGACAAGTAAAGCACATGGTTATGTTATGACATAAGTCCTTAATTCCTCCACAAAGCCATTTAACTTCTTCAGGCATTTGTCACAGTGCATGATGAGAGTTTTCAGGCATTGGCAGTATACGAAGACATCCTGCTCTTGAAGCCACTTCTGGACCTCATCTTTGTTGGCAATATCAGATGTAAACTGCCTACCTTGGAGATGTTTTCCCCAATTTTCCACATGTGAAAGTCTGAGGGAACAAAATGGGTCCTGTATGGTTGGTGGGGAACACATTTCCAATGCCAGGTGTTCAGCAGGACAGTGGTGGCTTTAACACTATACAGCCTACCATTATCATGCAGCAGCAGCACAGGCAGGCAAGGCCTCCGACAATGAATTGCTTCCTTAAGGTTCTGTAATGTCATCTGATCAGCAACTGCAAAGTCACAGTCACACCATAGGGTGTGCAATCAATGGGAATGATCCTGTCAGTGTCCTAAAAATTCATGGCTACCACCTTCCCAATGCTCACAGTTGTCTTGAACTGCTTTCCAGGCAAAGTGGAATGCTTCCATACCATGGATTCCATCATCTCTGGACTGTAGTGGTCAACAGCAATAAGCAACACAGAAGTAACTGCCTTCAGCTTTGTAAAGCTGTTGAGCTAATGATGGCCAAACTGTAATATCAGCACCCACCTGCTGCACACTTTCACAGCCAAGATGTTCACAGCATCCCACACGATGCTATGTGATGCTGAATACCAGCAATAACTTCTTCAGCAATACATGTCTGTCTGCCTGCACCATTTCGTCAATATGAGTCATGAACATGTTTGATGTTGATGGATGGCCACTTCTGTCCTCCTCCTCCTCCAAGACACTCACCTGACAATTTCTAAAGTCACAGCGCCATTTCTGCACTTGCACCATACACGGCCAGAGTATCTATAGACGCAGGTCCCATGTTTTGTGCCCATGTGTATATCAGATAACAGAACACACCTTTTCCCTTGTCCAATTGTTCAGCAGGAACACATTTTCCAACTGACACTACACTAGTGCTGCCATTTCCTGCATTGGTGGAGACACCTGTTGCCTAGTAGCAGGACAATGTACCAAGTACGACAAAGTAAAAGCTTGCTATAATTTTTTCACAGGAATAAAATAAGGAAACTACTTTCTTACTTACCCTCACAAATATCGTAAAAGGCATTACAAAAGAGTACAATAGTGCCAAAAATGGCTAAAGAATGTTATAAAAATTCAAATCATGAATATATACGTGGTGTGGCTATAAAACAACCAACTGATGTTAGAGCATTTTTATTCAAAAAATTACACAATAGAAATGTTGTCACCCTCAAGGTACTCCCCTCCCCGAACCCTACACCGCTCCATCCGAATCTTCCACTGTTGGAAGAAATGCTGCAGGTCGTCTTCTGATAGCCTATTCATGAGCTCCATCACATTTGCTTTCACTGCACCTATGGACTCAAACCTGGTTCCTTTTAATGCAGACTTGATCTTTGGAAATAAAAAAAGTCACATTGGGCCAGGTCAGGTGAGTATGGTGGATGTTCCAACATGGTGATCTTGTGCTTCATCAAAAACGTCTTGACAGACTGGGCGTTGTGGACTGGCGCGTTGTTTTGGTAAAGAACCCATGAGCCGATCTTCCACATTTCAGGTCTTCTTCTTCTTCTTCTTCTTCTTCTTATTCTTCTTCTTACCCGATTCACGAAGGTTTGTCAAAACTTCCTTGTAGTAAACCTGGTTAATGGTCTGACTTTCAGGCACCCAACCCATGTAAACAATCCCTTGGATGTTGAAAAAACAATCATCATTGCTTTAAATTTGGATTTGCTCTGCCATGCTTTCTTTTGCCTTGGTGAACTGGGGCTCTTCCAGTGCATGGATTGGCGCTTACTTTCTGCGTCATATTGAAAAAAACCATGATTCTTCACAAGTTATTATGTTCTCTAAAAAGTTTGGGTCGTTTTCAACGTTTTGAAGAATGTCAGCAAAAATGTTCATTCGAATTTCCTCTTGTTCAGGAGTGAGGAGTCTCGGCACCACCTTCAAACACACTTTTCACGTTGAAATTGTTGTGTAAAATCTGTCGAACAGTTTCCTTGTCAATGTTAATCAACTCGGCAACTATTCAAATGCTCAGGCGACGACTGTCAAACAATTTCACTGACTTTTTCGATGTCAGCATCTGTTTTTGATGTGCTGGGACAACCTGCGCACTGATCATCTCTGATCTCTTTCTTTCCTTCTTTAAACCTTTTAAACCACTCAAAAACTTGAGTATGAGATAGACACTCATCACCATAAACTTTCTTCAACAAATTGTACGTTTCTGTAGCGGATTTTCCAAGTTTCACACAGAATTTCACATCGACATGTTGCTCCACGTTAACAATTAACATGATTACAACAGAGAACAAGAACACGATCCACTTCAAGCAAAGGCTACTGCCAAACTGTTTGCCGCACAGCCTTGAAATTGTAACCATGAATGGAGGGGTAAGCACAAGCCAATACCACACACCGCTTGCTGCTGCGAAGTTCACAGGTAAGCAGAAAAAAAGTAAGTCCGGTTATTTTATAGCCACACCACATATACTATGTCAAAAAAAAATTAAACTCAAATGGATTTTCAGGTAAATATTATCATAAATTACTAAGAGTTATTAGCTGCATAATATGATTGGTGAGTTATTTCAAAGTGATTGACTGGACAGGAGTTTTCAAACTGCATCTCATACACAAAATGATGAGAAGAACCCTCAAAATATGAAATGAACAAAAGATATTAAAATTACCCGGGGCATAATATAAAAACAATAATTTAATGTTTGACTTGAACCATGAGTTAAAAACAAAAAGAATGATTTACTACATACCATGTTGCAATGTCTGCTGCAGTGGTGGCGATTCACTGCGCTCACTGGGACTAGGTGGAGTAGGTGGTCTCTCTCCATAGACAGGTTGATCCACATAGTTAGCACTATCCCCATATGCTGGAAAGGCACCGGGATATGGCGGGTTTGTATAAGGATACTCTGGCCGTGGTGGATATTGCTCATAGTCTTGGTAGCTCTGGCGATAAGGCTCTGGATACCGCCGAGCTGCAACAGATTGAAAGCAACATGCAGCCACTCCACACTGCCATGTGCCCTAAGATAACTATGTGAACTGCATTTTTATACAAGTTAGTAGTCTTAAATGCTTACAATTCCAAGTAACACCCAAAAATATATCATTCATGTTCATGGACTGCATTTGTATGTAACACAACTTACCACCAATGAGAATATCTAACTATTAAATACTTGAAACTTAAAACTCCAATTTAACCACTGCAGGAAAAGCAAGACAATTTATTGAATTTCAAAATTTGAATGCTATTTTCCTGGTTTTAATCTCTTTTATTTGAAGACAGAGAAGGGGAAAAAAATACCAGACACTTGATAATGCATAGTGATTCACACGACCCATCCATTATTACCAGACTACTGTTATGGCAGTGAATGTATTAACCCTTTAGGGTCAGAATTCAGTGCATATTGTACTATGCAAAAGACCGGGGATATAAATGGCTGCCCATTACTTTGCATGCTCTGGTCTACAACTTTAGGTGACATTCAGTTTTCTCAGCATAACACTGCATGACTTTTAGAACCAAAGGTTTAATAGGAACTGAAATATATAAGATATACAAAACCTGAATAAATTTATTAGAATATCCATTTTCTTCATACATGGAAATGTGTTTCAGTTTACTGAGGTGTCATCAGCATCCATTTCCACGGTATCATTATACCATGACTCCAAATTTTTTAGTTACCTTACACTTTCTACATAATATTCAATATTGTTAACCCACAGTCATGCTGCTTTAAAACTATGCATCACACGTAAATTAAAGCCAGGTTAAATCTACCTCATATGTCTATTTTCATCTTACTATTTAAATCACTGATTCAGTGACCGTAAACATCACTGTCATCTGGGATGTCACCATGTAGTCTAAATGTACCATCAGTTCAAAGAAACCTGCTTCCGCCCACGATGAAGAAGGCAGCAGACTCCTCTTAAAGACTGCTACACTACTGACACAACACACGGTGACACTCCATAGGGAACCAAACTTAAATGATGCATTCTCATATAATTACCCTTCACTATCACAACATTAGTCATATAATGAAGAAAAATATTACTTTTACTGTAATATTTTATTGTATCTCTATTAGAACTTCAGTCTTCTATTACATATCACTGCTATATGAATCAGACAGGTCCATACAGCAGAAAAACATGCAACAAATGTCACAACAAGTCATCAAACACAGTTCATGCACAGGGTTTATAACTTCACATCTCTGTCTACTCACCACGTCATTATTTTTTGACAACAACAAATGTAAACAGCATACAACTGAAACACCCTACTTACGACATTAACTGTAATAAAAGAACATTGCTTACACTCACCTGGATCCAAGTTAGGATATGGCTCTTGACTGGCCAACATTTCATAATTTGCAAACTGAGTATGGGGATAGTTAGGTGCTGTAGATGTGGGAAGAACAGCAACTCCAGAATAAGGTACACCCACATAGTCCACAGGCTGTCCATCTGGCCCAACATGATGAACTTCTCGCACAACCTTTGTTAGTGTTGTCACCTAAAATCAATGGATCAGTGACAACAATTACAATATAGTGTGTGTGTGTGTCAGTAACTGAATGACACACAAACAACCCAAACTGTAAATGTGAACATTAAAATACAATTTTGTTCAGAAGAACTACCTGTCAGTGGACACAACTGTAAGACACAGTAATGTACTTCACACTAACCTATTACCTTAAGACCTTCACTGTCTGTATCTCAACGTATGGAGTTTGAAATTTTTTCCCCATATTAGTTAATAAGGTGCCATAAGAATAAGCTGTATTATATACTGCTTTAAAACCTTCCAGCATACCTTCTGTAAGCACTGCAACTACCAGCTTTAACAATGACAAATAAATTGACAGAAAACACTCCGAACATATTTAATGCTACAGTTTCTATATCACCATACACCTTCATGGAATATCATAAGCTGCTTCTCAGAAATTCGCATGAAGGTAAATTTCAGCTTTACATACAGTAAGGGCTGCAGATGGCCAGTACGCACAAAAATTAAATTTGCTCAATGCGTCAGTGTGAAAGACAAATATCAAATTCCATCAAAATCCAGTCACTGACTTTTACAATTAAAGAGGCAGGTAAAAAGAAAAAGGTCTGTTATATTTATGTCTAATTTTCATATACTGTGCAAAGACTGCAAAAAGGGTACTACTGCCTAAAGGGAGGAAAAAATGAAACAAAAACAATTTGAAGAGAATGAGGAAAGTAGAATTACAACCACTTATTTCAGTGCTCCCTTTGTCCACTGCAACTTCATGAAACAAACAGAAGGCAAACTAAGTTTTAGGCAGATAGGGAGAAACCAGTTCCAAGTTTCTATAATGGCCACATTGTCACCTGCCTACTGAGGAGGCACATGTCAGTGCGCATACACATCCTCACCTGCTGTGTAGTCTGCTGCTTCTGTGTGCGAGACACAAGCGTTGCAGCATCACCACTCTGAACTGACAGGTGAGATGAGTTTGGTGAGTGATTGTCTGGGTGACCATTTGTCGGATGGTACGTCACATCCACTGAATATGAACTAGTCTGTTGCAGCTCTGGCTGTCCTCTGTAACAATCCACCCAAGTTAAATTACCTCCCTCAGTACTTAACAGCAAGACTCCTCCCACTACACGCCGTGTAGTCGTTACCATATTTCACTTAAATTCTATGCTACAGAGGAAATAATTCTCATTCACGAGGACAGTTACACCTCACAGTTATTTATAAATTGTCAGTGTCGGCAATAAACCAATATTAGTCTCCGCAAAGGGTTACTTTACAAGCATACACAATACAGGTTTTCACAGCTTGTATGTACTGCATCACTTCGGCTTGCAGGGTGTAGCTGTGTCTTGTGTTTGAACTGCTCCAGTATTCTGGCATAAATTGCAGTCACCGTCTTTAGTATGAATAAGCACATGAAAAGAGCACGATGTAGTATAAAACACGTGTCTCATAACAGAAGAGTAAATGGTGTGGTGCTATCCAATGGACATAGGGCATGATATGACATATCTCACACTGATGGCTGGGGTGGGGATTTGGAGCACTGTACTATCCAGTGGAAAGGAAGTGGCAATAAGGAAAAATTTACTTATTCTCATAACTGAAGTTGTGTTGCTGGTTCACTAACTCAATGGCTTTCTTGATGATACACAGGAAGTGCAGAGGTTTGTTAACAGTCTCATTTTGACAAACCTAGTGCCATGCTGACAAAACAGAAGCCCTTGCCAATACCCATATTTACCATCCTCATACCATCACAGGTGCCCCTGAAACATACAATCCCAACTGCAATCATGCAGACAGATACCCACTGTATTGAAGACTTTCTTCTCAACCAAAGGGTGTTTCCCAGCAAACAGCACAACCCTCCATACCCCTACTCACATTCTCACTACATGACTTGTGTATCAGACTATGGAGCTATTCCAATGGGTAATGCCACACTCCCCCTGCATGTCTTATCAGATGACAGGGCCTTTCCAATGGAGAGCACCACACTCATTCCTCATCCTTCCTCCCCCTGCAACACCTACCTACTGTGTACTTTACTCAAAGGCCACGAAATAATTTGTCACTAAATAAAATCCCACAAACCTTTAGTTTAAGAAAATTTAAATTTATTATACTGACAAATAAATAATAAGTATAACTTCTACAAACGGATATACATTAGTACATAAAAATCATACTTACGTATATTGTGGCATATCAGGTGTTTTCTCCTGCAACACTCTCCTGCAACAGACATGCATATGAGTTACAGTTCCTGTATCTCTCTGTATAATGAGGGATGCAAGCAGTTTACCATCCAAACTCTTCACATGTTCCAGCAGCTACATCCACTAAACAAACTGAAATGAATGCATCTCATGGCCACTGAACACAGAATGTCTGCAACCCAAGTGGCCTTAACTTGCAATCATGCAAAAAATAGAAGCAAAAAACTTTCAAATTAATATACAAGTATAATTTAGTAGAGGTTACTTGAATTTTTGAAAGGAAAAACTTCCATTACAGCACGCCACATGTACATGCACACACAAAGACACACATAAAATTTATGCACCATGTAACAATGTTCAAAGCTATGTCATGTTCACTAAATTTCTCATATATTAAAAAAAAACCTCCAATCTCTTATAAGTGACACTTGACCATTTGCTACTTATAAAATGTGCCAAACTAATTCACCAGCTAGTGAAAAAGAACAACTCTCAATGTCCCAACTTACAAAGCCACTTAACCAACACAAAATAAAGGAGAGAAAAAAATGGAAATGCAACAGCAGATGAAGGTAAATTCACTGTCTGATCCATTTCTATGCCCTACACACATCAAATGACCTTCACAACTAGTATAACTTTTATTTTACACAAATCTGTAGCTTCCAACGGCAGTTTTATTTAATCTTCCCTATTCCTTTAAATACAATCATTTATCAAAACTGCCTTTACAATTTACTTTGAACAGGAAGTATATGGTGAGGGTGATGGATCCAGTATGATTATAAACAGAAGTGGTCACGACATACACAACCTATTACTGTGGTATTCACTTATCCCAGTAACACCTAAAGCTTATGCCTGAGAATGGGCAGGGAACCATACTTTCTAAAAACTGGTCAAACATAAAATTACCTTGCTTAGGAAGCTTCTAACAAACAACTCAAAAACGAGACTCATACTTGCGTATATAACTACATTCAGTTCAAATGACTGCATAACGAATATGAAAAAATCATAGTAGTATATGATTCAAATTCAAACATGAACAGATCTGACAACTGTCAGATAGGAAGTAACACTACAAATGAGTGCATAACTCCATTTAAACAAACATATATTTTATTTTAGACCAGAAAATATTAAGTAATAATGCCACATTATATACCACCATCCTAATTCCTGATACATCAATTACTGAAATTTATGCTTAAGAAATATAAAGCTTTCTAGAAATAGGAATATTATCTTCTGGGTGAAGAACAGGTGCTCTTGCAATCTTACTCAAAGCTAACTGTTCATTAAAGTTAGCTTCCTCTAGCCATCCAGTCTTTAGTTTCATGGAGTCTGAAACTGTACAGCAGTGAGCAAACTACAGACACAGTCAACTCAAATGTTCAGTTGACAGACATGTTGGCAACTTTTTATTTCAAACTCAGAAGTTGTACATGGTGACAGAGAAGTACTTAATCATACACATGTTTAAGAATATGGCAAATATGTACGAAGTTGCAAGCCCTAAGAGGAAGGTGCAAGATGTGCATGCAAGGATGCTTGATTGAATGTGTGTAAGTGATGTGCACTCATGCATGACTGCGTGATTATTCGTGCAGTGCAATACCTCTGTGTAATCTCCGTGTGGGTGATGCTGTGCTCCTGCCGTTGTTCTATCCGCCGGTTCACCAGCCTGCGTGGCCCAGTGGCCAAATGCAAAGCGGACACCAATCAATAATAAAAAAAAAAAAAAATGCCACAACAGCATGTTTTATGAAATACCACTTTACCCAGATTCTCCAGAAACTAGTCAGCCAAGAGTCATACAAGCTCCAACCTCATACAGTAAGCCTTCAAAATCTACTATTGGCCAGCATTTGATGGGTTGGTTAACTAGCACTGCATCACCCCATATGTTTAGCATCTGCAAAGTGGTCCATTTGTTAATTAAGAATAAGAAAGCTGGATTTTATTTCAGCAATATGTAAGATGTAGTTTTCTAAACAACAAAAGTACAATAATGATTTGGTGAAGTAATTTCCTTAAACCATTTTGCCACCTGAATACTAAAAATAGGTGACAAAAAAATCTGCTATTTTCAAAATACAGTTACAGGGACCAGCATGTGCAACCCATTCAAGCAACAACAACATTCAACTGTCTATAATTTACAGACCCTTTAAGAAGACATATAATATTAACAATATGAGTAACAATCCCGCAACTCTGATATGATGTTCATTCACGGCTCACACTCGAAACACAAGTTAGTCTGCCACGTATAAGAAGCAAGTTACTATAATAATTAAATACCAATTACATGAACAAGGTTACACGTAGTCGCGTACTGTTCCACGTGCAACCACTTTCCCTTCTGAAAAACGAGTCACCAAGAACCAACACTGCATACATCAGTTGTCAAAATCAACAACCATTTAATATTCTCCAACATGTTCCAACTCATTTTACTTGGAAATCCCAAGACAGCATTGTTTCAAAAACATTACCGTGCAAATTGCCACAGACTTACTACTAACTTGGTATATAATTAAATGTTACATGTGACATCATCTGAGTCAGAAAGAGGAGAAAACAATAAAATACAGTAAGCAGAATTGGTATTTATAGAATACTTCTGGTAAGAGCAGAATATTCACCTGCTGGGTATGCTTGTAAAAGGATCTCGCATTGAAAAATGCGTCAAAATCACCAGTCAGGTTTGAAACATGATTTTATGGTGAATATGAATCATTTAATGTGGAATTTACATGGAACAATATTCTGGTACAGCTAATGCTATCACATTTTTATTATTATTATTGTATATTCTCGAATCTAATCCGCACCCTTTTTACAGTTTCAGAGGGCTAAGAAATCAGATGCGGATTAGAATCGCATGCAGATTAGATTCGCGGTCGTGAGCTAGATTTTGGAAAAATGGTAGAGCCGCTGTACATGCCATAAGAACAATACAATAATTTATTATTTTATTTATTATTTATTTATTATATAATATATTATATATTTATGATTTATTATTCATATGACTCGCCATCATCTACACGAATGTATGAAGCATTTAAATGGCCACAGCGCTAATCAGCTGTAGTGCGTTTGTACTGCTGGCAGTTAAATGGCCACTTCACACATGGCGCGTTAGTCGGATAATGGTTAAAGTATTGGTAATATCCAATATTATTTAATCAGTCTGCCTTGTAGGCAAGGGGCAGTTGAAGGAAAGGTGCAGATTAGAACCGTGAACTAACATTTTTTTCGTTTAAGAAATCAGCAAAAACTAGTGCGGATTAGATTTGAGAATATATGGTATTATTAATACAAATGTGCATACAAGTGGACAAGCCTGGTTCACAGGAAGGGTACTCCGCAATTGATAGCTATACATGTACGTACATGCAACCCAACCACAATCCACTTTCATTTACACTTATATTCTAACGTTTTTAGAATACCTATTGGATGCTGCAACCTTCCATCATTCACAGGAACTAATCAAAAATTCTACATTCTCTGGGACTGCGGCCCTTCATTTTATGGCACTGTGTAGTATGACAGATGGTTTTCAATATTGCAGAGGAGGCTGCTACCTCCATCTTCACAATACAAGTAACTGAAGTCAGAATGTGGGTAGTTTGTACAGGAACAGTGGCCAGATGAAAAGGGAAACATGACAGGTCCTACAGGAGGGAACAAAGAAGGATAACTCTGAAAAAGATAACTCTCAACACAGGCCCAGAACAGACAATTTCTGAAGAAGGCACACAGTCAGCCTACCTTGAACAGCCCCTATACGAAGTTCTCCAAAACCAAGTCCCTTGTAGGGCCTCTATCATGAGACCAACATTATGATCCACATTAAACAATTCATCTTCCACGTCATTTCTTAAAACCTGCTCTTTTAGGACTTTCCTCAAAAACTATTGTACTTCAAAGCCTCCTCTGACATGTCCCGTCATTTCATGACCATGCAATGATGTTTCACTATGAGATTAAAACCAACAAGTACACATGAAAATATATGATTTTATTACATTATAATCATTGTAAACCTCCTACATGTTTTGGTCACCTTGTATGGCCATCTTCAAAGAAGTGTTTTTACAAGGGATATATTAGGTGACTGAAACACATGAGGTTTACGATAATGTAACAAATACACATATTTTCATATGCACTTGGTTTTATTCTCCTAATGTCCTGTCATATTTCTTGTTCCCATTGGCCACCCTTCGTATACGACCTAACCACCTTTCAACTTGGCTCACATCCATGCCCTGGCAACTACATGTATCATACGATGTCACAACCCACAAAATCACACTTTAATCCTCGCTTCTGTAAAAACCTCAAGATCTCATTTACATTCTTCACATTTTCTAATAATAAAGTAAACAAAACAGTGTGCTACCACACTGGTAATTACTGTAAATATGGCTACATACAGTAGCTGTGGGAATGTCACTGAACTCAATTTTGGATCATATGATAAAGATTTCAATTACACTAAATCAGACAATGTGTTGCATATAAAATTTATCTTCATTGAACTAAAAAAGAATGTGGCAGGAAGAAAAACTGCTCCCTGTAGTACAGTGGAATACAAGACACCTTATAAATCAAAGAGCTAATTGTAATATCAAACAAGCTTCTTGTACAGAATCAGCATCAGCTACATTAAAATTCATTACTCCAGAGAACCTGTGTAATCTTTTCAAAGTTCATATTATATAACATTGGGACGCACTAACATTGCAATTCTTACTTCCACATATAAATGTTCCATGGATAGTCAATAAATTATAGACATAAAACACTTCAAATGCATTCCAAACCAATCATAGCAGGTTGGGATTAGCTGCAATATCATATACTCAGTGTGCAGAAAAATGTGTTGACACATCTCTTGAATTCATACATAACATGGATGAACCTTGCTATATCAATAGGTGTAACAACAATGTGTGGTAACTTCCCTTCTATATTGAAAGAGTAGAGTAATGCAAAATCAGTCCTCATTAAAGATACACATTTTTCTGGTATATGATGCCATATAACTCAGTAACTGGTTCCTGACCTTTCAAGACCACTATGCTGTCTCAACACGTCACAAAACAATCATCCAGTGATACAGCATCACATCCAAAAAAATGGGTACATCACCTACACCCCTGCAAAACTCCTAAAACTTGCAATCGTCAGTACTTTGAAAAATTAACACGTTTTCAATGTTTTTAGCTTGTACCCTGTTTCAGCATAAATGTACACAGTAAGTGCAATAAAGATTAAATGTTTTATAGTCCAAGACATGTAACTTGCACTACTCATACTCTGATTTACTTGGTTATATGTACTGCATGGTTGAGTGATTGCCAACACAGACATGAATTCTGTATTACTTTCAAATGCAGGGAAAATATATCATCAGCATATTATGGATGAGGTGGAGTATTATACACATGCAGGAGTAACTTACATCAAGCTAAACAATGTAGTACATAATGGATGTCAAATTTTCAACAACTACTATACTGAGGTTAAATCTTTAAGAAGGTACCAGTACATCCAGCAACATCCAAGTGGCTACATTCCTGGATAACCAACCATTAAAATTATATGGGTATGTGCTATTTCCTGCATCCAACTTACATACCCAGCTAATCTCAAATTCCTCGATTTCACTTCATAAGAGGAGAGTGAAAACGGAACGTGATGGCACACGCGCAGAAACCAGATTCGGTCTTCCAGCAAAATGGACGAGTCCATTTATATCGGCGGGGGTGTCAGTTCAGTCGAGTACTGGCTTTCTTGGAGTGCGGGTCGGAGGAGAACGATTGTAGTAACACTGGATGGACTGTTCCGAGTCAAACTGAAGACTGCTGGCTACCCACTCCACTCGCCTCTTTCCCCTTCACTTCTCCTCCCATGCGTCACCGTGTGCCATCAGATTCCGTTTCCACTCTACTACGAGTGTGTATGTTATTACCATCTTCATTACCTACATAACTGTCTTCACCCAGCATCTACATCTGTTTTTTTTCTATATGTACACTTTCAATGTTTTGGAATTTAGACACACAAGAAAAACCGATCATATCGAGATTCCTTACATGTGTAACAAAATAAAATCCAAGAGCAGCAAATTTCATTCTACTGTATTATTTAAATCCTGGCAGGAATCGGAGAAGGGACTACTTAGTACCATGTTGTTATGTTAAAATAATGTTCATGTGAACAAACACTTCCACTTAAAATACCACTCATGCCATCACCTCAATAAAATTAATGTCTCCAATATGAGTTTATTTTACGAAATCTGCAAGAAACTACCCCAGCAATATAATCACAAGATTATCCTTACATAAACACTCCTGCATGTACTGCTAACACCCAATATCAACAAACATTCTGTGCAGTGGCATTTACACAATGAAAGTGTGTTTGGGAGAAGAAAGTGACCTTATGAGTTCCAACAACAGGAAAAGGCATCTCCAAAAACATTTTCACATATTTCAAAGGGGTAAATATTCACACGACAGATATATGGGATTGGGTTTGTAGCACTGTACTGAAAACAATGGAGAGGATGGTGACATATGTGCAAGGGGTCATGAGTATCCCTAAAAGACTTGCCTCGGTGCAGTTTTGCTGGCCACAAATCCCGCACGAACTGACTGAGAACTGAACTGGAATCTAAGAAGCGAGATGCCTGTGCCCTAGCTACAAGACCACTGCACAGCCTTTGCAGAGCAGACTGGAGGAAAAGAGAGATCTAATTCCAATTATGACATGTTTTACTACATACTAAAGTCATCATTTCATACTCCGAAATTAAGATGTATGATTTCTATGAACACTGGACAGCTCGTTTCATAGTGTTGTCACTGCACGCTGAATTAAATTTAGAGTGTGACTTTTCCAGAAAAAGAAGGGACCATTCTGCAGAAAGGACAAGCAAACAACAACTATCTAATTTAATAATTGTCCAACAAGATGCGACTTATTCAGTTTATTACATTTCTGTAGACAGCTCTACATGTTTCGGGTGTCGACACCCGAAACATGTAGAGCTGCCTACAGAAATGTAATAAACTGAATAAGTCACATCTTGTTGGACGATTATTAAATTCGATTCACGATGCACGGACCCATGTATATAAAAAAACAATTAACTACTTATTTGTTACATGTAGCAAACAATTATAGACCACAGAAATTAGAAATGAAGTAATACCAATTCATACATATTAATAAACAACTTATTTTGGTACTCTTAAAAATATATCACATTGATTTTCTGGCACAACATAATGCAGAACTCTGTGCATAAACAATTTAAATTATCATTATATTAACACTTCCAAACACAATCCCCACCTTTTATGGCCAAATGTACATGGGTGTGATTCCCCCTTTTCCTGATGTACACAACTCTAAACAAAACTCCCTCTACAAGGGTTCAATTATTCACACCATGTTGTGTACAGCAGCTTTCTGTATAATCACCAGCAAATATTCACAAATCAATATATGTATATATTTATTCTGAGCTGGAATATTTGCAATTACAGAAAAATTCTAATTATCCAGGCACAACTTTCTTTTACATAAATGATGGCATAGCACTATGCTTTCTTCTTCTTCTTCTTTCAATGCCATGCCGTCCACTGGGGTGGAAGTTGGTGGACAGCCTATAAAACATATGATCAGACAGCCTGGTGCCTTATGGTCAATAACAGTGGTGGGGTTTCGGAGGTTTTTCACTTGTGGTCATGAGGTGGTAGGGTAGCTTGAAGGGTACGCTACAGGTCCATGATCTATTCAGATATCGGTGTCAGGAGTAAATTCTGTTACATTGCAATGAGTATTAAGTTACATGGAAAGAACAGCTGACACCTGTGAATCTGCAGTAAAATTGCTGAGAAATGTAAGAAAAGTGTACTGAGATTAAAAAAGATTGAGTCACGTGAAGGATTTCCAAACAGGGAAGTAGCAACAAGATCAGCCAAAGATTATGTGGGTTGGGACACGAACTGTACATGACATAAAGAACAAAATGAAGGTAACATAAGTTGTAAGGAACTGTGATGCTGTAACACTGGTGTGAACTTTTCAATCACAAGAGTAAACTATTCATGAAAAGAAGTAGATACTGCCTTTCTTCAACTGTTGAAACGGAATAAAGCAGAAGAAACATCAGTGTCTGGTCCCATGTCTGCACAGGAAGCCAAGTTTTCTTTTTTTTTTTTTTAATAGACCTGAAGTACTGGAAGGTGAATTCAGTGCTTCTTTTAAAAGGCCGACCAGATTCAGTAGTAATATGGTACACGTGAAAATGCTGTACCAGGACATAAATTCGGTTTTAATAATGCTGCAGCCAATACAAAATTTCAGAAATTTGTCCAAGAAGAAATACGAATACAAATCAAATACACAAGTCTCGAGACTGTAATTACACTGGCAAGACTTACCAACAAGAAAGCTTACACCTCAAACACAGAAGTCAGGTGTTATAGAAACACAACAGGTAATCACCAGCACCAACTGACAATGATTCTGGGAGGAGAGAAAGAGGCAGGAAAACAAGGGAAAAGACAGAAGAAAGAAAAACCCAACCACCACAGGGCACCAAAGTATAATGAATTCTTGTTCATTATTACAACCATAAAAGCACATGAATGGCTAGGAAGATTGTTATTAATGGTTCCAAAATCATCTCGTTCCAGAAGTTCAGGCTTTACTGAAAGAGACAGTGTTACCACATAAACCAGTACTGCTGTTAGACCATGCCTTTTTGATTCCAGATACGTAACTTCCAGTGCCCTCACTGCTGTAAAGTTTCTTGTCCCAATGTCACAGACATTTACTATAAAATGCACAATCACAGACCATGAAGTGCTGCTATCAGGCTGATCTTCTCAGAGTTTCCACCAATTACAATAACATAACAGCAATATGGAAAACAAGTCATGAAATATCTGCATGGCAAACACATTCACTTCTTCAGATTTTACCTTTGAGCTGTCACATTTCTTACCATCTGCAGTTATATACATGAACTGGGCTTCCAGCATGTGACAGAAACAGATACCATCAATGCTGCCATTGGAAAAAAGACAGAAGAAGGTGAGGGGGAACACGGTGGAGGAGAAGGTGGAAGTAATGAGAACATCAGTCACAACCCAGCACTAGTGTGTTAACACTTTGCTTGTTTACATGGTTCAGATAGGGCTGAAGAGTGACACAACAGTCAGCTGGGAAATTTCTGCCTTGAAAAGTAGTGTAAGCAGTGCACAAAAACAACTGACCACTACACATGATATGTATAAAAAAGTACAATGTAAAGTTTTTGTGAATGCACCAACAAAGTATTTTGAATTATTCATGTTCCAAATTACTTATACTTCTCACCATAACTGATGGCATTAATGAGGATTTACTGTACTGGACACATTTATGTCACATCATAAATCCCAGTTCACTGACAAGGTAATTTGCAACCTTCGGCAGCAAAAATAACAGGTTATCATTATATATCAAACACTGCTACCAAAAACAAACTGGTGCCAACCCTCTTCAAAACAACCTCGTATTCTGATCAGCTGGTAACTCCAGCACACATAACAACGAACTTCCAAACAATGTACAACAAGATTTAAACTATATGTGTTACAACGATGGATGTTTTACTCACAGACAAGAGTCAACCAACTGATTGCTGCTCGCCATAGCGACCTTCATTGATATCTGATCAGACTTGTGATATATGAGGCCATTCAAACCCCATTCACACTGCTCTTCCTGTAAATAATCAGAATCTTAGAAAATACTCATAACTTTTACACAAACACACACACACACACACACACACACACACATTACATGAAGGAAAACACTGTAATAATGAACCAATGTGATTTTAACATACAACTTCTTTTACTGTACACTCCTTAAAAAACTCAAGGTACTTTAATCATAAATTTACTTTTATTCCTACGCACAATGAAATTTTCCATTGACACTCCAAAACACAAAAATATAATTCCACGATTCAGACGCTTTATATTCCAGATCTCTTTGTCAGACACCAACTTGCACACACTACTCTAGCAGCTTTTATGATACTTTACCTACTCATGTAACCAATTCTGAAGCCTCTGTAAAGGGTCTAAGAAGGTCCTTTTAATGCAGCATTACTGACCCTACACTAAATCTTTAAGCTGAAGGGCTACATTATTACATCCAGTCTTTACCACGTACAATTTGAGGTTTCTACAATGATGCATGTTCAGACATAGTATTCTGCATCGTGTCCGTGTTGTCTTATTGGTCGATACCAGCGTTCTGGGAATGAAGCTGACCCTGTCTTCAGGGCTCAATATCATGTTCACATTTTTATTCTGTTAGGATCCATTTTACTATGTTGCCACCTACATCTAGGTTTGCTGAAATTCAATTTCTGACAGAAATGTACGCATTTCTCATCTCTTCCTCATATCAAATGATAAAGTAAATGAATTATAATTATTATTTTCAGTGGCTCTTTGGTGTCATTTTCTTTTCGTTCTGTCATATAGGGAAATTAACACTTTACATTAATACCAAAACTCAGTACAACAAGCAACTCTATTAGTATGTTAAAACAAACTGTGTCAAAGGATATAATGAAATTGATTTATTAGTCCTATTTTCATTCACTTATGAATTAAGGAATCATCTTTTGGGACAATTCTAGCTATGGTCATAAAGTTTTTAAATTGTAGAAGAGAAATGTAAGAATAATTATAGGTTCCATCAGTAGAGATTCATGCTATGATTTATTTAAAAATCTTTATATTCTCACTCTTACATCTCAAATACATTGTTTCCCTCTTATGTTTCGTTATTACAAACCGTGATCAATACATGTTTAACTCAGAGATACATGTTAGAAATACTAGACAAATTAAAAATTTTCATCAACCAATATCAAATTTATCTCTATCAAACAGGAATTCTTAATAGGGGTATTAAAATTTATACTAATTTACCACCTTTCTTAAAGAGAACAACATATAATACAAAGGAATTTAAATCACTTCTAAGAAACTTCCTTTATTCTAATCCTTTCTATACAATGGACAAAAATATCAACCACAATGCAACAGCTTGGTGATTATGTATAAATATCTTAGCTTTAGCTTTGAAATTATATATATGGTGATTATATAAATGTCTTTGGCATAGCCTTTTAATTATATATACAGAGTGTTTCAGGAAGAATAGTAAATATTTTATGAGGTGGTAGTATGGACTGTTCTGAGTAAATAAGTTCATATAAACATGTGTCCAATTTTCAATGGGTGTGGAGATACAGCTGTTTCAATGTTATGCATAAAAGCCTTACAAAAGGTATGAAGGAAAGACAAATGATGTATTGATTGCATTTATTGGTTATGTAAATGATCTCAATAAACTGCAACAGTTCAAAGTACATGTTCAAAAATCCCACCATTGACTTCAATCCACTTTTCAACCCTCTTGGTAATAGTACGTGTAGCGCTCCTGAGGTCATCTTGGCGTTCTTGCTTTATGAGGGCAGCACTATTCATAATGTGAGCGACCAATTTGTCTCTTGTGTGTACCTTTTCTTTGCAGACTTTGCTTTTCATCCATCCCCACAGACAAATATCTAAACTGTACGTGCCAACTTCAAACAGCTGTATCTTCACACCCATTGAAAATTGGACACATGTTTATACGAACTCATTTACTAGGAATAGTCCATACTACCAAATCCTAAAATATTTACTATTCATTCTGAAACACCCTGTATATATATATATATATACTTATATTGTAATTATAATATTTTATTGATTATGTTGTACATCACAACTTTTACTGTATTATTACAATCATGACAATTTCTAGATCCCATGGCATATAAAGTCTCTGTGGATTTTATGAATGTGAATAATGATGATGATGATGATGATGATGATGATGATGGTATGAGTTCACAACAGCTATAACTTAAATGTGTGTGTGACAGACACATGCGAAGTTCTTTTAGCAGTAAATATACCCTGGAACGTGACAGGAAATCAAAGTTTAAAGCATGTTTGGAACAATACCATAATCAATTCATCACAACATTAAGAAAATATTATACTTATAGTCCGCATACAATGAGTCACCTGCAGCAGTACAAGAGGATGTATACGATGCCTGAGTGCAGTTATTAGTAGACAAAACAACTGATGCTCCTGGTAGGTATTTAAATGTTTCATGCGACAGATCACCTTTTATTACCAGAATGGCCCCTGTACAGTGGGCAGCAGCATTACAAGTTACTACGCTATGTCATCTTCTCTATGAACAGCAAGCTTTAGTTGGAATACTAGATCCATATACACCTTCCCAACCCGTTCTTTTATGCTCTGACACTTTTGAGAAGGTGAAGAGTAAATGAATTATTTCATCAACAAATGTCTGTTATATTTTTTGGTTCATACAATATTCACATTTTACATAAAGGGTATACTAAAATTTAAATGACCAAATCCATCACTAAAGATTAAAAATATCACATTTCTAACAGTTCGTCTGTGGCAAATGTGTTCTGGTTGTCCTCTTACTGTGTAGAACATAACACACTGACTGAAGCTCTTTTGGTTACTTGCACATTATTCTCCTATAAAGAACTTGCACATCTGCAAATTGTCTGAATTATTTACAACACTCCTTGTAGTAACTGTGCTCAGCACATGTATCATACAGAAACCTACACAGCAACTGCAGCTGAGCCACAGGGACTGTGCAGGTTCTTCGATAAATACAGCAGCAATAAGTCAGCACATGGTCTTAACCTTTTGGCGCCGGAATTATTTTTTAAGTTTTAGCACACCCTGTATATAAAATGTGAATAAAACAGGAACCAAATATGTTAGAATTATGAAGAGAAAAAAGCGGAGAGTATATACCATGTATAAAATACACTGTACCTATATTTGTTGAATAAATATAGAAAATGCAACGTTTAGAGGTTAGCGGTGTCGTTAGGCATCAAATGGTTAATGTTCAGCACATGAGACCCAGTGCGAAATAACTAGTGTTTCAGGTCATGGAAAACATGGCATCATATACTAGCATGTGGCAGGCAGATGATGCAATTCATTATCAGCAGTACAGTAACTATGCTTGTAGAAATGTCACACTTGGAAGTACAACTAATAATCCAAGCATTTTATTATTCTAAAAATGTTAGAGTAAAAGGAAAAAATACTGTTAGCTCCAACAACCCAGACTTAATATATGACTTTTTCCTTGCCTACAAGAAACCAAACCCACAGGAATGTCTAGAATTGTAAATCTCATCATCAGTCGGTTCACCTCACTATGTCAATACTGTTGTTATTAACAAATGTCATTCTCTTTTAAATAATAAAAGCAGACTAATTAGTAAAAGTTGTTGTTAACATTCCGTATGCTGAGCATTATTAAGAAAAAGAATGCATTGAATTTATTACGGATGTTTAAAAAATTATGACATTTATTTGGGGCCCTAGTTGTTGTTCCCTTAGTTCCAATGTTAAAAGGCCATCTAATTAAACAGCAGTGTTGATATCAAAGCTGAACTCTTCTAAACCATACAATTACCTCAAGTTTCCTTGGTTTCGGATGACCATCAGCATTAGGATCATCAAATGGTGAAGAGATCACAAAAGGTGCATGATTATCCAAACTACTTGGCATTGTGTACTACAGTATGCCTTATCACTTCTGGTCCCTGCAATTAATATTCATAAAGTTACAAGGAGAGAAAAGGATTTGTTTATGCCAGTATGAAAGAATTTCCTTTCAATATTTATTTATTTATTTATTTATTTGTCTATTTATTTACTGTTTATTTATTTATAGCCATTTATTCAAACAACACTACTACCTCAGTTTCTACACTACTCTTGAAAAAGGGGTTCATGTTGACATTTTTGAAAACCCAGTTTTCTATGTGAGGCATAATGTATTTTCAAGGAAAATGCTGTAACCTATGACCGCACACTGAATCCAGCTTCTCTTCCATGAGTACTCAGCATTTACTCTTTCTTTTTTAATTTTCACTGAAATCTCACACTTTCATTCATGTATCTTGCATCAACACTTGTTCCACTGAACATCTCATACATGGCATTCTGACAAAACAAGTACTATGAACATGCAGTAGTGGGGACTCAGAATTTTAGTCAACCTGCAAATAAGCTCATTTCATAGTAGATGTGAAATGAATGGTGCAATACATTAATAAGTCAATAGGTTTCTAACGTGTCAATTCATTTCCCACACTCACAGATTGATGTACCTTAAGCAGATACACTGTGCCATACCATTACCAACAAACCGGCATTTATTCTTTTATGTCAAACAGTAATGTGGTTTGAAAATTAAAATTTGTCTTACAAATATGAACTTCGTTGAAGACAGGAACTTTCTCTACACAAAATTGTATACCCTAACCTTTTGGCACTGGAATTATTTTTTTTTAATTTTAGCACATACTGTATATAAAGTGTGAATACAGGAATCAAATATGTTAGAATTATGAAACAAACTGCATTCTGAAGAGAAAAAAACGGAGAGTATATACAATGTTTAAAATATTCAGTACCTGTATTTGTTGAATAAATATATAAAATGCAATGTTTAGAGGTTAGTTGTGCGGTATGACCCCTATAGGGGTCGTTAGGCGTCAACGGGCTAACAGTCTTCAAACTCTATAAAGTGTATGGTAATGGAATGACATGGCTCCAGGAAAGCAGTAACACATTTCACAATATTATTATTATTATTATTTATTGTTATTGTTGTTGTTGTTGTTGTTGTACACTGTCTTCTAAGGATTCTGTCATAATTTTAGTAACACAGAATTAAATGTGGTGTCTGCTATACTAGTATACAAATAAAAGGAGCAAGAACCCATTATTCAGTCTTATATGTCACCTGAAATATTAAGCACTGAGTGGTAATTTCATTTTCATTGATCATCTAAGAAATGAAGCAAAAAGTAAAAATTAATTTCATCCTTTTGATTAAAAAATTGCAACTTCGAAGTAATTATCCCTTCAATGATGTTGGGTTTTAATTTTATTAATACACACACATACAAACACCTGAATTTGTGTACTGCTAGTCATGTCTCATTCAATAGAAATAAATCTTTGAAGAACATTACCAACACAGTACAAGAACAAATATAACCATTGCCAACATACACATACAAATCAAAATCTATAACCCTGATTTATAAATACAACGTCTGCCACTCTGGCTCAATATTAATCCATGTCCAGGAAGAGTATATGTGCATGTAACAACAAACACTTCCTGCTTCATATATATCAGAGTAAGAGTAAGGCACTGTGCAAAAGTGTTCGGTTAATACAGACAACCAATTCACAGCCTTGCTTTATACACATACAAATCCAATGCCTAACCTTGGTTCATTTACACACAAACCCACAACCTTGCCTCAGTTAACAGACAAATCCCAACCCTATCCTTGTTCTATACACCCACAAACCCAAAGCCTAACCCAGGTTGATATACAAAAAAAGCCAAAGTCTACCCTTGGCTTATACCCACACATATACATGCACCTTCACTGAATATTTTTTGTTTTGTTTATTCATTCTGGCAACTCAGACTTGAGCTTCTTTGTGGCCTAGTATTTTTATAAGATCACAAGATGCAAACATGAAAGCAACAAAGAAATGAAGGTTTATGTTATGATTATATTTGGGTGTTGACTTGTAACTACTGTTTTGGTTAAAAAAGTTTCTAAGTGCCAGTGATTAAAGAATTGTAAAACAGCTGAATGTTGGACCAAAATCAATCCATACTCTATACTGGTGAAAATGTGGACACCATGATGACTTTCATTTGTCTCTGCATAAAATATAAGCTTCTAATGCCAGGCACACCATCTACTACAAATTTGCATAACATGCAGGATTAATTATCAAACCAAATTACAAGTGTTGCTAACATCCTGAGATATACTTCTGACAGGAAAAAAAAAAAAATGTAATACTAGGGCGAATGTTAAACACTGTAATTAGCATAACTCTTTCATTCACATACATAATCATGCTCTTTCAAACCAAACATCCCTCATGACAACCTTACATCTTCTTTGACAAACCTCTGTTTTAGTCACTACCAAAATCCGAAACGCAAATGAGTCAAGACCCAGTATTATAACAACTGGTACACATGCATCAAACAAACAGTAATCATGACCAAACTACGAACACATCTCCATCCATAAAATTTGTAATGATCTAGTGAGTGGCTAACAAAACACGGTGCAGGTAATACATAATATTAGTCAATAAATCATTGATATTCTGTGCTAAAACCTACTTTTAATTTACATTTATGGTGAAGGTTATGTACTTGTACAAATCACTTCTTACCTAAAGCCATAATGTCCAGTGGAGCAGTGATTATATTCGCACTGAATCTCTTAAACTACGTTACTGCTCCTTCCGTCTGGATGAATTATCCGGATAAATGGAACACAAACCCTAGGCTTCTAACTGTAGGAGGAACTCAAATGCACTACACGGTTTATAACCGTAGGCCCAGGTGCACAGATAGGCCTGATTTATATAGGCTTCACTCATCAAACTACTGGTATCCAACCAGAAATACGTACGGTACAAAATTCAATTCACACAACGCTTCTGCTACATATATTAATAATGGAGCTTCAATTCTGTAGAATTGTGTTTCAACCAACATAAGCACTAGATAATCGGAGGATCCTTTTTCACCGTTCTACGTCACCAACCAGTTTTACCTTCAGTTTATTCAATTTACAGGGAGTTTCTTCGAACGTTCCTGTGAGCAATTATTGAACCTACATCAGATCTTTCAGATAACAGGCACACAGACGACCATTTCTGTGTAAAATATTAGTAAAAACAACGTATGTAACCACAGTATTACCCACTCCCATTTCACAAGGACATTCTTCTACTTCCACGCCCAGTGCACGCTGGGTAGAATCTCACCGAAATCGTTCCGTCCACTGCCGTCTAGATTACATGGGTCTTTAGCCTCACGTTTTTCTTCTGGGATGTCATATAAAATTACATACGTTCTGCAGTTGTGGTACGTGCTATTGCTGTTCATAAATTCCACAAAGATGTACCATGAGAAACCTGGGTGTGACTTCACAGAAAAATCGTGTACACGAGTGAATTTTAGTAGACGCGTTATAGTACACTGAACCACAGCACATTTTTTTCGTGGTACTGTACTACAACGTTTCATTGCATTAGTAGCTAGGAAAGTAAACATGTCAATCATGGTACTTTTTCTGAAATTGTTTCATAGATTCCTATATTATTCATGGCTATTATAATGGGATTTGCTTCAATTTTAAAACAGATGCATCAAATACGTATAATGGAAAATTTGCCCAAGAATTATATTGAATTTAGTTGTTCGCGGTCGCCATATACACCAGTTTTACGAAGCCGTTTAAGTGCCGCCATTTTGGGTTGTGGGCGGAACCCGTTGAACTTAATGTTGGCGATATGCATTATTTTCAAACGTTGAAAATTGAGAAGGGTTGTAAATCTAGTTGCTTGGCGATTCTCATTTAACCTGTACAGCCTGCTAGTATATGCACCGCCGGGTTTTAACATTTAAGAATAATGCATTTTGCCCGTATAGTGTGTGTATATTTTCCGTGTAACTATCACAACCAACTTTTTTCCAATTCAGATTTCACTCACTGGTACATTTAATGTAAGCGCACTCTTTTTTGTTAGGTACGAATTGCGTCTTTGTGTGCAAATATTACATACTGCATAAATACGTTTAAAAAGTAACAAACAGAGAAGAGAAAAACATAATACTAAAATAGACACGTAACCGAAATCCGAAGAGGGGGGGGGGGGGAAAGTACGATCGCCCCGGGCGGCAGGGTGGAAGAGGCAGCAAATGGGGTGTTAAAATAAATATTTTAAATGAAAA
>Ga0123357_10001337_pt1 | contig 26044 bp, 22 predicted proteins | sample TergutEmb28metaG_FD_89873 | JGI IMG/M metagenome (GOLD analysis project Ga0123357, IMG submission 89873) | Embiratermes neotenicus P4 segment gut microbial communities from Petit-Saut dam, French Guiana - Emb289 P4 | ecosystem: Host-associated > Arthropoda: Insects > Digestive system > Gut ...
TGTCGCGCATTGGAATCGGGGTATGGGTCGGTACACCCATGACATCATGGAAAATGCTTACATCGCCGCAGCTTCCGTCCCAGGCTCCGCCCCAGAGCGGATTGTTGGCGGGAGCGGCCGGCTCGACCTTGAGTCCGGCGTCGGTTCCAAGAAAAATAGTAGCGCCTGTAGAATCCATGTGCATGGCCCAGGACATACGGAAGTCCAGGGTTATCCCGCCTTCCAGCCGGATAAAAGCGCCGCAAAAATCATCGACATTAAAACGGGCCGCGTCGGCTGCGGGAGTATATTTGGGATTCTTGCCAAAATAGTCATACGCGACGGCGGAGACGGTAAGAGGTTTTGGATAACCGATGGAATTAAGCACCATGTCCAGGGAATAACAGCCAATGTCGGCAAGAGCTCCTACGCCGGCATATTTTTTTTCAATAAAAGTCTTTCCGGGCATGCCCCTTCTGCGGCCGCCTCCGGTCTGTATGTAATAAATTTTCCCCAGAGTACCGCTCTGCACAATTTCTTTTATCTTCTTCATCCTGCTGTCATACCTGGGCTGGAAACCTATTGTCAGGATTTTACCGGTCTCTTTTTCCGCTTTGATTATTGCCTTCGCGTCATCCAGGGTTACGGTCATTGGTTTTTCAAGAAGGACATGGCAGCCGGCCTTCAGCGCTTCAACAGCGCAAACCGCGTGGGTTGTGTTGTAGGTGCAAACGCTAACAGCGTCCAATTTGACGGATTCAAACATTTCTTTTGCGGAATTAAACGCACCGGCGTTCTTTAACCCAAGACTGTCAAAAAACTCGCGTGCTTTACCGTCAACAATATCGGCGCCTGCGGCGAGTTCCACATCTTCCATCCCCATATAAGCATTCGCGTGGCTGTGCGCGATGCCGCCTGTTCCTATAATGCCGATTTTTAGTTTTTTCATTTATGTTCCCTCCTTGATTCCGGTCCTTTTTTATATTATACATATTATATGAAGTTCAGAAATATTGCGACACTTCTTTCTGCGGCGTTTTTATTTGCGGTTCTGTCGTCCTGCGCGACCGGGCCGGCAACAATACCGCCGGACTTAACCGCCGCCGAACTGGTCCAGCGGGCCCAGGAAGCGTCAGATAAAAACCGCTATTCCGTATCCCTTCAATATTACGAAGCAATACTGCAGAGGTTTCCGGATGATATGGAATATGTCTGCACAGCCGACTACGAGATCGCGTTTATTTACTATAAACAAAAGAAATACGATTTATCAAAAACCGGGATGACCAACCTTCTGGAAAGGTACAATTCTCCGGACGAAGAGCTCCTCCCGCAGCAGTATAAAGTACTGGCTAAAAAAATACTTACAACCATCTCTGACCTGGAAGGGAAGTAACTTTGCCAACTCGTTGCCATGGCAACTCAGTTGGCGCGGCAGCCTCTTACTGCGGCAGGACAATGGCCGATATTTTGATATTCTTTTCTGCCGCGGCAGTTGTTACAATGTCATCGGTAATTCTGCCGCGCGGAACCGGATGCGGAGGTGCGTCCCCGACAAGAATCAACAGGCGGCTCTCGGCTTCCCACGGAAATTTATTCTCGCCTTCATAGAGAGCTTCGTAGACAGCCTCCGGAATATCGCCGCCGCCCCGGGCTTTTATTGCGTCAAGATTTTTCTGGAATAAATCAAAGTCTTTGGTAAAATCAATTACCTTGTTGAGGTATTCACTGAAGTAATCTTTGTAGAGCACCATTCCGAGTCTGTAATCCGTAAATGATTGGGTAATTTCTTTTAGCATGGGAACAAGGGTTTTTCGTATCCCGTCAATGTCATCAATCATGCTCTCTGTGGTATCCAGACAAATGACAATATCAACAGATTTGCCCTTCTCGTTCTCAAGAACAGTTTTGATTTTATCGGTCAGATCCGCGGGCCCTGCAGAATAATACAAAAGCCCGCCGCCGGAATCGGAAATTTTTTTGAACGAATTAACCGTCTCGCTCATGTAAAAACCTGCAGGAGTTTCAAGCTTTTTTTGCGTTATCTGCAGTTCAAAAGGGTTGTCCATAAAAGGGCCGCGGTAATCACCGTAAGGCAGGGTAAAAGTACGCAGATTGAGGTAGGTGCCGTCGCTGACATATATTTCGCCGTGCCTGGTATATTCGTAGCCGTACAAAAGAATCCAGGGAATAAAAATATGAAAAGCCTCCCCCAGAACCGGATGGGTAACCGGGGTGGAACTTATTAACGAAAAAATTTTGTCATCAGGAGAAATTGGCTTGCCGTCCAAAAAACGAATCTCGCTGCCGTTAATCGGGTTCCATTGCGGGGCGCGGTAAGCGTAATTTGCGGAACGGAGCTGAGGGTCTCTGGTGGTTTCCGTAATCATTACGGAACCTATACCTGGTTTCTTTTTTATGTAAAGGTGGAACCCGCCGTCATATTTTTCTTCAATGATCAAATCATCTGTATTTAAAACCAAATCCCCGGCAGGTGAATTCAATGTTACCGAATCCTGGGCCGCCGAATCCTGGAAAGCCGAATCCTGGGCAGGCGGGACCTGGGAAAAAACATGGACTTGGCAGATAAAAAATGTACACAATAACAGCAGGAACGTTTTTTTAATCATACCTTGATTATCGGCATATTTGCACAAACGCGGGATTTACGGCAAAAACCGGCCTTTGCGGCTCACGCCCGCAGCTCATATATACAAAAACAAAGTCTGTCCTTATACTTTTATACAGGAGAAAAAAATGTCTTATATAAGCACCATTACCACCGCACAGTACGGTTATAATTTTATCCCCCCCGAATTCCTGCCTCCGGGAAAAGACGAATACTGGATAAGGAACCTGCAGGCTTCCGGCGACAAGGTATGGAGGAACCTGGAATCCAGGGAACTGGAAATCCTGATTAAAAACAACAACTCATGTTCCAACTGGGATAACTTTTTGGTAAGCGATCCTTTCGAACCGACACTGATCCGCAACAATTCCTTTTATGGCCTTATCCGTATCGGCGGCCTGAGGAAGGTAATGCTGCAGTACCATGATTACTGCATTCCAACCGGAATCCGGAACAGTACAATAATTTCGTGCGACATAGGCGACGATTCGGTAATTCAGGATTGCGCTTTTGTATCGCATTATATAATAGGCGATAACTGCATACTTACCCGCATAGATGAAATGCAGGCAACCAATCACGCCAAGTTCGGCAACGGCATTCTGACAGACGGCGAGGACGAAGACGTGCGGGTCTGGATAGACGTCATGAACGAAGCCGGCGGCAGATCAATTATGCCCTTCCACGAAATGCTGCCCGCCGACGCTTATTTATGGGCAGCTTACCGCGACGATACCAAACTGACAGAAAACCTTAAAATTATAACCCAGAATAAATACGGCAGCGCAAGAGGTAAATACGGAGTAGTAGGTTCACATTCGGTTATCAAAAGCTGCGGAATAATAAAGGACGTATATATCGGGGAATGGGCATACATTAAAGGGGCCAACAAACTAAAGAACATTTCGATTTTATCCAATGAAGATGAACCGACGCAAATCGGCGAAGGCGTTGAACTAGTCAACGGAATAGTAAGCCCGGGCTGCAGCGCGTTCTACGGCGTCAAGGCCATACGTTTTTTTATGGGGCGCAACTCAAGTCTCAAATACGGGGCAAGGCTTATTCATTCATACATGGGCGACAACTCGACAGTATCCTGCTGCGAAATTCTGAACAACCTGATCTTTCCGGTGCACGAACAGCACCACAACAATTCTTTCCTCATATCCGGCCTTATCCAGGGAATGAGCAACATAGCCGCGGGAGCCACAATCGGTTCCAACCACAACAGCCGCGCCAATGACGGTGAACTTAGGGCAGGCCGCGGATTCTGGCCGGGGCTCTGCGTAACGCTCAAACACCCCAGCAGGTTCGCGAGTTTTGTACTTATTTCAAAGGGCGATTACCCGTACGAACTTAACATTACCCTTCCTTTCTCGCTGGTAAACAACAACACACACCTTAACCGCCTGGAAATAATTCCAGCATATTTCTGGATGTACAACCTGTTTGCGCTTGAGCGCAATTCCTGGAAAACCGGAGCCCGCGACAAGCGCAAGGTAAAGGTGCAGCATATCGAAGCCGAATATCTGGCGCCGGATACCGCGGAAGAAATTATCGCCGCACTCGCTCAGATGGATGTCTGGATGAAGGACACACAGGGAGAAGAAATAACCGCGGGCGGACTGGAACATAACAACAGACCCACAATAATTTTAAAGACACACAGGGGATATAATGCCTATAAGGAAATGCTGCTTTATTATTCGATTAAAACCCTGTTTGATTATCTTAATGAAAATCCGGAGCTCACATATACGGCCTTTATCAATGAAATGGAAGCCGACTATTATAAGAAACGGATCACAGACTGGACCAACCTTGGGGGACAGATAGTTGCGACTTTCCGTGTTGATGAGCTCCGCGAAAAAATCGGATCCGGCGAAATCGACAACTGGGATGACATACACGCGGTTTACAAAAAAATGGCCGCTTTATATCCGCTGGACAGGGCGCGGCATGCGTGGGAAGTTTACCGGTATCTAAACCCGGGGACCAAACACCCGTTCCTTGACGCCGGCAATTTTAAAAAAGAATTAAAAACCTTGGTCAGCATACGCCGTTCGATTGCCAAACACGTATTTGAAAGCAGGGCAAAAGATTACGATGATCCCTTCAGGATGTTAACATACCGGAACAAGGAAGAGATGAACCAGGTTCTGGGAACAGCGGAGAACAACCCGTTTGTCAACCTGGTTCAGAAAAAAACAGCGCAGTCAGAGAAGGCAGTTAAAAAACTCATGGCGCGCCTTGATTAAAGTTACGGAGTAAAAATGAAATCACCAAAGGAATTGGCACTGGACGAAAAAATAATCTCCAGCCTCAAATCCATGAATCTTTCAGGCAGAGCCCTTACCGGAGTAAAACTGCTGCTGGAGGACGAAGAAATCCAGGCTGTCCAGGAATACGCGAACACGGTATCGCTTATAAGGCTTGGTTACAACGATCACGGTCCCGTGCATATGCGCACCGTTGTACGCAACGCAATTAAAATGAGCGGGCTGTTAAAACAGGCCGGTGTAAAAATGAATCTGGAAAAAGAAGAATGCGGCGGGTTTGAAGACAGCCTTATCGCCATAATTTTCGCGTCAATGCTCCACGATCTTGGAATGAGCGTCGGCCGCCAGGATCACGAAATGCACAGCGCCAACATAGCGTACCACATACTGGAAAGGATTCTCGCGGCGGTTTATCCGGAAAATATACAGAAGCGGGTAACCGTGCGCTCGCTGGCGCTGGAAGGGATCTCCGGCCACATGGGAAACAGAACGGTAAATTCACTGGAAGCCGGTATTGTCCAGGTTGCCGACGGCTGCGACATGACCAAAGGCAGGGCCCGCATTCCCATGGCGCTCAACCATACTCCCAGGGCCGGACACATTCACCAGTTCTCCGCGAATTCCATTGAGGCAGTCAAAATAGAAGCCGGCAAAGAAAAACCAATCCGCATTGATGTAACAATGTCCAGTGAAGTCGGTTATTTCCAGGTTGAAGAAGTTTTAATGGAAAAAATCGCCTCAAGCCCCGCAAGACCCTTTATTGAATTATTGGCAAGGGTAAACGATAATCCGCCCAGACAGTATATATAAAAAATATGAACTTTTACTTTCTTTTTGAGAAAGTAAAGGATAAAGGGTTATCTTTTACTTTCTCCGCTGACTTGTAAAAGTTCATGTATTGTTGTTTTATAAAATTTATGAAACGCAGAAAACACGGGACCTTGCTCAAATCCTCACTGGTCGGCGGCGAACTATACAATACTTTTATCCCTGATCCGCTGCCTCCTGTTCCGGCTATTAATATGGATGAGATTTCCGGCTGGCTGGAAAAAGCAAACATCGCAATCGGCGAACTTAACGGTCTTGCATTATCAGGTCTGGATTCTTCTGTTCTAAATTATATGTACATCCGTAAGGAAGCAGTTCTGTCTTCACAGATTGAAGGTACACAGTCAACCCTTGATGATCTTTTACGATATGAATCAACGGCAGCGGCCGGTGTGCCTGTTGATGATGTTACCGAAGTTTCATCATATGTCGCGGCATTAAATCACGGAACTAAACGGATATTGGACGGATTCCCGCTTTCAAACCGGTTGATTAGGGAAACACATAAAATCTTGTTGTCAAACTCAAGAGGCAGTAACAAAACGCCGGGCGCTTTCCGCAGATCCCAGAACTGGCTTGGAGGAACACGGCCGGGAAACGCCGGATTTGTCCCCGCTCCCCCGGAGATGGTTTCTGATTTGATGAGCGATTTGGAAAAATTTATGCATTCCGGCAGCAGGCTTCCGGTGCTGGTCAAGGCCGCTTTGATTCATCAGCAGCTGGAAACCATCCATCCGTTTCTCGACGGCAACGGCCGTACAGGACGGCTTTTAATTACGCTGTACCTTTGTGTACAAGGCTTATTTTATCCGCCTTTTCTTTATCTTAGTCTGTTTTTTAAACAGCACAGAGAGCTGTACTACGAAAAATTATCACAGCCGCGCATTAACGGTGACTGGGAAGACTGGATAAACTTTTTTCTGGAAGGAGTCGCAGTAACCGCGGACAACGCAAAAAAAACATTGCTGGCAATTCAAAAACTTTTTGTTGGTGATGATGAAAAAATTTCAAACCTGGGCCGCTCACGGAATTCAGTTGAAGCTGTTTTTAAGGTTTTTAAACAAAAACCGGTACTTGCCATTGCCGAACTAACCAAACGCACCGGCCTAACAAAACCAACCGTGATAGCCTCTGTTAACCGTTTGATCAGCCTTGGAACAATTAAAGAAATCAGCGAAAAAAACTGGAACCGGATTTATTCATATTCAGGCTATGTTAAATTACTGGCGGTAAATACAATCCCGGATAAGGAATATAAAAAATCGCGTAAAAAACATCAGCGCGGCACTGCAACGCAGTAACGTTTTTTTCCGGCACGCAGTGTCAGCTCGTTGTTTTTGTCAAAGCGGTCCGGTTTTATCAAAGCCGCCGGGTCTTTTATCGCTTCCAGACTGCCGTCCGGTTTTGAGACAAAGGCTCCGCCCTGCTGAACAAGCCGGCGTCCGTCGCTCTTTGTTGCGGCAAGCCCGGCGTCGCAGAACAAATCAACTATATTGTAACCTGCTTCAAACATCGGCTGTTTGAGTTCGGCTCTGGGCATACCGGATCTGTCGCCGCCCTCCCCGCCCCCAAAAGCTGCGCGCGCTCCGGCCATGGCCCTGTCGGCTTCATCTTTGCCGTGAACCAGCGCCGTTACTTCCCAGGCAAGACGCTCTTTACCTTCGTTGGGATTCATGCCGGGCGCCGTAATTTTTTCACATTCTTCAACCGGAAGAAAAGTAAATCTTTTGAGGAAACTGCGGACATCGGCGTCCTGGATATTGCGCCAGTACTGGAAAAAATCGTAGACGCTGGTCAGGTTGGGATCGAGAAAAACAGCGCCGTTTACAGTCTTGCCCATTTTGGTCCCGTCGGCATTGCAAACCAGCGGAAAAGTAAGCGCGTAGACTTCGGCCTTCCCGACGCGGCGAATCAAATCCGCGCCGGCGACAATATTACCCCATTGATCATCGCCTCCGATTTGCAGCCGGCAGCCGTAACGCCGGAATAGTTCAAGGAAGTCGTAGCTTTGCAATAATTGGTAATTAAATTCAATAAACGAAAGCCCTGTTTCCATGCGCATCTTGTAGGTTTCAAAACTCAGCATACGGTTAACAGAAAAATGAATTCCTATCTCGCGTAAAAATTCAATATAATTGAGACCGGCCAGCCAGTCCTTGTTGTTGAGACTCCAGGCGGTCTTGCCGTCAAACCCGATAAATCTGTCTATCTGGGCGCGGATAGATTCAGTATGCTGATCCAGCTGCTCATAGGTTAGAAACTTGCGCATTTCCGACTTGCCGGTCGGATCCGGTATCCGGGCGGTGCCGCCGCCAAGCAGGGCAATCCCCTTGTGACCGGATTTCCTCATATGCTGGAACGCAAAGAACGGGACCATGTGACCGATATGCATGCTGCCGCCGGTGGGATCTGTGCCTTCGTAAAAAGTAACAGGCCCCTCGTCCATAAGATGCGAGAGCGCATCAAGATCGGAGCATTGCTGCAAAAAACCGCGGGTTTTTAAATTTTCAAGCGCCGGATTCATAATATACCTGCCTGGAAATTAATATATTCTTTTTGACAGAATTAGGCAAGTTCAGATTATTTTATTGTTCAGATAATTCTAAAAAATTTCCGGTAATTGTCTTAACAAAAATACCAAACCGTAATATCCTCAGTCATGAATTTCTTATTAATAATCTGCGATCAATTAAGACAGGACGCTCTTGGTTTTTACGGAAACAAAATCATCAAAACTCCCAACATTGATAATCTGGCAAACGAAAGCGCGGTTTTTACAAATGCCTATTGCGCTTCGCCCCTGTGTGTTCCGGCAAGAATTTCAATACTTACAGGACGCTACGTTATTTCATTTGCCGGCGGCCACAGCGGCAGCGGCCATTCGGCAGCGCCCCGCCTGAGTCACCTGCTGAAAGAAGCCGGGTATCACACGGCGGCGCTGGGTAAAATGCATTTCGATCCGTGTACATCATCATACGGCTTTGACCGGTTCGTTAAATCCGAGGATACATCGGAACACAGGCAGTACAAGGATGATTACCAGCAGTACCTTGCCCAAAAAGGCCTTTTTGAATGGGGCCACGGTTTGGACAACTGGGATATTGTATGGACCGCTTCATTGTTAAAAAAAGAGGATTATGTCACAACCTGGAACGGCGATCAGGCAGTAGAATATCTGCGGTCCGGCCGGCCCAAAGACAGGCCTTTCTTCTGCGTATGTTCTTTTCCAAAACCTCATCCGCCTTTTGATCCGCCCAAACCTTATGACACAATGTACGATCCGCAGACATTGCCCCTGCCAAAAGGATGCATTGATCCAATCGAAAACAAGCCGCAGACAATACGGCAGTGGCAGCAAGCATGGGATTTCAATTTTTGCATGCAGCGCCGCATACAGTCCAATATTACTTCCCATTATTACGGAAACATCTCGCTTATTGATGATCAAATCGGAAGGATCACAGAAACCCTGCGCGAACAAAAAATTTACGATGATACGGTCATATTGTTTTTATCCGACCATGGTGAACAGCTGGGAGACCAGCGTTGTTTTATGAAGCATTTTGGATACGAATCCAGCATACACATTCCCATGTTTATAAAGGCGCCCGGAATCAGGCCGGGTACCTGTGACAGGTTCGTAAACCAGACCGATATTGTACCGACAATTTGTTCTCTTGCCGGGATCAGCGCGCCGCCCCGGGCGGACGGCCTGGATTTGTTAAAAACCTATTCCGGGAAAGCGCCTGAACGCGAATACTCGGTATCGAATTCGGCCGCAGGCGGCGGATGGTTTTCCATTCAGACCAAAAAATGGAAATACATTTATTATCTGAACGGCGGCGAACATGAATTATACGACATTTCAAACGGTTGTGAGGAAGAAAACCTGGCAAGAAATCCCAATTATGCCGGGCAGGTAAAAACAATGCAGTCGGCATTAATTGAATGGCTTTCGGCATTGCAAAAAAACAGCGACCCCGGCGCCCCTTTATATACAGAAAACGGTAAACTCAAATTCAAACCTTACAATGATAAAATTTTTAATTCCATAAAAAGACGCCCTCTCGCTCACAGAATTCCGGATTACCTTACATAAAAAGTTTCAATGTCAGTACTTTATAGGCTCCAATATCTGCCAATACATTGTTATCTTTAATAATGAGTTCTCCCAGGTCCTGTTCATTCATGTTTGACAAAATACATTTCTTAAAAACCGGCGACACTCTGATAATGGCTTGTACAGGAACACCCTGATTTTCATAAAACCTCAGGATATACACGTCTCCGTCAATACACTTCTTAAAAGAGGAGAACTGCAGATTTTTATTCTGAATTTCATAAACCGGCTCAATACAATCAATATCATCAATCCGGTCTCTGGAACGCACCAGATGCGCGGCCGGCTCATAAAGAAAACTATTGGCCAAATCAATAAACGGCGCCCTGTCGTTCCCGCACACACTGTACGGGATATACGACCATTCGATAATATTTTCTCCCGGGCATTGCGCTCCCGGTGTTAGTATGGCCCGCGACGCGCTTCCCCTGCGCATGGGCATATTAATCCGGGACATCAGGCCAAACCCGCGGACTAATGTCAGGTAAAGCCCGGCCTGGCGCGCGGTTTGATCGTACTCGGCTCCGTAATCATAAATACCTTTAAACGCGACCGCGAAACCTATATCACCGGATTCAAACGCAACCCATTCACGGCATGGCATGGTTTCGCTGGGAGGCTGAGCCCATGTGTCCTCCTCTTCGATTCTTCTTGTTGGCCTGTCAATAACTGCGAAATGCCCCTGGGAGCGGACAGTTTTAGTCTTTAATCCTGTAAGTACATGCAGCCTTACTTTATGGTCCCTTGCCGTATTGTCAAGAACAAGTTTTATATCGGCCCGCGGAACGCCGTCAAAAAGCGCAATTTCAAAAACAATACCAAGATCAATCCGCTGGGCGCTTCTCTTCTCGTTATCATCCAGATACGCGGGAACGTTAAGTTTTCCGCTTACCTTAAGCACAGCTTTGACAGGCCCCTGTTCGGTAAGGGTACATGTAAAACATCCCTGTGTACTGCAGATAGTTTCTGTAGGTGTCCAGGCAGGCGAACTGTCCCAGGCGTCGCCGGTTTCAGCTGTATCCTCAAGCAAATTCAGATTATAAAACCATTTTCCAAGGCGTTTGTCATACAGGTTAATTACGGCGCCCCTGGATTCAATTCTTAAGAATTCATTTTCCAAAAAATCATTGCCGCATATTAATTTGGTATTAACCGGATTTTTTCCATAAACCATTATATATTCGGAGATCGAATTCTGGTAAAATTTATCCGAGAAAATAACGCGTCTAAAAGGTTCTTCCGGGAAAGGCTTGTTGCGCGGTTCTCCCCTGGAATTGCGCTGGATTTCCCGGGATGGGAAAATTTGTGTTGCAACAGGGACGCCGTCTTTCCTGGTTATTGAGATGTCACTGCCGCCGCAGGGAAGCCAGACTTCTGCTGTCTGCATAAAACCTGATCCGGCAGGAGCGTAAACAACAATACCCCTCTGATCTCCTGTCCACCATTTTTTAATCCTGCTGCCTATAAATTTTAAGGCCTGATGCGTAATACCGGAAGCAATTTGGCGGACCGCCGCATACCGGGCTTCCATTTCAACATGAACTTCGTCTGTGCTTGAACCGTGAATCGAATCATGGGCCGCATTCATCATCATAAATTTCCATGCTTCATCAAACAGGGTGCGATCGATATTAAATCCCAGGACAGAAACAATAGCGTCAAGCGGCTCCGCGTAACGTACAAGCATAGCCTCACAGCCAAAATTCTGCCGCTTTAAATAAGTCCTGGCAGACTGGGCGCCCAGCAAGATTACCCGATAGCGGGAACCTGTCAGCTCCATATCAAAAACAGCGGGATTTTTCATACGCTGACGGGCGAGACGGACATAGTCCTCTGCTGAACCCATAACGAATTCAAATTTATCCTGAATTTCATTTGCTCTTTTTACCGAATCCCCTATATTGATCTGCGGCGGCAAATGATCATATCCGGCTATCAGCGGAATTACCCCGGAAGGATAATTTTTTTCCAGTTTCCCGGCGTTCCGAATCAAACTCTCGGCAATGCGCTGCGGATCATCATGATCTGCAAGCTCCCTGTGCCATTCGTACGAAATATATTTATCGTAATAGGGCATTGAGCGCGGCTGCAGCCCGTCGGTCGGCTTAAAAAGATCAAAAGCGCCCCCATACCCGTCCCTAAAATGGCTCGCGAAAATTTCACTGCCGTCAATTCCCCTGTAAATAAATTCATCCGGATGATCGCCGCCTGTTTCCGGCATTCCGCGCATAAAAAGAATACTGTCAAGACCAAAATCAAGAAGAATCTGCGGCATCTGCAGCGGATGTCCAAAATTATCGGGCAGATAACCGGCCATCATTTTTTTGCCGTATTTTTTGGCCTTCCTGTCGCCGTAAAGACAATTTCGGATAATGGCTTCCGCACCCGGAATCCATTCATCAAACTGGGTATAAAAAGGACCAACCGCCAAAAGCCCTTTTTTAACATAGTCAGCCATCAAAGATCCATTCTGCGGCTTTACCTCCAGATATTCCTCAAGCGGATAAACCTGGCCGTCCAGCACATAAGTCTTAAAGTCGCTTCTTGTCCGCCCTATTTGCACAAGATCATCCAGCGCTTCGATTGTCCAGAAGCGGTACGAACGAAGCGGCTGGTACCATTCAATATCCAGATGGCCCGCAGTAACAATAAAACCTGTTTTTTTACTCTGCATATATAAAATAATAACAACTTTACCAATATTATAAAATAATGGGCGGGGGCCTGTTTCTGTTTTTACTCAGCAACAGGAAAAATAATCTATTGACAAGTATAATCAATAAGAATAATTTAAGTATAATTTAGTGATTCATATGCAGAGGAATACATTACAGCGCCAAATAATACTGGATGTTCTTAAAAAATTAAAAACACATCCAACCGTAGAAGATATATATGCTGAAATTCAAAAAGAATACCCATCCATCAGTAAAACAACCGTTTACCGTAATCTAAGACAGCTTGCCAAAAATAAGTTAATACGCGCGGTTTCACTGCAGGATGGTTTGGAAAGATATGACAGCCATGCAGAAATGCATTATCACTGCAGATGCAAAAACTGCGGAAAAATTTTCGATGTGGAAATTGAATATGTTCCGGGAATCGATGAATTGGTACACAAAAAGTACGGTTTCCAGGTTGATGAACATGACATAGTGTTTATGGGTACCTGTACAGAGTGCGGTAAAAAAAGAAAAGTACGGCAGTAAGAACATTTATTGCTCTTACTGCCATAACGATGATGAATTTTAAACCATAATTCTGTTTTAAAAAATTACTGGGCCCTGTATCCGCATTTTGGACAGACGCCGTTTTCATTTAAGGCAATTCCGCACAGCGGACACCGCGCCCTCTCCCTGCTGGATTTATATTCTTCTGTCGCGCCGTTTACTCCGCTTGTAAACGTAATCCTGACGATGTTCAGCTTATCCTTGAGCAATTCGTAAACGATTTTAATCATACCTTCGACAGTCATGCTTTCTTTGGTAACAACAAGGCGGCATTCCGGGTAAGCTGTTGCGAGATCGGTTTTAAAGGCAGGACCTTTTTGCTTATTGGTCGGGGCGCCGTTTTTGATGCCCTGCTTTTCGTACACCGACAGGATAGCGGGAAGCAATGGATCATCTTCCCGCAGGACAAGGGCGTGGTCAAAGTTCTGCAAAACTTCCCAGGCGGTTTTCTTGATTTCATTACAGGGAAATACCATATTAACTCCCGTATTAACCGTATCCTCAACTTCAAGGGTCAGTATTCCCGTATGTCCGTGCAGATACTGCGCCTCGCCTTTGAACCTATAGAACCTGTGCGCGTATTGCAGGTCCAGTGTCGTAATACTTTTCATTTTTTATTTCCTCCGGATCATATTTATGATACTAAATACTATTAAGGATTATTAATCATATAGTTTATTTTGTCAATACATACTATTCCCCGGCCAAAACTTGCCCGCCTCCATGCGCCGCAATTGCCAGGAAGGATATTGTCTTCATTCAAGATAAATTATAAAATCTGCCAACAGGAGTAATTGGGAAGCTATGCTTCCCTATGATTAAAAAGTGCGGTAAAACCGCACAATATAGGAGTAATTGGGAAGCTATGCTTCCCTATGATTAAAAAGTGCGGTAAAACCGCACAATATAGGAGTAAATATGCAAATCAACGGATTTCACCATATCGGCCTCATAGTCAAAGATTCCCAGAAGAGCCTTGATTTTTATAAAAAACTGGGCGGTAAAGTTATTCTTAGTTTCCCGATGGGAAATACAGGAAAAACCATAAACCTCATGGACGTCGGCAATAACGCTGTTTTGGAAATTATGCCGCGCGGAGAAGGCGCAGAAGAAACCAATGCGCACTGGGTCCATATCGCTCTGCGTACGGATGACGCAAGGGCCGCTTACGATCTGGCAATAAAAGCGGGCGCGACAAAACGCACAGAACCCAAAGATGTAGACCTGGGTGGAAATTTACCGTCGGTAATAGCATTCGTCTGCGGCCCGGACAAGGAAGTAATCGAATTCTTCCAGGTAAAGTGAATTACGTTTTTTTTACTTCTTCCCGGAGTGGAGTACAAATTCCATCTTATCGGAGTTTTGCTTTATCAGATTAAACCAGAGGGCTTTTTTCTTGGGGACTTCCGGGCTCTTGCGGCCCATGGCTTTTAACTTCTCGTAAACCGAAACAGCGTTCTTTGCCGCTGTCCAGGCCTTGAAATAATTGCCCTGGAATATAACCTGGGCGCGTGCGTCAATTTCTTTTTCAATGGTCCCGTTGTACGAATCAAGGAGCATGTCGTAATTGGCGGTAACTCCCTTAAGATAATCAAGAATAAGCCGCTCGTACTGGGGGATCTGTTCGATAAGGGAAATAAAATTTTTTAGTATGTCAACGGCGGTATTGTAATCTTCGTCGGTATTGTAAGCCTTGATAGCGATGCGGCAAAGCTGGATAAAAGATTCGTTAGTAATCGTCTGCATGCCGTACACGGGTTTGGCCGGTACTACCGTGAACTTTGGCATTACCTGGGCAGAGCGGGCAAGCAGTTCCATGATGTCGACAAAAATCCGCTGCTCCCAAAGATTGTTCTGGATCGATGCGAACAGTTTTGTCAGCTCCTCGCTGAATTTTTCCTTGTATTTGTCGGCGTCGCTGTAAACGGCCTCGCAGGTAGGTATCTGCACACCCTTGAATTCAATCTGGCCGGTATCCAGAAAATAAATTTTATTACCCTTAAAAATGCTGCATTTATCCCTTTCATTTTCTTTTATGTAATTCATGTAAACCTGTTTGGCCACCATGATCCTGGATTCCTTCGGGGATAGTTCGTTGGCCCTGGTCTGCAGCCTGGCTCCGGAATTCAGCAGGAATCCGGAGAGACTCCCCTTCTCCGTAATGATTAACGGGCTTTGGGTGTTTCCTCCCGTTATGCCTGCCGAGATTTTAAAAACCGGAAGCGCGTCCGCCGGACTGTTGCGTTTGGTCGAAATGACCGGATCATCCATAACATTGGTTTTTCCAAAATAATCAATAATACCCAGTGTAACCATCAGTGCGTCAGAAGCGCTGGCAGCAATAACAACGATCTCATCGCCGCGTTCCCTCTGGCTTACAGCCTGGCATTTGGTGGAAATGTTGCCGATATCGTGATTGATTGACCAGTCCAGGGTATGCATCATGGAAAGATTTTTTCTGGAATCCATGCAAAACTGGGTATAACCGTGTATATCAAGCATTGCTATGTACAGGTTGGAAATCTGGAGAGTCGTTTTTAAATCACCGGCGTCCGGAAACTGCTTGTCCGGAATTACCAGTTCCCTCCACAGCCTTTTATGGGATTCCGGAGTGATGTTTTCAAAAAAACCCCAATTGAGCTTTTTTATAAGGTTAAATAATCTGAGTATGACCGGATGAGACTTGGGATACCTAAGGGCGGGCGCCGCAAATTCCTTAAGTTTGGAAAATACGGTAATTTCTTTGGTAATAATTTTATCGTATAAAAATGTGAATAGTTCATGTTCGGAAGTTAAATCGTTGAATTCGGTTATATTATTCACAATTCACTCTCTGTTTTAAGCATATTGAATAAAATATATCATAAAAAATAAAATATTTATAGTATTATTCGGCCTTTTGCGGTATATTTATACATAGGAGGGAATTTTGGAAAACACATCAACATTGAATCAATCCGGGATCGCTCTTACAGAAGCAAACCGGCCGCACGAAGCCATCTCAATTTTCCACAAGGCCCTGATTATTGAACCGGGTAATCCCATGCTCTGGTTAAATCTGGGGATTGCCCAGCAGCATACAGGCGAATACCAGTCGGCGCTTGAAAGTTTTAATAAATCCATAAGCATTGACGGGAGCAAGGCCGATGCATGGGGCGCCATGGGACTCATTTATTACGAATTACAGCAGTTTGATATGGCAGAGGATTGTTACCAGGCGGCACTTTACAGGGATATTTCATCTCCCAAAATCTGGAATAATCTGGGAGTTCTCTACTTCAGCGAAGGAAATTATGAACAAGCCAGGGATTGTTTTGAAGAAGCCGTTAGTCTTTTTCCGCGTTATTTCGACGCCCTTTACAACCTCCGGGATACCTGCAGGGAACTGGAAGATTACATTGCGGCCGCCGAATTTGAACGTATACTGACCCAATCTTTTTCTTCTGACGGAAATCATATATACTGATCCGGTAAAATGAAAATCCTTTATATAGCCGAAATAGTGGGCAAAGCAGGAGTTTATGCCTACAAAAAGGCTCTCCCGGAATTAATTCAGCAAAAAAATCCCGATTTTATAATTGCCTGTGCCGACGGAGCGACCGGCGGGAACGGCCTTGGGCGGAATCACGCCGCCTATATTCATAAACTGGGCGCCAGGGTGCTTACTACAGGCGAATGCTGTTTTTACAAAAAAGATTTGACCGAAAATCTCGAAAAAATCAATTATGTCTTAAGACCAGATAATCTGAATATAGAAGCGCCGGGCACAGGCTCCAGGGTTTTTAAATGCGGCAGCGAAAAAATCGCGGTCGCAGTCCTTCTGGGACAGAACGGTTTCGGCAGAATCCACAGCAATAACCCATTTTCCGGATTGCCTGCCCTGCTTGAGAGATTAAGGCAGGAAACTTCCATGGTAATACTTGATTTCCATGCCCAGGCTACAGGAGAAAAACAAACGCTTTTGGCCATGGCCGCGGGCCATTGTTCCGCGATTATAGGTTCGCACTGCAGGGTTCAGACCGCGGATGAACAAATCATCGAAGGAACCGCTTACATTACCGACGCGGGCCGGACCGGAAGCAGCGTTTCTGTAGGCGGCTGCGACACAGATGCAAAGATCGGCGAATACCTCTCCGGAATTCAGGACTGGACCAGAGATGCCTGGGATAAACCTCAGATGGAAGGTGTCCTCCTCGATCTTGGAACTGACGGCAGGGCCATTTCAATCGAACGCATCAGAAAACCGGTACAGCCTGCTCCCGAAACATCGGCAAATGATGAAATTCCGGACGAAGTTGTTTCAAACGAAGTTGTTTCAAACGAAGCTGTTACAAATGGATAAAACCGGCGAGTGTCTTAAAGAGGCGCGCCGCTTTTTCAGGGCGACAGTATTCGGGTTTGAAGGTAAAAAAGTGATTGTCCAAAAAAACAATATCGCGGACGCTTCCTGTTTTGGCTGTATGAGTGCTGAATGTAAACAAAAAACTATCCTTATTGCTGCAAAAAACCCAAAAAATTTATTACTGGAAAAAGGACAGATCGTTGAAGTCGGGTCAAACCCGTCCTCAATCGCGGCCCAGTCCATACCTGCTCTCCTGGTTCCGTTATTGGGCTTTATTGCCGGTTTCCTGATCATAAAACTTGTTTTTCCGGGTCTAAATGAAGGCGCGGCCGCAGCATCAGGGGTTTTGCTTATGTTTATCGCGGCCCTGGGTTTTTTAAGGTTTCGCAGCCATTTTCCCGCCGATGAATTTCATTATATTAACCAGCAGATATAATCAAAATAAAACGCCGATATAAACCGCATTGATGTAAAACGCAGATTGTAAACCGCCGGATTGTAAACTAAAAGTTTCTGTGTAATAATATACAAAGAATCTGTCATTAATTGACAGTTAAGCCCGTCTTTGCGAGGGCTCAATTCAGCCGGGCTTTCGGGCCGGCAGCAAGGAGGTTCCTATGAAAGGACCTAAAGGATTCGGAACCAGAGGTTCAATGGATCTGGGCACTGTGTTTGATGAAATTTTCGAAGCGGCCCAGGATTTTTCTGACGAGTTTCAGCGAAAATTTACGCCTTTTGGCAGTACGGGGGAAACAGAAAGAGGCCCCGGCGCATGCTGGTCTTTTAACGAAAATACCGATTATTATCCAAACTATTCCTACCCTCCGATGAATGTTTACATGACTTCGGATCGGAGCCTTATCTTTGAATTCGCTTTGGCAGGATTTGACGAAAAGGATATAAGCCTGTCTTTCCAGGGCGATTACATGGTATTTTCCGCCAATATACCGCGGCCGGATTCACCGGACGAAATTACACAGGGAGAAATCTCCGGCAACAGGTATTTCAAGCGCCGTCTCAAGATGAAGGATATCGAAAAACAAAAATACTTTGTCCCCCTGGACAAATACGCCCAGGAAAAAGTCAAAGCCGTTTATAAAAACGGAATTTTAAAAGTTACCATTCCTCCAAAAGAAGAACCGGATCAGACAGACGGTATCCGGATAGAAATTATCAAAGAAGGGAACTGATCCCGCAGGAGAAATGAAATTATTTCATAAAAACATATTATTGTTTTTAATTTCCATGTTTTTTATCGCGGCTCCGGTTATGCCCCAGCAGACAGCGCCTGTGCGGATTATCGCTGTCCGCGGTGATATCGAGCCTTCTCTGGCGGCTTTTATCCGGCGGGAAGCGCAGAAAGCCAAAAACGAAAAGGCCGAGTACATTATTTTTGACATTGATACATTCGGCGGCAGGGTGGATACCGCGCTGCAGATTGCTTCTTTTATAATGTCAATAAAAGATTCCCAAACGATTGCCTGGGTTCATGGCAGCGAATCTTCCATGGGCGTAAGCTGGTCGGCCGGGGCCCTGATCGCGTTCTCATGTTCAAAAATTTTTATGGCGCCCGGTACATCAATCGGGGCAGCGGCTCCGGTGACTGCCGGCGCGGACGGTTCAACTGTTTCGGCCGGCGAAAAAACCGTATCCGCTGTCCGCGCCCAAATGGCTGCCCTGGCCGAACGCAACAATCATCCGGTAGATATCGCTTTGGCGATGGTGGATTATGATGTAGAACTATGGGAAGCTGTCATCGACGGCCAGACCAGACTCGTATCCAAAAGCGAACTGGACAGGATGGATGCCGCAGGAATCAGCGCGCAGCGTATCCGCGTTATTTCATCTCCGGGAAAACTTCTTTCGTTAACAGCGGGTGAGGCTGCCCGCTACGGTCTTGCATCAATTGCCGCTGACCAGGAAAGCCTGTTTGCTTCACTGGGAGTATCCGGCGATGCTGAAGAATCCAGCCCCGGTATGACTGATACCGTAATTTCATTTTTAACAACACCGGCAGTACAGGTAATATTGATAATCGGGGGGCTGGTGCTTCTTTTTTTCGAATTAAGTTCTCCGGGGTTTGGAATACCGGGTTTAACCGGCATCCTGTGTTTTTTACTGGTTTTTGGAACAGGCGCGCTTCTGGGCCGGGTACAGCCGCTGGAGATTGTTTTTTTTATCACCGGCCTGGGCCTGCTTGCTGCCGAATTTTTTATTTTCCCGGGGTTTGGAATCGCAGGAATTGCGGGGTTCCTGCTAATCGGCCTTTCGCTTATTCTTTCAATGCAGGACTTTATAATCCCCAGCGCCGATTGGGAATGGGCACTTCTGGGAAGGAACGCCATGGTTGTATTTATAGGAATAATAGCGGCAATTACCGGAATCGCAATCATCGCGCTCGCCGGTCCGCGCTTAAAAATTTTTGATCGGATTATGCTCAAAACCCAGATCACGGGAACTGCCGGCGGACCGGATCCGGATACAAAGGCCTCCGGCGCGGTATCATCGCCGTCCTTTGATGATGATGAAAATTACACAGCGCTCGTAGGTAAAATCGGAGTAACCGATTCGGTGCTTAGGCCGTCGGGCAAGGCGGTGTTTGACGGGAAAATTTATGCTGTCGAGGCTGACGGCGAATTCGTGGATGCAGGCAGGGGAATCATTGTTACCCGTGTCAGGGGAAACAGGATAATAGTAAGGAGGACATAATGCTTTTAATGATCGTTTTTGTGATTATTGGAATAATAGTACTGGGATTTTTGATTTTATTCTTCAGGTTTTTTGGACTCTGGTTCCGCGCGCTTTTATCCGGCGCGTATGTGGGTATGGGCAAAATAATCGGTATGTGGCTGCGGCATGTTGACGCCGGTGTAATTGTCGATTCCAGGATCATGCTGACAAAGGCCGGGATTGAGGTAGCCAGCGACATGCTTGAAACCCACTTTCTTGCGCGCGGCGATGTAATGAAGGTAAGCCGGGCCATGGTCGCGGCAAACAAGGCAAACATCCCGCTGCCGTTCCAGCGCGCGGCCGCCATCGATCTGGCCGGACGCGATGTTCTTGAAGCCGTAAGAACAAGCGTCAATCCAAAAGTGATTGACTGCCCTGATTCATCAAAAGGAAAAGTCACCATCGACGCGGTCGCCAAGGACGGCATCCAGCTCTGCGTCAAGGCAAGGGTCACGGTGCGTTCCAATATCGAACGCCTGGTAGGAGGGGCCACCGAAGAAACCATTATCGCCCGTGTAGGCGAAGGCATTGTTACTACCATCGGTTCATCCGAATCCTGGAAAGCGGTGCAGGAACATCCGGATACAATTTCGGAAACAGTACTCAAAAAAGGACTTGACGCCGGCACGGCTTTCGAAATCCTATCCATTGATATCGCCGACATTGATGTGGGCCAGAACGTCGGCGCCAAACTCCAGGCTGACCAGGCAGAGGCTGACAAGCGCCGTTTCCAGGCCGAGGCCGAAAAACGCAGGGCCGCTGCCCAGGCCCAGGAACAGGAAATGATAGCCATGGTTCAGGAAAACCGCGCAAAAGTAGTTCTTGCGGAAGCCGAGATTCCGCTGGCCATTGCGGAAGCCTTCAGAAAGGGCCAGCTTGGCATTATGGATTATTACAGGCTCAAGAACCTCCAGGCCGATACCGACATGCGCACTTCCATCGGACACGAGGCGGCCGGAACCCAGGTTAACCCAGTCAAGGCCCCGGGAGCCAAATAACAATGTTTGATTTGATTGCCGGCAACAGCATTGTCATATTAATACCTGTCGTAATTTTACTTGTCATTCGTTATATGGTTGTCAGGAAACGCCGGCAGCAAACGGACGATGAACCGGAGCAGACATACAGGCTTCATTTTGAAGAAGATGAAAATTCAGTAATAAATACATTTACCAGAGCAGACATAAAAACAAACGCCGCTGCGTCAAAGACAACTGCGTCAAAGACAGCGGCCGCATCACGGGCAGGATCAGCGGCGGCTGCAAAAACGGCTGCCGCCGCAAAGGCAGCCTCTGATTTGCCTCCCAATACCGAAATTCCTGTAATGCCGGCGCAGCATCAGAGCCTTTCGGCCAGACTTGGAAATCTTCCAGAATATCAAAAAGCTTTTGTATACTCCGAAATTTTTGCTGTCCCAAAAGGGCTCAGACAGGAATGAAATTTATTTAGTCTTGTTTATAAAATCCTGCGCTTCCTCAATAGCCTTTAAGACGGCGCTCTTTGCCGGTCCGCCGGCAAGGTTTCTCGCTTCTGCGCAGGCTTCAACAGATATACTGCTGTAAATTGATTCATCAAAAAGTCCGCTAAATTTTTTGAATTCCTCAATGGTAAGTTCTTCAATTCCTGTTTTCTTTTCAATGGCATACAGGACCAGCTCCCCGGTAATCCGGTGGGCCTCCCTGAATGGCAGGCCTTTTTTTACCAGCCAGTCGGCAACATCGGTAGCGTTCGTGTACCCGCCCAGCGCGCTTTTGTACATGGCGCCGGTATTAAATGCCAGACCGCCAAACATTCCGCAGAAAACAGACAGGCAGTTTTTAACTGTATCGGCCGCGCCGAATACCGCTTCCTTGTCTTCCTGCATATCTTTGTTGTAAGCGAGGGGCAGCCCCTTCATCACTGTAAGAAGAGTAATCAGGCTGCCGTAAACACGGCCGGTTTTACCGCGGATAAGTTCTGCCATATCAGGGTTCTTTTTCTGCGGCATCATCGAAGAACCGGTCGAATACGAATCCGGCATTTCAACAAAACCAAAAGCGTCTGTTGACCATAATACCAGTTCCTCGCAGAAGCGGCTTAAATGCATCATAACAACTGAAAGGCAGGAAACAAATTCTATGCAAAAATCCCTGTCCGATACCGAGTCAATGCTGTTGCCGGTAATCCGGGCAAAGCCAAGCTGCTCCCTGACATAATCACGGTCAAGCGGAAAAGTTGTTGAAGCCAGGGCTCCAGCTCCGAGCGGCATTTCATCGGTTCTTTCACGGCAGTCCTGCAGCCTTTTGTAATCACGTTCAAACATCATAAAATACGCGAGAAGATAATGGGCCAGCGTCACCGGCTGGGCTTTCTGCATATGCGTAAAACCCGGCATTATGGAACCTGTATGCAGTTTAGACGTCTCAAGAATCGCTTCAAGGAGTTTTACAAGCCTGGTTTTTATCCCGTCAATCTCTTCCACGACGTACATCCGCATGTCCAGACTCACCTGGTCATTGCGGCTTCTGCCGGTGTGCAGCCGCCGGCCGGCGTCCCCGATACGGGCGGCAAGTTCCGATTCTACAAATGAATGGATATCTTCCGCCTCAGGATCAATTGCCAGGGCGCCGCTTTCAATATCGGCCAGGATTCCGCTGAGTCCTTTTGTTATCAGTTCCGCGTCCTGCCCGGATATTATCCCCTGCTTTCCAAGCATTTTCGCATGGGCAATGCTTCCGTTGATATCATGCCGGTAAAGCCGCTGATCAAATTCAATAGAGGACTGAAATTTACCCGCCTGTTCGTCTGTCGCCGCCGAGAAACGGCCGCCCCATAATTTCATTTTTTATTGGCCGGCTTTTTGTTTGCCGGTGTCTTTTTTACCGGCGTCTTATTCGCAGACGTCTTCTTTGCAGACGCATTCTTCGCAGGCGCTTTCTTCTCAAGTGTTTTATTCATCAGCGCCCTGACTGTCATCGGCAGACCAAGCAGATTAATGAATCCCTGCGCGTCCTTGTGATCATAAAGACCGCCGGTGGTAAAGCTGGCTATTTCTTCGTTATACAATGAATAAGGCGAAGAACTTCCCGCCGGAACAATGTTCCCCTTGTAAAGCTTTAATTTGACGCTTCCGGTAACAGGTTCCTGGGTCTTGTCAATAAAAACCGACAACGCCTCCCTTAACGGCGTATACCATTCGCCGGAATAAATCAGCTCCGCCAGTTTCTGTGCGGCAACCGCTTTGAATGAGACCGTCTGGCGGTCAAGGCAGAGGTTCTCAAGTTCCCTGTGCGCCGCGTAAATAATGGTGCCGCCGGGAGTTTCATAAACGCCCCTTGACTTCATGCCGACAACCCGGTTTTCCACAATATCAATAATACCAATACCGTTTTTGCCGCCGATATCATTCAGCTTGTTAATAAGGGCTACTGGTTCGGCGCTTTTTCCGTTCAGTTTAACCGGTATACCTTTTTCAAACTCAATGTTTACGTATACAGCTTTGTCCGGCGCGCTCTCCGGCGTCACAGACAACTGCAGTAATTTATTGTAATCCGGTTCAGAAGCCGGGTTTTCCAAATCAAGGCCCTCATGGCTTAAGTGCCACAAATTTTGATCGCGGCTGTAGCTCTGTTCCTTCTTCATGGGGACTTCAAGGCCGTGCTTCCTTAGATAATCCATTTCTTCATCGCGGGACTTGATATCCCAGATACGCCAGGGTGAAATAATTTTTATAAGAGGCGCGAACGCTTTAATTGTCAGCTCAAAACGGATTTGATCATTGCCCTTGCCTGTCGCCCCGTGGGAAATCGCGGTAGCGCCTTCCTTAAGCGCGATGTCGACCAGCTTCTTTGCGATTAACGGACGCGCCGCGGAAGTTCCCAGCAGGTACTTGCTCTCGTATACCGCGCCGGCCTTTACCATCGGATAAATAAAATCCGTAACGAATTCTTCCCTTGCGTCAATGACATAAACCTTGTCGGCGCCGGTCGCGATAGCTTTCTTTTTTATCTTCTCATAATCATCAACCTGGCCTACATCTACACAGCAGGCAATAATCCTGCAATCCCTGTAATTCTCCTTAAGCCAGGGTAAAATGACAGTAGTATCCAGTCCCCCGGAATAAGCAAGCACAATTGTTTCGCTCATTTAAAAAAGTCCTCCATAAGTAGCCGTATTAATGCAATTAAAAAGATATACCAAATACGGATTTTTGTTAACAGTTAAATTTGCAACACAGTTAAATCAGCAAATACCGTCAAACGGGCTTTTAATATTCAGAATATTTCCCCGGGCCACATGGGTATAGCGTTCGGTTGTACGCAGGCTGGTATGCCCAAGCAGCGCCTGGATATAGCGGATGTCGGTTCCGTTTTCCAGCAGATGGGTGGCAAAGGAATGGCGCAGGCTGTGTATCGAAACCTTTTTGACGATATTGGCTTTTTCAACGGCTCTGTCAAAAATATACTGCGCCGAACGGATCGACAGATGGTTGTTCTGCGGCTTGCCCGGAAAAAGCCAAACGTTGATCTTGTTTATGCCGTAATACCTGTTTAATAGCAGATTCGCCCTTTCCGAAAGTACCGTTAACCGGTCTTTTCTCCCCTTCCCCTGATCCACATAAATGACCTTTCGGTTTTGGTCGATATGTTCTTTTTTAAGCGCTACGACTTCGCTGACACGCAGCCCCGACGAATAGGCGAGTACAAGAAGCAGCAGGTGTTTAAGGTTTTTTTCCGCGCCAAGAATTTTTAATATTTCTGTTGTATCAAGAATCATGGGGATTTTTTTATCGCTGTGCGGCCTGCGCTGGTCCTTGACTATGTTATCCAGGTAAACCGATTTATAAAAATATTTAACTGCGCTTATGGCAAGATTTATTGATGAAGCGGAGAACGCCCTGTTTTTTTCCATACCTGCCAGGAACTGCGTAATGTCGGGCGGCCGGATTTTTTCCGGTGGTTTTTGCAGTGTCCGGCAGATCAGGCGGTTATAATAGAGATAGGCCTGCACAGTGCGTGAACTGTATTTAACCGCGCGCATTGAATCTTCAAGTTTTTCCTGCCAGTATGCATCGAATTTTTCCGGCGGCCGCGGATAAAATTCCTGTTCCAGTAAACTTTTAATAGAAAACGGGATAGAAGGCGGGACAGAAGCCGGAACAGAAGACAGGGTTGAAGGCAGAGGCAGGGCTGTAGGCATAAACGATCTTTTTAACGGCAAACATGATTTTTGGGATATTTCGTATTGGGAAATTTCGTGATCGGCAGTCTCTTTTTTCCAGGGCCGTTCCAGGAAACCGTGAATTTCCGGAGGCAGGGATGTATTTTCCCTGACCAATACATAGATACTCACATTCTTTGAAACAATTCCCCGGATAAAATTATCACCGGAATTTCGCGGAAATAAAAATTGCTGATTCTTTGCGTCCCATATACCGTTGTTTTTGCAAAACAGACTGAATAATTCCTCATCGCGTTTTATTCCGTTTTCATATTTATAAAACGGTATTCGGATCACATTGGATTCACAATAAAGATAGACCACTTTCATGGCAGCCTTCTGTAATAAATAATATGGGTTCTTTCCAAAGCCTTTTGTTACTGTTGCTTTATTGTATAAAATGCGGTTATTGGAGATTATAGACGAAGTTAATTTATTTTACAATAGGTATTTTTATATGATATTTTTATATGAAAAAACTTTCGCCCGCGGCAGAGTTTACATCCCGCTAAGTTTTCATCCATCGATAAAATTTTCACCCCGCGCGCCAACAAATAACCTCGCGCGAAAAATAACCTCGCGCGCTATGTTGAAAATCAGTGAAAATGTCCCCTATTGCGTTCAATAGAAATGTCCCCATCCAGTTAAAAATCAATAGAAATGTCCCCCTGCCAAAGGAGGACATATTTATTACTCAATCATCAAACA
>Ga0123357_10001338_pt1 | contig 26031 bp, 10 predicted proteins | sample TergutEmb28metaG_FD_89873 | JGI IMG/M metagenome (GOLD analysis project Ga0123357, IMG submission 89873) | Embiratermes neotenicus P4 segment gut microbial communities from Petit-Saut dam, French Guiana - Emb289 P4 | ecosystem: Host-associated > Arthropoda: Insects > Digestive system > Gut ...
AAAACAATAATTATGTTTAAATTTTTGTTAAAAAATAAAAAAAGAAATTAACATTGTTTATTTCTTTGTTTGTTTATTTTTTTTTTTTTTTTAGGAATTATAGTAAGGTAAAAATTACAACTTTTTTGAATACGTAAATTTTACTTTGTCAAAATTTAATTTTGTGTTTGAAATCACAATTTATGTGTTTTATGTGTGTAATAAGTGTTCTGTAATGATGAGACTGGACATTCACAGTCAAACTGAGACACTGAAGAATAGTCAGAAATTTCACAAAGTGAGAATCCATGAGTCATGTGTATGCAATAGGAAGTAATTATGTGTGTTTTGTGAACTTCTTTAGCAGAAAAACTTCACTCATACTTTCAATTCCACTTGTTGGGTATGTATGTATTCCTTTCAATATTCTCTTTTCTTTTATAGTATGGGTGAGGTAAAAAGGTTAATTTCACCCTAGGACAAGCCTTGAGGGCCCAGAGGGACTAGATGGGCACTAGATGAGGGTGGGTGGTCAATGCCATGTCCTCTCAGCTTTACTCTCGGGAATAGCCCAGTACCCATTGTATTGGGTCTAGGTGGGCCCCAGGGTTGGTCTGGATTGGTGTAGAAAACTTCGCCTCCACCGGGATTTGATCCATGGACCATCCAGGTGGTAGTGAGTCACTGTAATGACTGAGCTATCCCAGCCCACATATGGTGGGTACAAAGCATGAAATGAAGTTCTTACCTGTGAAGAGAGTTAAGCGTTAATGCATCTTTGAATTTATCCTCAATGGATCAGTCCATTTTTGTAGTGCAAGTTGTCAGGTTTTTGCAGCTGTGTACCTGACGAATTCAATATTCTTGGCTATAAAAACACATCATTGGGTAATTGGTTCTGAGCATTGCGAGGCATTGTATTGGTCTCATCTTTAAGTGGTTGAACATTTTCACTCTGAATATAAGGCCACTACAGTGTCTTGAAATGGTCGGAAATGACTTGTCCAGTAAAATGGCATCATAACCAAGAAGAACAGAATTCTAATATTGGTGTAACTATTTTAAAGTTAAGCACTTCAGTATCCCCAGCTGCAGTAGTTTGCTTTCATTTACATGTTTACACATGTCATATATAAGAAGGTACTTAAGTTGCTGTACATGAGCGACCATTAGAACATTGATTTGTTGAAAAATAGTTGTTAGTTGAATGCCCTTGAAGGACTGGGTCATCATATAGTTTGGGACCCAGCTCTGCAACTGCAGAAGCTGGGGAAATGTGGGGGAAGTGTGAGTTAGGTAAGTCTGGCTTACACTTTTTAGGGAATTGCAAAGCTGGGTCCTGAACTGTACAGTAAATTTTATCATGTTGCACATTAATTGTGTGTGGTTTTTATACTTTGTTTATTAGCTGTGCATACATTTTGTTATAACTGTTCAGCTCTGTCTGCAAGAAATGTGTGTGCTTTCCAACTGTGTGTCATTAACAAGTACATATTTCAGACCATATAACTCATTTTTTCTTAAGGATATTAATAGGAAAGTGCTTGTAATATACCACATACCACACAGAACTGCTTTTAATAAAATAAGCTACTTCTTGTTAATGTATGGTTGAAGCCCGTCATGTTTGTTCTGTTAATTTAAGTATTATTTACCTTGGAATCAACATGGGCCAAAAGGAAAGACTGTGATTACTGTTCCTTCTCATCTCCTGAATATTTGTTGAATTTGTCCTGATATTTATAATTGTAGCTGTTATCAATGTGTACATAAAGTTATGTTTCTGTTCTGTGAGAACAGCTCATATCCACTTGTTATTTCTTCTTTTTATATTGATGTCTTCATAATTGTCCACTTTGTATTTTGTGTAATATTTGGAGCATGAAAAATTTCTTCTGCTGTTGTGCGTAAGCTTTGGAAACACAATGACACGTCATATATATAAATACATATACCTACATACATACATACATGCATACATACATACATACATACAGACATAAATATATATATGTATATATATGTCTGTATTGTAGTTCTTAATATACTATCTGTAGCTTTGGCATTGAGCCCAATTAAAAGTAATTTGTGCTAAAAGACATAGTTTGCTGTAAAAAATAAATATAACAATTGGTAATTTTAAGAATTACAAAATGTCCAGATTTTGATTTGAACCAATCTTAAGAATGAGCTTGAGCTTCAGCTAGTGTTGTCTGTTCAGTTCCTTCATCTTCATTTAGTGTTGACTGTTTATTTCCTTCAGTCTACTGTCAACACAGAAGGTTTAAACAGTTTGAATCCATTGAAAAACAATGTAACTTGGAAACATTAGGAAAAAGGCACTTCAGAATGTGTAACACATTCCTTTTATATCACATAATTTAATTTTAGGTATTCATTCTTGTTTCATTCCCTGCAACATGCATGTGATGTTTTGTGTTGTTCATTATGACACAAAATGTCATAAAAGTCTACAGTTTATATCTTGTCTCATAATATTAGAGTAGCAACAACATAGAAGGTATGCAGGTGATATATTGATTTTTAGCATGGAAAAACACAAATGTTCAGTATGGCTGCAATATACTGCTTTTTATATGTGTTTCCAAAACAGTCATTTTTGTGTAATGCAAAATTGTGAAGTCTGTCACATGGATCTCTTGGGGAAGTGAAATTGTGCACAAAAATAAATCTTTATTTGGAATTAAACACTTATATGCATATTGTACAAAGAATTTAGTTATGTGAATATTTCATTCACAGTTACTGCAAAACCTCTACACAATGAATGTATCTATGTCTAAACCTTCTATACATCAAACGAATTCTTTAGTTCCAGGGAAATAACAGTAAATACTGTTATATGTATGAAGATTTTTTCTCTTCACTTTCACATCCACAGTGGTACTTGGTGGTGGGAAATGGGGTTAAAGCAGTCACAGCATGAAGCCTCCAGGTCACTTCTGGCCATAATATTATACCTTTCTGCTGCTTTGGTATAGGGAAATTTTTACTATTTGCTTTATCCTCAGTCTCATTGTTTTACTTAAATAATAAGCTGGAAAAGCCTTGATATTTGGCACAGTATGATCCAGAAAACTCTAATGAGCAAAAACTGGAAAGAGATCCATTACATTTTAGTATTCCAATGAATGGCAGCACTCAACACCAACAACCATTAATTACTGGTGTCTTAATGATAATGATTTTTTTAGATGTTGTATAAGTAGTCATGAGAATGGACTAAAACGTATGGCAGGGAAAACAGGACAAGGTATCAAATGACAAATTAAGTATTTATATCTGTCCATGAGGCTGCTAGGTACACTAAGATACACATTGGGTATGAAGTCATAGTGCTGGCAAATTAGAATATATCACATTCTTTTGTCCCCAGAGGTGCCAGATATTGCATCTTCTACTTAAGTTGTGATAAGCCACAGACCATTATGAAAATTAAGTTTTGTGTAAATAGATGAGATGCAACATGATCTCAGACTAATCACAGTGTTTGTCTGCACTGGATTCAGTACTGTGTCATTGTTCATCACGATAGTGATGTGGAAATTGAACATTTTACCTGATTTATGAGATTTGTTGAAAAGTTGTATGCATTTTAATGTAGGGAAGACAGAAACAACATTTCATTATGAATTGTGAGATAATATTACTTCTTCATACATGGTGCCAGCCTTCAGTTTGTGCCAGTTTTACACAGTCTCTGGTGCGGCCATGACCCATTGTTTTGGTTTACATATCTTTACTAGTCTTGTTGCATGTTGTTACGTAAATTTAACTTCCTGTTTGCCCATCTTCTTGAATGATTTAAATCATATCTTAAAAATAATTGGTTCTACAAGTAGTGCTGCTTCCTCTTTGTACCCATGTTGCACACTGAATTGTCTTTGAAATTAAAGCTGTAATTGTAGTCATATTAGAATTCTAAATTATGAAAAGTCACAGAAGATTACAATGCCACACCTATGTTGCCATCTGTGAAATTTGTTCATTTGCTCAAGGTTATATACTGAATGTATTCTGATGTCTTCAGAATCATCACTGTGTGTGGTTCAGTGAATCAGTTGGTTCAGGAGACCAGATTTGGTCCAGTACAGCTTTCAAAGTAATAGCTGAGGAAAACACATTGACAATTTCTGTGGCTTCTGATCGTGGATAACAATTTATTAATATATTTGTGTGTACTTTACAGTAAATAAGTTATCTCAGAAACTCAAGCTCTCTTCATTATTCATTATTGAAGCAACTTTACTGGAATTTGGTTCAAGTTAAAGAAATAAAGTTTGTACAAGCCTATTTGTCACAAGGTATGGTAAACACTCTTGCTGTTTCCCAGTACTTAACATTCCCCTGTATGTCTCAGTGTGATCCACATGTTGTATGGAAATTCTGCACCTCTAGGTGGTAGCAGTTTTTGTTAAAAGTATACAATCATCTGTGTAAAATAACTTCACAATTTTGTCCCTTGTGTCATTGGTAGGAATGGTTACTTTGCTCTATCTTTCTTTTCTTTCTTTCTTTTTTTCCTTTCTGTTTTAATTTTCCTCCCAGAAGGAAGAGCACAATGCCGAAATATGACCCGCCATATGTGAAAAAGCCCATGGTAAAGAAGTATGCTGGCAAAGGGGCTAACCATAATCCAGAGGAGGCTGCCATGGAAAATGTGAACAAGATTCTAACATTTGGCAGCATGCCTTCTTATAGGTAAGATACACACAAGATGAGGACAGGTATTGGCAACAAGCAACATATATCATTTGTGTTTTTTTCATACCTAACCGTTATTTAGTCTTTAACACCACAATAAAGGGAGCATGAATATGTGTGTAACATTTGGTTTTTCTTGTTTGTGTTGGGTGAGTACATGCTTTGAATTTTAATTCCATCTTCCTGTATATCCAAACTGACTTTTGTTGTACTGAAACTCTTTCTTTATTCTTTTGGACATGAGCCCATTATCTTTCAACAAAACGTTTTTGTAATATAATGTAAACTCAAAGAGAAATGATTGTTGAAAGAAGTGGGGGATGAAATGAGGATGTAGAAAATGTTATGTAGCATTGATTGTCAATATCCAGAGAAAGTACTTCCTATATAATGTAGATGGCGATTTTTAATATTATGTCATCTTCAAACAAATTCAGTTATTTTCTCTTACATGGTAATTTTTGTGATTAATGTTGCCAAATGGGGTACATTGATTTTTCGACTTTATTTTTGTCATATTTAAATTGCTCTGAAGAAATTAACAGAACAAAAACACTGTATTTACCCAAATGCAAGATGACTCTAAGATGACCCCCACTCCCCCCTTCCAAAAAGAAAAATCTGCTAAGAAAAAATATTTTACTATTAATTGCGTACACTTAATACACAGAGCATGTCAGATTCTATTTACCTTTACCAGTCGGTGTCACTGTCTCCATCTTCACAGCCAGTGCCTTCATCTTCCTCACACTCACTCCAAACATTCCCATCCTCTTCACTGCCATTCCACAATGTATCATTACCAGTCCCATCTATGGCATTAGATATACAGCACTTTTAAAAACCTTTCACAATCACTTCTGGTGAGATGCGCTGCTATGTCAGTATGATCCATATTGACTAAATACTATATTTATATTTCTTGGCTTGTAAACTTACTTGAACCCATAAAGAATCAAAATTGTATCCACAGATGTTTAAATATGTGTGTTCTGTTTTTAGTGGTGTGTCTGTAGTCCAGTAAGTCAAGAGTTCCTGGCTCTTTTTATGGCCTTTAATCTGTGGATTGGTCCATGTTTTATTTTTTATATTGCGGTTAATTTTTAATTTTTGAATTGCTATTTTCCTGTTATCACCCTTGAACTAGATTTGTTCTCAGGTGTATATGCTGACAAGTTATTGCTACTATGGTGTCAAATGACTGGGAATGGCTCATTCTAAGGGTCCACAAGGTTATGTGCTTCGTTGCCTAAAAACAGAAACATAGTTGGCTTCCGAAACGTAGTACTTGTACTTTAAAAAATTAGGTGATAGGCAAAGTCCTAAACAAGAAGAATATTTCAGAAAAGAAGAATGTTTCGTGCAGTGTTCTGTCTTTTGGTTTCCTTGATTCTCGAAGATGGGATCAACAGGTTTTCTTGAAACATCGGTAATGAATTATCACTCTATGTTGCGTAATAATATCTCAGAAGAGCGGAGATCTCAATGACGACTTGGCAAAGCAGGCCTTGCTGTGGCTCCATGTGGTCTGGTTCCAAGCAATGCAGTTTGGTGCTTCGGCGCTTCGTAAGTGAATTTAAGATGTCACATATTTGAGCAGCAAATTTAACTAAAAGACCTCGTCTTGCATTCAGGTAAATACGATAAAATCTACGACAGACTGTTCCAATATCAAGGTATTTGTAGTTAAACTGTTTTGAACTGAGTTTCATTCATTATTTAGTATATATTTCTTTTTTTAAACTTCTGAAAGTGATCAGGATTAGTGAATTTATATCCATGTTCATTTATTTGTATTTAAAATGCTAATAATTTTGCATCATAATCACAAGTACTCTTATCAGCTGTTTGTGAATTCCCTTGTTTAACGTGATTGTCGTGTTCTCCTTAAAATAGTATGAAAGGCAGCAAATGATTTAATTTATGCATTGAATTGGTACAAGACACATTCTGAGTTTATTTCTAGTTGGCTGGAATCACTGTTCTTATCATTATAAAAATGGCAGTTTAAATGCAGTAAGATGTTTAAGTGCTTTCTGATATGTAAAATTTTGTTTTCAGAATATTGAACTGACACATATTGCTTATAAAAAATATGTGCATTTCCACTCATGGGTTTTCTGATAAGTATTGCTAAGCAGAGTTGTTTATTCCCAAGAGCTTTATATTAATTTTCACTTTGTGTCCTTGTAATAGCTTTGTTAAAAATTTGGATAATATAGCCTATGTTGAGACATGGTTATCTAGTTAATGTATTTAATTTTATATCCAAATTTTTTTGGTGTTGGCTTTATGTGTTTGGATGAATGAAGAATATATGTGTATAATTTATTCTGATATAATTTAAAGAGCAAATTATTGTAGGAAGAATTTCATTTAAACAATCCTATGTATAGCCTTTATGCTTATTTTTAAAGAAAAGTTGATATTTCTGCAAGTGTCCAGTTATAGTCTTAGAAATTTTGAGACAGTTTTGGTATGTAGAAATAGCAGGGTGTCTTTTCAGAATGACACACATGGATTCTCAACAACCAGGTTATTTGTATTTGTTACTTCAGAGATTTCCAGGTTGTGACTCCTAACTTTATTAAAAAATTAAAACACATCTAAATATAACACTTTCATACATTTTCAGTGCTTCCTGTGACAGTCTAAACAATTAGTTGCATATTAAATGTGCTGAATACTAGTGTTATATTCTTGCAGTGATAAGCATTTCATTTCTTCTTCATGGCTTGATATACACCTCCTTTCCTTGTAACTTCTCTGTCTTTTCTTGAAACTGTGTCATGTTCTATTGACTTATGATTAACTGTCCTGTACTTCCAGTTGCGTTTTAATGACACTTTCATCACTCTAAACTGATGCATAAATTGGTTGAGTTGCATTCATCTCAATTTGGGTTAAAAGTCCAGTGATTTAGTAGCTGGCTTCACTTCTGTTATCAGATACAAGTATGAAACCTGTCCTGCTGGGTCCATTACTTTTAGTTAATATGTATTTCCATCTAGGGAGATGTCTTATTTCTTGCAGATGAAGTAAACAGAACAGACATTGTGCAGTGAAGCCAAAATGAGATAATGGAAAGAATCCAATTTATATGTCACTTTAATAAAGCACCTTCACCCCAAACCTGATTAGTGTTGTATTTCCAGCCTTGATATATCTGTGTTGATTAATGTAACTCATATCCTTCATTCTGATACATTTTGTTTCTTTGGGTAAAGTATATAGTGAAGGGGTAAGCATATTTCTTGGTAGACTATTTTAGAACCATAATGTTTCAGTACTATGTTGATTTAATTCTCATTTAAACGTTTTGTTTCTAATAATATTATGTTGAAACAGCCCTTTTTAAAATAAATTTGACATTTATTGAGAAAATTTAATTCTAATTTTTTGTGTTGGTCCTTCTTGACCAAATTTGTATAGAACACATTACTACAATATTTATATGAACAACTGATCGTATGAATCATCATACTTATCACTAGCATATCATATTACAAAGTTTCAGCTTGTTATCAGTTCTGTAGATTTACAGAGGTTCCATTTCTTGAAATAAAATCTCATATTGTGTGCAGTTAACATTTTCCATGATAACAAATTGTAAGATAGGTATTCCTGTACAGAAAGAAAGTTGCTTGCAACAAAAATGATCTTAGTTTTCTTCTAAAAAATTGTATGGTCTTAATAATTTTTAAGTGACATGATATATTATTGTGTAGTTTTATCCCTATGTTATTTACACTTTGTTTAAAAATATCAGTTTTATAAAACTTGGATTGATGATCCACTCTTTGCCACGTATTATAACCATGCCTCTCTGAGTTTTGTTTAAACCTATTTCACTTAATTGTATGGAATACACAATTTTCATTATATACATACATGGCGTTGGGAGTATATAATGGTAAAAAACTATTATGATTATATAAATTAGGTTGGTGCTCTCTTTAATATGTTTCTATCAAAATTACCAGAAATTCTATTTGTAATTGGTATATAAATTACCATTTACATTTACACAGTATCCTTTATAAATTCAAAATCTCTCAAATGACAGAAGGATATAAAACCACAAGTGCATTAGAATGGTGTCACAGTATGTAATCATACTGATTATGTCTGGTTCAAGCAGTGAAGCTGCAAGTATGACCTGGTATTTCATCAACTCTTCACATCCAGTTTTATACAGGCTACTGTAATGTGAGATGTGTTATGCACTGGGAATTACCTTTATGAGTTGAACTAATGTTGCTATAATGAATGTTTACAATTGTTCTAGCATAGTGCCCATTGGCATTCCTGCACCAAATTGGTGTGTTTGTCAGCTTCATACTGGATCACACTCTACTGTTGTTACTGTGATCCACTCTTACATTTTATAGCTACTGAGAGAGATACTTTCAAATTACAGTTTCACTGAATGTGCACACTGTGAACTTTAAATATTCTGGATGAACAGATACAATTACTGTGATACTAAAGTATGATATGTATGATACGCAGTGGACAAAGATGGACACTAAAATACCAACCGAGCAAATCTTTCACTGCCATATATTGCTGCCATCACCTGCTACTTTTTGTGATTGCTTCCTCTGTTTTTTGGCTCCCTGTGAAATCCCAGTCATGATGTTATGCATTACTTTCTTGTAGGCTGATGCCTGAGTTTAGGCTTTGGGCACCCTGTGCCTTATTTTGGAAATAGTAAAAAATTAACTTTTACCAAAAGTTGCTTCTCCAAGAGTATCTTATTTACCGATTTTAGGCACATTCAGAAAATTGTGAAAAGCAACTATTAGCTTCATTATGTCCGCCCATCCACTTGGAAAAATTCGACCCCCGCTGGATGGATTTTCATGAAATATGATATTTGAGGATTTTTCAAAAATCTGTCAAGAAAATTTAAGTGTAATTAAAATCAGACAAGAATAATGGGTACTTTGCGTGAAGATTTTTAATAGTGTGTCACTCATTTCTTCTTAGAATGAAAAATGTTTGAGAAAAAAGTTGTACAGAAGATGAAAACGCGCATTTTATGTTCGATAACTTCTTGCCAAAAATCATGCTGTTTATGATATAACATGGAAAAGTATTATACAGCCAGGCAGGCCATAGATGAAAATATAATATGGCACATCCACATTGCATGCTGGTTACCTAAAGCTAGAAACACACTTTCAGAATGTGTAATACTTATTGCTATTCTACTGCAACCGCAGTTACATGAACGTGCCTCAACTTTATGTAAAATGTACATTGCCTGTCTTGTTTCCTTATGCTTCATTTTGGAGGAGCAAGGTGGAACAGATAAATGGACACTTAGCTCTTACACATATATAACACAGTCTCTAGTTTCTTTTATGTACCAGAAATTCAGCTGTCTTAACTAATTAGTGCAGAAGTGATCAAATCAGAAATCAGACACATTCACTGTGTAAACAATGGTATTTACTACCCTTAGTCAACTGTCTCTGTACCCCTTTGTGGCATATCAGTGCTTCCATGAACTATGTTTCTTCATTGTTTCTGTTTCTGCTCACTGCTACTTATTTCTATATGTAAGAAGACATTTGGTACATAGAAAAATCCTAAGTTCTATGCACATATTTCAGTCGAGCTAATAATGTTTATGAACAGAAATAAGAAAGGAAGTTTTCCAGATTGCAGATGGCTATCATTCTTAATGCAAAAGTGGTCAGTGCAATAAATGTCTTATTGCATATGTTAATAATGTGCAACAGTAACAACCTCTTGTGTCGTTATTGTCGATGTCTTTGAATATTACAGGCAAACATTCTGTGTGACTATTTACAAAATTGTGTTTAACATTTTCAAAGAGTTAAGATATTCGCATGTGTTTCAGAATGAATGTATTCCATGCAATTTGGAGTCTCTATTATTGTTGCTGTTTGAGCTGACATACGTAGTATAGTTCCAGACTAAAATTTTAAATCTTATGCCAGATGTATATTCATGAACTTATACTATTTATCCTGCTGAGGGAGTCCACTCTATCAAAGAATGAGAAAAAAAAAATGAAAGCTGACAAAACTTGGGCTGACTAAGGAATTGTTATGTCTGTTTTTGTTAGTCGTGGAGATTCGCAGCGGGTGCTGTACCGCCCGGTGAACCATATGACGGCTGGCAGCATCACCACACGCTTCCAGTTAGTTCAATCACATAACTGTAGCAGTAAAATACAGTCCTTCTTTGATACAGTAACTTCTAACATTTCTTATTGTAGAGTGAGGTTGAAAGGTCACACTTACTCATGAGTGACATATGCTTCAACAGCTTTACAGCTTCTAAATTCCTGTCTTGGTTTCTGAACAAACATTTTTATACAATTAAAATACTTAAATATGCTTCAGAAGGTAGTGTGTTCAATAGATAATAGTAGTTATGTACATCTGAATGGTTTGGGACACCAGCTGCTAGTTTAATGATTCAAGAATTTGTAAATATCTAAGTTCTCAATGTTTGTACCTACAGAACTAATATCATAATATTAAATTGTATACATAGTTTGTATTACCCTATACGCTCATGATATTGTGTTTTATTCAACAAATTACAGGAACACTTCATGACTAGCAGATTCTTGATTGTAATTCGTTTTAATTAAGAGGGACAGTATTACAGAATTAAACTAGAGCCATATCTGGGGGGAGTGGGAGTGTGCTTCTACCAATAGGACTTTACATTTAGATCGCAGTCCTGTAGGACATAATGCTATGCAGTTCAACACATACATGTACATCTACCAAACTGCATGATATCATAACCCAAAGACCATGTTTTAAGTACCCCACACTGTCATAACCTGAAGCCTCACAGTATTTATTATTCTCTTGTCATAAGGCATACTGTTCTCTGACCTCTGGTCTTCAATCATTGGAAATGTATTACATCTTATATATATATATATAAAACGTTGGATTCATGTGTACATATGAAATGTATATTTTAAAAGACGAAAGGTTCCCAATGTTCATATTATTAATTTACTATCCATACCTTTCTGCCAAAAGCATTTTGTTCGAGGCAGTATGTTATAACTGTGGAAATGGTCTTGTGCAGTATTTGCTGTATTACAGAAACATAACACCACTGTTCAGCAGTAGGTTTTGACTTATGGTTATGATTTTGGTTTCAAAATAGTCACAAAACTGAGTAAATACCTTTGTGCCTCACTCTTTGGTAGTTTCTTCCCTTCAAGAAGCAGTGAAAGTAAAGTTTTCAAGTGCTGAATTGAAGTTCATTGATTAAACAAGTAATTGTGATATCCATAACAACTACTAAATTAAGTACAAACATTGCATAAGAATAAAATTTTTGGCAACTGTTTTAATGTTGAAATATAATATTCTTCTGCCATGTCAACCTTAATATTAGCTAAATAAAATTAACATGTATTGACATCTAAGGGTGTTTATCCAAAGCATTACTTTCACTAGTAAAACTTACATGGGAGTTATACTTGCTTGCTTGTTTGTTAGATGTGGTATCTTGGTAAACACTGAGAACCCACACAAACCTGTCTTGCTTCATTTTGCCTAGCTTTTGTACAGGCCCTGTTTGTACTCACCTTATCTACTGACAGTTCTGTTAAAATCTGATGAGGGAAGTCTTGTTTATATTCAGTCAATAAAGTACATAGCATTGTATTATGTTTACTTGCTTGGGAACTAATATCTATTCCTGTGCAGAAAATAACCTTTTTGTACAATGCAGTGGTTTAGTTCCATTAAATGTATTTTTGTTTGATAAAACAAGTTTATTTCTGTGGATCGTTGTGGTTTATAATTTTGTATCATTCAGTTTTTTTTAAATCATTTAGTGTAACTTTTCATACATTACCTTGGTACTGCAGAATTGGAATATGGCTGGTAACATGTACATTAGTATTACTTTTCACATTTTTGGATATATATTTCATCCAAATTATTGACATTTCTAATTGCAGATACTGCAGTGAATTGAAACAGCAAACTTTGCTCTCACAGACACAGGCCATAGAGATAGTAGTGACAGCATGAATATTTTTTTTTGTAACTATGCTTCATTACAGTTACTGCTTCTACATATTTCGTGAATTATAAACACAAAGTAACTCAAACTGTGTATGTGTGTATGTGTGTTTTGTGAATTTAAATTTTTTAACATGCTATGAATCCAAAACAGGTAATATGTTGGATATAGAACAAATCAAGTAAATTTTACACATATACAGCAGTTCTTAGCACAATACAATTAGCCCTTAGCTTAATTTGTAATTCTTTGTTTGCTTAAAAGTATTCATCAATGGAATGGAAAGAATGGGGCTGAAAATAAATTTTTAGAGCTGATTTAAACTGTTTAATTCTACCAGGCAACTTCTGATACATGGTGGGAGATTGTTAAACACCTTGATGCCAGAAGAGTCAGTACTTTTTGATATAGTGATAAATTTGATGAAGGTTGGTGAAAGTTATGTTTTTGTTTAGTATTCATGTAACAGACATGGGAATTTAATTTTAATTTATTTTTGTTTTGAAACACGCATAAAATAAGTGATATTGTTCATTGTGATTGAAGAGGTAGAATTTTTAAATTCTTAAATAAATCTCTACATGACTCTATACTTTTGCATCCTATAATAATTCTAATTATATTATTTTTTATTTTAATAATCTTTGTACTATGTGAAGAGTTCCCTCACCATATTAATCCATAGTTAATAATGGAAAGAAAATGGGTATAGTAACCCGTCTTCAATGTGTCCTTTGACTCTTGGGCTTACCTGATCTCATTACATAGCAAGCTGCATTTAATTTGTGTGTAATTCATTCAGTATGAACTTTTCAAGACAGTGTACTGTTTACCTATAGTTCAAGAAATTTTTTATTATATGCCTTATAAATTAATTTGTTAGCATAACTCTATTATTTGTATTTGTGAAATGTATGAAATGGCTTTTACCAAAATTTGATGTGAGTCTGTTGGCTTTGAACTATTTATTTAAGGATTGAACTTTAACTTTTATATCATTTTTAAAATCTTTGATATTAAAATTGTGTGTGTGTATGTGTGTGTGAGAGAGAGTCTTACTTCCGTACAGGACACATTGTGTGTACTGCTGATTCCAGTATAAAATCCGGCAGACAGATACATTGTAAAATATACCTACATATTTATTGCTTACTAGACGTGTGTAACTTTCCATTACGTCATAAAATAACTCTTATGTGCTGCACTTTTTATTTGATAATTAAAAAACTTGAATCATCTATAATATAAAAAGTGGTTGTAAGCAAAGCGTGAATTTTGAATACAGTTTACATTACTATTTTATGTTTCAATATATGGCTTTGTGTCTTTGATAGCACAAGTGTCAACAAATAATCATCTCAAAATGTTGTGTAGCTTGCCAATATGAAATAATATGTCTAAGTAAACAAGACTGTCACATTTGAGATAGTAACATCATGTGTTCATAGCCATTTCAGTTTGGTGCAAATGGAATAATTTCATGTCATGCTACTTTTGGTTGGTTGGTTTGTTTCTGAAGGTCCAACTTCAAACAGTTCCTATTGTTTACCACCAGTTATTTGTGAATGAGTGTGTTGAGTAACATGTTGACTGAATTTAGTAACGGAAATGCATGAACAGATTTGTTTTAGACTTTTAGCATCTAATAATTGTACTGTTATTCCAGTTTTGTGGAATATGAGTTAAGAAAGTGTTTTTTTTTTTTTGTAGTTATTGCTTCATTAATGTTACATTTATTTGTATACAGCTGTTCCAAAATCACAGTGAAGTGTTTATTATTTTGATGACTCCTTTACCGTTATTTTTATTATTAATTGTCTTGCCAACCTTTTTTTTTCTGTCTATACAGTATACTATAGATATGCTAATGTGCAGAGAATTTAGTGTCATTCATCTAACCTTCAACTTGTCGCTGTAGAGCAGTGAAAGCAGTGTGATATCTGACAGCTACTGTCACATGTCTTTTCCATTTTTGTTGGTTTCCTCAAATTTTGTATGTCTAGGGTTAATGTTGTAATGATTCTGTTAAGTGTTATGCTCAGTCTCACTGGTCATCACACAGTGCCCATATATTCGTACCTATGCCTTTTAAAGAAAGTGTGGTAGGCCAGGTTCCATTTTAATGTGAAACCACATAGTTTGTGTGTGACTGATTTTACAGATTTGATATGTAGTTCCCAGAAAGTCACTGAATGGTTTCAAAAGGTTTTATTCTCTGTGCCTTTATATATAATATATGCACATGTATATTGACACAAAACAAAATATGAAATTCAGGCTGAATCAGGAACTTAATTTCAGTAATTCTCCATGTACACTTCCTTTTTAGTGAGTCTCTTGGCCTGTTGCTTGGTATTGTATTAATTATAACACTCATAGACGGTGAAGGAAACAGCTGGAAGAAATTTATGTCAATTCAATGTGATGCATATTACCCATTGTGTGCTAAGTTGAGATTCATCAGAAATGTTGGTAAAAACATTTTGTTGTTTTCTTTCACATTTGAGGTAAATGCTACATCCAAATTGCAGTATATGTATGTGGATTCAGTAAAACATTGCCTATGAACTTAAGGAGTTTGTTGCATTTGATTTTAAACATAATTTTTTTTATCACATTGAGGGTACTATTCAATTTCCTGGCAACAACGTCATGGTTGTTAACTAATTCAGAGGATTGGAGTCCTTTTTCAGAACTTAACATTTCCTCACTTAGTCAAGAAGTATGCTGCATTTTTATAATATGAAGGTTTATTGTTTTGTTCACAGGAGCCTGCTTTCTACCCAAAGTTAGTTGAATTCAGTCCATGTCATTCTGCCCTGTTTCATACGATCCATTTTGATACTGTCTTTCCATCCATGCTGACGTATTACTAGCTGTCTCTTTCCTTCAGGTTTTACCACAGAAAGTTTGTGTGCATTTATTTCTCTTCTTCCCAATACATGCCTCATGCCCTGACAGTTTTGTCCTTGGTATAATCACCTTAATAGTATTTGTTAAGGAGTACAAATCATGGATAGCATTTTCATTTTCCTCCATCCTCATGTTACTTATTCCATCTTAGGTACAAATATTGTCCATGGCTCCCTCTTCTTGAACACCCTCAGCCTAAAACACAATTTATTACACCAAATTGTATACTGTATGTTGTGTTTATTAATACATACTAATTTTCACTTTGATACATTTTGGCATCCATTGATGCCACCTTCAGGGAGTTTGTCCTTTCTGTAGTTTCTTCCCAGCACATCTGAATGGCGATTTCGTATAAGTAACTTCAGAATGACTAAAAGCACTTGATATCCATCTGTTATAGGAACATAATTTGAAACTCACAGGTGTGCTTTTTCAGACACCATGAATTTCTTCAGTCATACTTATTTTGAGTCTAGTAGGATGGTTATAAGATAGTCATTGAACAGTACTGTTTTAAAAAGTGTATCTGTAAATTTTAAATTATGTTTGGGATAGCAGGCGAATATCAGGTGCTTTAAGTCATTCCAAAATCACTTATATGAATTTACCATTCGGGTGTGTTGAGAAACAACTACAGTAAGAATGAACTCGCTGAAGATGGTATCAATGGATGCTGAAATGTGTCACAGTTAAAATTACAGTGTGATTAATATACACAATATAATGTGCAAAAGTTGGTTTAATAAATGTGTTATTAAATATAATGCACATTATATACAATATCAAGATCCTCAGCCTATGTTCTCTCCTATGTGTGAGAGACCAAGTTTACACCCATACAAATGGCAGGCAAAATTGTAGTTATGTGGCCTGTGTCAATATCATTAACTAAAATAAATTGAAACCACATTAACTAAAATAAATTGAAACCACATGAAACACTTGTGGTGTGAGTATTCATTGTCAAAGGAACCTTAATCCTGTACAACATGAATCTAGTTCAACTTAATTTTTCTTACTCTTTCAGTGATATATTACACAGTATACATTCAGAGGTCATAGTGTCTACAGAACGGCAAATGGCAGGTGCTAATGCCATTAAGATATGCTTTGGTATGTGGTTTCCAGATGGTATTATTTTGGGAATTTAAATTGCTGAAATGACTCTCAAAACAGTCGGTAGCATGGTGAGGCCAACTGTTTCAGAATAATGTGGCATTTAAAAGAAGTGATATGAGATAAAATTAATTTGTAGGCAAATCTGTTATGTTCAAATTATATAACCACAAGCTGTTTTGTAGACTGTAGATGATTTTAAACTGTAGCTTTTTTTGTGATGACCGGTGAACATCCATAAGATATTTGTGTGGCTATTATTTGCTTTAAGGACATGGGGGAGGATGTGTGCAATTCTTGCATGAAGGGTTGAACATACATAGGCTGCAAGAATGAACATAGAATTTATAAATAACTATTTTAAGGTAGCATTTTATTACCCTAACACAAAACATTTTGCTGTCTATTGTTAGTGTTTTTACTTCCTTTTGTAGTTTTTCTTAATTATGTCTGCATGAGTATTACTGGTTAATATTTTGTTAATTTAGTAAGTGAGGAAGGAACATTGAAAAGCTAATAGAATCTGATATCATCTTTTGCCATAATAGTATAAGTTTCAAAGGCGAAGCATTGGCAGCTTTTGGTTATGCAGTTTAACCTTCTGAGGCCTCCTTTACTTGACATATTTTGCACCCTTGGAATGTTATTTAATGTCCAAAAGTAGGATTTTTCTACTCAGGAAAGATGAATGATATTTATGGAATAGTTTTTTGGCCTTTCATTGCACTTATGGATTCAGACAAGTTTATTTTGTGGAAAAATCTTGCAGAATAATTATTACTGCTTCACCATATTATTCACACTAGAATGTACTGATCAGCTGAAAAGAAACTGTCACTTACTTGTTAAACCCAAACATGCTTGGAAGTTTTCTTACACACACTTATTCTAGAATGTGGATGTGATATGAGAAATGTAGTAAAGACTGAAGATTCACATCTCCCGGTATGTGATCCTCTGTCATTGGGTGTGTAGTTTCCGACCTTTTGAAGGATTATTTATCCTTCTTCAGGGTCAAGTAGTCATTTGAAATGTAAGGAGCTCCACATTCAGGAACAGAGTTTTACATCCCAGAGGACTTGACAGTAACACAGCTGTTGAGAACCTCAAATCTCACATAGTAAGGAGTGTTGCATGTTTTATTTTCCATACTCTCTTTTACGATCATCTAAAAAGATTACTTTTGTATAGCCATTCGTGTTGATCTGTATGAAACAAATTTTTCTAATCCTTTGCCACACCTAACACTCTGGAACAATCAAACAGCACTGTGTAGCAGAATCCAATAACAGAACCCACCATTACACATGACAATACCTTACACATGACAATACCATCCCCCTCCCATCATTACATGTTATAAGTCATCTATATGTTACTCTTTCATTTCCATTGTAGTCTTCCAGGTGGAAGTTGTCCAAATAGTTTTTCGCGTCAAAACCCTCTACGTAACCTTTCTGTATCTGATCACGTACCAGTCCAGTTAAATTTAAATGTATGTGCATTGTCTAGTGTAATAGACCTTAGCACACAAATTAGCCTTCCTGCTTTATGATAAGGTGATTATATTTTTCTGCATTTTTTTTTTAGTTTACACTTGGAATCTTCCATTGCCCATGTTAAAAAGCATCAAAATTTGAGGTCAGTTTCAGTTCCTGTCCTCAGGCTAAAAATGATGTTACAACCTCTCAGTTGGACCTAATAAGCATGGCCGTTCTGAACCTCTGGACTCAGAGATTTAGAATAGCTTTGATATTTGGTCTCAAATGGATCGGTGATGTTATTTTTAGACAGGTTGGGGAATGATGCTGTCCCAAAAATGTAGTGTTGGTATTTGTAACAGGTGGTGGTGGAAAAAAGCCAGAAGGTAAATGATTTGAAATGTGGTACATCATTGTCAGAATCCTACAGAAGAGTTGATTCTTACTCAGAACTCTATTTACTAAACAATGAAATAATGCATTTCAAATCTTGGTGATTCTGTAATGGAGTGCACATAGATAAGATTACTGTGTAATAATCACATGTAAGTGGAGATGTATTGGTGTTTGAATATTGCTTATGCAATGTTGTTGCATTTCAATGTGATTGCATGTTGATTGTGATGGCCATTCTTGAAGTTTTTCAATGTTCCAGTACGAGAGTTTCAGAAAATCTTTTTTGAGCCTTATGGTATGAAAATATCTATAGAACTGTTATATTCATATCTTAGTTACTGTGATTCCTTCACAAAGTCTTAGAGTAAAGTAGACATGTATTTAATTAACACATAGTACACAGTGAAAAGTTCCACTCCATTGTGAGTTCTGACTGTGCTTTGTATGGTTTAATATAGTTCTTTGTTTATAAGATTAAGACATATGTTTTTGTTAATGTACTCTGGAGTGTATCTTGAATGGGGATGTTGTTCAGTCATGAAAGTACCGCAGTATAATACACTTTTATTCATTAAGTGAAAAGAATTTGCACGCTCTACAGGACCCTTTGACCAATCCAAAATCATGGCGATTTGCATAAATCTTTTAAACTCTAGTAGAAAAGCATTTATATCAGGGAATTCCCTCATATAGCAAGTAATATGTGAATGGTAGAAACACATGCATATTTTGTATGTGAGATTGAAATTTCTGTCTGTATTATGCTGTAATATCTCTTGATATCAATGTCACTGGTGTAATTAATTTCTTAATCCATTTTTCCTTTTAAGCTTTGAACCCAGAAGTGTCTTTAAATAATAGTTGAAATTTAAGTTACTATCTCTTAGAAAATGCACTTGTCTTCATTACCAAACTAAGTCAGTTAATGCTGATTAACCCTTCCACGCAGAAATTATTTTAACCCTGTCCGTAGCACAATGTCGGTGCATTATTTAAGGGTATTAAATTTCACTCAAAACTTTTTAAAAATTCCTGCATTTTTATCTCAACTAACTTCTGTATTTTTTTTATATGTGAGTGAAGCTTGGAATGGTACTGTAAGTGGTGTGCTTTCAATTTACATGACATCAGTAATTTTTCCTTCTATGGTAGACCTTGCAACACCAATTGACACACAGAGCAAAGTCACAGTCTTCACATTAGTATACAGTCTCCCGCCCCCCCTTGTGTTTGCTGCAGAAAACCTACTGTCTTTTTCTTTTACGTTTCTTTTCTGTGGGAGGTATTCTTCTTGGAAAGTGGCCTCTTGATGATGTTGCCACCATCACGTTGACCGGACACACCACACAGCACTGAATATTTCATCAACAAGCCCTCAACCAAGTCTATTCTAAATTTTAGGCGATCAATATTTTGTTCTTCATTTTGTGTATAAATAACTAGAGAATTCAGAACCGTGGTTTCAGTAGCCAACTGAACAACTTCATGTACCGTTTATCCATTCCATTTCTCTCCACTAGCTACACTTACAACAGCTTCTTTCTTCTTTTAACACCATCCATAAACACATTGTCCAGTGAGTTGTAACCAAAAAGTTATGTCTGATACTAAGACTGTAGCACAAATCACACGTTGTATACAAGCACCTTAACAAAACCCATACACTGTCTTTTAGTGGACAGGTTAAATGCCAAGTGTATCTCCTGCCAGCCAGAGTTTTCTAGCTTAGCCTGGACATTTAAATTTTCAAAATTCATTGTTTTAGACGGAAATTGTATAAAATTGATTTAGTCCAATCAAAAACTAATTTGTACAAAATTAATACATATACATGAATACGATTGTATGAACATTCAGGTTGTGTCAGTCTTCATTACACCGCATCTTCACACATTGTCTTCTGTTGTCTAGTCCTGCAGTCTCTCTTGAGAGAAATTGATTTTTTTTTTTTCAATTGTACTAAGAAATTTTGACACGTGTTGTACTCCTGCTCTTACAATTTGAACCTTGTGGGTCAAATATTACAAGCTTCTTTCTGTTGCATTATGAGTCAAGGAAACAACAATTTCGGCCTTAAACATTATTTTGAAGTTAGCTGCTTAGTGAAAAGAAAACCATTTCTCTGTCTGCTGTTATTGCATATTTGTATTAGTTGTGTTACAAGTGCCTACACTCACTTGAGAAGATGTGACTGTGCATTCACAATGACAGAGACATTTTAGAGACCAGTCTGTGGAAGCATAGGATGGTAAAAGCTCTTACAGATGTGAAAGAAACTGAATCTGACCATGGAAAATAAACTGATCCCCACATCATTTATCCCTGTATTAGTATTCTGCATTTTCTCCAAGAGATCACAATACAACAGTTGGCTGTCTAGAATGGAAACTTGTGGAGTTCAGAAAACTCTGAGCAAAAGCAGGTGTTGCATAATAATTGAAGCAATGGTGTTAGGATAGATGTTTTTACCTGCATGTGAAGAACATTTCAATACCTACAAAACAATGCAAAGATCAAGGTGATGTCCGCAAAACCATTCATGTTATAAATGAATGTAGACAGCACCATGTGTTGCAAGTATGTGCGTTGCTCCACACTGAAGGGTTAAAGAAGTAATTGTGTTTTGAGAATCATAAGAAATATATATATTTCATCACTACTATAAAGACAAACTGGTTAACATTGCAGAGTGAAATTAGTTGCTGCTTATGCTGAGACACATAAAATATGTAAGTTAATTCTCCATGTAAAATGAAAGGTTTTTAGTGTTACAGCAGGAGATATGTATTGTTACAGTGCACTCTGAAGTGGTGGTTTCATAATATATTGGACACTACGTGGTCTGAGCTAAAATTATCACAGGGGTCACACTGCCTGATAAGGACTAACAGATCAGATATATTTTTTGTTCTTAAGCTCCTCACTTTGATAATATAAGTTGTAAAGTTCTTGTTAAAATTCTTGGTATTTGAGAGTTATTTAATTTTGCTACATTTATTACTGTCATATGAACACTGCAATACCTTAATATCTTAATAAGGAAAGGCTATGGTACATTTGTACCATAAATTTTAAACAATACGTTATATTGCTAAGGATAATTGCATGTATTAGTAGCATTATAATTATGGCATAGCCACTTCTGTCTTGGAAAGTAAGTTGCCAGATCATTGAAAACTCTTAAATAAAATGCTATGACTGCTTTCTTCCAATGTAATAAAAAATAAATGACAGATTATTGCAAACTGGTACATAAATGCACTTTGGGAAAACTTGTATATTATCTGTTTATAAATTATTATTTCCAAATGTCAGTTACTCACTTATTTAAAGTTATTTATACACAAATATGAGTTTTTGCTGAAATATGCTAGTTAGAAAACACTTTACACAATTTCAGTCACTCTGGGCTACACATCTGTAACCAAACAAGGCATTTCATCTACATTTATTTTCTTATGTGATGTACAGTTAAGGAATGAATCATTTGCCTAACATTTTGGGTTAGTGTCTTCCACACATGGACTTTTATCTAATGTATGTTTTTGTCATTATCATTCTTCTCTCAACTGACACACATACTTCTTCCAAGTATTGAATTTCAGTGGCCCTCATGTAATTTTCAGTGACTAGAATTTTTTACCTTCAGGATATAACTAATTCTCCCATAAAATTTTGGGTGTCTTATTATCCTTCTGTCACCAATGAAAACATATTTTAGCCATTATTTTGTAAGGTACCATTCATAAAATATCTACTTCACAGTTCAAAGTTTGGCCCAAATGATATTTTCAGTGTTTAAATTTGTTATTCTGAGCTGTTATCATTGTAAAAATATGTTTATGAATTAAACTTTTTGACCAGTTCTGATCAAACTGAACAGTGTGGACCTATAACACATTTTGACCATTAAAAGGGTAACTCAACTTAGGGGCCCAATTCAAAATTAGTAGCAGGTATGCTCTTAATCTGTTGACATACTTTTCTTAGACTTTATACACAGTGATTCAGTACTTGATGATGTAACTTGGGATGTCATTCCTGAGGTCATTTTTAGTCAGAAATGTTATATAAATATAGAATGTAAGATTTTTTTCATTTTTGATGGTCAAGTTATGACTGAAACATGTAGGAGGTATAGCAAATTTTAAACGAAGTCTTATGTTTTAAATTATTTTATGTAATTAAATATTTTAATAACATAAAACAGTGCAAGTAGTTGGACCATATTTACAATAGAATGTAAGAATATAAGAATAAGTGAACATGTTTGTACACAAAGCATATGTTACTAAATTTTGCAGTATATGTGCAAAATTTCTTTCTCTATCTTCATGGGATGCATATAAATTTAGCGTGTAGCACACATCGGTTCATTAGTATTGTTGTTTACATGCGTTGTGATGTGCAAAATGCAATGGTGAATGCCACTGGTCTTTTCACTTTATGCTGGTACCTCATATCTTTCATGTGTCCTTGCAGATTTTAATCTAGCCATGTTTTTGTTGATGTGCCAGGAACTGCACTGAGGCCAAGGTTGCGCATTTTTAATATGTATTGTAAATTCAGCAGAAAAAGCTTTATATAAGTAGTTGTTCACTTATTCTTTTAACATTCAGGTAATGACAGACATACAGAGTGAATGTATGTGGTAGCTTCAAAATGTTCCTGGAATAACTTTATATCTTATAAATACAAAATAGTACAGTCATTTAAGCTATGTTTACTTCAAAATAGCACCCTTGTGCCAGCGACTGTAAAGGTGCTGGAAACATTCCTGTTAGCCATTTAGTGAAAGCCATTTTAGCTCCTCTGTCACATTCTTAATGATATCAGTTGCATCATGAAAGTGATGTCCCTTCAGTGCCGACTTCAGTTGTTGGAATAGGTAAAAATCGCATGCAGCCAGATAAGGAGAGTACAGGGGATGCTCCAGTGTTGTCACATTGTTCGTTGATAAAAAAGTCCTTGACCAAAACCGACTGGTGTGCTGGAGAATCATCATGAAGGAGAAACCAACTGTTGGTTCTCCAATTTTCTGGGCATTCTTTTCTGACCACATCCCTAAGGTGACAAAGGATGTCAATGTACATTTATTTATTTACAGTAGCAATTCCTGTAAATTACACCATTGAATTCCAGGAATTTTTTGAAGCTACTGTGTAAAGTAAAAACAGGACATGGTAAATAGTGAGTGCTAATTTAATGTGCCTGTCAATTTAGTGCTGCCCATTATTTCTCAGTGGGACAGTTGTGAAGAACTGCACTTCATGCTAGATGGAGCACCACCACATTTTGCACTCCCTGTTGCCAACCATTTTTGTTACTGGTGGATATGGCTTCCAGGTCCAACATATGTGATTCCTTTCTGAGGGGATGGGCCAAAGAAGACGTCCTCTGCTCAAAGCGAAGAATACTTGATGGTTTTGCCATTTGCCCTGACTTCTTAATGAAGAGTGTTGAGCCTGTCCTCCAAGTTGCAGAATTGTATGAAAAATGGTAGAGGCTTATGTTAAAATCTGAAAGTAGATGCTGGTGTAAGGACTGTAAAGTTATGCAAGTATTTTAGCAATATTATATTCTGTTTAAGTGATATAGCCATTTAAAATATGCAGTTATTTCACGCTCACTGTGTGTGGCCCTTCAGAACTGGACCTTTGTTCATACATTTCTGACTGGGTATGACCTCAGGAGAGAGGTACTGAAGTTAGGACATGGAGTCGTGAATTACCCTGTGTATGGGATGTATATTTTATTGAACAGATTTCAGTAGGTATGATATTCTAGTCCTCTGTGCTTGTCTCTTGGAAGATTTAATTTGGATACATATTTTTTCAATGTCATTCTGCCTATATGTTAATTTTATTTTTCAAATTTTTTTTTTTCAATTAACGGAAGTTAGTTGATTCTGTGTTTGTGCACCATTCTATTTAAATATGTGGGGGTTGGAAGTAAATCTGCACATATTCTGAACCCTAGGACTAGATAGAGTTGGTGGTCACCTTTGCAGTCCATGTGCTTTGGGAACCAGATGAAGTATGGAAGTAGTGTCCATGCTGGGAATTAAAACCTGGTTTGCCTGTAACCAGTAATGCAACACAATGAGTGCAGAGAGTATGTTAGTATAGGCTTCTTCTTTTAAGATTTATGACTGTTTAAAGTTCATTGATATACTGCATATTTAATAAAAAGCACAAGAAGTTGTTTATGCTTTTATGCATTTTTCAGTACAGTTTATTACTTTACACAATCAGGATATTTGGATTGTGCATTTGATATGCTTATTAAGAGATATTAACTTAAAGAAATGATATGCAAATTCGTGCAGAACACTTATGTTGCTTGAAATTTGCATTCACTCTGCCACCCCACTCTTCGCTGCATAAAACCAGCAATTATAAACCACATCATTTTATTTAAATAAAGTTTAGACATACTTCTCTTATAGTAGGTTATGCAAATGGTCATGGTGTAGCAACTAATTTTATTTGTAGCATACGTAGGCACAGTGCCGTGTGCTCCTGTGTTGCTGTTCTTTCAGGGAACACAAGCTGCAGCAGTTAAAGCGTTTGGGAGTTGGCCCTGGAAGCGAGGAGGGTGCCACTCATTCAGGTAAGAAACTGTGTAGAAACTTAAAATGTCCTGTAACATAGCTGTTCTTAATCCTGTTACTCTGTACTTAAGTTCAAGTACAAGGGGGACATACTTTTCATGATATAGACCTCAAGTACGTGTGTGTGTGTGTTCTAGGTAATAAAAATATCATATCTTCTTACCGTAAGTCACATGGAATTGCCTCATTAAATTTGTCTATCTTCAGCTCAAATGTGATTACTTTAGTGTTTAGACAGGCTTCTTTGAAGGATTATATTTTATCATTCATGATTTTGACATTGAGTTCAGTGAAAATATTTCAACACTTATAAAATTGTACCATTGACTATGTTAGTAATATTTCATTCCAAACTTTTAGTGTATTAGAATGCTGAAAATTAATTGTAAATTTGCACCTCCAAGTTACACAACTGCAATTCATGTTCCTCCTTGAATACTTTTTCTGTTGTCTGTTCCAGTTCTCCGATTCACATGTTCCATTAGCCGCTTCTAGGTTTTATTCATATTTCTTCCAACTGTCCAGTATATTGCCCATCTGATACCTCTTCCCATTCTCTCTGTATATCCATTCCAATGCAGCATTTTAATCAGTGATTACAGAAAGAACATAAGCTACGTTTTCTCCAGAAATGAGTTACTGGCTAAAATGTGGTTTGTGGTGAAGGTTGTTATACAGCATGCACGTGCATGTCTGTGTGTGCATTTTTTTTTTTTTTTTTTTTAGAGAGAGAAAAAAGTGTTTTTTTTCTCTCTTTTCAACCCC